>ERZ887830.537-NODE-537-length-23887-cov-8.549387_pt1 | contig 23887 bp, 21 predicted proteins | sample MGYA00521101_ERZ887830 | MGnify/ENA primary metagenome ERZ887830 (study PRJEB32303, sample SAMEA104408592) | aquatic metagenome | biome: Marine water; feature: Pelagic; material: water | place: Baltic Sea | collected 2014-06-05T16:38:00 | depth 1,762 m ... | reverse complement strand
CCATAAATATAAATGCCTGCAATGCCACAATTAATATGTGGAAAAGCGCCCAAATTAAATGCAAACCAAATCCGAGCATGCCTACCGGTATGCTACTAAAAAATAGCATCAATGCAATTAAAATAAATATCATCTCACCTGCATATAAATTTCCAAAAAGTCTCAATCCTAATGAAATTGGTTTAGCTATAAAATTAACCATTTCTAGGACAAAATTGACTGGAATTAACCATTTGCCAAAAGGATGTAGGGTTAGCTCAGCAATAAAGTTTTTAAACCCTTTTACTGTAATACTGTAATAAATAGTTAGAATAAAAACAGCAAATGCCATTCCAAGGGTTATATTGGGATCAGTAGTGGGGACAACTTTAAAATAAAATGAATCCGGGCTAGTAATCCATGCCACTCCACTTCCGTCTGCTCCAGATCCCGCCACAGCATAAGCAATGTGACCAGCTAAAACTGGTAAAAAATCAACCGGTATAAGGTCCATTAAGTTCATTAACAAAATCCAAACAAATACGGTTAGTGCAAGTGGTGCTATTAAGGTATTTTTTACAGAACCAAAAAGGGATTGCACATTATCTTCGACAAACTCTATACACATTTCCACAAAATTTTGCATCCCTGTTGGGGCTGAGTTTGCGCTTATGTTTTTTGGCATAGCTAACTTAAAAAATAGAATAAAAAGAGCTCCAAGAAATATCGACCAAAAAAGAGAATCAACATGAAATGCCCAAAAGCTCATTTGATCAACTTTATAGGGGTCACAAGTCCAACCATCAGGCGTTTTACCGCATGTAAGGTTTGTTAAATGGTGATTAATATATGACTCTGTGGTCATTACATCTTTGGCCATTAGGTTGTTACCTTGTTTTGTGAAATGAATGACATTGGACTCAATGTAATATTGATTAAAATAAATGAGAACATTGCATAAACAAATGCATCCCTTAGATATAGTCCTGTTAAGTACAAAAATACTACAAATAAAACCCATTTAACTGACCAGCTGTATGCTACGTTAAGGCCTTGGTCAGAAATCCTTCCACCTATTGCATAAGCTAAAGCTAAAGCTAGAAAATAGGCTGCCGGCGCAATAATAAATAAATTATTTGAAAATGAGCCAGCTATTAACAGCGCCAATGAAGCAATAATTGTTAGATTTTTATTGTTAAAAAGTGTATTGAGAAGGCTGTTCAAAAGATTCGTATTTTTTTTAATGTATTGGCGAGAATTATAGAAAGATAACGCTTGAAGAACAAGCTATTTAAGTCTTTAAATTAGACTAATTTACTTATAATGTTTTCTAGCTCTTCCGCAGTTGAATAATGTATTAAAACTTTGCCTGTTTTTTTATTTTTGGCATCAATTTCAACCTTGTGTCCAAACCCTTCGGACATTTCTTGCTCAATGTTTAAAAGATCTTTTGATTTGGGTTTTGTGGGACTTTTGTTTGGTTTTTTAGAGGTAAGGTTTTGTGCTTCTCTTACGGTTAGATTTGAATCGATAATTTGTTTTGCAAGATTAAGCGCTTTATCAGGATCAAGAGAAACTAAAAGTTTTGCATGGCCTTTTTCTAAACTTCCTTGCGCCAAGAGCTCAAGAACAGGAGTTGGGAGTGCTAAAAGTCGCAAAGAGTTAGCGATTGTGCTTCTTGCTTTTCCGGTTGCGCCAGCAACCTCTTCTTGTGTTAAGCCAAATTCTCTTTTTAATCTATCATAACCACGAGCTTCTTCTACCGAATTCAGGTCTTCTCTTTGTAGGTTTTCTATAAGGGCTGCCTCAAGAGCATTTTGGTCTTCTTTTTGATCAACTAAACAAGGAATTGAGTCTAAGCCGGCAATTTTTGAAGCTCGAAGACGCCTTTCTCCTGCAATAACCTCAAATGCATTCAAACCAATTTCTCTAACAAGAATTGGTGAAAGCACTCCGTGTTTTTTAATAGAACTAGAGAGTTCTGCTATTTTTTCTTCATTGAAATCTTGTCTTGGTTGAAATCTTCCTGGGGATATTTCTGTGATTTGTATTTCTTTTACAGCTCGCTGAGGGGTTCCTTGAGTTGATCCAAGCAGGGCATCCAGTCCTCTGTTCAAAGCTTTTTTATCAGACATTTTCTACCCTTCTAATTAACTCACCAGCAAGCGCTAGATAAGATTTTGCTCCGTATGAATTAGGCATGTATTGAAGAGCTGCAACTCCGTGGCTTGGTGCTTCTGCGAGTTTAATGTTTCTTGGGATTATTGTGTTGAACAGTACGCTGGGAAAATGAGTTTCTAGTTCCTCAGACACTTCTTTTGCTAAATTATTTCGCATATCAACCATAGTTCTAATAATACCCAAAACTCTGTTTGATGAAAGGTTTTTATTTGAAAGTGACTGAATGGTGTCTATAAGACCAGACACTCCTTCAAGCGAATAATACTCACACTGAAGAGGTATTAAGGTGCCGGATGCAGCAAATAATGCTTCTATTGTTAATTGATTAAGGGTTGGTGGTGTGTCTATTATGGTGTAATCAAATTCTGTTTTTAGGTTTTGTATTGTTTTGGCTAAAAACTGTTGCTGGTCTTGATTTCGTATACCCACCTCTAGAGCTAAGAGGTCCTGTCCGCCAGGAAGAATTTCGTAGCCGCTAGAGCTTGAATAAATACTGTCATTGATTGAAACATTTTCAAAAAAAATTTCATATAAAGTGTTTGGGTTTTCTTCTTTAATGCCGGCTGCCGTTGTTGCGTTACCTTGGGGATCAAGATCTATAAGAAGAACTTTTCTTTTGGTGGCCGCAAGGCTTGCTGCAAGGTTAACAGCTGTTGTGGTTTTACCAACCCCGCCTTTTTGATTTGCTATGGCTATAATTTTGTTCAATTTGCTTTTTTAATCAGGAGAATGTGTCTCTCTTCATATTTATTTTTAACTTTGATTATTTCACACTTGTGTTCTTTTTTGTTTATAGATTGTATCTCTTCGTTTATTTTTACCTCTTTTCCTTTTAGCAACAAGTATGTCCCTCCTGGCTCAAGCATGGGATTGCAAATGTTTATTATGTTTTGTGTGTGTGAAAACGCTCTTGCTGTAATGAGGGTAAAAGGGCCTATGGGTGTTTTGTTTGTGATGTGGCTCTCTTCTACTTTAACGTTTGTAAGCGCAAGTTTTTTGATGGTTTTTTTTAAAAAATATGTTTTCTTTTTATTTGACTCGGCAAGTGTCACCTCTGCGCCTGGTTTTGCTATTGCTATTAGCAGACCTGGGAACCCTGCCCCTGTACCAATATCTAGCACTTTTTCATTTTTGTTTATGTGTTCCAAAACTGGCCAGCAGTCTTTAATGTCTTTGTTATATATTGCGTCTACCGAATCTCTGACAAAAAGGTTATGTGTTTTGTTGTAGTGAAAAGCTTCTTTTACAAATAGGTCTACCTGCTCCTTTTGGCTTACTGTTAGCTCAAGATCAAGCATTTAAAGACTGAAGTTCTGCTTTTTTAATGTGGACGAGAATTAAATTAATGGCTGCTGGTGTAACCCCCTCAATTCTTGCGGCTGCTCCAATTGTGGTTGGAAGTGATTTGTTTAACTTTTCTTTGACCTCGTTTGAAAGGCCGGTTATTGATGAGTACTTCATGTTTAAAGGTATTTCTTTTAAGTTTTGTTTTTTGTTTTTCGCAACTTCTCTTTTTTGTTTATCTATGTATCCGCTGTACTTTATTTCCACCATGGCTCTGTTTAACAGGTGCAGGTCGCTGTTTTTTGTTTCTGATATTTTTATTATGTTTTCTTTTGAAACGTCTGTTCTTTTTAAAACCGTTCCTATGGATGTTTTTTCTTTTAGTTCTATCTGCTCGTTGTCTAGGTTTGTATATGTTTTAATTTTTTTGTTCAGTATTTTTGTTTCTAGATACTTTTGATATATCTTTTCTTTTGCATCAAAGTTGTCAGCTCGTTTCGTGGAGACAAGATCGGCTCTTTGTGCAATTTTTAAGAGCCTTTGCTCGGCATTGTTTTGGCTCAACATAAGTCTGTGCTCTGCTCTGCTGGTAAACATTCTGTAAGGCTCTGTCACCCCGTGTGTAGTTAAGTCATCAATCAAAACCCCTATATAAGCTTCGCTTCTTTCAAGAATTAAGGGTTCTTTTTGTTTTATGCTGTTGGCTGCGTTGGCTCCTGCCATCAAACCTTGTGCCGCGGCTTCCTCGTATCCTGTTGTTCCGTTTATCTGTCCGGCCAAATAAAAGTTTTTAAAGAATTTTGTTTCCATTGATGGTTTTATGGATCTAGGATCAATAAAGTCGTATTCAACCGCGTAACCATATTCCTCTATTAAGGAGTTTTCCATGCCTAAAATTGAGTATATAAAGTCTTCTTGAGCTGTCTTTGGCAGGCTTGTTGAGATTCCGTTTGGGTATACCAGGTCTTTGTTAATGCCTTCGGGCTCTATAAATATTTGATGGCTATCCTTGCTTTCGAATTTAAAAACTTTATCTTCTATCGATGGGCAGTATCTTGGGCCTATGCCTGAAATGTTGCCTGAATACATAGCTGAAAGATGTATGTTTTTTTGAATTATTTTGTGTGTTGTTTTGTTTGTTCTTGTTATGTAACACGATAGTTGTTTCTTGTGCTCTGTTGGTTGTTTTGAGATGGCCATCCATGGAGTTGGCATTTCTCCTTTTTGTTCCTCCATGGCAGATAAATCTAAGCTAGACATTTTTATCCTGGCAGGTGTGCCTGTTTTTAGTCGGCCCATTGGAAGTTTTAAGTTATATAGTTTTTTTGAAAGAGGAATTGATGCCTCTTCTCCAACCCTTCCTCCTTGAATTTTATCTTGCCCTGTGTACATTATCCCATTAAGAAATGTTCCAGTGGTTAGTATTGTTTTTTTTCCTATTATTTCTCTGTTATCTGATAAAAGAACTCCGGAAACAATGTTTTGATTTGATATCAAGTCAACCACCTCACCTTCTATGATGTCTATATCAGTTTTTTTTAAAATATCTTGAATTCCTTTTTTATACAGCTCTCTGTCGCATTGAACTCTTAAGGCTTGAACGGCATTACCTTTTCTTGTGTTTAAAGTTCTATATTGGATTCCTGAAATGTCTGTCGCTTGAGCCATTATTCCACCCATAGCATCTACCTCTCGAACCAAGTGTGACTTTCCAAGACCACCTATAGCTGGGTTGCAAGACATTTGACCAATAGTTTTATAAGAAAAAGAAACAAGGGCGCAACTTAAACCGTTTCTGTAAACCGCGTGCGCAGCCTCAACGCCAGCGTGCCCACCACCAACTACAACAACGTCATATTTATTATTCATAATTAACTTATCAACAAAACCCTATTAAATAACATAAGTATTATTATACTTATTGTTATTGTTATTGGTCTTTATTAATTCTGTGTATAACTGCAAAAAAACCTTAATCAAAAAGGCACAAAGGGTGTTCACAAACAGCCCTAAACCCTTAGGAAAACGTATAAATAAACCTTTAACAAATTGTGCACAAGAAAAACCTAATTTTTTAGCAACAGGATACACACACAAAACGAACACTATTTACCAATACAAAAATCGTTAAAAATATCACCAAGCAAAGAATCAGAAGTTTTTGCGCCCACAACCTCATCCAAAGCAACTCTTGCAAGCCTTAAATCCTCAGCAGCCAACTCAACGTCGGCGCCAGAGCGAAGCTTAGCCACGGCCGCCTCAAGGCAAACCAAACCCTCGTTAAATAATTTTATATGCCGACTTCTTGCAAAATACTCCTTATCAACCAAACCCTTTATAACAGAGGACGATGATATTAGCTTTTTAAGCCCCACAACACCCTCGCCTGTTTTTGCAGAAAGCAAAACATCAAACAACGAACCCTCATCTTTTAAACCCAAATCCAATTTATTAAGAACACTAATAAAAACTTTATCAACAACAAGAGACTTTATTTCCAATAAAGCCACAGGATCAGCGGAATCAAAAACACCAACAATAACATCAGCACTCTCAATCTGTGAAACAGTAAGCTCTATACCCTTCCCCTCAATAACATCATCTGTTTCTCTGATACCGGCGCTGTCAAGAACACGAAAGGAAGAGTTGTTATAAAAAACCTCTGACTCAATAAGGTCTCGAGTAGTTCCTGGAATATCTGAAACCAAAGCCCTGTCAAAACCTAGCAACCTATTAAAAAGAGAAGATTTGCCAGAGTTTGGCGGACCCACAAACAAAACCACTTTTTTCATTCCGCTCTCACCAGACAAAAAACACTTATTAACAAAACCGCCAAAGTCAGCACAAAGACGCGAAACGTCATCTACAACACCGCCTTCTTTTATAAAATCATAATCCTCGTCCGAGAAATCAATAGAGCCTTCAACAAACTTTCTTAAAGCATCAAGTTTTTTTGAAAAACCAAAAACCTCATCTGAAAAACCACCACGCAAAGAGTTTAAAGATATCTCCAAAACCTCCTTACTTGAAGCATTAATAACATCAACAACACTTTCGGCCTCACTTAAAGACAACTTACCATTTAAAAAAGCTCTTTTTGTAAACTCTCCTGGCCCCGCCTCATCAAAACCAACTTGCTTAAAAAGATCCACAATTGAACCCATAACAGCTAAGCCGCCATGAGCATATACTTCAAACGAGTCTTCACCCGTATAACTAGAAGACCCTTCAAAAAAAACTACCCCAACAGTATCAATTACTGTTGAACCAGATACTAAAGATCGTTGATAGAATTTTCTTGGCTCATTTAACTCTTTGGTAAATATTGAATCAAATACATCCAAACACCCAGAACCAGAAACCCTAAACACACACAAAGCAGACTTGGTTGCCGGCGTAGCTAATGCAAAAACAGAAGACAAAACAACTACTCAGAAAGTTTTGCACCGACAGTTTTATAAATGAGCACTTGCTGCAAATATGTAACCAGAGCATTTGTAACAGAATATAAAACTAGGCCTGAGGGTAAAAATATAAAGAATATAGAAAACATTACAGGCATAAACTTCATAACAGCGATTTGTGTTGGATCAGATCCCGGCATAGGCGGAGCTAGTTTTTGGGTCATAAACATTATAAAAGCCATTAAAAACGGAAGAATAAACAAAGGGTCTGGAGCAGACAAGTCTTGTAACCATAAACCCAGAGGCGCATGTCTCAATTCTACACTTTCACGCAGTGCAAAAAACAAAGCGATAAAGAAAGGGAACTGCGGCAGCATTGGTAAACAGCCACCAAGCGGGTTAATACCCTTTTTCCCATAAAAACTCATTATTTCAACTTGAGCTTTTTGTGGATCATTTTTATATCTGTCTTTAATTTCTGTAACATCACTTTGATATAAACGCATCTTAGCAACAGACTTAAACCCTTTAGATGAAAGCGGCCAGAAAACAGCCTTAATAATAAATGTTAAAAGAATAATCGCGACACCCCAGTTGCCAACCAAATCATTTATTTTGGCTAACAGCCAAACCATTGGCTGGGCCAAGAACCAGAACCAACCCATATCAATAGACAATTCCAAATCACTAACACCCTCCTTGTTAGCCAAAATATTTCGTGTTTTTGGACCAATAAAAATTCTATGTTCATGTGAGTTATTTGCCTCAAAACTTTCTATATCTGGCTCAACAAAATAACCCATAGAGTAAAGACCAGAGTCCGATCTAGGGTTAGCAAAGTAAGAATAATCATAATCACTAGAACCTAAGACAGAAGCCATAAAATACTTTTGAATAAAAGCAACCCAGCCTCCGTTTTGTCTATATACCTGAGCCTCATCAAGAGCTCTTAATCTAGTATTGTTATAAGGGTCATCCTTGGTATTAAATGCAACACCTCTATAGGAAGCATTAGTAAAAAAACCTGTTGGCATATCAATTGGGAGAGCGTCATTCCTATAAAGCGCAATATAAGGCTTATAACTAACTCCGGACAAGTTTTCATCAAACACACTTATCTCATAAGGAACATCAGACAAAGATATAGTTTTTCTAACACCAAATTCCTGAGATTCAAGCACAATCTTGCTAGCAGATGATGTAACTATTTTGAATGGAAACGGCTTATTTTTATTTAATCCGCCGAAACCGCTTTTTAAATAATACTTTAAAGCAGGATCGCCAGATGAGGAGTCTTCACCAAAACCTAAAACCCTAACACCCCTTTGGGAGCCAGGGTAAACTGGAAACTCTTTAAGCCTAGACTCAACAATCAAACCATTTTGATTATTAACACCAATCTTTAATAAATCGTTTTCTAAAATAGATATATCACCAAGACCGTCTACTTCAATCTCAGCTCGAGCTTGCTCAACGTCAATCTCTTTGGTTTTTTGCTCTTGTCCCCATTGAAAAAACAAGACATAGGACAATGATAGAACGATTGCCATGTAAATATATCTTGGGTTCATGTTAGCCTTTTAAATTTATTTTGTTTCATGATTTTACAGCCTTACATATCTCAAAAGAAGCCTCTTGATAACTTAATAATAAAAAAGGCTTAAAAACCATTATGACAAAAAGCGACCCATCTTCATTTAAATTATTTACATGAAAAATACTTTTGATTTGTCTTTTTATTTTGTTTCTAGTAACAGCTAACTTAAAGTTTTTTTTTGAAGTTGCTATTCTTAGCTCTGGCTGAACAGCAACAACTTGAAAAATTTTTATATTTTTAGAAACAAATATTGGCTTAGGGAGCCTTTGGAGAGCCAACTTTATTTAAGCAGAAAGAACCTTTCTACCCTTTTTTCTTCTATTTGAAAGTACAGCTCTTCCTGCTTTCGTGGCCATGCGAGCTCTAAAGCCATGTGTTCTGCTTCTTTTAAGTGTGCTAGGTTGAAATGTTCTTTTCATATCTATCCTGTTTAATTAGGTGGGGCATTATAGCGCAAAAAATAAAAAAACCACCCATTATCTTAACAAACTAATGATATTTATTTATAAACAACTTATCCACAAGAAATACTAGGACTTATACTGTAGATATCTTGTTAATTTTTGTTAGACTATCAGATCTATTTTAGGAGAATAACTTTGGAATTTTGGTCAAAATTTACAGAAAAACTTGAAAACAAACTAACTCAAGAAGAGTTTAACACTTGGATTAGGCCTCTAAAAGGAAATCTAAATAAAGACACTCTGGAAATAACAGCCCCAAATGACTTTGTATTAAATTATGTAGTTCAAAATCTTTCAGATGAAATTAACCAAATTATATCTAAAGAGCTTAAAAAGGACATAAGTCTAGTTTATAAAACAATAGATAAGGAAACATTTGTCGATAAATACAACTCTCCTAAGACTAAATCAGGTACAAAACTCGTTGAGCACTATGTTTTTGATAGTTTTGTTGAAGGAAAATCAAATCATGTTGCTTTAGCAGCAGCTAAACAGGTTGCCTCAAATCCTAGTGGCGACTATAACCCTCTTTTTATATATGGAGGCGTTGGCCTGGGTAAAACCCACTTAATGCATGCAGTAGGCAATCAGATTCTTAAGGAAAGTCCTGAAAAAAGGATTGTTTATGTTCATTCAGAGAAATTTGTTTCCGATATGGTTAAAGCTCTGCAACTGGGTGCTATGAATGAGTTTAAGTCTTTTTATAGGAATGCCGATGCTTTGCTTATAGATGATATTCAGTTTTTTGCTGGCAAAGAGCAATCCCAGGAAGAGTTCTTCCACACTTTTAATGCCCTTTTAGACCAAAACAATCAAATGATTTTAACGTGTGATAAATATCCTAAAGAAATAGATGGTTTAGAGGATAGACTTAAATCAAGATTAGGTTGGGGATTGCCTGTTGTTATAGATCCACCAGAGCTTGAAACTAGAGCAGCAGTTCTGCTTAAAAAGGCGAGCTTAATGGGTGTTGACCTCCCAAGCGATTGCGCAATCTACATTGCTCAAAGAATAAGATCAAACATTAGAGAACTTGAGGGAGCCTTAAAAAGAGTTTCCGCAAACTCTAAATTTACCAACCAGCCAATAGATCTAGCTTTAGTAAAAGACGCTTTAAAGGATTTATTTGTTATATCTGCAAAAATGGTAAGTATAGAAAATATCCAAAAAACTGTTTCAGAGTACTACAACATAAAGTTATCTGATCTTTTATCAAAAAGAAGAAGCAGATCAATTACCAGGCCAAGGCAGCTTGCAATGGCTTTAACTAAAGAGTTAACAAATCACAGCTTGCCTGAGATTGGAGAAGCCTTTAATGGAAGAGACCATACAACAGTTCTTCATGCATGCAAAAAGATTGCAGAGCTAAGAAAAGAAGATCCTTCTCAAGAAGAGGATTACAGAAACTTAAATAGAGCACTAACTAACTAACTATGGATTTTTATATTCAAAAACAAGATATAGTCAAAGCATTATCTTTAACACTAGGCGTGGTCGAAAAAAGACAAACTCTGCCAATCTTATCTAATGTACTCATAGAAGTTGATGAGGGTTCGATGCAGTTAACTGCCACAGACCTAGAATCCCAGATTTCAACAAGCTCAAACGTTTCAAATTTTACAAGTGGTGGGAAAACTACAGCTCCTGCAAAAAAATTAAGTGAATTATGCAGATTATTGCCTGATAATTCAGAGATTCATATAACATTAGATGGAGACAAATTAGTAATTGAATCTGGCACTGGAAAATATAATTTAAAAACTCTACCTTCAGACGGCTTTCCTATCTTTGAAGAAGAGGGTGAAGGAGAGGCCATACAAATAGACGCAAAGAATTTGAAGACTTTAATTAGCAAAACATCATTTGCTATGGGTAACCAAGACTGGAGACATTACCTAAACGGCCTTTATATAATGGTTGAAGGCACTAATATCTTAGCAGTAGCTTCTGATGCACACAGGCTTGCAATAGCATCAACCAATCTTGATGCCGCTTCCTCTAATGAGGTGAGCGGGATAATTCCTCGGAAATCAATTAATGAAATTGCAAAACTCGTTGGTGATGTAGATGGAACTGTTGAAGTAAACCTAAGCAACAGCACAATTAAAACTAGCACACCTAATGCCGCTTTTGTTAGCAAATTAATAGAAGGCAAATTTCCTGATTACGAACAAGTAATCCCTTCGGGAGACAGCTCTGTGCTTAAGGTTTCAACTAAAGACTTCTCAGATGCTTTAAGTCGAGTAAGTGTTCTTTCTAGTGATAAATATAGGGGTGTCAGAATGGTTACTTCTAGCGAAGGAGTAATGATTTCAGCTAATAACCCAGAACAAGAAGAGGGCGAAGAGTTCTTTAATGCCAACTATGAAGGAGAGGCTTTAGATATAGCTTTTAATGTAAATTATTTTCAAGAAATACTTTCAACGCTAGATGATGATGAATGTGAAATCCATTTCTTCGGAGCAGACAAAAGCTGCTTAATTACACCGCCAAATAGCCAACATCTAAAATATGTTGTTATGCCTCTGCTTATATAGTGGCATTAAGCTCTATAACTCTATCAAACTTTAGATGTTTCGATTCCCTCAAGATTGATCTTTCTTCTGGCGCTAACTTTTTCTTTGGTAGAAACGGTTCAGGAAAAACCTCTATCCTTGAAGCTGTGTATCTTGTATGCAGTGGAAGATCTTTTAAAAGCAGCAACATTGAATCAGCTGTAATGCTTGATAAAAATAGCTTTAGCCTCAAAGCCTATGACAATGAATCTGGATTCATAATAGAGGCCTACAAAGAGAGAAATAAGTCTATCCAACTAAAGTTAAATAATAAAAAAATAACCATTAGTGAGGCAGCTAAAACCTTTCCCGCAACAATAATTGATAATAAAACCTTTTCATTTACTGAAGCTGCGCCTGCGTTTAGAAGAAAAATTTTAGATAGAGCAGTTTTTTTAAGTGATGAAACCTATTCAGCTAATTGGTTTGCCTACTTTAGGTCACTTAAACAAAGGAATAAACTTTTAAAAGAAAGACAACTGTCATCTTTAGAGCCCTGGAGTGAGAAACTTGCCGCATTAGGAGAAAGCCTAACTGACAAGCGAAAAATATTTTTTAACCAAACAAAAGATGAATTTAATAACATCATTGAAAAACTGAATCTAAAATCTAAAAAAGTTTTTATAAACGATCTTAGTGTTTATTATGATCAGGGCTGGGATGATTCAAATGATCTTATGGCAGCCTTAAATCAAGAAAGAAATACTGACATAAGAAGAAAAGTAACTACGAGAGGTCCCCACAAGGCTGATATTAAGATTTTTATAAAAGACGTAGATGCAAAAGAAATACTCTCTCGGGGAGAGCAAAAACTTTTAGCTATTATATGGCTTTGTTCTCAACATGAAGTACTAAGATCTATCTATGGAATTAAACCAACTCTTCTTATTGACGATGTGAAATCAGAACTAGATATTGATACATTCAATATTTATATATCTTTATTAAAGCTTATTCAAAATCAAGTGATTTTTTCAAACATAGAAGACCAAATTAATAGTAAAATAGAGGATGAATTAATTGATATTAAAAAGTTCCACGTGGAACAATTGAGTTAATAAAAAATGCCAAAAAAAGAAGATAAAGCAAAGTATGATTCGTCAAATATTCAGGTTTTAAAGGGCTTAGAGGCGGTAAAGAAAAGACCCGGTATGTATATTGGCGATACTGATGATGGCTCAGGCCTCCATCATATGGTTTTTGAAGTTTTAGATAATTGTATTGATGAGGCTATGGCTGGCCATTGTTCAGACATTAATGTAATTATTAACAAAGATGGATCCGTGACTGTTAAAGACGATGGCCGAGGAATACCAGTCGATGTTCATAAAAATGAAGGCATTTCAGCTGCAGAATTAATTCTTACGACACTTCATTCAGGTGGAAAGTTTGATGACAACAGTTACAAAGTATCTGGCGGCCTTCATGGTGTTGGAGTTTCTGTTGTTAACGCTCTATCTAAGGATCTAACTTTAAGGGTCTGGAGAGATGGAGGAGAATTTATTCAAAAATATAAAGAAGGTAAAGCAGTAGCTAAACTCAAAAAAGTTAAAGCCTCGAAATTAAATGGGACCGAAATAACTTTTACGCCCTCAGATAAGATTTTCACTACAGTTACTTTTGAAGTTGACAGAATCCATAAAAGAATTCAAGAGCTATCATTTTTAAATGCTGGAGTCTCAATTAATGTTGTAGACGAAAGAACAGGAAAATCTAAAAAATTTAAAAATAGTGGCGGACTTTCAAGCTATGTGACTTATTTAAAAGGCAAAAAACAAAATGTTTCAGAAGTGTTTGAATGCTCATCTACTCACAATGATGTGGGTGTAGAGATTGCTCTTCAGTGGACAGATTCTTATTCAGAAAATGTGCTTTGTTATACCAATAACATTCCCCAGAAAGATGGAGGTACTCACCTCGCTGGATTTAGGGGTAGTCTTACCAGGGTGCTTAAGGCATTTATAAAAAAAGAGAATAATAAGAAAATACCAACAGATCTTCTTGGAGAGGATGTCAGAGAAGGTCTTATAGCTATTGTTTCAGTAAAAGTGCCTGATCCAAAGTTCTCATCGCAAACCAAAGAAAAGTTAGTATCATCTGAGGTTGAAAGCGTCGTAAGTACCGTCTTTAGTAAGTATTTTAATGAATATCTTCTCGAAAACCCGAAAGAAGGCATGAGTATTTTTTCAAAGGTTGCTGAGGCAGCCCTTGCAAGAGAAGCTGCTAGAAAAGCAAGAGAAATGACAAGAAGAAAAGGCGTCCTTGAAATTGCTGGCTTGCCAGGAAAACTTGCAGATTGTCAGGAAAAAGATCCTGCTTTATCAGAAATATATATTGTTGAGGGAGACTCAGCCGGAGGCTCTGCAAAACAGGGCAGAAATAGAAAAAATCAAGCCATCCTTCCGCTAAAAGGAAAGATTATTAATGTAGAGAAAGCTCGAATTGATAAAGTCTTGGGATCTCAGGAAGTTGGGACCTTAATTAAAGCATTAGGTTGTGGGATTGGAGAAGAGTTTGATATTGAAAAACTTAGATATCACAGAATTATTATTATGACAGATGCTGATGTTGATGGATCCCACATACGAACATTGCTTTTAACCCTATTTTATAGACAGTTTTTTGATATTTTAGACAGAGGCCATGTTTATATAGCCCTGCCACCTTTATATAAAATAACTAAAGGCAAGCAGCATGAGTACGTTTCCGATGAAGATGAAAAAGATGCAGCAATTAAGAGGCTTTCTGAGGGCGGAACCAGAGGACTAGAAGTGCAAAGATATAAAGGCCTAGGTGAAATGAACCCAGATCAGTTATGGACAACCACAATGGAACCTGAAAATAGAAAAATGATGAAAGTTACCATTAATGATGCAACAGAAGCTGATCAACAATTTGAGATACTTATGGGAGATCAAGTTGAACCAAGAAGAGAGTTTATTGATAATAATGCCCTATCAGTTTCTAATCTAGATATTTAAATCTTTTTATATTCTTTTTCCATCCAGTCCTTAACTTCATTAGTTAAAGTTTTTGGGTCACTCCCGGTAAATAGAGGCCCAATACTTATATTTATAATCCCTGGTTTTTTAACAAACTTCTTATTTTCCCAAAACTTACCAGAATTATGACAGATAGGAAGAATAGGAATATTATTTTTTACAGACAATAAGCCACAACTATTACTAAATTCTGCAATTCCAATTTCTGGTTTTATGCGAGTACCTTCGGGGAATATTAATACTGAAAAGCCATTGTTAAGCCTTGTATTAGCTACATCAATAACCTTTCTTAGGCTTTGAAATTTATTTTTTCTATTAATTGGTATAGGGCTCATAAAGGCTAAAGCCCAACCAAAAAAAGGTATTAGTAATAATTCTTGTTTAATTATACTGGAAATAGGGTGAATAAGCGTTTGAAGATATAAGGATTCCCACTGACCTTGGTGGTTTGAAATAACAATTACGGGAGACTTTGGTATATTCGACAAGCCTTTAACCCTCCAGTCCAAGCCGCACAAGAGCCTTAAAAGCTTAAGAATAAAGATTATCCAAAAGGAAGCTAATTTAGATAAAGTTTTGGCAGAAACAAAAGGGTAAGAGATCAAAATAACAGCACTAATAAAAGGCAAACTAGTGTAGAGGATGATATTAAAGAGCAAACTCCCCAAAAAGCTCATTTAAAAGACCTTATAGTATATTCCCAATTATTTTATTAAACATTTGTCCCTTTTAGAAGCATTTCTTGAAGTTGGTTTTTTATCTCGTCTACAGAAACTCGTTTTTGCTCCATTGTATCCCTATCTCTAACTGTAACACTCCCATCTTCAAGCGACTCGAAGTCAACCGTTATACACAAAGGAGTTCCAACCTCATCATGCCGTCTGTAACTTTTCCCTATATTTCCTGAATTTTCTATCAAAATTCTTCCCAGTCTAAGATTTTGAAGCTCTGATTTGATTTTTGTGGCCAATTCAACCAGACCTTCATGATTTCTTTTTAAAGGTATTACAGCGGCTTTAATAGGAGATAAATGAGGTTTTAGGCTTAAAACTGTGCGTTCTTTACCGCCCTCAAGTGTTTGCACGCTATATGCTTCATTTAAAACAGCTAAAACGCCCCTATCTACACCAGCTGAGGGCTCAATAACATACGGAACACTCCATTTATTTGTTTCAATATCTTGAACAGCTAGCTTTGCATTAGAGGCTTTATTTTCATTTACTTTTGCACTTATACTAAGTTCAGATTGATTTTTACTGTGAGACCCTAAATCAAAATCAGTTCTATTTGCTATACCTTCAAGCTCTTCAAGGCCGTGTGGAAATTTATACATAATATCTACTGTAGCTTTTGAATAGTGAGCCAGCTCATCTGCAGGAACGTGGTATAACTCCAAGACGTCACTACCCACGCCTTGCTCCTCCCACCAACTAAGCCTAGATTCGACCCATAATTTATGCCACTCTTCATCAGTTCCAGCGGCACAAAAGAACTCTAACTCCATTTGCTCAAACTCTCTTACTCTAAATATAAAGTTTCTTGGAGTTATTTCATTACGAAATGCTTTACCAATTTGGGCAATACCAAAGGGTAATTTTCTTGATGTGGAGTCAACGACATTTTTAAAATTAGTAAAAATATTTTGAGCAGTTTCAGGCCTTAAATACGCAAATGACTTACCATCGTCAATGGGGCCAACACTAGTTTTAAACATTAAATTAAAAGGTCTTGGCTCGGTTAGATCCTTTGATCCACAGGAAGGGCAAGTGGAATCTTTTAGTTGATCAGCGCGCCATCTGCTTTGACAAGACTTACAATCAACCATTGGGTCAGTAAAAGTGTCTTCATGCCCGGAATGCTTTAAAACATTAGGAGCAGTTAGAATAGAAGCATCTAATCCTTCCACATCATCACGGTCATATACCATTGAAGTCCACCAGGCTTGCTTAAGGTTATTTTTTAATTCAACACCTAATGGTCCGTAATCATATAGACCCTGCATGCCGCCATAGATTTCATTAGACTGAAAAATAAAGCCTCTTCTTTTACAAAGAGCAACAAGCTCCTCCATTGTTTTAGCTGCCAACGTACTTCCTTATATTGTGTTTGAAAAGATCAAGAACATAGAACCCAGTATATTACTGTAAAATAACAATTATATATTTAATAACAGTTTTTTTTAATTAAAGATACATGAAAGCAGCGCTATTCTTTTTTTCATTTTTGCCATTAAAGCCTGCAAAGGCCTCCATAAGGGCCATAATGAGCATAATTCCCCTTGGCATTTTTAGATCATATAAAACTACATATACAAACATATGCATAAGTTTTAACAACTTATCATTAGAAGAGAAAGAAACTTTAGCAAAGAAAAGCTTTATAGAATCAGTATGTGGCTTATATGAGACGATATATTCTTTATCTAGATCTAACAAACAAATCTCAAAAAATATTATTAGGGTAGATAATAGATATTTAATGTCCGAAGCATTAAAAGAGAAAAATGGCCTGTTAATCTCAGGAATTCATAATAGAAGTGTAGACATATTGCTTCAATGGATTAACACACAGACCCCAACGGTTGGTGTATATAAACCTTTGAAAAATATCTTCATGGACTCTTATGTTAAAAAACAAAGGGAACGAGAAGGCAATAAGATATATACAACTAGCTACAAAGGGGTTAAAGAACTACTAAAAGGATTAATTAAGAAAAAGGTCATTATAATGGCCTCTGATCAGGTTCCTCAAGATGGAATGGGAGAGTATGCAAAATTTTTTAATAGAGATGCATATACAACAACGTTGATACCTTCTCTTGCAAATAAAACATCAACGCCATTAATTTATATCGGGCTTTTTAGCGCACCTCAGGATTGCTTAAAAATAATTATTAAAGAGTCCCCAAAGGAAATATCCACTCAATCTATGAATTCAACTATGGAGGAAATGATCTCAATCTGTCCAGAAGATTACTCTTGGGAATACAAGAGATTTAAAAGACCGCCTGAAGGAATAGATAGTCCTTATTAGTTTTAACGTCTCCAGAACATAGGCATAAATAAAACAAGCACTGTAAAAATTTCAAGCCTTCCCAGTATCATCCCAAATGCTAAAATGCCTTTACCTGCACTGGTAACAGAAGAATAATTTGCAGAAACCTCACCAAGCCCTGGACCCAGATTATTTAAGCAAGCGCCAATTGCAGAAAAAGCTGAAGTAAAATCTAGACCGGTGGCAAGAAGAGCAAATAAAAGCAACATAAATGAAATAACATAAATAGAAAAGAAGCCCCAAACTGATTCAGCAACAGAACCATCAACAACTTTAGAACCAATCTTTACAGATACCACTGCGCGAGGATGAATAATTTTAATTAATTGTTTGTGAGCATGATTTAGCATAATCAGAATTCTCCATGACTTTATACCTCCTCCAACTGAACCAGAACAGCCGCCTATAAAGGCACCAATTAATAATAAAAACCCAATAACCGATGGCCATAAAGAATAATCAGTTGTGGTAAAACCAGTGGTAGAGACTATAGAAACTGCTTGAAATAATACGCTGCGTTGAGATTCAGAACTGCCTGGATTAAAAAATAAAATTAAAGAACTAGCAGCGAATACTAGTAAAATTATGCTAATAAAAAACCTGAATTCAGGATCATAAAAATATCTAAGAGCCCTACCTCTAAAGATGGCTCCGTAGTGCAGTGCAAAACTAGATGCAGAGATAATCATAAAGATTATACAAACAAGCTCTATACCAAAACTATTAAAAAATCCGATGCTATCGTCGTGAGTCGAAAATCCGCCAATTGAAACAGTGCTTAAGCTATGGGCTATTGCATCAAAACCATTCATGCCAGCAATCCAGTACATAAGAGCACAAAGCACAGTTAGACCAAAATAAATTGTCCATAACGCTTTTGCAGTTTCAGTAATTCGAGGTGTAAGCTTTTGGTCACTCATTGCTCCAGGAATTTCAGTTTTATAAATTTGGCCGCCACCGATCCCAAGAATAGGCATGACAGCTATAGCAAGGACAATTAACCCCATTCCACCCATCCATTGAAGAAGCTGTCTATACATCAAGAGAGACTTATCCAAGTCATCTATATTTGTTATAACCGTTGCACCTGTAGTGGTTATACCTGACATAGACTCAAAAAAAGAATCTACAACACTCATCCCACTTAAGTAAAAAGGTAGAGATCCTGCTATGGCGAGCACGAGCCAAAAAAGAGTAATTATAATAAACCCATCATTTGAGCTCAGCTCTTGTTTGTGATTCTTTGAAGTAAACCAGAATACAAATCCAACCGAAAGAACCAAAAGAAAAGTAATTAAAAAAGTATTCAGACTAGAGTCACTATATAAAAGTGAAATACTTATTGGAACAATAAATGACAAACTGAACAGCATCAGCAGAATGCCAAATAGATTAGAAATAGCTTTAAGGTTCATTAGATTTTAGTAAATAACTTTTCTACTTCTTTGACCTTCTCTTTATTAGAAAGGAAGATAATAAGATGATCTTCTATGCAAAGCTCTATTTCAGAAGATGGCATTACCACAACGCCTTTCCTCACAATTGCACCTATTGAAGCCTCTTCAGGTAGAGGTAATTCTTTTATAGATTTACCAAAATAATCACTTGTATATTCATTTGCATGAACAATTCCTTCGAGAGCCTCCGCTCCTGAATGCATTTTTAAAATTACGTCTTGAGCAACATCACTTTCTCGCAAATGTTGAAGAACCGAAGAAACCGTTAATCTATGAGGAGCAATACAGCTATCAACAAAGCCAGGTAATATATTTACATAAGAGGGATTATTTAAAATTACCATCGTTTTTGTAGCCCCAAGCTTTTTAGCCAAAAGCGAAGCCATTATGTTTGCCTCGTCATCATTTGTTAGAGCACAAAAAACGTCAACTTGAGCAATATTCTCACTTTTAAGAAGTTCTTGATCTGCGCCTTTTCCTCTTAAAACTATTGTCTTGTTTAAGCCCCTTGATATTTCCTCACATCTTTCTTCACTAGACTCAACAATTTTTACTTTATAAGAATCTTCAAGCTGTTGCGCTAAATTAAAACCAATTTTGCCACCACCAATTATCATAACCCTAGAGTAGGGGTCTTGTTCTAGCCTCATTTCGTTTACAACAGCATCAACATTCTCATTTGCAGTGACAAAATAAACCTCATCACCTTCTTTTACTATTGTGTCTCCATTTGGAATAAAAGGTTTCCCCTTTCTGTAAATAGAAGGAATATAGCTTTCTATGCCGGGCATATCATCTTCAATAGTTCTAAGTGCCTTATCTACTAATTTTCCAGATTTTTTTACCTTTACTGAAACTAATTTAACTTTACCATCTGCAAATTCCTCAATCTGCTCTGCACCAGGATGATCTATTAGATCCTTTAAATGAGAAGTGACCTCATTTTCTGGACTTATAGGAATATCAATTACATTCTCACCAAATGAATCAAGGCAACTTAGATAGGTATTGTCTTTAAATCTACATATAGTTTTTTTAACAGAGAATTGAGCTTTTGCTATCTGACATGCAGCTATGTTTACTTCATCATTATTTGTAACTGCAAGGACAATAGTCTCATTATCAGCCCCACATTTTTTAAATGAATTAGGATGAGCAGCATGGCCAACTATTGCGGCAACATCTAACCGATCTTGAAGATAATCAATCTTACTTTTATCTAGATCTACAAGAGAAACATCATAGCCATCTTGTGATAAATTTCTTGCTAAACTCTCTCCAACTTTACCTGCACCTAAAATTACTACTTTCATAACCTCTTAAATTAAACCTCTTTTAATAGAATTAAAACCCCTAGGAAGCTTTTTACTAAGTTGTAAAAAAATCTAGATAAGAATTAAAAGCATCAGCTGAGCTTATGGTTTTCTTATTTGGAAATTGTAAGTAAGTAATCACTATGGCTGAATTTGTTGTTTTAATGACAATACCTTCTCTATTAAACTTAACCAACGATCCAGGAAGATCTTTATACGAATCACTATCTATATGCATTTCATGTACTTTAATGTTTACATTGTTATGTAAAAAATATGAACCTGGCCAGCCTTTATAGGCATTAAATTTCCTTAAAATTACTTCTGAAGATTCTTTAAAATTTATCTTGCCATCAGTTTTTAGGACCTTTGAGCAGTAAGTCGCAAGATCATGTTTTTGAGGAATTGAATCAAATTCATTACAAATAATACTGTCTAGAACTTTAGTTATATTTTTTACAGCAAGGTCAGATAGCCTGTCTTCTAATAAAACTTTATTGTCAGTTTCATTAATTTTTAGTGAAAATATTTTAATAATATTCCCCTCATCCATGGACTGATTCATTTCCATAAAACTAATACCAGTTTCATTGTCACCATTTACCAAAACAGACTGAATAGGAGACGCTCCTCGGTATTTAGGCAGTAAAGAAAAATGAACATTTATAGGTAATTTATCTGGATGGTTTAATAACCATTCTGGGATAATCTTTCCATATGCAGAAACAATTAAAAAATCGACCTTTAACGAAAGGATCTGTTTTTTAAACTCTTCGTTATTTAGATCCAATGGTTTAACTATCTTTAGGCCCAACTCTTCAGCTGTCCTAGAAACATCACTTAAATCTTGTTTTGAGCCACGTTTGCTCCTTTTATCGGGCTGAGAAATAACTAGCTTGATATCAATACCATCAAAATGCATTTTTCTCAGTATTTTTGCAGATGAGGCCGGACTTCCAGCAAATATTACGTTCATTTCGATAAATTACCCTTAAAATCGTCTAAAATCGCTTAAAATCTTTTATCTTGTTGCTTTGTCTTTTAGGCGCGCTCTTTTGAGTGGACTTAAATAGTCAACTAATAGCTTTCCTTGTAAATGATCAATTTCATGTTGAATACAAACCGCTAACAACCCTTCAGGGTTATCTTCACAGTGATTTCCTTCAATATCGAGCCAATTTAGCTTAATCTTGTCAGGGCGCGTCACTTCTACACTTGCACCAGGAATCGAAAGACACCCCTCTTCGCAAGGAACTAGACTTTTGTTGTCTAATACAGTTACTACTGGATTTACAAATATAAGAGGCTCATTTCGTTCTTCGCTGATATCTATAACAACTAACCTAAGATGAATATCTATTTGTGTAGCGGCTAAACCGATACCGTTTTCAGAATACATCGTCTCTAACATATTATTTGATAAATTTAAGAGACTTTTGTCGAATTTTGTTACATTCTCTGCTACTGTCCTCAATCTTGGATCTGGGTACTTTAATATTTTTAAAATAGACATATTGGCATATTATAATCTCTTAATTTATAATCTGCATTATTTAAGAGGTTAATGTAAACATGACAGAAAATAGCATCGATGTAGCAATTTTAATGGGATCTGACTCAGATTTGCCCGTAGTAAGTGAAGTTTTTAAGATTTTTGATGAATTTGGGGTTAAATACTCCAAAAGTGTACTTTCTGCTCATAGAAGTCCTCATCAGGTTATAGAATTGATTAAAACATCAGAATCTAATGGTTGTAAGCTATTTATAGCAGCAGCAGGCATGGCCGCACACTTAGCAGGGGCAGTTGCAGCCCATAGTCATAAGCCCGTAATAGGTATTCCGATTGAATCCGGCGGCCTTGGTGGTTTAGATGCATTATTATCTACAGCTCAAATGCCCCCTGGAATTCCTGTTGCAACTGTTGCTATTGGTAAAGCTGGGGCTAAAAATAGTGCGATCTTAGCGATTCAAATGTTAGCAATATCAAACGAGGATATGGCGAATAAATTTAGTACATACAGATCCAATCTTACCAACGAAGTCTTGGAAAAAAACAAGAAGCTTAACGCATAATTTGTGAGAATTTTTTTGTCTCAGGGTGATGCCTCTGAGTGGTTAAAAAAAGGAAAAATTCTAATTTATCCTACTGAAGGAGTTTGGGGTATAGGATGTGATGCTTGGAATGAAAAAGCAGTTGCAAGAATATATGAGTTAAAAAAAAGGCCATCAGATAAAAGCCTTATCCTTTTATGTAAAAGTTTAGAATCAATATATAATTTTTTACTACCTTTAACGAAGAATGAAATGGATTATGTAGAAACCATTAGCAAAAATCCTGTAACTATTTTATATAAATTTGATGCAGATAAAACGCCTGTGCATTTACAAAATAGCACTGGAAAAATAGCTATTAGAGTAAGCACTCACTATCCTATAAAATCATTAATAGAAGGATTTAAAAATCCCATTATTTCTACTTCTGCAAATATATCAGGCAGTAATATACTAAATAAAATTGAAGAATTTAAAGTAGATTTTGATTTTGATGACGTTGCTATATATAACAAACCTTTAGGTAATTTAAATAAACCTACACCTATAATAGACTTAGAAAACCAAGAGGCGATAAGAGATTAATGATTACTACTTTTGAACAAAACTTTAAAGAAATACAAAGCACGATTATTAATCATTACTCTAGTTTTGAAACTACTAAATCTTGCACAATTTCCGATGATAATTGGACCAGATCACAGGGAGGCGGTGGAAGAACTTATATAATTGAAAATGGTAAATTTTTTGACAAGGCGGCTGTTAATTTTTCATCTATTTCTGGAACAAAACTTCCTCAATCAGCTCGCGATAATATAAAGAATAAAAAAGCAATTTCGTACAGAGCGATGGGGGTATCCGTTATTACTCATCCAAAGAATCCTTTCATTCCGACAAGTCATATGAATATTAGATTATTTTTACTTCTAAATAAGAAAAAAGAGATTGTCGAATGGTGGGTAGGAGGAGGATACGATTTAACACCTTTCTTTCCATATGCAAAAGACTGTCTAATGTGGCATAAGGATGCAAAGGCGCACTTTGATAAGCTTAATAAGAAATATTACAAAGAATTTGCTAAAAATTGCGATGATTACTTCTTTTTGCCGCATAGAAAAGAAAAAAGAGGGATTGGCGGTGTATTTTTTGATAATTTTAATGAATTAGGCTTAGATCTATCGATGCAAATGCTTAAAAATACTGCTAAAACCTACCTCAATAGCTATTTAAAGATAATTAATCTTAGAAAAAGTCGTGAATATACTGCTAAGGATAAAGGTTTTCAGGAGTATAGAAGAGGAAGATATGCTGAATTTAACCTTTTATATGACAGAGGGACCTCTTTTGGCCTTCAATCAGGTGGTAGAATCGAGTCAATTTTAGCTTCATTGCCACCGCATGCATCTTGGATATATAAGAAAGACATATCTTTTATCAAAAATGAAAAAAAACTTTTATTAGCCTTGCAGAACAAATGGAGAGGTTAATATATTAAATAATGTCTAAATTATACAAATTAGGAGTAATTGGTTCCCCAATAGATCA
>ERZ887830.535-NODE-535-length-23948-cov-56.065040_pt1 | contig 23948 bp, 26 predicted proteins | sample MGYA00521101_ERZ887830 | MGnify/ENA primary metagenome ERZ887830 (study PRJEB32303, sample SAMEA104408592) | aquatic metagenome | biome: Marine water; feature: Pelagic; material: water | place: Baltic Sea | collected 2014-06-05T16:38:00 | depth 1,762 m ... | reverse complement strand
GGGGCTTTTTTGTGCCTTCCTTTCTTCCTCAACAACACAGAAAAAACGATCACAAGGCTTACGCCAGAGCAATTAGATCAATGAAAACGGCAAATGTGGCCGTCTTTCCAACTCCATACCCATGGAACAGAGGCTTGTGCCTGTCGAAGATCTTCTCGACCCTCCAAACTCACGGGAATGAACTCCGTCTTGAAATCAAACTGGGGATCACGCAGCGATTGGTTCAACACCATGCTTCCTGTTTCACCAGACGTTGAGCGGTGATAGGTCCCTACAGGGATCTGAAGCGCACCCATCTCGCGGATCAAATGAATGACGTGATGGGACTGATCCCATGCAGGATTTAAAAGGACGAAGGTGCGCTGCCCCTCGAGCACCAAATTGTGATCCACTTGATGCTGATGGACGTAGTACTGCTCAAATCCATTCACATCGGGTGGTGATGTCGCTGCACCCCTGTGGACCACAACATCTGTTCCATTGGTACCAGGCACTCCTGCATCAAAAAAGGTGACAGACGGTGTTTCACGAAAGACATGAATAGGTATGAATTGAAGTCTCATCAAAATCTCCTCGCCTGAATGGCGTTGATAAAACAACTAGAGAGCCGTAGAACTTGCGTCGCTCCAGATCAAATCAATCGTGATTGAAGCGTCGAGGTTTCGTTTCACAGGGCAATCATTCGCGACCCGCTTCAACAAGGCCTTTTGTTCCTGACTAAGAGAAACAGGGAGGCTGATCTGAGCTTGAAGGCTTTCAATGCGGCGCGGTCCCTCGGTCGTCATTGTTTTTTCAACGCTGACGTTGGCATCAACGAGGTCCCAGCCGCGGCGGCGTGCGGCGATCCCCATGATCGTCAAGATGCATGTTCCAAGGGCTGTCGCCAACAGGTCAGTCGGCGAAAAACTTTCGCCAAGGCCATCATGATCAGTGGGCGCATCGGTCTTGAGGACGGTGCCCGAGGGTCCGTGCTGAGCCGTGCAATGCAAGTCACCGGTGTATTGGCATTGAATCGCTGTCATCCGTCCTCGATCATGTCTCTGATCAAGTCTGCTCCCGTTCAAGGCAGATCTTCACTGGGTCTTTAAAGAAAAAAGTGAAGGATTCAGCATCAGCACTATGCGTTGAGAACATGCTGAAACACCGCCTCTGCCCAGCCCTGCGCATGGCAAGCAGGCGCCAACTGGTAGCGGCCTTGAGCAAGGGCGTCGGCAAAGACCGGATGGGGACCATTCGCACCAGGCACAACGACTGAGAGATCACCAGCCTCGAGGAGGGGCTGGTCATTGGGAGAGTCACCCAATGCGAGCACCCGCACGGGGGAGCCACCATTGCGCTGCTTCAAGACCTCAAGGGCTCGACCCTTGCTGACCTCTGCGCCGAGTAGGTGACCCATACGGTTGCCCTGTACAACAGCGAAACCAAGCCGGTTGGCGAGGTCTGGCAACCGTTGCCGCGCTGACGCAGAAGGGGGCACAAAGGGCAAACTCCAACGCCTCTTGCACGCCAACTGCAGCGCTTCGCCCTGCAGGCCAAGAAAGTCCAAGGCCTCTTGATCCGAAAGCGCATCAATCGGTTGCAACGGCTCACTGAGCAGCTGCGCAAGCTCTTGCAAAACCGGGCGAAGCTCCGCAACAGGGCATCCCAGCGCAAGTTCCCATAACTCGCCATCACTGGTTTCCCCATGCACAGCACCTCCGTTTTCAACGATGAACGGATCCTTCAACCCAGCTGCAGCCCTAAAACTTTTCACCTCCTCAGCCGTTTTGCTCGTACACGGAATTACGGGAATGCCCTGCAGCTGCAAGCCACGGATCGCCTCCCGTGCAGGCTCCCAGTTGTAGGCATGGTCCATGAGGGTCCCATCGAGATCGGTCACAACCCACCAGGGAATTGAGGGGAGAGCATCTGTTTTATTCATCGAATCAACCAATGCACAGCAAACGGCTCAAGATCGAGAGCCGTTTGGCCCGCAACAAGAGAATGCCCGTTCAACACGTCATGCCAACCAGATTCTGTGGAATCAGCAAGGGTGCTCAACGGGAAACTGAGGCGGACATCACTGAAATTGTGAACCGCAAACAGAGTGCTTGCCCCTTCTCCCCTTTGCAGAATCACGAGATCAGAGCGGCCTTCGCTCAGGACCGTCATTGGGGCAAAGGGATCTAAGGCCGCCTGCCCACGACGAACAGCCATCGCTTGTTGCAGTGACACCACCACCTGACTGGTATCGCTTTCGGAATCAGCCAATAATCGCTCTAAACGGTCAAGTTGAAACTGAGGACGATTGAGATCGCGGCGATGACCGCTGATACGAAAGCGAGCATTGTCATTCGGGGTTGCCAGTAAAGCCGGCAGATAGAACGCAGGCACACCGGGCAACGCAAGCAGCAGCAACTGCGTCAACAAAAAACGCGCTCGTTGATGGTGTGATGGATCCCGCCCAGGAGCCGCCATGGCACTCCACCAGCTGATATTGATCTCATAGGGAACCTCCAGACCATCGGCCAAGCGCCGGTGACTCACCAAACCACCCCGCTGCTCGCATTGCTGCAGCAACTGGAGCAAACGCTCCGATTCCATCAAACCCTCGAGTGGCCGCAAGCCAATCCCGTCATGACAGGCCGTGAAATTGAGCAGCCCTGTCTGCTGAGGGAGCTGGGGCCAACGCGCCAGCCAGGAATTCAGCAGATCAGCACGACGACTGAGACAGGCCTCGAGGACCAGCGGGGGTAAGGGGAAGTTGTAGGCGAGGTGAGCTTCGGAGCCAGTGGCCAAATAAGACAGATTTTCCTGCTCGGGAACATTCGTTTCCGTTACCACCACTCCTTGAGGACATCGCGATTCCAAGAGAAGGCGCAACACTTCCACCAACCGGTGGGCCTGCGGCTGATGGATGCAGTCACTAAGAGGCTCTTTCCAAACAAACCCCACGGCATCAAGGCGCAACCATTGGACGCCATAACTGACAAAAAGATCGAGGAGGCGTGTGAATCCAAGCAACACTTCAGGCTCACGCCAGTTCACATCCACTTGATCGGGTCCAAACGTGGTCCAGACCGTTTCGGGGCCCCGATCTGTCGCCAGAGTGGTGAAAAGCGCCGAGCTACGTGGACGCACCACGTTGTCCCAACAAGGGTTGGGAGCAGCTGCCAACACACATCGAGATCCAGGTTGCTCTCCCTTCAGAAAAGCCCGCACCCAGGGGTGAGACGCTGAAATGTGATTAAGAACCAGATCGGCCATCAACTGGCGACCTTCCGCTAACGCGGCCAAGTCATTCCAATCGCCGAAGCGTTGCTCAATCTCCTCATGACTGGCAACAGCAAAACCTCCATCGCTGGTTGCGCGCAAGAAGGGCAACACGTGCACGACCGATGAGAGCCCGTTGAAATGCTTCTGGAGGAGGGCCTGCAAACAACGAAGCCCAGGCTGATCCTTGGCGCTCACCGTATCGGCGTAGGCAATCAACACACAACTCGAGGAATCCCAACGCGCACCCGTTGCCGTTGCATCCGTACTCCCATCATCGAGCGACTCTGAAACGGCAATCTCTGACGCGGACTGCTCGGAATGCAGCAATTGCGACGACAGCAGATTGAGATCCTCCGAAGAATGATGCTCGTAGAGCTCCTTTAGAAGCGATGGCAACCCCTCATGCGCCATTAACTGCTTCGACACCGTGCCTTTGCCAAGTGCAACAGGTATGGAACAGAGCTCCGCAAATTGTTGTCGCATTGATCACCGCATGGATTTTCAGCAGGGATTAATCGCCACGATTCATGATTACGGACTCGGCAAGCTGGACCTCCCAGACTTTCGGCGTCAGCTGAAGCAACGGCCAACGTCCTTGCTGATCCCATGCCTCATGGAGGAATTCAGCCGTCCTGCACTCGGACTGATCCGTGAGGTTCTGGCAGAACTAAGCGGCCTAGAAGAACTCGTGATCGCGCTGTCAGCGGAAACCAGCGACGACGTCGCTGCAGCGGAAGCGTTCTTTTCGGGTATGCCATTTCCGGTGAGAGTGCACTGGACCAATGGCCCCGCCGTTGCCGAATCACTGCAGTCACTACAGACCCTTGGCCTCAATGTGACCGGACCACCTGGGAAAGGCTGGGCTGTTTGGCAAGGGCTTGGTGTGGCTTGCAGAAACGCTGAGATCGTTGGACTCTTCGATGCCGACATTCGCACCTTTTCACCGGCCTACCCCCAAAGAATGCTGCGACCGTTGCTCGATCCCTCGCTTGGTGTGGCCTATGTAAAAGCGTTCTACAGCCGCCTTTCGCTCGAGACCCAAACGCTCCATGGAAGAGCAACACGCCTTTTCGTAGGTCCACTGCTCACCAGCCTGGAGCAGATCTTTGGCCCAATGCCTTATCTGCGCTATCTCCAATCCTTTCGCTACCCGTTAGCCGGCGAGTTCGCGTTCACCAGAGATCTGGCCATGAATTTGCGCATTCCTTCCGACTGGGGACTGGAGATCGGCTTGCTTTCGGAGGTGTATCGCCATGTGGCCCCTCGACGCATCGCCCAAGTGGACCTCGGACTGTTTGATCACAAGCACAAAACACTTGGCAATGCTCCTTCCGAGGGCCTGCAACGCATGGCCGGTGAAATTTTTGCCACGGTGCTTCGTGGACTCATGGAGCATGAAGGTCGGATGTTGTCTTCAGACCAGATCCCAACGCTGGAAGTGCTGTTCCGACGGGTAGGCGAAGACCGTGTTCAGCAGTTTGGCTTGGATTCAACAATTAATCGTCTGCCTTACAACCGACACAGCGAGGAGCTTGCTGTCCAGAGCTTCGCCACCTTGTTGCGTCCCAGAGTGGAGGAATTGATGGCAGCTCCCGTGGCCCATCAGCTGCCGAGCTGGTCGAGGTTGCTGTGCTGCACCGAACGCTTACAAGCAGACCTTGCCGAAGCAGGCCAGCAACGCAACATCACGACAGCACCCAACAGAACGCCACGACGTCATCACCATCGCCCCCTGATGGCCTGTCCACCAAGACGTCCTGCGGCAGCGGCATGACACCAGCTTGTGCTTTTCAGCTGATCATTCCAGTGGTCCAGTAGCGAATTCGGGCCGGATGACGATCGAGGTAGTCCTCGACTGCCACATCGGCCGATCGCTCATTAGCCATGAGAAGCAAATCAGAGAGTTCACGATCAGGGATCTGAAAACGCGAAAGGAATCCGGCCAGATCTGGATGGTCGCGATCCAAACCCTTTCGACCTAAGGCATGAATCCACTCCACTCCACCAAAAACGAGCTGGGGATCTTCCAAGAAGCGGAGCTTGTAGCGAGCAAACATCCAGTGCGGAGTCCAACTTGTGACCACCACCCAACGTTGCTCTCGAATTGCTTTATCAAGAACAGCTGTCATCGCTGCGCTACTGGAGGCAACCAGGCGCATGTCACCCAGGTTGTAGTCCACCAACGCCTGTTCAGAGGCCTGATTAAGCCCTGACCCTGGGTCAATGCCTTGAACCGTGTTGTCGAACCGCGCCGCAAGTTCAGGCTTGCGCAAATCAGCGATAGAGCGAAGCTCAGAGGCATCCACGTAATCGGGTACAACCCAGCCAAGGCGACCGGAATACATCGAACCGAAATCAAGCACCCTGTCACGCACGCGCGTCCAATAATCCTTGTGCGTTAACGGCAACCAGGCCATCAGCATGAGATCGAGATCGCCTCTTGCTACAGAGGCGTACTGAATGCCGATATCCGCCATCACCCGCTCGACTGGGAGGTTGTAAGCCTGCTGAATCACCCGCTGGGCGATCAAGCTCATCACTTCAGCATCAGCCCATGGAGACCATCCCAAGCGCAATGGCCCTGTTGCGCCCGATTGAGACCCCTCAGGGCCCAATTGTGAGGCGAAGCCTTTTTGCGTGGAAGACGTAGGTGCGGTGGCGTCAGCCTGGCGCTGCCGGCTCAAGCGCACTTGGCTGGATAGGGAAGCCGCAGCCAAACCGAGCCCTGACAGCAAAACGGCACGTCGACGCCAAAGAGGAGCTGTCATGGTGTCCTCCACAGCGAACGCCACCGACGGGAGCGCGCTTCCAACGTCCTCTCGCCTTCAAGCATCAAGCTCTGACTGAGTCGATCGAGGATCACAGCGAGAATCACAACGGCAATCCCGCCCTCAAAACCAAGGCCCACATCCAGCTGTTGAATGCCGCGCAGCACGACATCACCCAGGCCGCCTCCACCAATCATCGAGGCGATCACCACCATCGATAACGCCAGCATGATCGTTTGATTGACGCCACTCATCACCGTGGGCAAAGCACTCGGCATCTGCACCTTCCATAGCAATTGCAACTCACTGCACCCAAAAGCACGACCCGCCTCAATGAGATCAAGTGGAACCTGACGAATCCCGAGCTGGGTGAGACGAACCACCGGCGGCATTGCAAACACCAAGGTGGCGATGATTGCTGGAACAGCACCTGTGCTGAACAACATCACCGCGGGAATCAAATACACAAAAGCCGGCATGGTCTGCATGAGGTCAAGGCAAGGTCGTAACAATCGCCACACCGACTGAAGACGCGCTGATAGCACCCCCAGAGGGAGACCAATCAGCAAGGCCAAGAATGATGCCGTCAACACCAGTGCGAGGGTCGAAATCATCGGATCCCAAAGCCCCATCGCCAGCACCAAGTTCAAACCAAGCAGTGCAAACAAGGCGAATCCACCGCTCACTCTCCAGAGGCCAAGACCAGCCACGATCAGCGCAAAACTCCAAGGAGCGGGCGCTGCCAGCAAGGTCTCTGCGAAGGCAACAAGAGCCATGACTCCTGCATTGACAACGTCAAAGAGGCCTTGTGCGTAGGTGAGCAACCACACCACTGCAGCATCAACAGCGAGGCCTAAGGCTCCGGCTTGATGCACTGCAGCGAAACCATATGCAGATCCGAAAGGCAGAGCTTGAAGCATCAAACGTTGACCTCCAGGGAACGCAACAGCAGACGGGGTGTAATCACACCCAAGAAGCAACCTTCACGATCCACAACAGGCGGTGGATAGGCAAGCGAGGCAACAAGCGGCATCGCATCACGAACCCGCGTACCAGCACGCAGCGTTGCTAGCTGATCAGCCTCAATCCAGCCGTTAGAGATCGTGCGTACTCCTTGCAACCGCTTGCTCTCATCGAGGACGTACACCGGGTCACCAACGAAGGCATCCAAGGCAGCGGATGGACCAGCAGCGTTCACCAACAGACAGCTCGGCATTGCAGCAATCGCAGCGACATCCAACACGGCTGCGGAATCGATATCACGGAAAAAGTGACGCACGGCAGGACTGGCCGGGTCGCTGAGGAGGGTCTGAGCCGTTCCGCATTGCAGCACTTGGCCGTCCTGCATGAGGGCAATCCGATCGCCTAGCCGAATCGCCTCATCAAGGTCGTGGGAGATAAAAACGATGGTGCGTTGCCGCTCAGCCTGTAATTCCAACAGCAACTCCTGCATGTCGCTGCGAATCAACGGATCCAACGCGGAAAAGGCCTCGTCCATCAGCAAGATTGGTGGATCAAGCGCCAGCGCTCGCGCAAGACCAACCCGCTGCTGCATCCCCCCAGAAAGCTGATGAGGATGCTTTCGGCATTCATCCCCGAGGCCTACACGCTCAAGAGCCTTTAAAGCCAAGTCTCTGCGCTCTGGTCTAGGCACACCGGCCACCTCAAGGCCAAACGCCGCGTTGTCGATCACGGTTCGATGCGGGAAGAGCGCAAAGGACTGAAACACCATGCCCATCTGCTCACGACGAAGCTTGTTGAGCTCCATTGGACTCAGAGAAGACAGCTGCCGCCCCTGAATCCTCACCTCACCTAAGCAAGGTCTCACCAAGCCATTAAGGAGACGCAGCAGGGTGGATTTTCCAGACCCCGAGAGGCCCATCACCACAAAAATTTCGCCCGTTTGGATCTCAAGAGAGACATCGCGAACAGCAGCGCGGAGGCCCGTTCGCTGATACAAATCAAGTGGATCTAGACCAGACTGAAGTTGCTTAATCGCTGAATCTGCCGACCCTCCATATATCTTCCAGAGAGAATTAAGGCAGATCTCCGAATTCATCTCGGATTTGCCCCAGCATTCATCAATTACAACGTAGCTAGCGCGAGAGCATCACAATGCTTTCCTTCACGAAAACAGCATAAATTCGACTTATTGCTCCAGGCTGGCAATCAAAGCCGATCGAATTTGCTGACACTTTCAAAAACGAGCGTTAGGTTGAAGAAATATCGTTCACAACAGCCACCAGAATTCGGAAGCTTTTGGTGTGAGCATGCATTTGTCAATGCATCGATACGAGATCTTCAAGATCTCTGTTCCCACATTAAAAGTCATCTATGTCATCGTTCACGAATCCCGCTCCCGTCGAGCAGAGTGATGCTCAGAAGTTCGGAGACTCACCTGAACGGGTTCGCGAAACTGATCATTACGAACAGGAATACATTGAACAATTTGTTGATCGCTGGGATCGATTGATTGACTGGGAGGCAAGAGAAAAAGCAGAAGGAGATTTTTTCATCAAACTATTGCATCAGCATGGAGCCAAATCCGTTCTTGATGTTGCCACTGGCACAGGGTTCCACTCCGTTCGTTTATTGCGAGAAGGATTTGATGTTGTCAGTGTGGATGGAAGCCCAAACATGTTGGCTCGCGCCTTTAAAAATGCACGCGAACGCGACTTGTTGATGCGCACCGTTCATGCCGATTGGCGCTTTCTCAATCGTGACGTTCATGGCGAGTTTGATGCGGTGATCTGCCTAGGCAATTCCTTCACGCATCTATTTCGTGAGCAAGATCGACGCAAAGCGTTGGCGGAGTACTACGCCGTGCTGAAGCACAACGGCGTTTTGATCCTGGATCACAGAAATTACGACCGCTTGCTGGAGGGCAACTCCAAAAGCGGAAAAAGCAACGTGTACTGCGGAAAGGATGTTGAAGTTGGTCCGGAGCATGTCGACGACGGACTGGCTCGCTTCCGCTACGCCTTCAGCGACGGAAGCACTTACCACCTAAATATGTTTCCGTTGCGCCACGGCTATGTAAGACGCCTAATGCGTGAGGTTGGATTTCAACGGATCAATACCTTCGGGGACTACCAACAAGGCCATGACGATCCTGACTTCTATGTGCATGTTGCGGAAAAGGAATATCGCTTTGACACAGACATGACCGAGATTTAGATCATGGCTGAATCTTCTTTTTCAAAGGCTGCCTCCACTGCCGCTGGTTACTACGACAGCAACGATGCCGACCGCTTTTATGCCGAGGTTTGGGGCGGAGAAGACATTCATATCGGGCTCTACAACGCGGAGTCGGAGCCGATTGCCACCGCGAGTCGTCGCACGGTAGAAGCGCTAGCCGCTCTCATTAAGGAGCAGCGCAATGACTCCTCTAACGAGAGCTGTTCCATCGTGGATCTGGGCTCTGGCTACGGCGGAGCGGCTCGCCACCTTTGCCAAAACCCCAAGGTCAACGTAGAAGCCATCAATATCTCTGCCGTCGAGAACACCCGTCATCGTGAACTCAATCGTGCGGCCGGCTTGGAAGGTCAAATCCAGGTGCATGACGCCTCTTTTGAAGCCGTGCCTCTTAAGGATGCCTGCGCCGATGTGGTCTGGAGCCAAGATGCCATCCTTCACTCGGGAGATCGCCAACAGGTGATGAAAGAAGCCGCAAGACTTCTCAAGCCCGGTGGCGTGATGGTGATGACAGACCCCATGGCGGCCAACGGCGTGCCCTCAGGGTCACTCTCCAAGATTCTGGAACGCATTCACCTCTCCGATCTGGGCTCCCCAGAGCGATACAAAAGCTGGGCGACCAACGTTGGGCTTCAACGCGACGTTTGGGATGACCGCACGCCAATGTTGATCCTCCACTACAGCCGAGTTCGAGACGAGCTCCAACGGCGTCATGACGAGCTGAAACTGAGCATTAGTCCTGAGTACCTCAAGACCATGAGCGCAGGTCTTGAGCATTGGGTTGAAGGAGGCAAAGCTGGAAGGCTCTGCTGGGGCCTGATGCGATTCCACAAACCAAAAGAGTGAATCCCATGAACGAACGCAACGCATCTGAGGTCGTTGAGAAGCTGGTCGAGGAATGGAAGCTGCAACCGCATCCTGAGGGCGGCTGGTACCGCGAGCTGCATCGAAGCTCTGCTCTTGTGGTTCGACCTGATCAGCAACAGCGCTGCGCCATCAGCACAATCTTGTATCTCTTGGATGCAGGATCGCTCAGTCGCTGGCACAGGGTGAGCCATGCCGATGAGGTGTGGACCCATCTGCAAGGAGCACCACTCAGTCTGTGGTGCCTCGAACCAAAGGCTGATCAGGCCACGCGAGAGGTGTTGTCGATGCACAACCCTGTTCAGGTGATTCCAGCGGATCACTGGCAGGCCGCTAAAGCTGAAGGTCCTTACAGCCTGGTGAGTTGCTGTGTTGGGCCTGGATTCAGCTTTGAAGATTTCACCATGCTCAGAGATCTTCCAGAAAGCGAGCGTCCAACGGCAGCGCTTGTTGATCTGATCTGAGCTCTGATCAGGGCTCAGATCAGATCAACAGTGAACCCGACTGATTACGCTCATCCCAGCAGGGAGACCCAATGGGCAGCAGCTTCGGAGAACTGTTTCGGATCAGCACTTTTGGGGAATCGCATGGTGGAGGTGTGGGCGTCATCGTGGATGGCTGCCCGCCAAGGCTGGAGTTAGACCTTGAGGCCATTCAGACAGACCTCGACCGCAGACGGCCTGGTCAAAGTCGAATCACCACACCGAGGAAAGAAGCAGACCAGGTCGAGATCCTGAGCGGATTACTGGATGGGGTCACCCTTGGCACACCGATTGCAATGGTGGTGCGCAACAAGGATCAACGACCTCAGGATTACAAAGACATGGAAGTGGCCTTCCGCCCCTCCCATGCCGATGCCACGTACCAGGCGAAGTACGGCATCCAGGCCCGCAGCGGCGGCGGCAGGGCCTCCGCACGGGAAACGATTGGACGGGTTGCAGCGGGAGCCATTGCCAGGCAGCTGCTCAGAAAAGCCAATGGCACCGAAGTGATCGCTTGGGTGAAGCGAATCCACGATCTCGAGGCGAGCGTTGATCCCAGTTCAGTCACACCCGAACAAGTGGAAAGCAACATCGTGCGCTGCCCTGATGCAGGGATGGCCGAAAAGATGATTCAACGCATTGAAGCGATCGGCCAAGAGGGAGATTCCTGCGGCGGGGTGATTGAGTGCGTGGTGAGGCAAGCAAGCACAGGACTGGGAATGCCCGTGTTCGACAAGCTGGAAGCTGATTTAGCCAAAGCCGTGATGTCACTGCCCGCCACCAAGGGCTTTGAAATCGGATCGGGCTTTGCCGGCACTCTGCTGAAGGGCAGTGCCCATAACGATGCCTTCCTACCCACCAAGGACGGAAGCCTGCATACGGCCACGAACTATTCCGGAGGCATTCAGGGAGGGATCAGCAATGGAGAAGCGATTGTGATCCGCGTGGCCTTCAAGCCAACGGCCACCATCCGCAAGGAGCAGCAGACCATCAACGCGGTAGGAGAGGCCACCACGCTCTCAGCCAAAGGACGCCACGACCCTTGCGTCTTACCAAGAGCCGTTCCGATGGTGGAAGCGATGGTGTCCTTAGTACTGGCCGATCACCTGCTCAGGCAGCAAGGGCAATGCAGCCTTTGGTGATCTGAGCCACTCCTAACTTCTGGCTGGAGACTGGATCCCGTTGCTGCTAGCCAACTGTGCTGCCGCTTTCGCCATGCGGCCAGCCGTAGAACGAGCCGACGTGGACTCAGGGCTCGACTTACGGGCACGGCGCGCCTTACGAGGTTTCCCAACTGACGCCAAGGAGGTAGTAGACGTCTCCGTTGTCTTGGCCACCCGAGCTTTGGCGACCCGCGAGGAAGAGGAGGCGCGTTTGGCTTTCGTGGTCGTCGTGCGTGGAGCAGCAGTACGGGCAGCAGCGGGCTGGTCGGCCTTCACAGCTTTGTTGGCTTTGTTGGCTTGACGCGGTTTGGAGACTTGGCGATTGCGATGACTCAACACCATCACCCATTCCTCATCCGTCAGGGATGCGGGCTTGCTTCCATGCGCAGTAGCTAGCTTCGCCGCTTTCTCAATGTCTTCAATCAGATTGACCCAAGAGGTGGCAAAGCGCTTGTCGGACTGAGAGCGCGCACCACTTTCAACCAGGGTCTCAACAACGCCAGCTGCCGTGACTTTTTTACGGCGACGATTAAAGATCTCTTTCTGCAATTGCGCGATCAGAGCATCCGCCTTGTCGCTCAGCTTGATGGATAACTGAGACATCCGAAATCAAATCACTATCCCATCTGTAGCAGACAAGACTCACGTCAACCACTTACGGAGGTCGTCGACGGCGTCCGTGGTACTGAGAACACCACGACCGAGGGCAATCGCGTCGTAACCAGCCGACAGCCACGGATCCAAGTCGGCCACACTCAAGCCTCCGGCGGCAATCATGAAGGGCAGATCCCCCATCGGCGCTGAAATCTGATGGTGGTAATCGAGGCCCAGCACAACCGCTGGAAACAGTTTCACAACATGGCAACCAAGAACCATCGCCTGCCGAATTTCGGTTGGCGTCATCACACCAGGAACGAGACAACAGTTGTGTTGCTGGGCCATAGAGACCAGATCCTGATCCAACAGCGGCGACATGGCATAGGGCAGATCAAGATCGATGACCGCTTGGAGACCGCGTTGAGACGTGACAGAGGCCACTCCCAGCTGAAGGGTTGGATGCCGCAGACGAATGGCCGCTATCAGGGCACTCCAGCGAGAGTGATCCATCCAGGCAATCTCAATGTGATGGACGCCCAGATCAACCAACTGATCGAGGCGTTGACACAACAGTGACAACAAAAACGGCCCAGTGAGATCACTCTCCTTGGGCCGCAAAACAATAATGAGTGGCTGACGGCGCAACGAGGCCATCAACCACTGCTGACGATCAGACGTACTCAGCAATTCGTACATCGCGTCGGATCAGCAGATCCTGTAGTTCCTGAGAATCAACAGTTTCGCTTTCAACCAGCATTTCAGCGAGCTCGTCAAGGACTGAACGGTTGTCGTTCAGCACCTTGGTGGCACGGTGATAGGCCACATCAACAAGATCCGAGACTTCGGAATCAATCGTGGCGGCGGTGTCTTCTGAGAAGTCACGTTCAGCAGCGATGTCTCTACCCAAGAACATCCCTCCTTGCGCACGGCCAAGAGCAACCGGACCAAGCTTGTCGCTCATGCCAAAACGAGTCACCATTTGACGGGCTACGGAAGCCACCTGCTGCAGATCGTTGGAGGCACCGGTTGTGACCTCGTCTTCTCCATAGACAATTTCTTCTGCAACCCGACCGCCCAAGGCCACTGCCATTTGATTCTGGAGATAGGTGCGTGAGTAAAGGCCGGATTCCATCCGTTCTTCGCTCGGCGTAAAGAAGGTCAAACCACCAGCGTTCCCGCGGGGAATGATTGAAATCTTCTGGACGGCGTCGTAATCAGGCATCAGTGCACCCACGAGCGCATGGCCTGCCTCGTGATAGGCAACCAGACGCTTGCGGCGCTCGCTCATCACCCGATCCTTCTTCTCAGGGCCCACCATGATGCGCTCAATCGCATCACTGATCTCGTCGTTGCTCACCTCAGTGAGTTGACGGCGAGCCGCAAGGATGGCCGCTTCATTGAGAAGGTTGGCCAAATCAGCACCGGTATATCCAGGAGTCCGGCGAGCAACCTTGTCGAGGTCAACATCCTTCGAGAGAGTTTTGCTGCGGGCGTGAACGCCAAGGATTTGGAGGCGACCAGCGTAATCAGGACGGTCAACCGTGACTTGGCGGTCGAAACGACCTGGACGCATCAAGGCTGAATCCAACACATCAGGGCGGTTGGTTGCCGCAATGATGATGATGCCGGTATTGCCTTCAAAACCATCCATCTCCGTAAGGAGCTGGTTCAAGGTTTGCTCTCGCTCGTCGTTACCGCCACCGAGGCCAGCGCCACGCTGACGACCGACAGCATCAATCTCATCGATGAACACGATGCATGGTGCATTTTTCTTGGCCTGTTCAAACAGGTCGCGAACACGGCTGGCACCAACACCAACAAACATCTCCACAAACTCAGAGCCTGAGATTGAGAAGAAGGGAACACCTGCTTCACCTGCCACTGCTTTGGCGAGCAGGGTTTTACCTGTACCCGGAGGGCCAACAAGCAAGCAGCCCTTTGGAATTTTTGCTCCTACAGCGGTAAAACGATCTGGATTCTTGAGGAAATCAACCACCTCAGTGAGCTCAAGCTTGGCGCCCTCAATTCCAGCAACATCACCAAATGTGATCTGCGTGGTGGGCTCCATTTGAACCCTGGCCTTGCTCTTGCCGAAATTCATGGCTTGGTTTCCACCGCCGCCGCCGCCGCCCTGGGCGCGACGGAACAGGAAGAAAAGACCTCCGAGCAGCAACAACGGGAAGATCAAGCTGGTCGCGGCTTGCTGCCAAGCGCCCGGCTGACGTGAAGGCTGCACAGCGATGTCGACGTTGTGATCCGTCAGCATCTTGAGCAGATCCTTGTCCGGAGCGAGGTTGACCTCGGCACGACGACCATCGGTCTCAACAATCTGAGCCGTTCCACGATCGGGAGAGAGCAACACCCTGCTGACCTGATCTTCCTGAACAGATTCCACAAAATCGCTGTACCGCAGCGTGCGTGCCGCCGTTGCAGGGTCCGGACGATCAAGGAACGCCGTACCCACAACGATTACTACCACTACGAGCAGGACATAAAGCCCCACATTGCGCCAACGCTTGTTCAAGGTTCTTCGCCTCTGATGAAGGAATGTTAATAGAAATCGAAAAAATTAGGAGGCCCGAAGGACCTCAACCACGCTGCGGAACGCAAACCACTCTGGGATCTCCTCGCCACTGCGAAGCATCTTGCGGAATTGGGTGCCGCTGAGCTTTTTGACATGCAGACCGCGGGCCTCCGCATGTTCCGCAGTGACATACCCCTCTTCGTCGGTGAAGACGAGATTCAAGGAGGGCACCGTCTCCATCGTCAGCTCAGGAGCACACTCTTTGGCGAAATTCTGCGCGTCATAAGGGCCGTAAAAATCATCCCCAGAAAGAGAGGACTTACACCCAGCCATATCCCGGCCAATGATGAAGTGAGTACAGCCGTAATTCCGGCGAATAATCATGTGCTGCAGGGCTTCACGCGGACCTGCCATGTGCATCGCATACGGCAGATAGGCCCAACGAATGCGCGAGTTGTCCACTTCTGCGGCCAGGCGTTCATAGGTCTGGAAGCGAACGGCGCCAGGGATGTCGTCCTGCTGGGTGGGGCCACAGGTGGGGTGGACCAACACGACAGCATTCTCACTGACGTTTTGGGCGTGCAGTGCACGGGTAAAGAGCTCGTAGTGGGCGCGGTGAATGGGATTTCGGCACTGGAATGCCACCACGTCTTCGCCGTCAGGGAGACCGGCGCGCACCTCTGCAGGCGTCTTGCAAGGGAAGACGCGCTCCGGAAGCTGCAAGCCCTGAATCAAGCCGCCGAGGTAGTAACGACGGCGCTCTGTGGCGATCATGCGCACCGCCGGGTGCTCTAGCGAGGTGGTGCCGTAACAACCTTTGGCCTCGACAACTTTGTCGGGTTCCCACTTGTCTCCAACGGTGAGAAGAGCGAGGTCCTGACCTTTGTACGTCAACAACACCTTGTCACCAACCGCCACGTCCTCACGGTCGGTATCCATCACGATCGGCAACCCAAACAGGTATCCAGACGTGGTGCGGTGCCCGGCCACAACGGAGTCGTAGTCGGCCTGATGCATGAATCCTCGCTCTGGAGAGAATCCACCCACCACGAGCAGCTCAACATCACAGGCATTGCGATCGGAACATTCAATGCTTGTGGTGGCAGAAGCCTTCAGCGCGGCATGCTCCGTGGCTGACACCATCAAATCCACCAAGGTGCCTCCATAAGGAGCAATCACCCCGGTGCGCTGCGAGGACGAGGAACTGGCAGTCATCGGCGATTCATGTCTGGATCAGGGATGGCGAGATTCTCCCAGAAGACACAAAAAAAGGAGGGCCTCAGCCCTCCTTTTGAATCAATGCGTCTGAACAGCGGCGGTCAAGCCTCCTCAAGACGGCCGAAGACCTCTCCGCTGATCTTCACGTCAACGATCTCCCGGCCGCCCATATCGGAGTCGGAGGGTTGAATCGCTGTGAACACACCGCCAAACTCACCAGTCTCAGGGTCGATTTTGGTGATTGAAAAGCTCATCAAGCCAGTGCCATCGATGTAGCGCTTGACGTTTTCGCTTTCCAGTTCGTCATAGTCACCACCCAAGGCCATCAGACCCTGTGGATAGTCCACACCGGTTGTCAGCGCACGACCCTTGGGATCGATGAAGTTGCTGGTGCGGTAGCTCGGTGTGCGGTAAGTGCCGTTGAAGTCGGTACTGGTTGTGAGTGCTGCACCATCAGCGGTGGCTTGAAGGTTTTTGCTGGAGAAGGTGAAGGGAAATTCCTCTCCACCAGGAACCAAAACGGTGATCGGCTGGAAATCGATGCCGCCCTTTTCGCTGAAGCTCAAGCCGTCCTCACCAACGATGAGATCACCAAAGACTTCATCCAAACTCGAGGTGTAGCGGGTGAGGATTTTGCCCTCAACGAATTGCGCCTCTTGACGCTTATTCGCAGGCTCGCCTTTGACGAAGACCTGGGAGGGATGCATGCAGATTCCGCGCAGTTCATAAGCAGCGCCAGCCGTCAGGCTGATGGAACCACGGGCCGAATCAGGCAGGGTGGGGCAATCATTGGCCTTGCCCGTATTGCGGATGTCGTCATAGGTGACGTTGGATCGATCTATGGCCTCAGCACCACCACTGCAGGCGGTTACAACAAAGAGACAGAGGGCTAGCACCATGGCCAGCAGGGGACGGATGCGCATAGAAGAAGACTGATTAGCCGGACGAAGACGGTATCCACCGATTTTTCGATCCTACAAGGGGAAAACGTGGGTTCCGGCAAGCCTTTTGCAGCTCTCAACAAGGCTTCGCGTTGCGGGTCCTAAAAGGAGCACTTTGAAACCGATAAAAGCCGCAATTTCACTGTGAGTGAGACCGATCTCAGAACATCACAGAGCTGAGTCAACGTCGGGCGAATTGAGGGGATGCGCTGCGGGCAGTTGCCTGGCGATCTCATCCAACAAGCGATTGGCGAGCTCGAGCTTGCACTGGGGTACGCACTGCTCCTGTGTGCCATCACGCCTGAGCAACCAGCCTCCATTGAGATCAGAGCCAAACCCCTGATTGGGCTGATCAATGGGGTTGGCAAACAACAGGTCGCATTGTTTGGCGGAGAGTTTGTGACGGGCCCGCTCCAGCAGCGAATCAGCTTGACCACTGAGAGCCGCAAATCCCAGGAGCACTTGGCCCGGCGGTCGGCGCTCAGCCAAGCCGGCCAAAAGATCTGGCACAGCCTCCATTTCGGCCGAAAGAACGCTGGCCAAGGCGGCCTTCGCGGGTTTCTCCGGAAGCGCTCCACCACGACGGCGCAGATCGGCCACCGCCGCGGCCATCGCCACCGCATCAACACCCGGCTGCAGATCAATCAGTGCCGACTCCATCGCTTGCGCCGACTCCACAGGGTGGCAACACAACCCTTCAAGCCAGGCGTCAGGCAACTGCAAGGGGCCATGGATTAAGTCAACCCGGGCACCTCGCCAACGGGCAGCTTGAGCGAGCATCACGCCCATGCGTCCGCTACTGCGGTTGCTCATCGTTCGAGCAGGATCGAGCGCTTCCACCGTTGGGCCAGCGGTGACGAGCAAGGAACGACCGCTCCAATCACGCCTCAACTGGCGTTCCTGGCTCCCTTGCTGAAGCGCATGCAGAACCGCCAATTGAATCAAAGCGGGATCGGCCATTCGCCCCTCTCCAATTCGATCACAAGCCAACAAACCAGGCTCTGGCCCTAGGCAGAGCACCCGTTCATCCTGTTGCAAAAGCTCCCAGTTGCGTCGAACTGCAGCATTGCCCCACATGCCTGTATTCATGGCTGAGGCTGCCACCACAGGCCGCTCGCAAGCCAACAGCAAAGAGGCCAGCAACCCATCTCCAAGCCCCTGGGTCCAACGGGCCAAGCTCGTGGCGCTTAAGGGAGCCACAACCACGAGATCCGCCCATTCAGCAAGCTCCACATGCAGCGGCCGAGGCTGCGATGGATCCCACTGATCCTGATCTTGCAAACACGGGCGACGACTCAGGCTTGCCAGTGCCACAGGGCTAACAAGGCGAGAGGCGCTAGGGGTGATGACACAACGCACCTCGGCCCCTGCCTTCACCAATGCACTAACAAGAAGTGGGGTCTTAACCGCAGCGATGCTTCCCGATGCCGCTACGAGGAGGCGACGCCCCTCCAGAGGCCTTGGGGCCTCAATCTTCATCGAATGGTTCCTGATCAACTAAATGAACGTATGGACCCGTGAGCTCCGGCCGGTGGATCGCCAAGGCACGCAACAGATGCCAATCATTTAAGCCATCAAAAGGGGTGGGGTAGTCGTCGTCTTCAAGGCGCTTCGCGAGCACAGCCACTTTGTCGTCATCAAACGCGTCCAGAGATTCCGGCGTGATCGGCATGCTGGTTCCCTGAAGCGAAGACCCCATTCTGCCTCGGGCAAGAATGAGAGTGGCGCTAAGTTTCGAGCGACGGGGTCTTAGCTCAGCTGGTAGAGCGCTGCGATCGCACCGCAGAGGTCAGGGGTTCGAATCCCCTAGTCTCCATGCCTTTCAAGATGTTCAATTCATAAATTGAATTGAAGAAGGTGCATCTCGCGACGGCATTGGAGTGGGTCCGTCATTCGCACTTCATCACAGCCAAGCAAAAGCAAAAAGCTCATACAATTTTGCTGAATGGACCAAAAATCAGGCCCTCAAATTACTGGTCATAAAGGCAATTTGCAGCAGGATTTTTCACAGGCAAGGAGCGAAAACAGCAACACGGAGCCACCCCATGTTTGTAACAACAGAAACAACCAGGAGCAGACTTTCCTCGTAGGTGTAAAACCCCTATGAATTGAAAAGCACAATATTGGGCTCAGGATGAATACAACGATCCAAGCTCATGCCTTTTCAATGCATCAATTAAGAAATCACTTCATGGATGTCATTGATCTCTTTCCACGATCGATCGTGCAAGGAGAGGTTGAGCCCAACCTTCGCAATCAACTGCTCCTCCATTGTGAGGACGTCCTCCAAAACCCAGAAGCGAGTACCGACGCTTCGATACGCCTCGCTGGCCAACTCAACCAACAACGAGAACTGAATCCAACACAACCCGCCGTTCGGGAACTTTGTGAGTCGGTCCTGCTCGAAGGCTGCGAGCGCTGGATCCGTCACGTGATTGACCAGCAGCCACCTCAGGGACGTGGCCCATGGGTGCCAGGTCGCTACCAACTAAGGCTGATTGACATCTGGCTGAATTGCCAAATGGAGGGCGATTACAACCCGATGCATACCCATGGAGGAAGTTTTTCTGGGGTTGTCTTTTTAAAGGTGCCATCACAGATCAACGGATCAAGTTTTGATGGTCAGCTTTGTTTTCACGGGCCTGAGGAGTATCACCTTCAATCATTTCGTACGGGAATGGCAAGGTATGTGCTTCCCAGCCCGGGCGATTTTTATATTTTTCCAGCCTGGCAACCCCATTCCGTCATGCCTTTCCGGGGGAGCGGAGAACGCTGGTCTCTCGCTTTTAATGTTGTCGCACAACCCACGTCTGGACATCCACGGCCCCCTGAGCAGAACCAAAACATTTCGCTTTCGAGTCAGCGGCCAAGAGCGAAAGGGTTCTGAGATTCAATCCCTCAGAAAATTGCCTTAAGATTGATTTCCACTTTCAAGGACAGCCATGGCCTGGAGCCTTGAAGAGAAGCTTTTTCTCATGAGCGCTACGGGCGGCGCTCATGAGCTCCAGTCTTTTGCACTGGAGTCTTGCTGATGTTTCCTACGAGCACTCACCTCACAAGACACCTGCCCCTGTTTGCCGGCCTTTTGGTTCTTGTTTTGGTCTCAACGCTGGCAAGACCCAGTGCCTTAATTACCTACGGCCTCATAGCGCTGGCTGGTGGGCTCGGACGTCGCTGACGTCACTCGGGACGACCATGCGGTAAAAGGGATGTCAGCAAAGCCTATAGACGATGTCGCAATCCAAACGAGAACAGGTGGTCAGCCACCTGCGCTACATCCGCCAAGAGTTGCGAGAAATGCATCAAGGTGTGATGGAAGACGGACTCCTCCCGGAAGCAGGTGAAGTGAGAGGCGTCATGGCCCAGATGGAGGCACTGCTTGAGCTACTGGAAGGGAAATCCTCTCGCAAAGCGAAGGCCGATTCCGACTGAATGTGGTTAGGCGTTAATGGTTAGCCCGAAGCAAATCTTGTTTCAACAGGAAATGCTCAAAAACCAGCAATTGCTACTAGAAATTAATAGAAATCGAGTATTAATAGCTCGGCAGGTTGCCGGCCGGGTGATGGGGATCAATTGGTGGCACACCTGTTATAAAGAAGCTTGAGGGGTTCCATTCATGACCGCTCGACTTCAAAAGACTCGGCTTCAAATTAGTTTCGGAGAAGCCACCGCAAGGCTTGACCGGTGGGCTGTCAATCCCTGGAGAAGGGCATCGTTAATGTTGATCGCCCTCGGAGCAAGCTTTGCTTTGGGAAACAGCATTGGAGCCATTGCAGGTGCTTTGACGTTGATGGATCCAGTGTCCGCGCTGATTACGGTGGGGATCTGGGAGTTCATGGTGCGAACCCGGCGGCATTGGGCACGAGACAAGAAAAAGCATCTGGGACGTGATCTCTTGGACATGTCACGCATTGGGTTGCTCTATGGCCTCTTATTAGAAGGCTTCAAGTTGCTTTAAAGAACTCACAAATCCAGACAATCTTGAAGGGGATCCATAGCCTGGATTTAGATCTGCTGTTCGTTGGAACATGGCTGCTGAGCGTTTCTTCCTCGAACTCGAACCACCAGAAGAACGTCTTCGCGATGCCCCTCATGTGGTGATCGTGGGAGGAGGTTTTGCTGGAGTGCGGGCCTGCAAAGCACTTGCTCAGGCCGACGTGCGCGTCACGTTGATTGACAAGCGCAATTTCAACCTGTTCCAACCGCTTCTTTATCAAGTAGCGACAGGCCTGGTAGCCCCTGGCGATGTGGCGACACCGCTGCGACAGCTTGTTGGCAAGCAGCGCAACGTTCAGGTCCTGCTGGGAGAAGTGACGGGCTTAGACGCCAAAAAGCAGCAGATCCATTTCGGAGACAAAGCTCTCAACTACGACCACTTGGTGCTGGCAACGGGCTCAGGCAGCACCTATTTCGGCCATGAAGAATGGCGCACCTTTGCGCCACCGATGAAAATTCTTGAGCACGCCCAAGAAATTCGTCGTCGCTTGCTGATGGCCATGGAGCAGGCAGAGCAAACACCCGATCCCGCGGCACGCAAATTTCTTCAAACCGTCGTGATTGTGGGAGGGGGGCCGACGGGATGCGAAATGGCAGGTGCCACCTCCGAATTGATGCGCAACGCGATGCGCCGTGAGTTCAAGCAGCTTGATCCTGATGATTCAAGAATCATCGTGATCGACCCGGGCGATCGCTTGCTGAGGGCGATGCCTGAGTCGTTATCGGCCTCTGCGCAAAAAACCCTGGAATCTCTTGGGGTAGAAACTCTCTTCAAAGGGCGGGTTCAGAGCATGCAGCCGGGAGAAGTCACCGTTGGCACTCCAGATGGCGAGCAAATCATTCAAGCCGCAACCGTGATTTGGACGGCCGGAGTGCGCCCGTCTCACCTCGGCAAGACCCTTGCAGGCTCAATCGATTGCGAATTGGATCGCGGCGGAAGAGTGGTTGTTGAAGCCGACTTCAGCGTGAAAGACCATCCAGAGATACGAGTCGTTGGCGATCTCTGCAGTTACAAACACACCTCCACGGGCAACCCACTGCCCGGGATGGCAGGCCCAGCAACCCAAGCGGGTGGCTTTGTTGGCAAAGACATTGCCGCGATCATGAGTGGTAGCAACCGTCCGAACTTCAAATGGTTTGACTTCGGCAGCATGGCCGTGCTGGATCGCGTTGCTGCCGTTGCTGATCTCCGCGGCTTCAAATTCAGTGGCAGCCCAGGCTGGGCTGTTTGGGCCGCCGCACACCTGGCCTTCATGCCCGATCGAGAAAATCGCTGGTCCTTGCTGATCAAGTGGATGTTTGCTGTGCTGTCGCAGCAACGCTCATCGATGCTGCTCACAGGCATGCCGAGTCAGCACATCGGTCTCGACTCCGCAGACGCGCCGTTCCCTATGAAGAGCGGCAGCGGACCCTCGATTGCCGCTCCAGATGCGGCGCTCAAAGCAGCCATGAATTACTACGCCAATTCCGTCTCTGGTGTTTCTGCTCAGGATGGCGCTGAGGCCCGCGACGAATCCGCCACAGGATCAGACGCCGCCATCAAATAAAGCAATGCCATGCGGATCGGGATTCCATTGCGAACTTGATCCTCCACCAAGCAGATCGAGCGGTCGTCCAAGAGGGCACCGCTCATTTCAACCCCACGATTCACAGGGCCTGGATGCAGCACAGGGCCTGAAAAAGAGCAGCGTCGCAACCGCTCATGGGTAAGCCCATAGTCACGGTGATAACGATCCAGATTCGTGAGCAGGTGATCGGTCATGCGTTCTTGTTGTAAGCGCAACGTCATCACAGCGTCCGCGCCCGACAAGCATTCATCCAGGTTGCGGCTGATCTGCAGCGTTCCACGCTGATGGACAGGATCAACCGTTTGCCCAGGCGGCGGAGCCTCCAAGAAGTCTGCGAAGGCATCGGGCACAAGACTGGGTGGCCCGCACAGCACCACGTCCGCGCCGCAGGCACTGAGAGCCCAGAGGTTGGAGCGCGCGACGCGCGAATGCAACACATCGCCAACAATCCCGATGCGCTTGCCCTGCAAGGCCTCGGGTTGAGGGCGATGGGGATCGAAATGGTGAGCAAGCGTATAGAGATCGAGCAAGCCCTGGCTGGGGTGGCTGTGCTGACCATCCCCGCCATTCAGCACAACGGTGCGCTCGCCGGCTTGGTCCAACTCAAAGGCCAGCTGGGCGGGCACATCCGTGCAGCGATGGCGAATCACCAACACATCTGCACCCATCGCGACATAGGTGCGCGCTGTATCAAGCAGAGATTCGCCTTTGCTCAAAGAGCTGCTCGACGGCGAAAAACTCTGCACATCAGCGGATAAGCGCTTCGCGGCCAGCTCAAAGCTGCTGCGCGTGCGCGTGCTGGGCTCAAAAAACAAGGTGGCAACCAGTCGCCCTTGCAAGGCCGGAAGTTTGCGAGCGCCGGTCACCGGCATCGAGCGAAAACGATGGGCAAGCTCGAGCACGGTGGCGTAGTCGTCTCGCGAGAACGCAGCCAAATCGAGCACATGCCGGTGCGACCAACCACTCATCGCTTCCACTCCAGAGTTGGAATGAAGGCCTGACCCATAGGAGGCATCCGATCACCTCGGGCACGCCGGCTCACGCTGCGGGAGGCCTTCAGGTACCAACGCCAGGGCAAATCCTGGGCCTGAGAGATTCCGATCCGCGTGGTGGTCACAAGCTCTAGGCTGTTGAGAACGGAGGGCCTGGGGGCCAACCACAGTTCATTCTCGCCACAGGCGGAGCTGTTGTCATGAAGGCGGCTGATTTGAAAGTGCCGAGACAGCAAACCAGGCCCCGCGGCCACCCGCTCAGGCTCGCCAGGCATGGCAACAGCGCGAAGCAACACCCCATTGGCCCAATCGCTGCGATCGGTCACCACATTCACGCAGTGGTGGATGCCATAGCTCACATACACATAAAACCGCCCTGGCTCAC
>ERZ887830.530-NODE-530-length-24078-cov-16.530492_pt1 | contig 24078 bp, 17 predicted proteins | sample MGYA00521101_ERZ887830 | MGnify/ENA primary metagenome ERZ887830 (study PRJEB32303, sample SAMEA104408592) | aquatic metagenome | biome: Marine water; feature: Pelagic; material: water | place: Baltic Sea | collected 2014-06-05T16:38:00 | depth 1,762 m ... | reverse complement strand
CCCATTTCGTGGATGCCCATGCCCAGGGCATAATCGGACTCCCAACCGCTGACATTTGTGAAGCCTGACGCTTCCAGCATATCGATCGCATCTTGCCTCATGTCCAGACGCATTTTTTCCTCATTTTCTCTAAGCTGCGCGTCAAAAGAAAGTACAGGCAGCCCCCATTTATCCGTTTTCGTACGGTCCAATTCTATCTTATTTTCATGATAAGGCAACACCTCGCCGAAGCCCGTCATACCCATGGTCCACGGACCCGGTTTGCTGATGTTTTCCTTGAAATCGGCCCCAATTCCGAGCTCGCGAACACCGCGTCGCCAGTCGCCGCGCGACGCAGAACCCTGGTAGCCAAACCCACGTAAATAGTCGCGCTTGTCGCCATCCCAATTCCGGAAACGAGGAATGTAAAATCCAGTGGGGCGCCCGCCAAAGTAGTATTTGTCCTGATCGCCTTCCCAAGTCCCGCTCGCCCCAACTCTGAAGTGGTGGTCCATTAGATTGTGGCCCAATTCTCCTGAACTGGAGCCCAAACCGCCTTCCCAAACGTCTGTCGCACTGTTCATCAAAATCCAAGTCGAATTCAATGCGGACGCGTTCAAGAATACAATAGGTGCGGTGTACTCGTAGGTCATGTTGGTCTCGGCATCGAGCACCACCACGCCTTTCGCTTTCTTACCGTCTTTATCGTAGATCAATTCCTTTACGATACTGTGCGGCCGTAAGGTCAAATTCCCCGTCGCCATCGCGGCTGGGAGGGTAGAAGCTTGTGTACTGAAGTAGCCGCCGTATGGACAGCCCAACCAACATTTGTTTCGGTATTGGCATCCCGTGCGGCCATGATGGGGAACAGCGATGTTCGAGGTGCGGCCAATGATTAATCGGCGTTTTTCATCAAAGGCTTTGCGAATGCGATCCGCAGCCGTTTGCTCCACACAATTCAGGTCCATGGCATGTAAATACACACTGTCCGGCAACACATCCATATCCTCGTGCGAACCGCTCAATCCAGCAAATTTCTCCACATGCGTGTACCACGGTGCCATGTCGTCGTAACCGATCGGCCAGGGCGTTGCAATGCCTTCCTTTTCATTGGCTAAAAAATCCTCACGGTTCCATCTGTAGCTTTGGCGTCCCCACATCAGTGAGCGCCCACCTACGTGGTAGCCGCGGTACCAATCGAACCGCTTTTTCTCCGTATAGGGACAGTCTTGATCGTCCACCCACCAATCCGGGTTCAGTTCGTTCAAGGCGTAATCTCTTTTGAGCACCGGATTGCGATCTTCTTGCGCCGTGGTCGCCCTCCCGCGGTGCGGAAATTCCCAAGGATCCTTATTGGTATTCGTGTAGTCTTTGATGTGCTCCACGTTTTTACCGCGTTCGAGCATCAAGACCTTCAGTCCTTTTTCGGTGAGCTCTTTTGCTGCCCAGCCCCCGGATATCCCGGAGCCAACAACAATCGCATCGTAATGCATCTTATCCTCTGCCATATCTTTTTCTTACGGTCTTAATTAGCGTATAAATTCAGTAAAGCTGCGCGCCATACTTTCTTTCTTTGGTTCTGTGAACAGGTATTCTAAAGCCACATAGCCTTCGAATCCTGTGCTTTCTATCGCGGCCATTACCGCGGGGTAGTTGATCTCTTGCGCTTCCCACGGTTCATTTCTTCCCGGCACGCCAGCCACGTGGTAATGCCCGTACCATTGGTGGTTTGCTTTGATGTTTGCCACCAAATTGCCCTCCATGATCTGCATGTGGTAAATGTCGTAGAGCAGTTTAAAACTAGGGCTGTTCAATGCGCGGGCCAATTCTATACCCCACCGGCTGCTGTCTGCCATATAATCGGGATGGTCCACCAAACTGTTGAACAATTCCATCTGCAACACCACGCCGTGTTCCTCTGCTAAAGCCACCATCGGCTGCAACGCTTTCACGGCCTGCTCCAAGCCCTGCGCTTCACTCAGTCCACGACGGTTTCCGCTGAAACAAATCAGGTTGGTATAGCCTGCTTTTGCGACACGCGGAATCATGGCTCGGTACCGCTCGTGCAGCACCCCTTCAAACTCCTCGTGAATAAAACCGTCTACTAAATTCAATTCTGCGCCGTTGCACATCGAGCTGTCCAGTCCGTGCTTTTTTAAATGGTGCCAATTTTCCGGCCCCACTAAATCCACAGCTTCAACACCTTCACGGGCCAACCATCCGCACAGATCTTCCCATTCAAGGTCGTCCACGGTCCAGTGACTCACGCTTCGTTTGTAGCCAAAAGGTCTTCTCCGTTCTACAGAATGGCCTGCCATCTCAGATCCGGCTGCCCAAAGCGCACCCGGTGCTGCCGTAACGGCCCCCAAAGCCAGTAACTTTTTTATGTGAGAGCGCCGATCCATTCTAGGCGTGCTTCTTTCTTATGTAGAAATGTACCCCTGCGAAAACCGCAATCAACACAATGGGGATGTACAGCGTTGTCATAATGACTTTACGACCCGCCTCAACTTGTGTGAGGTTTGACGTGAGTGCATCGTAAAACCCACCCATAAACCGCATGTAAATGCTCACCGCAAACATGCCCGCCGCACCAAGCACTGCCATGCCCACAGCGCCCGTCTTTGGCAAATAGGTTGCAACAAATCCGATCATCGTCGGCCAGAAATACGTGACGCCTATACCGAAAATCACCGCACTCACGAACAACATCGTCCCGCTTTGCGTCCCCATTAAGTACAGCCCTATGGTCGTAAAGACGGCACTAAATAAGAGCATGCCCGTTGTCGAAAATCGCTTCACCACCGGCGCAGCAATCCCTCGACCAAACGTCATCACGCCTGAGGTAATGAGCAAAATTAAAATGGCATTATCGCTCACACTTTTTAGTAAAACGTCCACATATTGATTAATGAACAGCTCAGAAATCGCCGTTCCCAGCATCGCAATGGTAATCACGATGAAAAGGGGGTTGAGGAGTTCCTTGTACATCTCAGAATCGGACACTGCGTTTTTTATGCGCTCCGTTACAGGAAATTCCATGCGCTCCATCTGAATCGCGTACCAGACCGTAGGAACCAACATCACGGCCATCATCATCTGCCAGCTCAATCCCAGTTTCCCAAAACTAAATGCGACTAAGGACCCAATGACGATGCCGCCGGGGAACCAAAGGTGGAATTGGTTGAGTTTCGTGGTCTTCTCTTCAGGGTAAATGGACGCGACTAATGGGTTACAAACCGCTTCTACCATTCCGTTTGCCAATCCTATAAATAGAGTGCTGATCCAAAGCGACCAGAATCCACCAGCGAATATGGTCAACAAAATCCCCGCGAAATGCCCTAAATAGGCCAATCGCATTAAGTTCTTCATACCCACTCTATCCACCAGTGCGCCACCAATAATCATGCTCACCGGGAATCCCCAAAACGCCGTTGCGGCAATCTGGCCCAATTGCGCGCCGCTTAATTCAAATTCCACACCCAGATCGTTCAAAATCCCTGCGCGAATCCCAAAACTTAGACTGGTAACTAATAAACTCGCACAGCTGGCGATGAATAGTGCGCTGCGATTTGTGGCGGTTGCGCTCATATATTTTTCATTTTGTGTTCAGGAAGTGTCTAAAATACATTTTATCCTGAGATATGGAAGAAACGGAAGCTGATAATACAACGCTATTGGACGAATTCTTAGCCCCCCACCAAAGGCCAATTCGACATTTTCCACTACTTTGGGAATCAATTACAACACCGGAGCAACATGAGTCAAAAATTACGTGCAGCCATGATTGGCGGAGGACCAGGGAGTTTTATTGGTGCAGTGCACCGCATTGCTGCCCGGATGGACGGCGATTATGAATTGGTCGCAGGAGCATTTTCTTCCAAGCCAGAGAAGTGTTTGGAGACGGCACGTGAACTAGGCATTGAGGAGGGACGGGCTTACCCGAGCTGGTCGGCGATGTTGGAAGGTGAATTAGCGCTTCCCGCGGACGAAAGGGTTCAAGTGGTCATGATTACGACACCCAACCATGTGCATGCAGCGCCTACGATTGCGGCGCTTGAATCCGGATTTCATGTTGTTTTAGACAAGCCCCTGTGTACGTCAATGGAAGAAGCATTGGCGATGGCGGCGGCGGCAAAAGGTTCGAAAAGACTGTTTTGCTTGACCCATACCTACACGGGGTATCCCATGATAAAAGAGGCCAAACACCAGATTGCCTCTGGGGCGTTAGGAACGGTCAGAAAGATTTATGTAGAATATCCGCAGGGTTGGTTGTCTACCTTTTTAGAAGGTGGTGATCATACGCAGGCGGCATGGCGGACGGACCCGAAAAAATCGGGCAAGGTTGGCGCTATGGGAGATATCGGCACCCACGCATTTAACCTCGCAGAATATGTGAGTGGCGAGGAGATTGTAGAGGTTTGTGCCCAACTAAACACCGTGGTTGACGGACGCGCCTTAGACGACGATGGCGCAGTACTTTTTCGCACTGCTTCAGGTGCAACTGGCGTGTTAATGGCGACGCAAATCGCAGCAGGCGAGGAGAACAATGTGAAGATTCGTGTCTTTGGAGAAAAAGGCGGTCTTTGCTGGGAGCACGCGGACAACAACAGCTTAACGCTTATGCCACTGGACGCACCTGTGGTGAAACTGCGCACTGGTGGGCCCGGGACATCAGACTGGTCCCTCGCAAACCACCGCGTACCCCCGGGCCACCCTGAGGGCTATCTCGAGGCTTTCGCTAACCTATACAAAAACTTCGCAGCGCACATTCGGGCGCAGGAAGCGGGTGAAAAGCAGGATGCGCATTTGGATTATCCGGGGATCGAAGACGGCGTGCGCGGTATGAAATTCATCGAAGCCATCGTGGCCAACAACGCCGGAACGGAAAAGTATACTGCCCTATGAAAACGCTGAAAGGACCGGGCATTTTTGTGGCCCAATTCGCCGACGACGTCGCCCCGTTCAATTCGTGGGCAACCATCTGTAAATGGGCCGCCGACCTAGGCTACAAAGGCATTCAGATCCCTTCATGGGACGCCCGTTTCATCGACCTGGAAAAGGTCGCAAACAGCCAGGATGCTGCGGATGAATTAAAAGGAATAGCTGCCGAACACGGCATTGCCATCACAGAATTAAGCACGCACCTTCAAGGCCAGCTCGTCGCCGTTCACCCGGCCTTTGACGCGCAGTTTGATGCCTTCGCCCCGGCGGAAGTACACGGCAACTCCAAGGCTCGTACTGCATGGGCCGTGAACCAACTCAAACTCGCCGGCACCGCTTCGCAGCGCCTCGGCCTCACCGCACATCCGACCTTCTCAGGCGCTTTAGCCTGGCCGTATTTCTACCCGTGGCCGCAACGCCCGGCGGGATTGGTGGAGGAGGCCTTTGAAGAATTGGGCCGCAGATGGATGCCCATTCTGAACCACTTTGACACGTGCGGCATAGACCTCGCTTATGAGATTCATCCAGGTGAAGATCTCCATGACGGGGCAACCTTTGAACGCTTCCTTGATGTGGTAGGCAATCATAAACGTGCAAACATGCTGTACGACCCCTCGCATTTGGTCCTTCAAGGCATGGATTATTTGGGTTTTATCGATTTGTACCATGAGCGAATTAAGGCTTTCCATGTCAAGGATGCAGAATTCAATCCCGACGCTAGGACGGGAGCTTACGGCGGCTACCTTCCGTGGGTAGAACGCGCGGGTAGATTCCGTTCTGTAGGCGATGGCGAAATAGATTTCCCTGCGATTTTCGCAAAACTCGCCCAGTACAATTACAACGGATGGGCCGTCCTCGAATGGGAATGCTGCCTCAAAGACAGCGCTGTCGGAGCACGTGAAGGGGCAGAACGCATAGCGGATTGGATTATCCCGGTCGCCTCACGCGCCTTCGACGACTTTGCCGCCACTGGCGTAGACAAAGCCGCCAACCGCAAAGCATTGGGGCTTGAGTAAGACAGTTCTCATTACTGGCGCTACCGGGATGGTAGGCAGCCACGTATTAAAACGTGCACTGGATTCTGACCAGATCTCCAAGGTGTTGGTCTATGGACGTACCTCTGTAGATTTTGAGCATAAGAAGATGGTAGAATACCTCAGCCCCGTTTTTACACAATTCCCCGCAGACCTGCTTGCAGCGATATGCCATGTTGACCACATTCTTTTTTGTGTTGGCGTCTACACGGGCGCTGTAAAACGCGACCTGTTTAGGGAGATTACGGTGGACTATCCGGTGGAACTGGCCCGGAAACATTTGGAGGCAAATCCAGAGGGATCCTTTACGCTGCTTTCTGGACAAGGGGCGGACCGGAGTGAGAAATCACGTATGATGTTCGCTCAAGACAAGGGTGCTGCAGAGAACCTACTCAGCACGATGTATGCCAGCACCTTCTATACTTTCCGCCCTGGCTACATCTTCCCGGTTGAAAAGCGCACTGAACCCAACTTTAGCTATAGACTTTCCCGTAGTTTATACCCGCTGCTCAGGCATTTAGGGACAAAATTTAGCATTACCTCGCACCAGCTCGCCGAAGGAATTTTTATCTCTGCAGTGCGTACTCCTGACGGGGAAATTTTAGAAAATCACGAAATACTCAATTACCTAAACTCATGAAATATGTGATCCTAGGCGCGGCTGCATTTCTTACTGCAGCTTGCAATGCACCGACTGTGGCGCCTGCTGAAGCGCCTGCCGAAGAAATTGCCGCCGCTCCAGAAAAATTGCACAACAACATCACCGAAGCCGAAATCATCGAAGGCTGGGAACTCCTATTCGACGGTCAATGCATGGGCAATTTTCGCAAGTACGGGGATACCGTGATCGGCAAAGCTTGGGTTATGCAGGATGATGCCCTGCACCTAGACGCAAGCATCAAAGACGACTGGCAAACCAATGGCGGTGGTGATATCGTCTACCAAGATTTCGACGGTTCCATTCGCGAGTTTGAAAACTTCCACTTCAAAGGCGAATGGAAAATTACCGAGCGCGGGAATTCAGGCATCATCTACCTCATCCACGAGGATACTGAGCAGTACCCGTATTGCTGGATGACCGGACTTGAAATGCAAGTCCTCGATAATGGAACCGATTCTACAGAAGGCCACCCAGATGCGGCCATCCAAAAGCACCGCGCAGGAGATCTCTATGATATCAATGCCGCTCCGGAAGGCGCTGCCAAGCTCGCTGGCGAGTGGAACCAGTTTGAAATCATCGTTCAAGACGGTCACCTCACGCAAATTCTGAATGGCGTCGTAACTGTAGACCGCGACCTCTTTGACGATCAGTGGCGTGCCGATGTTGCTGCTTCGAAGTTCCATGAGTGGGCCGGCTTTGGCACCTACACCAAAGGAGGCATCGCCTTGCAGGACCATGGCGATAAGGTGTGGTACCGCAACTTGAAGATTAAAGCGCTCGCATCAGCAGCTGCTGATGCCGCTGAAGGAAGTGAGATTAACACTATTATCGGATCAGATTTGGATTAATTTTCGCGCCCGAAAATTTTCCTAGAAAAGCAAAAACCCGGCGCCGGAGGGCGCCGGGTTTTTTTGTGAGAAACGTACATTTACCTCATGGCCCAATACCACCACAGTAAAGGCATTGTCTTAAGCGCGCTGAAGTACGGCGAAAGCAGTAGAATTGTGCGTGTGTACACGGAGGAGTCTGGTGTATTGAGCTTTTTGGTGAACAGTGTAGGCAGTAAACGCGGCGTGGTGCGCAGCTCCATGTTGTTGCCGCTCTCGCTACTGGAATTGGTCCATACGAATAAAGGGGAGGGAAAATTGGACCGGATTAAGGAGGCGAAGATGGACCTCACCTACACGACCATTCCGTACGATCCTGTGCGCAATGCGCTTGCGCTGTTTCTTTCGGAGCTCTTTCAAAAAGTGCTGCAAACGGGGGAGTCGAATGCGGAAAAGTTTGATTATGTACGCTCCGCGTGCCTAGCATTGGATACTATCGATCCTATTCCACCTGCTTTTCACCTGGCCGTTTGGGCCCGATTAACGACCTACTTGGGGTTCGCGCCCAACCTAAAAGCATCTAATGGGACCAATTATTTTGACCTCCACAACGGCAACTTCGTCACAGAACCGCCCCTTTTACACGCGTACCTTCAACCAGAAGCGAGTCAAAACTTGCGGGTCGCATTAGAATGGAATTTTAACGGGCCGTTGGGCATATCCAAGCAGGGCCGTTCGGATTTAATGGAGGGATTGAGTCGTTACATGAACATTCACCTCGACGGATTTGGCACATTCAAGAGTTTAGACGTGCTGAAGGAGCTCTTCGTATAGCGATTGTGTTTTCATGAAATCCATAGATTTTGATCAAAATTCACAGAAAACCTCAATAAATCGGCGAAAAACGAATGGAAATGAGTCAAAATCGGCCAAAAATCGTAAAAAACGCGACACTCTGACACCCGGGCGAGGTTGGTAGGATATTTGCTATTTTAACCGCATAATTAATTCTAAAAGAACTACATGAATAATTCTTTTCCAAAGTGGTTGATTCCTGCATTTGCAGCCTTCCTACTAATCCTAGTGTTTTCATCACGACTTTTCGTCAAAATTGAATCCGGTGAAGCGGGTGTTCAATACGATTTGGTTGCCGGCCTCAAGGTAGACCGCGTCTATGACCAGGGTCTAAAAATAATTGCGCCTTGGAACCGCATGTTTGTTTACAGCACGCGTATTCAAGAAGACCGTTCTGTAATGGAGGTACTTAGTGCGAACGGTTTGACCATACGCGCCGAACTCTCGTACCGTTACCGTCCCATCCAAGAAAAAATTGGCTATTTGCACAATGAGGTAGGTGAGAACTACCATGAGCGTATTATCATTCCAGAAATTCGTTCAGCAACGCGTGAAATTATAGGTAAGTATTTACCGGAAGAACTGTACAGCTCTAAGCGCGATAGCATCCAGACTGAGATCTTTGTGCTTGCGGCAGAACGTATCAAAGGCAAGTATATTGAGCTTGATGCTGTTTTGATTCGCGATGTAGGTTTACCAGACAAATTGAAGCAAGCGATCGAGCGTAAGCTAGAACAAGAGCAGGTTTCATTGGAATATGAATTCCGCTTGACTCGTGCTCAAAAAGAAGCAGAGCGCCAGCGTATCGAAGCAGAAGGTAAGGCTGTGGCAAACCGCTTGTTGAGCCAGTCACTCACGGATAAAATTCTTCGCGATAAAGGAATTGACGCTACATTAAAATTAGCAGAGAGTCCTAATAGCAAAGTTATTGTGGTCGGGGGTAGTGATGGATTGCCATTGATTTTAGGCAACAACTAAACCTACAATACATTATATTTCAGATAGAAAGGCGGCCACATGGCCGCCTTTTTTTATATTCGGAGTGCCCGTCGACCTAAGACTGCGATAGAAACGAACGAATACTTTAGCGAATGGACTTGCATGTTGCGTTATCTCCTGGAGATGTACTGTACTGGTTTGGCTGGGCTGCAGCACTGTTTGTCATCCTATTCCCGCTATGGCTGGGTGGCCAATTAGGCGTTTTAGCACGAAGAAAGTTTGAACGCGGTTGGGCACTTGTTTTAGTGGGCGCATACCTCGCGATGACGGGTCTTTCTATTTCGCGTGGCGAATTCAGTTGGGGCAGTTCCTTGCTCTTTCACATGTGCGGCTTCTCGCGACTCCTGCTCATAGGTTACTTTTTTACCGGAAAACGCTGGATGGGAGAATTGGTCACTTTCACCGGTATTGCTGGTGGCTTGCAGAGTTTGCTTACTCCGGAGTTTACCCACGGAATTAATGTGGTTTACGCCTTTGACTACTACGTAAACCACGCATCCATCATCGCGGTGGGCTTTTACATTATTGTGGTACAGCACAATCGCCTCAAGAAGTGGGCGTGGCTGCGCAGTTTTGGCCGAATTCAATTTATGGCACTCATAGCCTTGGGTATAAATCTTCTGACCGGCGGTAACTACATGTACCTCATGGAACCCCCAATCGCAGATAACCCACTGATCATTACGAGCGAAAGCTTTGCCTACCTTCATGTGGTATTCTTCGAGGTCTTCGCTGCCTTGAATTTTTGGTTGATCCAATTATTCTTGCGTCGCATTCACGTTAAAAACAGCCTCGGTTACCGGGCCGTTTAGGGCGTTAACACATCTTCAACATTTTAGGCGACAGAAGTGCCTTATATTCGCGTGGCTTTGCATAAAATTGCCGAGCTTTTAAACCTTTTGACCTCAATACGCGTCTACTAGACATGAAGAACCTAAGCAATACCCTACTCCTATTCCTTGCAGTGTTTTTAACCGGAACACTCCACGCCCAACAACCGGGCAGTGAAAGAGGAGGAAATTTTGACCCATCTAAGCTCCCGAAAATCGGCGTTTTAACCGGAACATTGGTCGATGACAAAACCCAGGAACCCTTAGCCTACGCAGCGGTTAAAGTCACCCACAAAATGAGTGAAGAACTCGTTACCGGGGGAATGACCAACGAACGCGGACAGTTCAAAATCGAAGGCATTACGCTTGGTCCTAACGTGATCGAGTTCGCTTACGTAGGATACAAAACGAAGACGCAGGAAGTACGTTTAGGGCGTGAAGGTGTGGAGCAGAATTTAGGTGAAATTGGTCTGCAGCATTCTGGAGTGGAGCTTGATGAAGTTACAGTTGCGGCCGAACGCCAATTCATGACCAACGAGATCGATCGAAAAGTCTACGATCCATCGAAACTTATTTTGAGCAAAACGGGATCCGCAAGTGATATCCTTGAAAATATACCGTCGGTGGAATTAGACCTTGATGGAAACATTACGCTTCGTGGCTCGAGTGCCGTGCGTATTATGATTGACGGACGTCCATCGCGGTTCACAGGTGAAGACCTTACTGCGCTATTGCAAAGTTTGCCAGGGAACAGTGTGGAGAAGATCGAAGTAATGACCAACCCGAGCGCGAAATACGATCCGGACGGTACGGCAGGAATGATCAACATCGTATTGAAGAAATCGGCCTTACAAGGATTGAACGGCTCAGTAAATACCTCCTATTCAGGTGCTGACCGCGTTCGTGCCGGTATGAACCTCAACTACAAGGTGGATAATGTGAATTTCTTCTTCAATGCGGGTCACAGTTCAGGGTTTACACCGCGCAATTCATGGGCGAATCGTGAAAATTACCTCACGGACGGAACGTACAGCTTCGAACAAATCACCAAAGGTTTGGCGGGTCGCAATGGAAACAACATAAAAACGGGAATGGATTGGACCCCGAACGACAAACACACCTTCACGCTGCAAGGAACGATCAACCAAGGTTTGCGTCCGCAATCGGAAGAAAAAACTACGGATTGGACCACACCTACATACATTTATACCATCCTTCAAGCCAATGAAGAAAACGGCATTCGCTGGAACAACAGTGCGGACCTCATTTATGATTACAAGCCCAAGAAAGGGGAGGAACTAAATGTCCGATTCAGCTATACCGACGGCAATCGCAATGACGATATGGTTTTTGAACAAGATACCCTCAACGCGGGCAACATCAAGGCCCCATCGATGCGCTATTCCACCGTTAGTTTTGGCGATCAGTGGGAATTCAATGGTCTCGTAGATTACGTGAAGAAGTGGAATGACGACCGCAAGCTCGAGGCGGGTGTAAAAATGATTCTTCGCGACGATCTTGACGGCTTCAATAGAACGAATACTGACATCAACACGGGCATTGCCACTTTAGACCCCCTTTCTGTAAATGAATTTTTATACTCTGAAGATATTTTCGCTGCCTACGCAAACTACGGCTTCAAAAAGGGTCCATGGGGCTTTCAGTTGGGCCTTCGTGCGGAACAAGCGAACATCGAAGCGACACAAATCACGCAAGATTCTACGTTCGTCAATGACTATTTTCAAGTATACCCGAGCGCATTTTTAACGTATGAAATTGCTCGTGGTCGTGAACTTAACTTTAGCTACAGTCGTCGAGTGCAACGCCCAGGCGGACGCCAGCTCAATCCTTTCATAGATTACAGTGATCCATTCAATCTCCGTCAAGGAAACCCATACCTCCTTCCGGAATTTACCGGTTCGTATGAAGTGGGCTACACGCATATTTTGAAGAAAGGCAAAACCTTAAACGCTAACGTTTATTTCCGTGATAAAAGCAACCTCATCACTTGGTTCAGTCAGGTCGATACCAATGGGATCAATACGACGACGCACAAAAACCTCAACAATGGTGAAGACGCTGGGATGGACTTTAGCTTCCGTGGACGTATCGGCACCAAAGGCGCTTTTGCAACGCTTGGCGGAAATTACTTTTACAGCCAGGTCAGCGGTGATATCGACGGCCGCGGCTGGGTTAATAGCGGGTACGGTTTTGGTTTGAACACCATGGTAAGTACGCCGTTATGGAAAGGCGCGAGCCTTCAAATTATGGGGAACTACCGCAGTAAACGCGTAATGGCGCAAGGCATAGGTCGTCCGTTTTATTTCATGGGCGGCAGCATCAAACAAGGGTTCATGAACGACCGTTTGAACCTGTCCATCAATTGCCGGGACCTCTTCAATACCATGGGTTGGAACTACGAGTCCATGGGACCAAATTTCTATCAAGAGGGCCAGTTCCGTTGGAGCAACCGCATCGTTGAAGCAGGCCTTACCTACAACTTTGGCGAAGTACAACGCCGTCGTCGTCAAATGGACCGTGGAAGCGGTGGTGGAGGAATGGATATGGACATGTTCTAATTCATTTTTACACCATTGTGACTTAATTTTAGGCAACCGGATATTTTCGGGGTATTTTTTAAATTGAGCTATGAAACATTTGATCCGCCTAGCACTCGTTGCCCTTTTTATCGCGCCGTTTTCTCTTCGCGCAGAACGTTCCATCATGGACCCCGTTGTGTACGATTTACGTGGTGCATTAACCCAGGGGTATGAAGTGGCCGCAGTGGTCACGGATGCCGGCGAGCTTTCAGAATTCACCTTCGATACAGCGAACAGTTACCTGACGTTACTCAAGCCAGCGACCTTTTATTACGCCTTGTGTGTGGATACAGCGGGCCAATTGGCTTACCTCTACATGGGCCCAAAAGAAGTTGGAGGTTCCAGCGAGCCGTATATTCAAGAGCTTACACCCTTGCCTTCTGCAACCGCCCAGGGGGCGAAGACTGCAGGAAGAGGCTACCTCATTTCTTTAGGTTCTGGAGTGGTGGTTTTTGCGGCTATAGCTGCTGCGGACGATGGTTCTGGTTTTGGTGTGCTCATTGGGTTCGTCGCAGGACTGTTTGTGGCTAGTGTAGGCGCCGCAATTTCTTTAGCAGCTGGATTAATTAAAGGCACAAAAGTGGCTTTAGACAACAGAGCAGAAATACAGCAGCGAGAATCCCGCCGCAATTCTTCTCCGCCGAGCAATACACAATTCGTGGTCGAACCAGTAGACGAACTGCTGGTTCCAGCAGAGTTTACAACAGCACTGAAACTGGCTGTGGGTCGTTAGAAATTTTCGTCAAAATCATCCCCTTCGCCGCTATCAAAGTCGAACGTGGTCGGTAGACAATCTACATCTATGCCAAGCTCACCTTTTGGACGTTCGAATGGGCTTGCACTAATGCCGAGATCAGGGTTGGCGTAGTTCTTTTTCATGTAGACCGCCCAGATGGGAAGTGCCGCCGTAGCGCCTTGTCCGTAATACGTACCAAAACCACCGCCCATGTGCGCAGCGCGATCTTCACAACCGGTCCATACACCGGTAATAAGATTTGGTACAGCCCCCATAAACCAACCGTCAGAGTTGTTTTGCGTGGTCCCTGTCTTGCCCGCAATCTCATTAGTGAATTCATACGGATAGCCTGTTACGGCTTTGTTGCGGTAGAAGTTCTTTCCGTAATTGTGACGCAGTCGATATCCCGTTCCGTCCTCCGTTACCCCCATCAAAAGCTTGAGGATAACATAGGCATCGCGGTCGCTCATGACTTGGCGGGATTCTGGCGTAAATTCTTCGAGAACCACACCATTTTTATCTTCAATACGCGTGACCATGATCGGTTGAACGTAACGCCCTTTGTTTGCGAAAGTCGTGTAACTGCCCACCATTTCGTAAACGCTGAGGTCTACGGTGCCAAGCGCTATGGAAGGTACTTCGGGAATATCTCCGGTGATGCCCATACGGCGTGCGAGATCAATCACTGGGCGTGGTCCCACTTGTTTCATGAGGAAGGTGGTCACGGTATTCATCGAATTCGCAAGGGCATGTTTTAAGCTTTTCGTACCGCCGTATTTATCGTCAGAATTGGACGGGCACCAATCTTCGATGAGTCCAAACTCCCCCTTTTCAATACAAATCTTCGCGTTCGGGACTTCCATGCAAGGACTGTAGTTTTTCTCCAAAATGGCGGATGCGTAAACGAAGGGTTTGAAGGTAGACCCTACCTGACGTTTCCCTTGTTTTACGTGGTCGTATTTAAAATACTGGTAGTCGTTGCCTCCAACCCATGCTTTGACATGTCCGGACTGCGGTTCAACGCTCATCATCCCCACCTGATAAAGCCCTTTGTAATAGATGACGCTGTCGCGCGGTGAGAGCACGGTGTCTTTATCGCCTTGCCAAGTGAACACCGTCATAGGAATGGGTGTGGTAAAAGCTTTCTGAATGCTGTCCTGACTTGCGCCGCGGCGTTTCATGCCCCGGTAGCGCTGGGTGTTTTTTATTGCGCGGTCCACGATGCGCTTTACATTTCCGGCGGGATCCTCATCGAAATAGAAGGGGCCGTATTTGCGGTCTTCTTTGATGATGTCAAAAATGCGTTGGTAGTTGCTCAAATGCTCCTGCACCGCTTCTTCTGCATTTTGTTGCATTTCCGCGTTGATGGTCGTGTAGATTTTTAACCCACCGCTGTAGAGGTCTAATTCGCGGCCGGTCCTTTTCTCGTAGTCTTTGATCCACCCTTTCATATAGCCACGCAAATATTCACGGAAATACGGCGCAAGACCGGCCGTATGACTCTGCGGTCGGAATTCCAACTGAAGCGGGATTTGTTGAAGGCTGTCTTTTTCTGCCACCGTGAGCATGCCGTTTTTAACCATCTGTACGAATACTTGATCGCGACGTTGTTTGGTGCGTTCTGGGTAGCGTTTAGGATTGTATAGAGAAGGGTTTTTAGCCATGGCGACAAACACGGCGGCCTCTTCAATGGTGAGGTCAATGGGCTTCTTGTTGAAGTAGACGCGTGCCGCAGAATTGATGCCGACGGCTTGGTAGAGGAAGTCTAATTGGTTCAAATACAAGGCTATGATTTCGTCCTTTGTGTACAATCTTTCGAGTTGAACGGCAATGATCCATTCGCCCAATTTCTGCCCAATCCGCTCTACCAAATTGCGGGCAGGTTCATTGTACTGCATCTTCGCTAATTGCTGGGTGAGCGTTGATCCGCCTCCCTTTGAGCCTAAGTAAGCTATGGCGCGTGCCAGGGCCTTAGCGTCCACGCCGCTGTGCGAATAAAAGCGTTCGTCTTCTGTAGCTACAAGGGCTTTGCCCAGCCACGGGGAGAGTTCATCAAACGTAGCTGCCGTTCTGTTCTCGCGAAAGAATGTACCCAGGGTTTCACCGTCTTCGGTAATGATCTCAGTGGCCAATTTCGTATCCGGGTTCGCAATCTGCGCGATATTTGGTAATTCCCCAAACACGCCCATGCTCGTTAGACTGAGCAATAAAGTCAATCCCCAAACCGGTCCCGTGAGCACGACCACCGTCCAGATGATTTGCTTGCGGTAATTGCGTTTCTTTTTTTCTTTCTCTTGTGCCATAGCCTATCAAAAATACCAATATCTCAGACCGGTTTACTGCCGGATAACAAGAACTTTTCCTTGTGCTGTAACCGTGCCTAACGCATCAGTGATGTAGACGAGGTATACACCACTTGCTGCGGGCTGACCGCTCAGGTTTGTGCCGTTCCAACGTGCTGTTCCACCGTTAGATTGTGTTTCAAAAACAAGTGCTCCTGTAACGTCTGTAAATTTGACTACCGCACCTTCGGGGCAGCCCTGAACGAAAATAGGACCTTCGTAACCCGGACGCACTGGATTGGGGTAGATGGAGGCTTCAGGCACATTGCCGGTGTAGCCAGGTGTCGCATCGCCGCGGTAGCCGATCAACCCTTTTGAGGTAGCAATGAGGAGCTCTCCGCTCGTTGGATCTGCTGCAATGCTGAGGATATCATTGGAGAGCAAAGGCGAATTGGTTGCCGTGAATTGCTGCACGGTTTGCAGCCCTTCTGGACTGACTAAAAAGAGTCCAGCGCCGCGCGTACCTATCCATTTTCGGTTGCCACCGTCTACGAAAATGCTCGTTATAGGCGTTTCACCCAAAAGCTTTTGTACGACACCGTCTTCCTCGAAGAGAATGGGACGCGCATCGGAAGTTCCTCCGTTAAAAACATTTGAGGGACTGTACAGCACCACCAATCCTTCATCCGTTCCAAGCCATAGCTCTCCGTCCTGGTCCACAGCCATGCTCAATACGTGGTTGGAAGGCAGATTTCCGCTCCCTGTACCAGAACTGATCTGCCGTTTTAGCCCGTCGGAAGAGCGGTAGGCATAGATGCCGTTCGTACGGCTTTGAATGAAGAACATACCGTCGTAATGAAGAATATTTTTTAGTGCAACGCCATCTGCACCGGGGCTTAGGGCAAAATTGGACCAATTCCCCTCTACATCCTTTTTAAACAGCGGCGCAGCCACTAAACTTTGTACTCCCCATAAATTGCCTTCATCGTCAAAGGTCAATCCACCGGTCCGCAGGTCATTAGCATTGCCATTCACGGCGAGTAAAGCACCGTTTGTATTGCTCGCGCGAAACCACCCTGTAGTATCTCCGTCGGTCAATTCGACTATCCCACCGCCCCAACTACTGAGGTAAATGCGCTCGCCAGATGCGGTGAATTCATGAGCGGCACTTACAAAATCCGTTAAACCGTAGAGGTGATTTTTATCCCAATGCGTCCACTGCTGATTCTCGTAACGACCGGCGCCGTCGCTGGAGTAGGCCTTTGACCACAGTTCGTTTAAGGCGCCCGGTAAATGCAGAACCCCGCCTGTATTTCCACGGTAGACAGCTGCATAGGGATTAGTACCATCTGCATTAGGGTCGTTATCCTTACCTAATCCGTAAGGCACGAGGTGAAAAGCTTTATTGCTAAAGGGACTGCTGGGGAGAATACGCTTGATTTTTGTGCCGTCCTTAACGCGCAGCACCCCCGTTTGAAAATTGCCCACATAGAAAGCATTTTCTGTACTCACAAAAGTCGAGGAAAGGGGACGAAGTACGCCAGGAGCGAACAAGGCGTTAGATATATTGATAGAATCGACAGGGTTGTTTTGCGCGTCCGATTTCTTTCCGATCACATTAAAATCTCGCGTAACCACCAGCCAAGCCTCACTTACCCGAATATCTTGAATTTCCTGGCCGCCGAAACTCCCTGCGCCCCAAGGCTGCGGATACGTTCCCGCTGCCCAGTTCCCGTTGCTGTCTTCGGTCACATCAAACAAGAGCGTGCCGGAGGTAAGGTCGGTCGCAGCGTACACAAAACATTGGTCAACATCGTACCATACGATATGGTTAGGGTCGTAAACACTGGAAAACACTCGATAATCTATGGCGGCCCACTGCGGTAAATTTTCGGTGAGGTCGGCTACTAAAAACTCATTTAGCTGGTCCGGTGAATACACACAAGCCGTGCCCGCTGAGTTGATAGCGAAGGTCGTAATGGCTATGGGAGTGAAGTTATCGCCTAATAAAAAGGTGCGCCCAGCGAGGCGGGAAGAAATTTCAAATTCAACCAAACCAAAGTTGGTGCCGGCGTAGGCCTTGCCGTTGAAAAAGGCGAAGCTGTTGATCTGCTTTAGCCCCGTAAAAGACGGTGTTTCTTCGATAGCGTTGATGGCTTGAAAGGTGCCGTTACGCCAAACATCTATGCGGCCGTTGGCATAACCGATCCAGACGGTTTGAGAGGGAGCATCGGCGCGCAAGGCGGTGATGTTGGTCCCCGAAAGGCCGTTGATGCGTGAATATCTGGTGAATTCGTCTGTACTGCCGTCGATGACGAGCAGGTTGTCTTGCGAGGCACAAAAAACAAGGGGGTCCAATTCGTCCACGTGCTCGAACGTGTTGTACGGAAGATGATCAACCCAGTGCTCAAAAGCACCTGCGGCCTGCCATTTTCCTTCCTGCGACTTCGCAAACGGGGCCAGTAGAACCGCGAAACAAGCGGTGAGGAGAATTTTAAACAGATTCCGTTCAATCATGGGTTCAATTTACGACCTTAGTATCGCAAACAACACAACAAAGTTGTTGTTTGATAGCATAAATATAACGACCATGGCATGCAGTAATTGTGGCAGCGGTGGTGGCGTTCCAAAGGGTTGTCAAAGCAACGGCTCGTGTGGAACTGGAGGATGCGGAAAACTGTCGGTTTATGACTGGCTTTCAAATATGGAACTACCCTCGACAGATCAAGCTTTTGACTGGGTCGAGGTCAGATTTAAGAACGGACGCAAGGAATTTTTCCATAATGCAGAAGGTCTTCCACTCCAGATCGGAGATGCTGTGGCTGTAGAAGCCCACTCCGGACACGACATAGGAAACGTCTCTATCACCGGGGAGCTGGTAAAGCTCCAGATGAATAAGAAGAAGTTTAAGTACGAATCGGAAGAGAATCCGAACAAGGTGTACCGCAAAGCTTCTGAGCGCGATTTAGAAAAATGGGCGGAAGCTCGTGCGCGTGAAAAACAAACCATGATGCAGAGCCGCGATGTGGCGCAGCGTCTAGGCTTGAAAATGAAAATTTCGGATGTGGAATACCAGGGCGACGGTTCGAAAGCGACGTTCTACTACACGGCAGATGAGCGCGTAGATTTCCGTCAATTGATCCGCGAATTGGCCCAATTGTTCTCTGTTCGAATTGAAATGAAACAGATCGGCGCACGCCAGGAAGCCCAACGTTTGGGTGGGATCGGGTCGTGTGGTCGTGAGCTTTGTTGTTCAACATGGCTTAGTGATTTCCGCAGTGTGAATACTGCGGCGGCGCGTTATCAGCAGCTCAGTTTGAATCCGCAGAAGTTGGCGGGCCAGTGTGGGAAGCTGAAGTGTTGTTTGAACTATGAATTGGACAGCTACATCGAAGCAGTGAAACGTTTCCCATCACCTTCAAAGAAACTCAAACTCGCGAAAGGCGTGGCGTTCTTCCAGAAAATGGATATTTTCAAGGAGATGCTGTGGTATTCGCTCGATAGCGATCCTAACAACTGGGTGCCATTAAAGCTTGACCAAGTCCTTGAGATTTTAGAAGCGAATAAAAAAGGAGAAACTCCAGACGACCTTGCAGAATTTGCCTACGTTGAGCAGCCTAAGGTGAAAGCTGAGGTAGCGGTGGCCGATTTTGTAGGCGGTAGCGCCGAAGATAGCATTACGCGTTTCGATCAACCAAAAGGTCGTAACAACCGCGGTGGACGCAATAGAAATCGTGGCGGACGCAACCGAAGCGGCAAAAAGCCAAATGCACCGAAAAAAGCAGAATAATGCCCTTTTTAGCGCAAAAACACATGAAAACAGCTGAAAATCGACTCGTTTTGGGTCTTTTTTCGCTGTTTTTTCTTTTTCTACAAAGTTGTTCTGCACCCCCGGTGTTAGACGAATTGAACACCTTCGAAAACAATCGTTGGCACATGGACAGTACGATCACCGTCGAGTGGGCGCCACAAGATGCAGAAACCCCAGTATTCATGGGTATGTATGTGCGTCATTTATCCGACTACCCGTACAACAATCTGTACCTCTTCCGTACCATACGTTCGAGCCAAGGCGTAGAGTATTCTGATACTGTGAACATTGCTTTGGCGGACGACCTCGGCCGCTGGAACGGAACGGGAATGAGTACGCTCAAAACGGTATTCGCACCCATAGGCGGTGGTGCTGTTCGTTTTAGAGATAATGAGCGTTACACCTTAACAATGGTCCATGGAATGCGCGATACCGTACTCACCGGAATCCAGGACATCATAGTGAAATTTGAGCAAGTGGAGGACTAAGTCTGCTTAGAACCGCAGATGTTCCCAAAGTGTATCAACGAGGTGTTCCGCTTTTCGCTGACTAAAATCTGCGATCTGATGTCGGCACGAGGTTCCGGTAGCTACGATGACCTCTCCTTCAAAAGATTCAATTTTTGGAAGCAGGACCAATTCAGCCATCTTCCTACTCATCGCATAATTCTCCCTTTTCATCCCGTACGAACCCGCCATACCACAACAACTGCTTTTCACGCGGTCCACCTTGGCACCTAATAATACCTGAAGAACATAGGCGGTATCTCCCGCACTTTCCAAGCTCTTTTGGTGGCAATGCACGTGCAACAAGATCTCTTCTTCGTACGCCTCAAAAGCATCACTAGCTCGGTCCAATTTTGGCAAATCGTCCGCCAAGAACTTATCAATGGTCGCAATTCTCTGCGCTTCAATCCACGCTTTTTCTTCCGGCAACAACCGTCCATATTCATCCACAGCGCTGAGAACGGCACTTGCCTCTAAACCCAAAATCGGCGCATTTTGGAGCGTTTTTGCTGCATTTTGGAGCTTTTTTAGTGCTTTTTGGGCCAATTTCTTCGATTCTGGCAAAAAACCACCGCTGAGCGCAGCGCGTCCACTTGGGCTACAAACGACCGCTGGACTGTAGCCGAGCGCGCCGAGTACATCACACGCTTTACCCACCAACATCGGATCGTTCGCCTGGGTAAATTCATCCACCCACAGAATCACGGCGCGCTCGTGGCCTGCGGCGCTTTCAACCGAATAGCCTTTTTCATACGCCTTCATGTAGGCGGGATTCACAAGCCCTGGTAGGGAACGCTCCGGGTGAATACCCATCAATCGCTTGGTCAGTCCTGATTTGAGAACAGGGTTGATGAAACGCCACCATCCCTGATAGCTCAAACTCTTGTGGAAGTTGGCAAAGGCCTTATCGGCCATCGTGCGTTTAGCCCGGTTTTGATACAAGTATTCAGACTTCATGGCGGCCATATCGACCCCTGAAGGACATTCCTTGGTACAGCCTTTACAGCCGACACAATGCTGCATCGCTTCGGCCAATTCCGGCGCTTTAAACCCTTCTATACTTTGCTCGGTCAGTACGCTGCGAAGCACATTCGCCCGTCCGCGAGTACTGTCCCATTCGTCCCGTGAGGCCATGTATGAAGGGCACATTAAGGCACCGGTGAAAGGCAGACGTCGGCAATCTCCCGATCCGTTGCATTTCTCTACGGCACGTAAGAATCCGCCCTCTTCGCTGAAGGGAAACTGAGTATCTAAAACGGGCTCCTCTCGATCTACTTCATAGCGCAAATCTTCGTTCATGGGTTTGGCGCCCACAATCTTGCCCGGGTTCAACCGGTTCTCTGGGTCCCATGCCTTCTTGAAGCTTTCCATCCAAGGGTAAACCTCGGGGCCATAAAAGTCTTTGATAAATGCTGCACGTACGCGACCGTCGCCGTGTTCTCCCGATAAAGACCCACCGTATTTCTTGACCAATTCCGCACTGGCCTTACTGATTTCATACAGCAATCGGACCCCCTCAGAAGTCTTCAAATTCAAAATAGGTCTCAGGTGCAATTCCCCAGCACCGGCATGCGCGTAGTACACACTTTCCTGGCCGAAGCCTTGCATCAACGCATCAAACTCACGGATATATTCTTGGAGCACATCAATACGTACAGCGGTATCTTCAATACATGCCACAGGTTTCGCATCGCCTGGCACATTGGAGAGTAATCCCAGCCCCGCGGCACGGAGCTTCCAAACTTTATCGCTGTCGCCGCCAAAGAGCTCGGCTCTGGCATAACTGTGCTCGCATTGCAGCGCAGCCAAATTTTCAGCGAGTTCCGCCTCGCTTTCACCGCGAACTTCCACCAACAAAATGGCTGCAGGATCGCCTTGGACAAAATCACGGTAGCTTGCATATTCCTTGCTCTCACGTGTACATTCTAAGATGATGCGGTCCATGAGCTCCAGCTGGTAGGGGGTATGCGCCATCAATTTTGGCGTGGCACCCATGGCTTCATCCATGCTGTGGTAGTGCAATGCAGCGACGGCTACATGAGCAGGAGGTAGGGGATCTAAGGCCACACGAATCTTGGTGGTAATGCCCAGCGTACCTTCTGAACCGCACATCACGCTTAAGAGTGCATCGCCATCGTTGCCAATTAAATCAATCGCGTACCCCGTATTTCTTCGGTGAATGCTCGCATCTGGGAAGTGAGCTTCGAGGTTTTGCGACCTCCAGGCATCTTGCCATTGCACTAACCAATCTTCCACTGCCGAAGGAATTTCACGTACGCCGTCGGACTGAATTTCGCCCATGGCGCGCAGCACCCTGTCCGCGGTGACGAGTTCAAGACCGAGCAATTTTTCGCGGGTCGTTCCGTAAGAAATAGAGGTCGAGCCTGAGCTGTTATTGCCCACCATACCGCCCATCATACAACGGTTGGAGGTGGAGGTATTGGGGCCGAAAAACAGTCCGTGTTCTTTAAGATGATAATTGAGTTCGTCGCGGACAACGCCGGGTTGCACCTCTGCCCATTGCTCTTCCACGTTAATGTGGAGAATAGCGTTCATGTGCCTTCCGGTATCTAATACAGTGCCATCGCCCACGACTTGGCCCGCGAGGGAAGTTCCTGCGGCTCGAGGGATCAGCGGCTTACCGGATCTGACCAGTGCGACCACCTCTTCTGCGGAGGCAGGAAAAGCAACGTCCTGTGGTGTTTCCTGGTAGATGGAAGCATCCTGCGCATAGGCGCGCTTGAGTAGTTCGTCGCTAGGTTTGGTCATGCTATTAGACCATAAAATTATCAGTAAGCTGTCCTTCGCCCAGTTCGGCGTTGCCTGAATTCAGGTGGCGCAGCAGCGGACATGGGCGGTAGCGGTCGTCGCCATAATGCTTGTGACAGCGTTTCAAAGTATCTAAAACTTGGTCCCAGCCCATTTCACGGCCCCATTGAATAGGTCCTTTTGGGTAGTTCACACCTTTGGTCATGGCCAGGTCTACGTTCTCCGGATCTGCAATGCCTTGCCACACGGCGTCCAGTGCTTCGTTGATGATCATACACAAGATGCGCTCTACGATCTTTTCACTCAATAGCGGGTCAATCTCTGCAGCTTCTTGGGCGACCACGGCTGCATCCATTCCGGAGGCATAATTGTAAAAGCCGCGTCCTGTCTTGCGACCAAGCAATCCAGCTTCTTTTAAGCGTTTTTGGGTGATGGAAGGACGGAAGCGTGGATCGTAAAAGAATTGGCCCCAAACGGTCTCAGTAACGGTATAATTGACGTCGTGACCGATCAAATCTGTCAGTTCGAAAGGTCCCATTCTAAAGCCAATGCTCTTTATTGCGGCATCGATTTCGGCGACGCTCGCCACACCTTCTTCGTAAAGTTTAATGGCCTCGCTGTAGAACGGTCGTGCCACCTTATTGACAATGAATCCTGGGGTGTCTTTAGCCATTACGGGCACTTTACCCCAGTCGTTCATCAGGATTTCCATGGCCTCGCTAAACTCTTCGCCGGTCTTTACGCCAGGCACTATCTCTACTAAGGGCATCAGCGGCGCAGGGTTGAAAAAGTGCAACCCGCCGAAACGTTCTGGATGTGTTAACCCGCTCGAAAGGGCAGCAATACTTAAGCTCGAGGTGTTCGTACATAGCCAAGCATCTGAACGGAGTAATGGCTCCACCTGAGCGAACAACGCTTTTTTCACGTCGAGGTCTTCAATCACGGCTTCAACCACAAGATCTGCACCTGTAACGGCCTCTAAATCTGCACTCCATTGCATGCGGCCTAGCATTTCTTCTTTTTGGTCTGAAGTGATTTTACTTTTCTCGACCAGTCGGCCAAAGATTTTTTCTATTGAAGCTTTACTGCGGTCTGTGGCACCAGGGAAACTGTCGTAATACACGACGTCACACCCATTCTGTGCGGCAATCTGTCCAATCCCAGTGCCCATGGCACCTGCACCTAATACAGCTACTTTCATTTTATTCTCCTTTAAAATCCGGTGCGCGTTTTTCTAAAAATGCC
>ERZ887830.528-NODE-528-length-24185-cov-15.099876_pt1 | contig 24185 bp, 19 predicted proteins | sample MGYA00521101_ERZ887830 | MGnify/ENA primary metagenome ERZ887830 (study PRJEB32303, sample SAMEA104408592) | aquatic metagenome | biome: Marine water; feature: Pelagic; material: water | place: Baltic Sea | collected 2014-06-05T16:38:00 | depth 1,762 m ... | reverse complement strand
AGAGTGGGAGACTGTGCTCATCTGCACCTAGGGTTTCAAAAATCCGACTCATAAAGCCGCCTTGTAAGGCGTAACCGAATTGGATTCCCAAAAAGCCAAAGCTCATGTTCCAAATCTGCCAAAAACTGAGTTTAGGTTTCTGTTGCATACGTTTCAATGTATTTAGCGACTAAAGAGAAAAAACCCGGCACAGGCCGGGTTTAAGAGTGAATGAATCACGAATTTATTGACATTCGATTTGAACATTTACCGCCTCTGTTACGCGATCCGCTCCTGTAGCGAACACCTTCTTCATGGCAATAAACTCTACATAATCGATCGTTTTATTCGCAGGTACAGAAAAGAATTCCTGGGGAACGAGACGCAATTGGAAATTCCCGTCGCCCAAATAATTCATCTGTAAATCTGGATTACTTCCTACGTTGAAGGTATTCTCGATTTGATCGAAAGTCCCGTCGGTGTAAGTGACCTTAGCGTACATGTAACAATCGTCAGCGGCCAAATTTTGCATGCTCGGCTTTTCTTCGCGCCAATTTTCATAACGCAAAGTCAAAACATCATCCGCCATCACTTTTGCCGGGAAATGATAGAATGGATTGCGCTCCGTAGCCGGGGGATCTATCGCGACACTTTGATCGTCCGATTTTACATCGGGATCGCCATAACCACCACCGTCTTTTGCCTTGATCAGAAAGTGAATATCCTCAGCATATACTGTGGTAGCATCCACCTCGTAGAAAAGGGTAGGAACAATTTTCCAAGAGAACGTCCCGTCCGAATTCTTCGTCATTTTCATGGATTCGTTTGAATTCTTCCAAGGAGCAGAACCTGTGCCATTGACATACGGGTGACCATCGGGGTGTTCCGCAGGCTTCCAAGTCCATATGTACATGTCTTCACCGGCATCAACAGCCTGCTTCAATAAATCTTGATGACCTACGGCCAAATCCAGCGCCGCCGGATCAAAGATGATCTCTAACGAATCTGCAGGATCTATATTTTCATCTGGAACCGTCGTGATCTGCGCGCTTGCCGAAAGGCCCAGAGTCAAGAGTAAAAGGGTATTTATTCTTTTCATAATGAGGGCTTATTTACGAGTAAACGTTAATTGGTAAGAAACGCTCGGCTTATCACAGCGCTCACGAGCGTAAAGAAAGCTTACATGCTGGTCGATGCTTCTCGGCATATTCCCCAAAGGCAAAACCACCATTACGGAGTCCTGGGTCAAATGAAGTTCGGACGGATAGTCTGGTGTGTTGTATCTCCAAGTTCCGCCATTGCCAAAGACGTCAAAACCGGGACCCTGCTGGTTTACAGAATACGTGCTGTCGCTGTTAAACGCGACCACCCATTTGTTCTGGGCATCTACGTATAAGTCACTGACATCGCGCGTTTCCGGCACGGGAAGCGTTACGTCGGTTTGCTCGACCATGGTGAGTTCCCACGTTCCGAGAATACCTGCGCCTGCCTCATAGCTAGGGCCGATTGATCCTACTTCTGGCTTACATGCGCCGAGGGCCAAAAATGCCGCCGCGACCAATGTTATAATTCTTGCTTTCATATGCTTCTCTGCTTAGTTGCAGCCTCCTTCTTCGTTATATACAAAACCTTGCGCCGTTCCCTCAAAATTAGGGAATTGCAGCACCATACCTGGGCAGTCCCAATCCACGCCACGAATCTTTTGGATCTCACCCAATACACCTTGACGCTTGAGTTGGAATAATCGGTCGCCTTCAAAAGCTAATTCTAAACGGCGCTCTTGCATTACTTCTGCAAGCGATAAACTGCTTAAATCTGTCAAACCTGCTCGTTGACGCAACGCATTTATTTTTGCCAATCCAGAACCGTCACTATCGCCGTTCAAACGAACATTACATTCTGCATAAATGAGGTATAGGTCCGATAAATGCAGCAACGGTACGTCAAGAAAACTCCCGTCGAACTTGCTCACCACATAAAATTCATCAGGAGTTCCCGCATTGCGCGCCTCATACCACAATTGCCCACGAAGATCATTCGTGTCGGCCGTTGCCTCAACATACAATGCTTGGCTTGCTTTCAATGCTGGATTCGCATTAGGATCGTCGGAACGGTAGTTCCAAGTAAAGCCCATTCCGCGTTCATCTACGATCGTATCCGTCGCTGAACTCTCGTTTGTACTTACTAAAGTGAAGATGAATTCTGCAGGAAGATTTGCGTTGGCATGGTCTGCAAAGCGATTGGTCAACAACGGGTCTAAGGAATAGGTCCCCGAATTAATTACCTCAGCCGCCTTCGCTTTTGCATTCGCAAAATCACCCATTTCTAAATAGACCTTAGCCAAAAGTGCTTTCGCCGCCATTTGATTTGCGAAAATGCCGTTTGATGCTGGCAAATCAGCCTCCGCATCCAAAAGATCTTGCTCGATCTGTGCATAGACGTCTCCAACTGTCGCTCGCATCTGTGGGGTCTGATCTGCGCTCACCTTTAATGGAATCCCTAAGTGACTGTTGTCTGACGTATATCCATAAGGCAACGCCCAAATACGAACCACGTGGTAATGGCTCAATGCACGAATAAACTTTGCTTCAGCTGTAATGCGGGCAACTGCATCCGCCGTTGCGCCCTCAAGGTCAGCTACCTCTTCAATCAACGTATTCGCACGGTAGATTGCGATGTAAGCATCACGGTATTCCCCGCCAAAAGACCCATTGAAGAACGACGACGTCCAACGCCAAATCTGGGCATACTCACCATTCAGCCCTAAGGGATCTGCGATGTGGTCAGACATGACCTCAGGAATGTTTTGGAAACGACCATTAAAGGCGTTTGCGGCCACATCATATACACTCACAAGAAGCTCTTCAGCATCTTGTATGTTAAGGATTGCCGAATCTGCTGGGATTTGACTATCGCTGTTCGCTTGAAAATCCAAAATTCGCTCGCAAGAAGAACTTCCGACTGCGATGGCGATTAGCGCTATAAATACTCTCAAATTTTTCATGATTCGCGCGTATTAAAAGTTAATGTTTACACCCAGATTCACCGTTTTTTCTTGCGGTGGCGTGAGGTACGTAATGTTCGGAGACATGTTTCTATCTGTCGCATTCTCGAAATCACGAGCGATCTCAGGATCCAAACCGATAAAGTTGGTCAACGTGATAAGGTTGGTACCCGTCACATTCACAGTCATGCCTTTAATGTTTTTCAGCTTGCTCTGTGGAACGCGGTAGCTCAACTTCACGTTACGCAGACGTGCATACGTTCCGTCGTGCAGCCAAAGGTTGGTGTTGATCCATTCTGTATTCGCACCATAGGTACGGTAATCACGGCTTAGCCTAGGGTACGTCGCTACATCGCCCGGCTGCTGCCAGCGGTCAAAAAGATCGGTACGCATGTTCCAATCCGTCACCACGCCCATTTGGCGCTTCGAAGAGCTGTCGTAGATGTCCCCACCGATCGTGAAGACCCACAAGAAACTGAATTCTAAATTCTTATAATTAAACGTATTGGTCAACCCGCCGATCGCATCCGGCATCACATTGCCCACTGCAACACGGTCTTGAAGATCCCAAGTGTACGTCTCTTCACCGTCTTTGGTCAAATAAACCGGCAACCCGTTCGTTGGGTCAACGTGCGAGAATTGTACCAGGTAATTTGTACCAATGGGCATTCCCACTACTACACGCGTATCGTTCGTTCCGCCACTCACCGCATCCGGCGAATACTGTCCGATCGAAGTAATCTGGTTCGTATTGCGCGCAATGTTGAAATCCGAAGTCCAACTAAAGTTGTCCGTTACGATGTTGCGAGATTTTATCGCAAACTCAACCCCTGTATTGTATACGCTACCTACGTTATCCCACCAAGAGCCAAATCCTGTGGAGCCCTGTAGAGTTACGTTGAGCAACATATCGTTGGTTTCCTTGTGGTACCACGCCAATTCCCCAGTTACACGGTCGTTGAAAAATCCGTACTCCAAACCGACATCATACGTGGTTGACGTCTCCCAACGTAAATCTGCATTTTCGCGAATTACTGGGTAACGGTAGGTCTGGCCTCCATACCCATTGTTTGCGACATTATAATAGCCAAACCACTGGTACGATGGAATGGCCGAGTTTCCATTTTTACCTACAGAAGTCTTCAACTTCAAATAGCTAATATTTGGCAATCCCGACATAAAATCTTCTTCCGTAATGATCCATCCAATAGATGCTGCCGGGAAGTTTCCGTATTTATTGTTGGGACCAAATTTTGAAGATCCGTCACGACGTATCAATGCTTCAGCGTAATACTTGCCAGCGAAGTTGTAGTTCAAACGCGTGAAGGCCGATGCAAAGGCATATTCCTCTAGGTAACTTAGCGGGTCATTCACATACTGTCCCGTTTCGCGAATCTGACCGGTAGCCTCACTGTCGTAATAGCCGTCCCAGCGAAGAATGCGGTTGTATTGGTATTCAGAACCTATCAACCAGTTAATGTGATGATTCTTGCCTATATCCTTAATATAGTTTGCCGTTGCGTTGCCCGAAGTGTTCCAAACACTGTAGGTGTACATGTTCGCACGGCCCAGTAAGTTGCCCTCCGAATCTTTATAAGTAGGGTCGTATCCTGGTTTCTCCCAGATGTGGTCTTCAAAGTGCATGTAGTCGAAGGCGCCTTGACCGCGAAGGGTCCATGCATCACTCACCTTGTAGTCTAGCGTGATGTTGTTAATAGTGCGGTCTTCAATGGCGGTCCAGTCCTTTAATGCACGCTGCGCAACTGGATTTAGGCTTACGCCGCCCTTCAACCAATAGTCCCCTGCTGAAGCAACCACGTTGCCGTCTGCATCGTACTCATCTTCTGCATAACGTACAGGGTAAATAGGAAGGGCTCTCGACATGGCTTCACCGAAACCGCCTGACCAAGCTGCGTCAATTCTATTGTTGATCCCGCGAGAAATAGAGGTGCTGATTCCTAATTTTAGATTTGATGCCAGATTGTAATCGACATTGAATCGGCCCGAAATTCTCTCGTACGAATTCCCTGCTAAATAACTGTGGTTGTCGTTGTAGGATAGTCCAGCATAAAAATTACCGCCTTTAAACCCTTTAGATGCAGAGAAATCATAGCCTTGCTTTACACCTGTGCGTATCGTTTCTTGAATCCAATCTGTTCCTTCGAATGCTTGAGCCTCGGCCCAACTCATTCTATTTCCAGGCAATTGTGGTACACCAACATTGCCGTCGTTCACCCATGCCTCTTCATACAGCTGAAGGTATTCCTCTTTTGATGCCATATTAGGCAATGCGGTTGGCGCACTGATCCCAGTACGCGCAGAGAAATTATACGTGAGCTTCTTTGAATTTCCTCTTTTAGTGGTAATCAGAATAACCCCGTTTGATCCACGTGAGCCATAAATCCCTGTGGCGGCGGCATCTTTCAATATTTCAACCGATTCAATATCATTTGGATTGATCGTCGCGAGTGGGTTTGTATTGAACCCTCCGCGATTACCGTTCAAAAAGTAATCTTGAGTAATAGGAATTCCGTCTACCACATATAATGGATCCCCCCCTGCAGAAATAGAGGCAACACCACGCACGCGCACCATCGATCCAGAACCGGCGATACCAGAACCTGTGATAACCTGAACACCTGCGGCTTTACCCTGAATCGCGTTTTCAAAAGAAGGTGTGGGAATGTCAGTGAGCTCCTTTGACTTCAGACTGACTACGGAACCAGTAAGGTCGCGCTTACGCGCTACACCGTAACCTACAACCACCACTTCGTTGAGCTGCGTTTGTGATGGCTTCATCGCCACATTCACCACCTTATTACCTTGAACAGAAACAGATTTAGTTATGGGCTCGTAGCCGATAAAACTGTACGTAATGTTGTACGTCCCTTTGGGTAGATTGAGGGTATATTGACCGTTATAATCGGTCATTGTTCCGCTTTGATTCTCTACGGCAACGACGACTGAAGGCAAGGCTTCATTGTATTCGTCTACTACAGTACCCGTAACCGTCTGTGCTACGATGGACTGGGCGAAGAAGAAACTAAAACAGAAGAGTAAAAAACGAGAGGTGCTTTTCATCTGCTTACGCTTATTTAGTTATAAAGTCAAATGTACACTTTAAGCGCCTTCAAGTAAAGCCTGCAGCTTGGACCCATTAACAAAATGCGCCCAATATTTATCCTAAATCTGTAGCAGGATGAAGAAAAATGAGGAATTATACCTTGATTCGGTACAAACGAGCGGGCTTATGAAGTACGTTATCCTGCTTTTCATCGGTCGCCTCAACAAGCTTGTCTCGAACAACCTTTTTACGGAAGTTTCTTTTATCTAATTCCTCTTGGGTAATGGCTTGATGCAACTGCTGCAATTGGTTTAATGTGAACTTTTGGGGAAGCAGTTCATAGCCGCTTTTGTTCAACTCAAAGTGACGCTGAAGTTTCCATAGCGCGACTTCTACAATCTCATTGTGGTCAAAAGCCAATTCTGGAACATCTTGAATATCCCACCACAACGCCTCTCCTGCAAAACTTGCTGGATTAGGTACGAAGTCGTCCATCTTCACTAAGGCATAATAGGCCGTGGTAATTACACGCTCCGAGGGATTCTTCCGGTACAATTCCAGCCATTTTCTATCCTTAGAGTCGTTAACGCGCCCCGGGTCGCCAAAAGTGTGGCACTGCTTTAACGTGACATTTCTTAAACTTGCCAATTCATATAAAACTCGATCAGCGGCATCGTCTAAACTTTCGTTTTTTAGAATTAAATCTCCGGGCAGACGTTTTCTCAACATCCCTTGGCCAATATCTTTCTCTTCAATCAATAAGACATTGAGTTTTTCGCCATCAAAACCGAAGATAACGCAGTCTACACTGATGTTAGAGTTTAGTTCAAATTGCTGTGACATAGCGGCGTATGCTTGTGTTTAGGTAAAAAGTGCATCCCTTAAATATAAGGAGAATAATTTATTAAGTGTAACATTTACACTTAGTTGTTATCTTTGTGGCTATGTCAATAGAAATTAACAACATCGCAGTTCTTACTTCCGGGGGTGATGCTCCTGGGATGAATGCCGCCATTCGTGCGGTAACGAGAACCGCTTTATACTACGGTAAAAAGGTTTTTGGCGTCTACCGCGGTTACGAAGGCATGATTGAAAATGATATTGTTGAGCTCAATACCACTAGCGTTAAACACATTCTTGCCCTTGGCGGAACCTTCTTGAAAAGTGCGCGATCTCAGGAATTCAGGACGCCTGAAGGTCGTGCTAAGGCGGCAAAAAATCTTAAGGATAGAAACATAGATGCGCTTGTAGTTATTGGTGGTGACGGATCGTTTACCGGTGCCCTAAAACTCGCAGAAGAGCACGGAATTAAAGTGATCGGAGTACCCGGTACCATCGATAATGATTTATACGGTACAGATTACACCATAGGTTATGATACCGCTACAAATACGGTGATTGAAAGTGTCGATAAAATTCGTGATACCGCTTCTTCGCACAACCGTCTTTTCCTAGTTGAAGTAATGGGAAGAGATACAGGATATATTGCGGCGTCAACCGGTCTTGCTACAGGTGCTTTGAGTATTATTTTACCAGAAAAAAATAACACCTACGAAGAATTGTTCGGGGATTTGCGCAGCGCACAAGCCAATAAAAAGACTTCTAACATTATTATGGTTGCGGAAGGCAATCATTTGGGCGACATCTTTGAAATTGCAACCGCCGTTCGAAAAGAGTTCCCCTCCATCGACGTAAAAGTCACCACGCTTGGTCATACCCAGCGCGGAGGCTCCCCTTCCACTAATGATCGAATATTAGCCTCTGTTCTAGGCCATTATGCAATCAAAGGTTTAATGGAAGGACAGGAAAAGGTCATGTCAGGCATGATCAATCAAAAAGTAGTCTTTACACCGCTGGGTGATGCCATCACCAAAACCACAGCATTGGACTATGAAATGCTAACCATTGCTAAAATTCTAGCCACATAACACATCAACTATTATGAGTACAAAAATTGCCATTAACGGCTTTGGCCGAATCGGACGCTTGACGTTCCGTAACCTTATCGAAAGCGATAACGTAGAGATTGTTGCCATCAACGACCTAACGGCTGTAGATATGCTTGCCCACCTATTGAAGTACGACAGTGCACACGGTCGCTTCAACGGAACGGTTGCGCACACCGAAAACAGCTTGATCGTAAACGGAAAGGAAATTACGGTCTACGCACAGCGTGATCCTGAAACACTTCCTTGGGGCGAGATCGGTGTTGAAGTGGTTGTAGAGTCTACAGGTTTCTTCACTAATGCTGAAGGCATGGGCAAACACATTACTGCAGGCGCTAAAAAGGTGGTCCTATCCGCTCCAGCGAAAGGCGACATCAAAACCATCGTATTAGGTGTAAACGACGACCAATTGACCGATGCGGACACCATGGTTAGCAATGCCTCATGTACGACCAACTGTTTGTCGCCAATGGCAAAAGTTTTGGATGAAAAATTCGGTATCGAAAGCGGTTTCATGTGCACTATTCACGCATATACTTCTGACCAACGCATTCAAGACGCGCCGCATGCCGACAAGCGTCGTGCGCGTGCTGCAGCGGTAAATATGATTCCAACTTCTACTGGTGCAGCTAAAGCCGTTGCTTTGGTATTGCCGCAATTGAAAGGAAAATTAGACGGCTATGCAATGCGCGTTCCGACTATTACTGGTTCTGCAACTGACCTTACAGTTCAATTGAGTAGAGAGGTAACGGCAGAAGAAATCAACGCTGCCATGAAAGAAGCTGCTGAAGGCCCATTGAAAGGCATTCTCATGTACACTGAAGATCCTATCGTTAGCTCTGATATCGTAGGCGATAAGCACAGCTGTATTTTCGATGCAGGCATCACTAGCGCAAAAGGAAATCTTGTAAAAGTTCTAGGCTGGTACGACAACGAAGCAGGATATTCTGCGCGTTTGGCAAACCTAGTAGAGCGTCTAGCATAAACATTTAATACTGGACCGCGTCTTTTTTCGGCGCGGTCCGTTATTTTTGATGGTATGATACTAATCGCCGAAAGTGGTTCTACAAAATGTGATTGGGTGGTTCTCTATCCCGATGGGACAGAACATAAACGATTCTCCACTATGGGGTTCAACCCCTACTTCCACTCTGCCCCCTTCATTCACGAAGAGCTTAGCGGCAATGCTGTGGTATCAAAAATTCACAAGAGTGTAGATTACGTCTATTTCTATGGGGCAGGGGCGTCTAGCGAAAGCCTGAAAGACATCATTCACGACGGATTAAAACGTGTTTTCAAGAACGCAGCGATCAACGTGGACCACGATCTTGTCGCAAGTGCCTATTCTACCTATACCGGAGAACCGGCCATTACGTGTATTTTAGGAACGGGGTCGAACAGCTGTTTTTTTGATGGGGAAACTGTCAGCGATGAAGTCCCTGCATTGGCTTATGTCCTAGGCGATGAAGGCTCAGCTAGTTTTATTGGTAAGCGTTTGGTTTCCGATTTTCTTTACAAGCGCCTTCCTGAAGAAATGGCCCACGACTTTTACGATACGTACGGCTTAGATAAGGATGAAATCATTACCAGCGTCTACAGTAAGCCAAACGCAAACGTTTATCTTGCCTCATTCAGCCGATTCGCCGGAAAACACATGGAGCATCCGTATGTTAAAATGATTGTCCGAGAAGGCTTTGCGAAATTCGCAGACATTCATATTGGTTGTTTTGCTAATGCTACAGAAGTACCGGTTCATTTTGTTGGTTCGGTAGGAGCAATCTTCCATGAGATTCTCGAAGAGGTTTTGGCAGAGCGTGGATTCCGTATGGGACAAATCCTGCGCAAACCCGTAGACGGTTTGATCAAATACCATTTAGAATACCTAAACATCCTAAATGCCTACCAGGTAAACTAATGATTAAAGGGTTTCTCTTTGATTTAGACGGTGTTATTGTCGATACTGCCGTTTTTCATTTTCAAGCGTGGCGCCGTATTGCACAAAAATTAGGAGGTGATTTTTCAAAGGCTCAAAACGAGCAGCTGAAAGGAGTAAGCCGCGTAGATTCACTTACTAAGATCTTAGAGTGGACCGGAACAACCGTCACCGAAGAAGAGTTCAAAGCACTGATGGAGTTGAAAAACGTATGGTACCTTGAATTGGTCACCCGGCTCAGCGACAAGGATGGATTGCCAGGTGCCGTGGATTTTTTACATCAAGCCAAGGCGCGAGGTATTGCGATTGCTTTGGGTTCAGCATCGAAAAACGCGGTGTTAATTTTAGATAAAATGAACCTTTTACCCCTTTTCGATACGATAATTGATGGGAACAATGTGGTAAATGGCAAACCGCATCCTGAGGTATTTTTGAAAGGCGCAGAAGCACTAGGGCTGTCACCGGCGGAATGTATCGTATTCGAAGATTCTATTGCTGGAGTGCAGGCCGCAAAATCAGGCGGAATGTCATGTGTTGGGATCGGAACACCTGAAGTATTAGGTGGGGCGGACCTTTATTTTAACGCATTAGGCGAAACCTCTCCTGACGAACTTCTGCGCGCACTATAACTGCGCAAAGAAAGCATCATGTTCAATAAATATACCGAGGTTCATCCTTGGAAAATCATCGAGTGTCGCTGGGATCCCAATAACCATCCTAAGAGCGAAAGTCTGTTCTCCATCGGCAATGGTCGTATGGGGCAACGCGCGAGTTTCGAAGAGACATATACAGGCAAAAGTCTTCAAGGCTCCTACATCGCTGGGGTGTATTACCCGGATAAAACAAGAGTAGGTTGGTGGAAAAACGGGTACCCGGAATACTTCGCCAAGGTGTTGAACTCTTGTAATTGGATCGGCATTCAGGTGAAGGTCGACGGAGAGGAATTAGACCTTAACACCGCTACCGAAATAGCTTCATTCTACCGCGAGCTCGACATGCACAGCGGATTGCTCAAGCGCACTTTTGAAGCAACCCTTCCTTCAGGTAAAATCGTAGCTGTTGAAGCCGAGCGTTTGGTAAGCATCGTTCAAGACGAGATTGGAACCATTTCCTACAGCGTTACTCCAAAGAATTTCTCAGGCAAGATTGAATTGTGCTCGTACCTAGATTTTGATGTGGAAAACGAGGACAGCAACTACGACGAGAAGTTTTGGGAGCCTGTAACTCAAGGTCAAGAAGCGGGCGCAAGCTATGTACACGCCAAGACCAAAAAGACCGGTTTTGAGGTGACAGTGGCCATGCGCAACAGCCTATCTTTGGACGGAGCGCCGCAAGACTGGGGCATGAGTACAGATGCGAAGCACATGTTCGTCAGCGAGTGCGCCTGCTATGAAGTCGCTCAGGGTCAAACCTTGAAACTTGAAAAATTTGCAGCGGTTTTATCCAGCATGAACCACGACGTGGCAAGCTTGGACGCTAAGGCAGCGGCGAGTGCTACGGCGGCAGCAGCCCAAGGCTATGAGGCATTACGTGGTGAGCACGTAGCCGCTTGGCACAACAAGTGGGAAACCTCAGATATCGAAATAGAAGGTGATGCAGAAGCACAGCAGGGCATCCGTTTCAACATCTTCCACATGAACCAGACCTTCACGGGTGTGGACGATAGATTGAACATTGGTCCTAAAGGGTTTACCGGTGAGAAATACGGCGGTTCTACCTACTGGGATACAGAAGCCTACTGTTTGCCGTTCTACCTCGCTACCGCGCAGCCAGAGGTGGCGAAGAACTTGTGTCTGTACCGTTACAAGCAGCTGGATAAGGCCATTGAAAATGCAGACAAGCTAGGATTTACCAACGGCGCAGCATTGTACCCGATGGTGACGATGAACGGCGAAGAATGTCACAACGAGTGGGAGATCACTTTCGAGGAAATCCACCGCAATGCAGCCATCGCTTATGGCGTGTTCGATTACATACGTCACACCCAAGATTGGGGCTATCTAGCCGAAGGAGGATTTGAAGTTCTACTAGGTATTAGCCGATTCTGGTCGCAGCGTGTGAATTGGTCACAGGAAAAAGAAGCCTACGTGATGCTCGGTGTAACTGGGCCGAACGAGTACGAGAACAACATCAACAACAACTGGTACACCAACCGTATGGCGGCGTGGACGTTGGAGTGGACGTTGGAAGCCCACAATTGGCTGAAAGAAAATGCTGCGGACGCGCTTAGCGCTATTACCCTCAAGACTGCGCTGAACGCAGATACAGAATTCGCCAAGTGGAGTGCTATCATCGCCAAGATGTACTACCCGAAGAGCGAGAAATTAGGCGTGGTATTGCAGCAGGACGGCTTCTTAGACAAGGAGCAGCTCACTGCCGACGACCTCAGCCTGGACGAGCGCCCGATCAATCAGCACTGGAGCTGGGACCGCATCTTGCGTTCCATCTTCATTAAGCAAGCCGACGTTTTGCAAGGCTACTACTTCTTGAATCACCTCTACGAGGAAGAAGAAGTAAAGCGCAATTTCGATTTCTATGAGCCGAAGACCGTTCACGAGAGCTCGTTAAGCCCATGTGTGCATGCAATACTAGCAGCACAGATCGACTACCCAGAGAAAGCGTACGAAATGTATTTGCGCACCTCTCGTTTGGACATCGACGATTACAACCGCGAGGTTCACGAAGGGTTGCACATCACTTCGATGGCGGGAACATGGATGTCTGTAGTGCAAGGTTTCGGCGGCATGAAGATTCGCGACGAGGAGTTGCACTTCACACCAAAGCTTCCGGCACAGTGGAAGGGTCTCACCTTCTCCATCCTTTGGAGAGGCGCAACGCTCAAAGCCAACCTCACCGCTGAAGGCATGACCATCGAAAACGTGAGTGGCGCTCTAGCCAAATTCGCAATCGACGGCCAGTGGTTTGAAGTAGCCGCAGGCGAAAACGCATCCACTGCAGCTGTAGCACATGCTTAATCATTTGATACTATCTTAGAAAGGCGCCACGTGCGCCTTTTTTTAGAACACAGAACATGAAGAAATTTTTAACGGTACTCTCCATCAGTGCAGCGCTCGCTGCCTGTGACGTTCAGCCCTCAGCACCCCTACGCATACAGGCCTCTGATCTGGCTTCGCCGCACGTTCATCACGGTACCCAAAGTGCCTTTGTTATAAACGATTACATGCGCGGTGAACTTGAGTTACCAAGTGGCCTTTCCTACAACGGCGAAGTTTTTACCGGCACCCTCGAGAATGATTTAAACGTAGCTCATATTACTGCACATCGCTCAGGAATGGATATTCCGTTGTTCAAAGGCACCAAGCGCGCCATCACCTTGAGCATTCCTGGTTTCGAAGGAGAAGAGGTGAAGGTCAAAGGTGTATTTAACGCTTGGAACAGCGATGCCACTTTCTTGAAATGGAACAGCAACGCCTGGGAAGCACCGCTGGTACTTGCGCCCGGTGAATATGCCTACAAACTCGTCGTAAACGGCGAAGAAGTATTGGATCCTTCGAATGAAGTAACCGTGCCCAATGGATTTGGAAGCTTCAACAATGTTTTGACCGTGGAAGGCGGCGGCGGTGAAGCCCCTGTAGCCATTGATTTCCAATTCGTGCACGAAGGTGCCCTACGATTTTCGAGCATCCCGAAAGACCAAGAAGTTTTGGCATTCTTCAACAACCGTTTGATTGACGTTGTACGCGATGAGGACGGACTAAGCATTGTTATTCCTGCAGATGCCAAGGAATGGGAACGTGCATGGATCAGATTATATACCGCGAGAAACGGCCGGCAAGGCGGAGATTGGTTGATCCCTTTGAAGTTTGGCGAGGTGGTTCTTGATACAAAGGAATTGGACCGTAAAGATTGGCACACTTCCATCATGTATTTCGCGATGGTGGACCGATTCTTCAACGGCAACCCTGGAAACGATCAGCCGGTTCAGGACTCGATCGTGCACCCTCGTGCCAACTACCAAGGAGGAGATGTCGAGGGATTGCGCCAAAAATTGGCCGATGGATATTTTGATGCGCTCCATACCAACACGCTTTGGATCAGCCCAATCACACAAAACCCAGAAAATGCTTGGGGCCTGTGGAACCAAGGAGGACCCGTAAGTACGTTCTCTGGATACCACGGATATTGGCCGGTTAGCAATATCAAACCAGACCACCGTTTTGCTTCTCCTGAAGAGTTGCATTTGTTCCTCGACGATGCTCATGCGAAAGAGCAAAACGTACTTCTGGATTATGTGGCCAACCACGTTCACGAATTACACCCGGTGTACCAGAAACATCCAAATTGGGCCACCAACAAATACACGGCAGACGGACGACTCAATACCCAACTTTGGGACGAGGAACGCTTGACGACTTGGTTCGACACCTTTATGCCGACCCTCGAACTTCGTAACGATACCGTCGCAGAACTCATGAGCGATAGCGCCCTGGTGTGGATCACAGAATATGATTTCGACGGCTTCCGTCACGATGCAACCAAGCACATCCCGATGAATTTTACACGTTTGCTCACCCAGAAAATTCGTGCTGCAAGCGATGACCATGTGTACCAGATTGGGGAAACCTACGGCTCGGATGAGCTCATTGCCAGCTACGTCGGTAGCGGTAAAGTCGATGCCCAATTCAACTTCAACCTCTACGATGCCGCATTCGAAGCGTTCACGCAAGAAGGGGCCACCTTCGACCGCCTGCGCAAGGCTTTAGAGAGTAGCCTTAACTACTACGGCCACCACCATTTGATGGGGAATATTTCCGGCAATCAAGACAAGCCACGCTTCTCCTCTATGGCCTCTGGACACCTCAGCATGAGTGAAGACAGCAAGCTCGCCGGTTGGACGCGTGAGATCCCAGAACCTACAGAGCGTGGGTATAGAAAAATGGCCGCCATGCACGCCTTCAATATCGCAGTTCCTGGTATCCCTATTCTCTACTACGGCGACGAGATTGCCCTTCACGGGGGGAACGACCCAGATAACAGAAAGATGATGCCCTTCGACTTTTCAGATCGTCAACAGCAGCTTTTTGATCGTATTGCGCGCCTAAACGAAAATCGGACCAACATCATGGCCTTGAATTACGGTTCAACGACCGTATATCAACCTGAACCGCACCTGCTCATCATTGTGCGCAAGTACATGGAACAGGAGGTGCGTTTCTTCTTTAACAACAGTAATGAGGATCGCTACCTAGAAAATTGGGACATCACGGTTCCTTCAGATGGCGAAATCTATCAAACCCGCAATTGCGGCCAATTCAACCAAGACTAATTCATTTATCATGAAAAGAATCGTAATAGCGTTAAGCGCAGCGTTAATTTTTACGGCTTGCAACGCGCCGGAATCGGCACCAGAAACCACCTCAACCTGGGAAGACGCAAAGCTTCCAGAGTGGGCGAAGGATGCTAACATTTATGAGGTCAATATCCGTCAATACACGCCGGAAGGAACTTTGAATGCCTTTAAGGAGCACCTTCCGCGCTTGGCAGAGATGAACGTAGATATCCTTTGGTTCATGCCCATCCAACCTATTGGTGAGCGCAACCGCAAAGGCGAGCTCGGCAGCTACTATTCCATCCAAGATTACACCGCAGTCAACCCGGCCTTTGGAACCGTTGAAGATTTTAAAGCCCTCGTGGACGAGGCGCACGCATTGGGTATGCACGTACTGCTCGACTGGGTGGCCAACCACAGTGCTTGGGACCACCCTTGGGTAGAGACGAACGACGATTTCTACACGCGCGATGAAGACGGCAGCTATCCTATGGAAGCGATCGGAAACGACGGCGGCAAAACAGGATGGACCGACGTGGCCGATCTGAATTACGACGCTCCGCTTTTGATTGACTCTATGGCTGCAGAAATGGATTGGTGGGTAAGTAAGACGAACATCGACGGATTCCGTTGTGATATGGCCGGAATGGTGCCATATGCCTTCTGGGAGCATACTATTCCAATGTTACGGGAGAAGCATGGACCCCTTTTCTTCCTCGCCGAATGGAGCGAGCCGCATTTGCTCAGCACCTTCAATGCAGATTACGGTTGGGAGTTGCACCACTTGATGAATGACATTGCCAAGGGTCATAAAAATGTTCACGAGCTCGAAGTTTATGCTGCGAAGAATGATACGGTCTATGGCGAAGATGCGATGAAGTTGTACTTCACCTCCAACCACGACGAGAACAGCTGGCAGGGCAGTGCTATCGAGCGCATGGGCGACGATGCGCGCGCCTTCTTTGCGCTTGCCTTCATGATGGACCAGAGTTTCCCGTTGTTGTACACCGGGCAAGAAGCCGGTATCGATTTCAGATTCCCATTCTTTAGCAAGGATACTGTGGGTGTGAATTGGTCCGCGAATACCGACCATGCAGATTTCTATGCTTCACTTTTTGAACTAAAGCACAACCATCCAGCTTTGTGGAACGGTCCTTACGGGGGTGAAACGAGCTTGACTGCAGATACTGTGACAAACACTGTGATGATCTCTAGAACGCTTGGTGAAGACCAAGTAAACGGCTTTTTCGCTTTCTGTGGTAGGGAAGTTGTTGTTGGGGAAGGTGCCGGAGAATTGGTCCTTGACCTACACGGGGCGAAAATCTTTACCAAAACTTTGGCGACTAACGAGTAACTTTAAGCTCGCAAAAGAACCACCGCATGTATAAGATCGCAGGTAAAAATTCATTTGAGGTTTCGCCTGAAGCCAATGCCGCAGAGGGATTGCTCGACGGAACGTATTACAATCTCGATATTGAAAAGATTGATTCGAGAACTTGGCATATCCTAAAAGAGTACAAATCCTACTACGTACAATGGGTAGAACGCGCTGAAGATTCGAAAACCTTTACGCTGAAAATTAATGGACAGACGATGGTGTTGGAGGCGAAAGACCAATACGATCTATTGTTAGAGAAGATGGGAATTGCCGGAGGAGCTTCATCAAAAGCTACTAAACTAAAAGCGCCAATGCCGGGTAAAGTCTTAGAGATTATGGTAGAAACGGGCAAAACAGTAACCAAAGGTGAAGGTTTGCTCATACTCGAAGCCATGAAAATGGAGAACATGCTCAAGGCCGAACAAGACGGAATAATTAAATCCGTGAACGTTTCAGTAGGCGATGCTGTTGAAAAGAATAACGTACTAATAGAATTTGAATAACATGAAGAAAACACTCCTACTATCCGCACTCGGTGCAATCGCATTTAGTTGTAGCCAGCCTACTGAGGCACCGGCAGAAAACCACGAAGGCCACGATCACAACCACGAGAGCATGGCTCCTGAGGAAGTGGATGAAGCCACCGGCCGCGTATTCTTTGCTAACCTTGAAAACGGCGATACCGTTACTAATCCAGTTTACGTTGAGTTTGGCGTAGAAGGCATGGAAGTTCGTCCTGCAGGCGAAATTGTGGAGGGCACAGGCCACCACCACTTGTTGATTGGTAATGCTTTTCTTTCAAAAGGGGAAGTTGTTCCAGCAGATGAAAACAACATTCACTACGGCGGTGGACAAACGTCAGATACCGTAACCCTACCTATGGGTGAAGTTCGTTTGGGCATGCAGTTCGCCAACGGCGTACATGCTTCTTACGGCCGCGATATGAGCGCCTCGATTAAGGTGTTTGTGAAGTAATCACGAAAGTTTTGATTAAAAAAAGCCGCTCTTTTAGAGCGGCTTTTTGATTTATAAACTTAATCCTAAGATAACGATACGCTCCTATTAAAGTAATCGTTGCTTCAGACATTCGCAGAGTCTGTTACTGTTAAACATGTTAAGCAACAACTAACCGTTAAAAAGACAATAGGGCATGAGAAATCATGCCCTTATTTTTTATGGAAGGCTCATTGCTTTTTTAATAGTACGCCAATCGATTACTTTAAAATTCTGAGAAATCGATTCGCCTTTCTCATCTTTATTGTAACCGTCTTGACATACAAAAACTCCTTTAGGGTAGGCTGTACCGAAGCTTCCGGAATATACATCTATACCGTCGGTCTCTTCAGCGCCGTCTATAGTTGTTCCATTACCTACCTGGAACACGCCTAAATAGAGATACGCCCTGTTGATATCGTACACAGCGTAGCGGTTGTTTCCTTGACTTGAGGTCAATAAATATTTGGATTCATTAGTACTATAGATAGTAATCCCTTCAATATCGTAAGCAAGGTCGGGATTCTCTTCACCGGATAATGGAATTCGGAATCGGTCCGTAGTTGAATCATCTAACGCATAGGTAAATACGCCTCCTTGCTCTTCTCCGAGATACAATAATCTATTTTCTGCATCCACCACCATGCCCTCTACCTGGCCAGCTGCAGAAAAGGAACGAACCAATTCCATGGTAACTGGCAAAGAGTCTGTTAGCAAGCGCCATTGTTCTACTTGACCGTCCTTATTATTGACAAACGCATACGTCGACTGTTCTGCGGTGTCGTTCCACAAACAGAATCCATATACGCCTTCTAAAGTCGTTCTCATAGTCGTATCTGAAATGAGTTCAAAATCACTGGCATTCTTTGAAATAGACCAAACGTCTATACGGTCATAATCCCTATTCGACCCTGCCACAATGGAAATTAGGCTATCACCAAACTTTACTCCATTCGCAACATCAATATTATTAATCTTTCCCGTCGGATAATTAGCGAGACGGGTGCCATCTAAACCGTACACTTCAAGGCCGTACGTTTTATTAGACCCTAGGATAAAGCTAGAGTCCGGCTGCGCACTGTTTAACCATAATGCAGGATCGTCGGCCGCATCAGCGTCGACTTGAGCAAGTGCCTTTTCGGTTTCTACGTTAGCCGTTACTGTCGGTATTGACACTTGGGGCTGGCACGCTCCAAATACAAGTGTTAAACCTATCCATTTTTTCATAATTCATGCGAGTATTAAAATCCCCCCAAGCCTCCACGGAGACTTGGGGGATTATATGATAAACTAGGTTGCTTTAAAGATCCAACTTCACCCCAAAGTTTGCGCGAAGATTGTAGTACTCCATCTGCATAGTGTACTGACTTTGGTATTGGTAGTAGCGCAATGGTTGATTTAGAATATTGTGTAATTCAACAAACACCCTTACGTTTTTCGCAACTTCATAGTATGCATTGATGTCTAGGAAATGTTGAGAATCGTAGTAACGATCTTCAAATGCATCGCCACCGTACTCATCAACGTAAGAACCTGCATAGTTGTAAGATAGACGCACCATCAGCTTTTTGTTTTCATACGCCAAGGCCGTGTTAACCATTAATGGCGCCGCGCCTGCAAATCCGACCGCATCGTCACGATCTAAAATACCAGAGGTAGTGGACTGAGTAAGCGTTGTATTTGCTTGGAGGTTGAAGTTCTTTAATGACGGTGAAAGCACATCTAATTGACGTTGGAACGCAAATTCCAAACCAGTTACAGTTGCTGTCCCTCCGTTTTCTGGTTTTGTAAACTCATACGTTTCACCATTGAATACATCATCATAAACGTTGTAGTAAATAAAATTATCAATGGTTTTGTAGAAGATTCCGGCAGAAATAAGTCCCAAATTCGAGAAATAGCGTTCACCATTTACATCGATATTCCAAGCGCTTGCCGCAGATAGATTTGGATTACCCAATTCGATTTCACTATCGTCTGAATTAAACGCTTCGTAAGGAACTAGATCGTAATAATTAGGGCGCGCTAATGTATTGGTCAAAGACGCACGAACAACCGTGTTTGTATTTGGGCTAAAGCGGTATAGAACCGATGGTAATATGTTTAAATAAGAAGCATCTCCGTTCGTTTCAGAAGCAATTTCTTCTACGATATCATATCTGAAACCTTCGTACGAATTTGCCGTGTTTTCCGCACGGATACCCGCAACAAGACGGTGCTTAGAACCCCAGTTTTGAGTAAGCATTGCGTAGGCTGCTCCTATACTTTCATTTGCGCCGTAATTACCCGCCGCATATTCCTCGGGAATATCGGTTGCATCAAACTCTGATGTGTTCGATAAATCCAATCCGCCTAAATACGCAGGGTCAATAAATTGATTCGAGTTTTCTGAACCCCAATATCCGTCGATCAAATAGCGATCGCCACGTTCAAACTGGAATCCATTTTCACCCAAAGTTGGCTCGTTATCGCCGTTAATCCATTCATACTCTGTGAAGATATTCTCTCTAAACTTACGCTTAGTACGAATACGTAAACCGGTTTTCAAAGTTGTATTGGTTTTACCAGTTACAAGCGGAATCTCAAGGTCAAAACGTCCATTGAAGTCCTGGTCGTAAGTAAATCCATTTTGATCCGTAACTTCCTTCAATCCAAAGTCCGCGAAATTAGGAGTTGTTAAAGGTCTCATCTGAAGGAATGTGTATTCTCCCGGATCAGAAGTGATTTCCATTTGCACGTCCTTTTCACGGTACGAAATGTAACGTTCGTCTGGGCGCGTCTCTGACGCTCTTGCAGAGTTTACGGACCAATTTGCTTTGATGTTGCCGAAAAGGTGCTCTCCGCGCAGCGCAAAATTATTCGCAATTTGGTGTTCCAATCGACTGTTATTTACAGATGCTGCACCGCCTTTAGTTTGACGACGAACCTCAGCGGTATACGTACCGTCTCCGTTTGACGCAATGTCTCTGTAGCGCAAACGGTAGCGATTTTCCCAATCTTTTCTGTCATTGTGCAATGCTGTAAAGAATACTTTGTGCCCTTTTGCAAGGTCATAATCAAGACTTAACGAATACGATTGACGCAAGCGGCGAACGTTATAGCCACGAACCTGGTAATCTACTATAGATGGATTCCCAGCAGCATCAAATTCCCATTCCATTTCTGCATTATCTGATCCAAAATCATGATCGTTGACTGAAATAGAAACTACAGCACCCAACTTGTTATTCATGAAGCGGTTTCCGTAAATGGCGGCACCTGTCCAAATGGGTTGTTGTGAAAGAAAGTTATACCCTGAGCCTCCTGTAATAGAAACACGCTGACGCTGTGGAGCCTGACGTGTAATTAAATTTACAGCACCGCCAATTGCATCCGCATCCATATCGGCAGTAACGGCTTTATTAACTACCACCGTTTGAATCATATCAGAAGGAATCAAATCCAATTGTACTTTACGGTTATCACCCTCTGCTGAAGGCATACGCTCGCCATTAACCATAACACTATTCAATTGTGGTGCGAGTCCACGAATAATGATATCGCGCGCTTCTCCTTGGTCGTTTTGAATGGTGATCCCAGAAATGCGCTTCAAGGCATCCCCAATATTTGCATCTGGTGTACGACCAATTTGATCCGCATTGACCACGTTGGTAACCCCAGTATTTTGACGTTGTTGCGCTAGAGCTTTTGCCTGATTTCTAAGGTAGTTACCTGTAACAATAACTTCACTTAACTCATTAGTTCCCTGTAAAAGTTGCACGTCCACGATAACGAGTGCGTTTTCAGATAGACTCAATGTCTTTACAACGTCCTTGTAACCTAAAGAAGAAACCGTAATTTCTATTTCACCTGCTGGTAAGTTCGTTAAGGTGAAATTCCCTAAGTCATCAGTGACTGTCGAATGACCACTTTGCACCGCAGTAACTAGAGCACCGGGCATAGGAAATTGGTCAAAATCTACTACCGTTCCTTGAACAACAGCATTTTGAGCATTCACACTCAAAAAGAAAAGAGTGAAAGCGAGTAAGAATATTTTTTTCATTTTGTAAATAGTTTCTACAAAGCTGAAAATTTATAAACCACTGATGGTTAAGTATTTGTTGGATTAATCTTAGTTCAAGGCTATCTATATGTAAGCTTTTATTAATTACGTAACCTTGCGAATACAACGCTTTTATTTTGACGAAACAATGGCTTAACAAAAGCATCCTATATTACCCGTATGTATAAAATAGTACCTGCTGTCCTTGCTTTATTCTTCCTGTGTTGCGGTAAAATTGCGTCCCCTCCAGAGCCCGTCGTGTTTCAAAACGACTTCGCTTTTGATTCGGTCAACGTCGCTAAAGACTATTCGCTTATACCCGACACCTCTATTGCCCCAATCTCAGTTAGGGAGGCTTCCGGAGGAGTATTAGCGACCTCCTTTCCGCACCATGTTTGGCTAGTTAACGATAGTGGCGATAATGCCTCCCTCTATTTAGTGAATTGTAAAACTGGAAAAACAACAGCTACACTCCTCATTGAAGGCCTTGTAAATATGGACTGGGAAGAGCTTACTTTTTTTGTTTCAGACAACATTCCCATGTTAGGTATTGCAGATGTTGGAGATAATTTGGAATTGAGAGACTTTGTCACGGTATATACCATGAAAGAGCCGCAAGAGGGGAGTTTTGATACCTTAGTCTCTGGCGTGGTTAACTACGTCCCAGAATTTTTAGATTCTCTTAGGTTTACCTACAGCACTGGTCCGCGTGATGTTGAAGCCATTTTTGTTGATCCCGTCTCAGAAAACTGGTATTTCATTTCCAAAAGAGAGTCTAGAAACGGCTTATATGAACTATCAAAAGCCTCAATGGGTTCAGGAATTATAGATACTGCACAGCTCAAAGGAAGATTCAGCATGTACCTATCCACGGCTGCAGATTCTAGACTATTTGCGAACGACTCCTGTCCAATTATTTTGCGGAATTACGACCGCATACTGCTCTGGCGTCGTGATCAGAATACTTCAGTCATCGATGTTATGCAAAGGGAACCTGAGCTGCTTCCTTACGGACCTTCTGAACCACAAGGGGAATGTCTTTGGCTTTGGCCAAACGGCAATTACAGCACCACAAGTGAGGAGCGCCAAGGCATAAAAGCACCCATTCGAACGTATCGCAAAGGTTAATTCTGTAGCGTATACGCCAAACCTACACCCAATACCGAACGCCGTTGCCATGCATCGATCTGATCAATGTCTCGAATCAATTGGAAATGCGCATTGAACGAAAGCGCCTTGCGGATTTTATAAATGGCAATAATGTCCAGGTTTAAATCGGTCGCAGATATCGACTCCCAGTAATTAAAGAAGAGGTCCGATTTTGCCGTGACTTCAAACTCATCCGTAAGTTGCTGCGTATAATTCAGCGTAATTTTTGCCCCCGCCTCAAAGCGCCAGGTCGCCCCAGTATCCACACCAAAGGCGGCTTTTTCGCGCAAAGTCTCGTCAAATACCGTTGTGCTCTTTCCTGCAAAAGGAGATAAAAAGACTTGCCAATGCTCCCAAGAGTTGTTGCCGATACCAAAGGAATATTGACCATATACAGGCGCGCCAAATGTGGAAATGGGCGTACGGGTAGTATCCCCTTTCGCAAATCCTGGGGCAAACTGAGTGCGCACGTTTAACTGTCCAGATAAGTTCCAATCCGTAGTTTTCGGCGAGCCCGTGAGCGTGGTCGTGAACTCCAATTTATCGGCGTTTTTCGTAAGTATTCCGGCTTGGCGACTGAGTCCATAATTGCCTTCTAAGAGATGAACGGTGGTGAAGTTCTCGCCTTTTTTTGTCCAATTTTCACGAAGCAATAAACTGATGTTTGAACTGTTTTCCCCGCCAGCGTTCCAATTGTCTAAATCCGTAAACGAACCCGCCGCGCTGTAAATAGCGTTTCGGTGATACGATGCAATCACTGTGGAATCACTCTGGCCAAAAATTGCGGTACTTAGTAAGCTAAAAACGACGAGGAATCGAATCATTACTTCTTTTTAAATGCATGAATGGCGTCTTTGGCTTCCTTGCTTAGGATGAGTTCGCCGCTGATCGCAGCGCGCTCGGCCAACAAATCGTCCCAATGTTCCGTGCCTTCCCAAAAGACCTTCTTGAGCCCGCGCATTGCGGGTACAGATTTAGTTAGCAATCGGCCCACTAGAGCTTCAATAGCAGTATCCATCGCCGCTGCATCTTCGAAAATATCATTGTACAAACCGCGCTGAAAAGCCCATTCCGCGGAGCGCCACTCTGTTGCATTAATGGCTAAGTCGGACATCCCCGCCAAACCTAACTTGCGTTCACACGCAGGTCCCACTACAAACGGACCTATACCTACCGCCAACTCGCTGAGCTTCACCGCCGCGTGCTTAGTGGCATAACAGTAATCTACAGACGAAGCAAGGCCTACGCCGCCGCCAACAGCCTTCCCTTGAACGCGGCCAATAATGAGTTTTGGGCACTTGCGCATCGCATTGATTACGTTAGCGAAGCCGCTGAAAAAGATTTTTCCTGTCTCTAAATCTTCGATTGAAATGAGTTCGTCGAAGCTGGCCCCGGCACAAAAGGCAC
>ERZ887830.519-NODE-519-length-24373-cov-7.614730_pt1 | contig 24373 bp, 24 predicted proteins | sample MGYA00521101_ERZ887830 | MGnify/ENA primary metagenome ERZ887830 (study PRJEB32303, sample SAMEA104408592) | aquatic metagenome | biome: Marine water; feature: Pelagic; material: water | place: Baltic Sea | collected 2014-06-05T16:38:00 | depth 1,762 m ... | reverse complement strand
ACCAAACCCTCGCCTGAGACGCACACTCTCAAAATGGGGGGTGAGTAATTACCCGCGTGCTTCAACCTTCGCGGACACCTTTCAATTACCCACAGGAACAAGATGAGTCGAGTCTTTTTTAGACTCTGTCCACATGATTTTGTGCTTGGACATGCTAATTGTGACATTATGTAGTGAGTTTTACTACTTGTTTGCTAGCGTCAACCTAAATGGCTGTTGCTACGTTCCGCACCTCTCGCTCTACCGCTGCCATGGCCAGTCGGATGTCGTCGCTGGTGGTGCGGTGGTTCACGATGGCGGCGCGCAGGCAGGACTGGCCGTTGAGGGTGGTGGTGGAAAACACGGCCTCTCCACTCAGTTGCAGTTTTGCGGCGATGTCGGCGGCGGTGCCGTGGCGGGGGCTAAAGCAGCAAAGGTTGGAAACGACAGGCAGCGCAAGGTCAAGCAGGTCAGAGGCTTGCGCCAGTTCGCCCATCAACGCGGCCTGCCGACAGTTGTCGCTGATCGACGCGCCCAGCGCCTGCGTGCCCAGCGACTCGACAGCGGCCCAGACCTTGAGCGCCTTGAACCCACGCGACAATTCAACGCCATAATCGCAGAACCACAGATCGCCCCCCGCAAGACCAGAGGCCTGGCTAGCGAGGTATTCCGGGCGTGAGGAAAACGTACGGCGATGCAGGTCGCGGTCAGAGATCAGACAGGCCCCGCAATCATAAGGCACACCGATCCATTTGTGAAAATCCGTCGCGATGGATTGCGCACGATGAATGCCTCTGGACAGGTGACGCCAAGGCTCCTCTGCCAGCAGCGTCCAAAAGCCAAAGGCCGCATCGGCGTGCAACCAGATCCCCCGCGTTTCACAGAAATCCGCAAGACGCTCGAACGGATCAAAGGTGCCTGTGTTGACCGATCCGGCTGTACCGACAACGGCAAGCGGATAGATCCCTTCACTGTGATCCAGATCAACTGCCGCAGCGAGGCAATCCAGATCTATATGGCCCGCTGGCGTCAGGGCAACCTTGAACACGGCATCCGTCCCGTGACCCATGATTTCCAGAGCACCGGGAATACAGGAATGCGCGCCCTCGGCCATATAGACCCGCATCCGGGGCAATCCGGCGATTCCGGTCTTGCGCACATCGCCAAAGGCGCGGAACCGTGCCGCTGTGAGTGCAAGGATTGTCGCCTGCGATGTGCCACTGGTGAGGATGCCGAACGCCTGTTCTGGCAGACCCGCAACATCACACAGCCATTCAATCACGGTCCGCTCTACCTCGACAGCCCCGTGATCTCGCCCGCCAAGATTGCTGTTCATTGTGGCCGCAACGAGTTCGGCGGCGACAGAGATGGCCTGTCCAGTGCCATGGACCCAACCAAAGAACCGCGGATGCGTGTTGCCGGTGGCATAGGGCATGATGTCGGTGACCATGCGCTGCATCACATCCCCGCCCTGCCCCATGGCAATGCGGTCACTCAGATCGGCAGGTACAGGTTGCCACGGCAGATCGCGGGCCGCCTGCATCCGGTCAACGCATTGATCCAGCAACTTATGAAAATCCGCGCGATAGGCTGCCCAGTCCTGTGGGTCCAGCCTGTGTCCCTCGTCACTCATCCCCATATCCTTTGCTCTACCTTGGTCAGATCCCTGCAAAACCATTGCTTTAAACACGAAAACGCCCCGCCAATTGGCAGGGCGTTTCCAAACCTCTCAGAGGTTAAATTATGAGAACCACCAGCGTTCTGCCATACGACCGTTGTCCATCTGCCAGAGGTTGCCGATTTTCTCGGGCGTTCCGACTTTGGTGCTAAGCCCCTGAACATAGTTGGCAAACATCGGGATGATTACGGCACCGTCGGTCCGCAGGATTTCCTGCATCTCGCGGTACTGGGTTGCACGCTTGCCGCTGTCCAACTCGGCACGAGCGGTCAACAGCAACTCTTGGAAGCGTGGTTGATCCCAATTCGAATCATTCCACGGGGCACCGGCCTCGTAGGCTGTCGAGAACATCCAGTCCTCGGTCGCACGACCTGACCAATAGCTGGCGCAGAATGGCTTTTTCAGCCAGACGTTCGACCAATATCCATCAGCAGGTTCCTGCACCACGTTGATGTTGATACCAGCCGCTTTCGCGGACGACTGGAACAATTGAGCCGCATCGACAGCACCCTCGAACGCGGCACTGGACGCGCTGAGGTCAATGTCGATAGAGTCCATTCCGGCCTCTTTCATATAGAACTTGGCCTTGTCCGGATCGTAGGTCAGTTGCTCCATATCGCCAGCATAATACTGGTTCGCAGGACCGATCGGAGAGTCATTACCAACCTGACCGTGGCCAAGAAGGATCTTGTCAACAAGTTCCTGACGGTTGATCGCGTATTTCAACGCCCGGCGCACATTCAGATTGTCAAAAGGCGCGATTTTGGACAGCATTGGCAAGGTATAATGCTGGTTGCCAGTGACTTCCTGAATGACCGTATTCGGGTTCGCGCGCAGCAGGGCCTCGGTCTTGAAGTCGATCCGGTTGACCGCATCCACCTGACCCGTCAGCAGCGCGTTCATCCGTGCGTTGTTGTCGTTGATGGCGATATATTCGATCTCGTCAAAGAAACCGGCATCATCGCCTTTGTAGTGGTTCGGATAGCGGGTTGCGACCATGCGCACGCCGGGCTCAAAGCTTTGGACCTGATAGAGACCCGTTCCGATCCCGTTTGCGATGGCTTCGTCAATCTGACCCGCAGGATACATCAGGATATGATAGTCGGACATCAGATAGGGGAAGTCGGCGTTGCCAGCCTCCAGCGTGAATTGCACCTGATGATCGGTGATCTTCTTCATCTCACTGATCGCAGAGACGATTGGCTTGGCGGCGGATTTTGAATCTTCTGTCGTGTGCATCTGCAACGACTCGATTACATCGTCAGCGCCAAAGGATTTGCCGTTGTGAAAGGTCACGCCCGTCCGCAGGTTGATCGTCCAGACTTTCGCATCCGGGCTTGCTTCCCAGCTTTCGGCCAATTCGCCTTTGAGCGATCCGTCAGGCGCCACTTCGGTCAGTGAATCAAACACGGCACCCTGAGCACAGGCGATCATGTAAAGGTCAGAATGCGTGCGGCCATCCCAGCTATCGGATGTGTTTGCGCCGGAAATACCAGCCCGCAAGCGGCCACCCTTTTTTGCCATCGAATGGCTGCCAGCGCGAGCGCCGGTTGCGGCCAGAACACCGGCGGCAACACCGGTCTTTAAAAGGCCGCGTCTGCTGATTTGTGTCATGTTAGTCTCCCTGTTGTCGTTTTTGAAACGGGTTACCCCGGTCGCAATTACAGCTGATTATATGCGATTCGTTCTACATCTTATCAACAGCAGCATCGCCGATGTTATCAACTCCGCGTTCTGCCAGTAGATTTGTAAGCCAATCCGGATCCATCTCTGGCACCGAGCTTAGCAAGAGATCTGTGTAGGGATGATGCGGCGGTTTGAACATTTCGACCTTGCTACCCTGTTCAACCACACGACCATCTTTCATCACCACAACCTCATCCGAAATAGCGCGCACTGTCGCCAAGTCATGAGTGATGAACATATAGCTTAGCCCAAGCGTGTCCTGCAACCGCGCGAGAAGCCGCAGAATACCTTCGGCAACCAATTGGTCCAGCGCGCTGGTGACCTCGTCGCAGATGATGAATTTCGGTTCTGCTGCCAGCGCGCGAGCAATGCCGATGCGCTGTTTCTGGCCACCGGACAGTTCGGACGGCAAACGGTCGATATATTGATCTGGTTCAAGCTCTATCTCGTTCAGCAACTCACGCACACGTTCGCGCTTTTTCGCGCCACGCAGACCCATGTAGAATTCGATCGGACGTCCGATAATCTCGCCAATGCTTTTGCGCGGGTTCAGCGCGGTATCGGCCATCTGATAGATCATCTGCGCCTGTCGCAACTGCATCTTGGTGCGCTTGCGATAGTCCAGAGGCATCGGCTCGCCTTCGAACTCGATCACGCCCTCACTTGGCGGCAAAAGCCCGGTGATGCACCGCGCCGCAGTGGATTTGCCAGACCCCGACTCGCCGACCACAGCGACCGTGCGCCCCGCGTGAATATCAAAGCTGATATCATGCAGCACGACAACCTTGCCATAGGCGGCGGTCACATTCTTGACCCGCACAATCGGCACCGCATCGCCTGGCACCTTGGCTTTGGCAGGGCGTTCGAAACTGCGCACAGCCCAAAGGCTTTTGGTGTATTCCTCTTTCGGACTGGTCAGCATCTCGCGCGTGTCGCTCTCTTCGACCTCATCGCCCTTCAGCAAGACCTTGATCCGATCCGCCATCTGCGCCACGACCGCAAGATCATGGGTGATATAGATCGCGGCGGTGTCAAATTGCTCGACGATATCGCGGATACTGGCCAGCACTTCGATCTGCGTGGTCACATCCAGCGCAGTTGTCGGTTCGTCAAAGATAATCAGGTCGGGACGGCACGACATGGCCATCGCCGTCATAGCGCGCTGCAATTGACCACCCGAAACCTGATGCGGATAGCGAAACCCGATTTCCTCCGGATTGGGCAAACGCAGACGACGATATAGCTCTATCCCGTCCTCGACACTGTCGGACCTGCTGCTGACGTGATGCTGCACCGGCGCTTCGGTGTGCTGGTCGATCAGCTTATGCGCCGGGTTGAACGATGCTGCGGCGGATTGCGCCACATAAGCGATCCGCTTACCCAAAAGATCGCGCTTTTCCGCCGCCGAGGCATTGATCAGGTCGATCCCATCAAACACGACGCTGCCACTGGAAATCCGAACGCCGTCACGGGTAAATCCCATCGCGGCAAGGCCAAGCGTTGATTTGCCCGCCCCGGATTCGCCAATCAGACCCAGCACCTCGCCCTTTTTCAAAGACAGGCTGGCGCCATTGATGATCGGGTTCCAGACCTCGTCAGACCGACCTTCGATCCACAGATCCTTGATTTCGAGAAGATCGCTCATTCTTTCAGCCCCGAGGATTTATGCAGCATCCAGTCCACCACAAAGTTGACCGCGATCGTCAGCAAGGCAATCGCACCCGCGGCCAACAAGGGGGTCGAGGCCGCTTGTGGGGCAAAGCTGGCATAATTGATGAAGGCCGACAGATCGCGCACCATTGTGCCCCAGTCCGCCAGCGGCGGCTGGATCCCGACACCAAGGAACGACAGAGAGGCAATCGTGAGGAACACAAAGCAAAAGCGCAGACCGAACTCGGCCAGCAGGGGCGCGGTCGCATTTGGCAGGATCTCGCGAAAGATCAGATAGGTCAGGCCCTCGCCGCGCAGCTTGGCCGCCTCGATGTAATCCATCACGACGATATTGCTGCCAACGGCGCGCGCGAGGCGAAACACGCGTGTACTATCGATGACGGCGATAATGAGAACCATAAAGATCGTAAGCGGCACCCCAAGAGTGGACGCCCAGACGCTTGCAATTGTCATCAGCAACAGGGCGAAGATCAGCGAGGGGATCGCCATCAGCACATCGACCGCACGGCTCAGCAACTGGTCCAGCCAGCCACCCAAGGTCGCCGCCAAAAACCCAAGCGAGCCACCCAGCAGAAACGCCAGAAGCGTCGTGATGAAAGCAATTCCGACCGTGTTCTGCGCGCCGTAGATCAAGCGGCTTAGGATATCGCGACCGATCTGATCTGTGCCCAGCGGAAAGTCCGGATTGCCGCCCAGCGCGGGATCGCCGCCTGCGATAATATTGGCCTGCGCAAAGATCTGTTCCTGTCCATGCGGTGCGATCCATTGCGCAAAGACGGCAAAGATCGCGTAGACGATGATGGTCAGAATACCGAACGCGGCCGTCAGCGGCATGGATCGGAACAGTTTGCGCGTCACCCTTGTGCCCGCATACCGCCCGAGCAGGCGAAACAGATAGGCAGCGATTGTAAAGAGGATGAACCACTCGACCGCCACGCGGAAGAAAAAGTATTTCGCAATCACCGTCGGGTCGTCTGAGGTGCGCGCATAGATGTAGGTCCAGATGATCCACCCCAGAACCGCAACACCCAGAATATACCCGAACGCCACGCCATAAGGCATATCGCGAAAGAACGGCTTGTTTCCGGTGGCCTGTTGCCCGGCAAAACGAAAAACCCAGCCAAGCGCCGCAATCACGACCAGATAAACAACGATCCACATCCAAGCGCTCATTTCGGGTGCCTCAGACGAGGGTTAGACAGGATAGACATGATGTCCGCCGTCAGGTTCAGCAGGATATAGGCGGTGGCAAAGATCAGGCAGCAGGCCTGCACCACAGGGATGTCGCGAATCTTGACGCTATCGACAAAAAACTGGCCGATACCGGGGTAGACAAAGACCACCTCGATCACCACAACGCCGGTGATCAAATAGGCAAGGTTCAGCGCGATCACGTTGATGATCGGGGCCAACGCGTTGGGCAGGGCGTGCTTTACGATCACCCGCATCGGGCTAAGCCCCTTAAGCCGCGCCATCTCGATATAAGGCGAGGCGAGCAGGTTGATGATCGCCGCGCGCGTCATCCGCATCATATGGGCCGTCACCACCAGCGTCAGCGTCAGCGCGGGCAGCAGCGTCTTTTCCAGACGCTCGCCGAAACTCATCCCCTCGAAGATATTCGACAGAGATGGCAGGATCGGGTTCAACACGGCCAGAAAGAGGATAAGGATATAGGCCAGAAAAAACTCGGGACTGGAAATCGAGGTCAGCGTGGTAATATTCGCGACCCGGTCAAACACCGAATTGCGATAAAGCGCAGCAAGAATGCCCAACATGATCGACACGGGCACAGCAATCGACGCCGTCACGGTCGCCAGAAACATCGTATTCTGAAACTTGGGGCCGATCTGCTGTGCGACGGTCTTTAGCTGATCGCCCCCCATGTTCGACGCAAAGTTCATCTGCGAGAAACTGATCCCAAGATCACCACGCACCATCCCGCCAAGCCATGTGAAATACCGCGCGACAAAGGGCTGATCTAAACCGAGGTCACGACGAATGGACGCGATGGCCTCTGGTGTGGCGCTTTGGCCAAGGATCGCCTGGGCAAAATCCCCGGGCAGCATGTTCACTGCCGTAAAGATGACAACCGAAACCACAAGGAGCGTCAGCACGCCGAGCAAAAGCCGTTGGATTATAATCCCTAGGACAGATCTCAAACCGTATGACCCCTGAGCGGTTACGTTCTCTAACGTTAGCGACAAAGCCCGCTATGTAAAGACCAGTTCCCAATAAACCCTCGAATAGGTGGAATGGGCCCAGTGGCGCTGGATGGGGCAGGTTCTGTCGGCACCGTCAATCCGGGAAGCCTTCCTATGTGCCGAGAATGGGGTTTTGACGCAAGCCATCCATGGTTTGCACAAGCTCTGCGGTGATCCCCGGCTCTGACAGCGCATGCCCCGCCTTTCCGACCATCTTGAGGCGTGACGCAGGCCACGCCTTGTGCAAATTCCACGCAGAAACTGGCGGGCAAATCATGTCATAGCGCCCTTGCACGATGACTCCGGGGATATGGGCGATGCGATCCACCTGATTCAGGATCTGACCGTCTTCCTGCAAAAACCCGGCATTGATGAAATAATGGTTCTCTAGCCGCGCAAAAGCGCGTGCATATTCCGCCGGGCTTTCGCCTCCGGGGCCTTCGTTGTCGATACTGGCCAGCGTGTTTTCCCAACTGGCCCAGGCGCGGGCGAACCGTGTTTCCTGCATCAGATCGCCGGAAAACAGGCGTCGGTGATAGGCCAGAATGAAATCGTCCTGTTCATCTTGCGGCACAAGCGACGCGAACCGCGCCCAGATATCAGGCCAGAAATGCCCGGCACCGCCACCGTAGAACCAAGCCAACTCTGCCTGTGTCATCAGGAACACCCCGCGCAGAATCAAATGCGCCACACGATCAGGATGTGCCTCTGCATAAATCAGGGCAAGCGTTGCACCCCAACTGCCGCCAAACACAAACCAACGCTCGATGCCCAGTGCGTCGCGAATCTTTTCGATGTCAGACACCAGATGCCATGTGGTGTTGTTCTCGACACTGGCATGGGGGCGCGAGCGACCACAGCCGCGCTGGTCAAACAGGATGATCCGATACGCATTCGGGTCGAAATACCGCCGCATCGCCGGGCTGCATCCCCCACCGGGCCCACCGTGGAACACAACAACGGGAATACCCTGCGGATTGCCGCATTGCTCGACATAAATCGTGTGACCGTCCCCCACATCCATCATCCGCTGATCGAACGGGTCGATCGGAGGATAAAGATGATGTGCGCGGTTTCGTCTATCTGACACCCTGTCCATATCTACCCTATATAATGCAAGGAACCGGCCCGCCACGGGGTCAACGCAAATAATCAGGACGAGGCGTGAACATGCAAACCACAATTGATCCCGCAGAGATAGAAAAATTTCAGGCTATGGCCGCCGAATGGTGGGATCCCAATGGCAAATTCAAGCCGTTGCACATGCTCAACCCCTGCCGTCTTGACTATATTACCGCCCAAATCGCAGCTGAGTTCGGGCGTGATCTAAGTGCGCCTAAGCCTTTTGAGGGGCTGCGAATCCTTGATATCGGCTGCGGGGGCGGTTTGTTGTCCGAACCTATGGCCCGCCTTGGTGCTACCGTTGTCGGCGCCGATGCCGCTGCGCGTAACATCCCCGTCGCGCAGGTCCATGCTGAACAGCAGGGGTTACAGATCGATTATCGCCACACCTCTGCCGAGGCGCTGGCCGCCGATGGCGAGCAATTCGACGCCGTTCTGAATATGGAAGTGGTCGAGCATGTCTCTGATCCGCTCACTTACCTGACCGCTTGTCGTGAGTTGCTAAAACCCGGTGGGCTGATGGTCTGCTCGACCCTGAACCGCAATCCGAAAAGCTATGTCATGGCCATCATCGGCGCGGAACATATCATGCGCTGGCTGCCCAAAGGCACGCATGAATGGTCAAAGTTCATCACCCCCGACGAGTTGTTCAAACTACTGGAAAGCGCCGGACTTGACCCTGTCGACCGCAAGGGATTCGTTTTCAACCCGCTGGGGTGGTCGTGGAAGATCTCGGACAAGGATCTGTCGGTGAACTATGTCACCACCAGCCTGAAACCGGCTTAATCCGCCTCTCCAAGACGCAAGCGCAACTCGCGCAACACTGGCAAAGCGGCGCGCACCTTGTCGAGGCCAATGGCCTCGACCACCTCAGCCACGATTGGCGCAACCACTTGCAGAGCAGTTTCACAGGCCCGACGCCCTGCCGGACTGATCCCCACATATTTACGCCGCGCATCGTCCCAATCAGGACGTACGTGGATATGCCCCGCACGCTCCAGCTTGTACAGGGTGTTGGTCATCGCGCCGCGGGTGACGTGAAAGGTCTTGGCCAGTTGCGCCGGGTATTTTTCAACATTCGCCCGCGCCAGATGGTTCAAGACTGAAAAATGGCTGATCTCCATCCCCTTTGGCAGCGCCCGTGACAGTCGGTTTCGCGCAAGTGCATCCGCCATGAAAATTTCGCTGAACAAGGCGACCGATAAACTGTCTGTTGCATCACTCATCAGAGGGTTCCAAATCTATCGTCGCAGGCATTACAGTGTGCTCTGCCTGAACGTCGCGCCTCACCTAACCTGCCAAAAGCTTGTCCAACTTACCCAACCGCTCCAGATCATATAGCTCGTCGCATCCGCCCACATGGGTGGGTCCGACAAAGATTTGTGGCACAGTATGCCGCCCATTGGCGCGGCTTAGCATTTCCTGACGCTTGTCGGGCTGCCGGGCGATGTCGATCTCGGCAAAAGACACGCCTTTCTGGGTCAAAAGCCGTTTGGCGGCATGACAAAACCCACAAAGCGGAGAGGTATAGATTTCGACGGCTTGCATGATGATAATCCCTTTGCTTGCGCGGACTATAGGGATTTAAGCATCCTTCGCAACGCGTGCCAGCACCAGAACGTCAACGCGACTTGCACCGGCTGCATGACATGCCTCTGTTGTGGCCGCCAGAGTGGCACCAGAGGTCATCACATCATCGATCAACAGGATTTCGCGATCTTTCAGCCGTGCGGCTTTTTTCGGCACAAAGCGGATGGATTCGCTGAGATTGGCAAACCTGTCATCGCGCGACATACCGTCCTGCACTTTGGTATTACGAACGCGGTATAGCAAATCCGGCACGGTCTCTGTCCCCGTAACGCGCCCGATCTCGTTAGACAGCAGCGCTGCCTGATTATATCGCCGCTTCAGCAGGCGCAGGCGATGCACAGGAACCGGAAGGATCAATGTTTCGGGCGTTATCAAATCCCGCGCAGCCGCTTGCATCCAGCGCGCCGCCGGACGCACGAGGTCAAGCCTGTACCCATGTTTCAACGCCAGCACCATCTGCCGCGCCTTGTCGTGATAGGTCATCGCCGCCCGCCCCCGCGACCACGGGCGCGCGATCGTCATGCACTCGTCGCAATGCTCGGCCTGATCAGAACTGTCCCCCGGCAAGGGCACCCCACAAGTGTCGCAGATCAACCCGGTGATAAACGGCGTTTCGCGCCAACATGCCCCGCACAAGGCAAAGTCGCGTTCCACAAGAGCATGGCATCCAACGCATTGCGGCGGAAAAGCAAGGCGTAACAGGCTTTGCATTTGCGGCACTTTCCCCTAAATACACGGTCTTGCAACAATGGTCGGACCGATGCAGAGCCAGACTACTTTGACAGATCCCCAAGCTTTGGGTCGAAATCGCGCCCGGGCCAGCGCGATGGCAGAGCCTGCCTTGTTCCTGCAACTGGACGTGGTTGACGAGGTGCAAGAGAGACTGGATTTGGTTAACAGATCGTTTACGTCGCCTACGATTGTGACCGGATGGCCACAGATTTGGTCTAATCTGCTGCCCAATGCTCATATAACCGCAGATCAAGAGACACTCGACCTGACACCCGGCGCCCACGATCTTGTGATCCACGCAATGTCTTTGCATTGGGCCGACGACCCTGTTGGTCAGTTGATCCAATGCAAACGCGCTCTGAAACCTGACGGGCTGTTCCTGTGTGCGTTGTTTGGCGGGCAGACCCTGTCAGAATTGCGTGCCGTGCTGGCCGAGGCAGAGGTGGCCATAACGGGAGGTCTGTCCCCCCGTGTCGCGCCCATGGCAGAGATCCGCGATCTTGGGGCTTTGCTGCAACGTGCTGGATTCGCCTTGCCCGTGGCGGATACCTATACGCGCATCGTCACTTATTCCGACGCGTGGCACCTGATGCATGATCTGCGGGCAATGGGCGAAAATAATGCCCTTGCGACACGCATCCGGCATTTTTCACGACCCTCTATCCTGAAAAAGGCTGTGGATTTGTACCAATCCGGCTTTGGTCTGGCAGATGGTCGCATTCCCGCGCGTTTCGAGATGATCTATCTGACCGGCTGGGCCCCGGATGACAGCCAGCCCAAACCCCTTCGACCCGGATCCGCCACTGCGCGGCTCGCTGATGCCTTGGGCGTCGATGAGACTTCGTTAACCGGACCCGGCAATAAGAGTGGCGATTGACCCAAGAGAATATGGCTTTATGTCAGTGCAAATGAAACTACGCCAAGCGCAGGAAAAATAAGAATGCTCGACTCGACGTCCCAAAGCGCCGCAGTGTGCCCCGCTCATGCGCAGGCTGACCACCCCAAGATCTTGCCCGCCAAGATCGGTATCCTGCTTGGCAACCTCGGCACACCCGATGCCACCAACTATTGGTCGATGCGTCGCTATCTGGGGGAGTTCCTGTCAGACCGTCGTGTCATCGACTATAGTCCCTGGCTATGGCAGCCGCTTTTGCAGCTGATTATCCTTAGTAAACGACCCTTTACCTCTGGTGCAGCGTACAAATCGATCTGGAACGAAGAGGCGAACGAAAGCCCTTTGATGACGATCACCAAGGCGCAGACCGTAAAAATGCGCGAGGCTATGCAGCGGCGCTATGGGGATAATGTCGTCGTTGATTTCTGTATGCGCTACGGCAATCCCTCGACCAAATCAAAGGTGCAGGCGCTGGTCGATCAGGGCTGTACCAAGATCCTGTTTTTCCCGCTGTATCCGCAATACGCCGGGGCGACCTCTGCCACCGCCAATGACGCATTTTTTCGTGCTTTGGCGGATCTGAAATGGCAGCCGACCGTGCGCACGGTTGAACCCTACTTCGACAAGCCCAGCTATATTGACGCACTCGCGCAATCGGTCGAACGGGCCTATGCCGCGATGGAGGTCAAGCCTGATATCCTTGTCACTTCTTACCACGGCGTACCGCAAAGATATCTGATGGAGGGCGACCCCTATCATTGCCAATGTCAGAAAACGACTCGGCTCTTGAAAGAGCGGCTGGGTTGGGATGACACCCAGATAAAGACCACGTTTCAGTCGAAATTCGGCCCCGAGGACTGGCTGCAACCTTATACGGTCGAAGAGGTCGCGCGTCTGGCGGAATCGGGGAAAAAGCGGATCGCCGTGATCGCCCCTGCCTTTTCGGCCGATTGCATCGAAACGCTTGAGGAAATTAACGAAGAGATCCACGAAAGTTTCGAAGAGGCGGGCGGTGAATCGTTCACCTACATTCCCTGCCTCAACGATGACGACGCCCATATCGCGGCGCTGTCCGAGGTGATCGAAACAAACCTGCTAGGCTGGATCGACTAACTTTTTTGGTCAGGACGATCTGGTTTGAATAAGATTATGCAAATAAAAATGGCGGCTCCGTGTGGGGCCGCCATTTTTAAGTCTCGGTGCACACCCGCAGGTGTGGGCACTTAGTTCGCTGCAACAGCCGCGATGATCGCGATCAGCAACAGTGGAACGATCAGGCCAGTGGAGGAAGAAGACGCAGCTTCTTCAACAACGATTGTTGGCTCGATGTAAGGCTCGGTGTAGTTGCCTGCGGACACTGCAGTAGCAGCTGTTGCGGACAGAACGGCGGCGAGAGCGATTTTTTTCATGGGATCCTCCAGGATTTCCAGACTGGCAAAATTATCGATACACGTGGAACTTTGGCGTACCGCGTATAGACCGTCATAAGCAGCTTTAACGATTAAACGCAAACGCATCTTGTGGATCAGAGTCCCGTAATCCACTTTTTATCGTCAAATTAGCAACACCTGAGTGCCTACTTTCGTCAGAGCAAAAAGCTCTGAGATGTGTTCGTTGTACAGGCCGATGCAACCGTTGGACGATCGACGCCCGATCTTGCGGGTATCGTGGGTTCCGTGGATTCGATAGTAGGTCCACGACAGATATAGCGCATGCGATCCCAAAGGATTATCCGGCCCCGGCCCAACAAAGGCAGGCCATTCCGGGTTTCGTTTGATCATCGACGGCGTGGGACGCCAGGATGGGCCCTCGACCTTCTGGACGATCCGGGTGGGTCCGCGACGAGTCAGATCTTCCGTCAGCGGAACGCTGGTTGGGTATAATTTGTAGGTCGATTGATCCTGTGACCAATAATGCAATGCACGCGACGTTGTATCCACCAGAATGGCCCCACCGCTGAGTGACCCGAAATAAGGCCGCCAGTCCAAAGAGCGAAAGCTGGATATATTGCGGCGCGCAACCTCGGTAATTTCAGTCTCGAACTCTGTGCTTTCGCCAGTGCTTTGGGCAAGCGCAGGCGCCGCCAGGCCACCGACCGACGCGGCAGCCGTTCCCAGAAACACACGACGGTTAAAACCGGACTTCGTTACCTTGGACATGATCTTCCTCGTCTCCACAGTCGACACATTTTGGGGCAGTATATGACCTGAAAGCCTCAGTCGCAATTCAAACAAGCGTCACTTTGCCAACTCGGCAGAGATCGGTTTGTGCCTGCCACACCTAAAGAGTAGGTTGCTAAGGAAATTATCCGGATCTTCGCCACGATGCGCCCTCTTGTTGTTCTTTTTGCTGGTCTTTTTGCAGTTACCGCCTGCACCAGCCCGACGGTCACCACGTCCGCTGGCACCGGACGCGCCAAGATCTATCGCATCTCGAACAGCGATACATCCAAGGTGCAGTTTCGGATGCTTGATTCTGTCAATGCGCTGCGTCAAGCGGCGGGTGTTCCCGCATTGGAACTAAACGCGCAACTGAATGCCGCCGCTGCAACCCATTCGCGTGACATGGCGGTGCAAAATCGGCCTTGGCATTTCGGCTCTGACGGGTCTTCGCCAATTCAGCGCGTGCAGCGCGCCGGATATACGATGACCATGCTCGGGGAAAACATATCAGAGACGTTCGAGACAGAAATTGAAACGCTGGCCGCCTGGATGGCACAACCGGATACCCGAACTGTGATCGTCGACCCGAAGGGCCGTGATTTGGGGTTCGCCTGGTATCAGGAACAGGGCGGAAAAATCTGGTGGACGCTGATTGTAGGCGGCGGATCCCAAGCGGTGAATGTCCCCGCGCCCAGCCCGACTGCGGTTATGCCTCAGGGATAAAGATCGACCACGGTGCCGTCTTTGACCATCGCATAGATCCTCTCCATCTCTTTATTCGACACAGAAATGCAACCGGCGGTCCAATCTGGCTTGCCCGGCTTTAGCAGGTTCGGTTGGCCGTGGATAAAAATGTCTCCACCGGGCTTTTTGCCTGCCTCCCGCGCGCGGGCAATGTCAGCCTCGTTCGGATAAGAGATCCCGATCGACAGGTGAAAGCTGCTGTCAGGATTGCGCCGGTCGATATAATAGCGTCCTTCGGGTGTCTTGCCGTCACCCTCAAAGTTCTTGTGCCCACGCGGCGCAAAACCCAGATCAATCGCGTGCTTTGCCAAAACGCGATCATTGTGCATCAATACCATCTGACGCTCGCCCTTGTAGACGATCACACGCGTCACCTCTGGACCATTGTAGGTCCGGAATTTGCTGGAACAGGCGCCAAGTGCAAATAGCAATGACACAACCAAAAGACCTTTAAGTAGCTTCATATCGCCCGATCCGAGTTTTGTTTTTCTGGATTATACCCAATGAATGCGCCACAAGGAATAACAGACACGTTACCCGTCGCGCTTTTGCAGATGCGCCTCGATCGCTTTGAGCCGCTGCATCACCTCGTCTCGATAACTGTCCGTCGCTGCCACCTCTTCGGCAGAATGCGCCTCTTGCATGGAATTCACGATAAGACCGACCAACAGGTTCACGACCGCGAATGTGGTCACCATGATGAACGGCACGAAAAACGCCCATGCGTATTGGTATTGCTCCATCACCGGGCGCACGATGCCCATGGACCAGGATTCCAGCGTCATGATCTGGAACAGAGAATAGGCGGATCTGGCAATGCTGCCGAACCACTCTGGAAAGGCGTCGCCAAACAGCTTTGTCGCCATGACAGAGCCGATGTAAAAGATCAGCGCCATCAGCAGGAACACCGACCCCATACCGGGCAGCGCAGTGATGAATCCCTCGACCACGCGGCGCAGGCTGGGCGCGGCGGAAATTACGCGTAACAGGCGGAAAATCCGCATCGCCCGCAGCACCGACATGGTTTGCGCGCCGGGCACCAGCGAAATACCAACAATCACAAAGTCGAAAAGGTTCCATCCACTGCGGAAAAACCGACCGCCTTTCGCAAATAGTTTTGCCGCCAGTTCTGCGACAAAAATCGCAAGGCAGATCTTGTCGAGGATCACGATCAGCCAACCGATTGTGCTCATCACAGACGAGGACGTTTCCAGACCCAACAGGACCGCATTAAAGACAATGACCCCGATGATGGTATTGCGCACAATCGGCTGGTCCAGCCAGTGCTCTAGTTTTTCCCGCATGTCCCGTCCTTCTGCGCGTATTCGGCCTTAACGCGATTTTTTGGACATATGGGGCTTTGTGAATTGCGCCACAAGTTCCACATGGCCCGACCAGCGGAATTGATCCACCACATCGATCCAATTGATGACATAACCAGCGGAACACAACAGTTCTGCATCCCGTGCGAACGTTATCGGGTTGCACGACACCATCGCGATCCGGGGTACAATGCTGTCAACGATCTGTTCAATCTGCGCCTCTGCCCCCGCACGCGGCGGGTCCAGTACGACAGCGTCGAAGTGACGAAGCTCTAGCGGCACCATAGGGCGACGAAACAGGTCGCGTTTTTCGGTCGTCACCTTTTTCAGGCCACGCGCATTGCGCCATCCGACATCAAGCGCGGTCAACATCTCTGCGACCGATTCCACCGCGTGCACTTCGGCGGTGCGCGCCAGCGGCAAGGCAAAGGTGCCACAACCCGCAAAGAGATCTGCGACATGTTTTGCAGGTCCAATTGCCTCTATCACGGCGGCGATAAGAGCGTGCTCTCCATCATTGGTCGCCTGAAGGAATGCACCGGGGGGCGGCGACACACTAATGCCTTCGATAACATGGATCGGAGGGCGATTCTGCCCGACCAGATCATCCGCCCACGTCAGCCGCGCGACATTGTGTTTGTTGATAAACGCCGCAAGATCCAGCCGCAAAGGCCCGTCAAGCGGCTTGCCACCCTGCACCGCAATGTCAGCACCAGCGTCAGACCAGGTCACCGTCAGCGAAAGTTCTGCCTTTCGAGATGCGCCAATGATGGTCAGGTCCTGTAAGGCGGGGAACAGCGCCACGATCTGCGGTTGCAGCAATTGACAGTTGGGCACCTCGATCAACGTGTCAGAGCCGCGCGCATGAAAGCCGATCATCGCGCCGCTTTTGGTGCGCTTGCCCGCCAGAACCGCCCGCCGCCGGGATTGCGCAGGCGAGGTATGCACGTTGCGGATCGGGGCGGGCAAATCGCGCGCACTCAACGCGGACCGCACCACATCCGCCTTCCACGTCTCAACGAAAGAATCAGACGCATGTTGGACGGAACACCCGCCGCAGGCCCTGAAGTGCGAACAGGGCGGACGCACCCGGTCGATTGAGGGCGTTATGATCCGGGGCGTGCCTATGCGTCCATTGACGATATCACCCTCAACCACCTCGCCCGGCAAGGTCAGCGGCGCAAACACAGGCCCCTCTGGCCCCTGCGCGATGCCATCGCCCATCTGGCCCAGCCGTTCTATCGTCAGTCTCATTCCGCCGCCTCTTCAAGCCCGATGAATCCGCCGGACTGGCGATCCCAATATCGGGCGTATAACCCACCCTTTGCCAGCAATTCATGGTGCGTGCCTTCTTCGGCAATGCGACCCTGATCCAGCACAACAATGCGATCCATGCGGGCGATCGTGGACAGGCGGTGCGCAATGGCCAGCACGGTCTTGCCCTGCATCACCTCGTCCAGCGCCTCTTGAATTTCTGCCTCGACCTCACTGTCCAACGCGCTTGTCGCCTCGTCCAGAACAAGGATCGGCGCGTCTTTCAGGATGGCGCGGGCAAGGGCGATCCTTTGGCGCTGACCACCGCTTAACTTTACACCACGCTCGCCCAGATGTGCGTCATAGCCGGGACGCCCCCGGAAATCCTGCAAGTCCAGAATGAAATCATGCGCCCGCGCGCGTTCTGCCGCCTTCACAAGGTCTTCGTCGCTGGCATCGGGCCTGCCATACAGAATGTTATCGCGGGCCGAACGGTTGAACATCGCCGTTTCCTGCGTGACCATACCGATCTGACGACGCAAGCTTTGCTGTGTCACATGACGCAAATCCTGCCCGCCGATCCGCACTGCGCCCTCTTCGGCGTCATAGAGGCGCAACAAAAGCGAAACGAGCGTTGACTTGCCCGCGCCCGAAGCCCCGACAATCCCCAGCTTTTCACCCTCGTGAATCTCAAGGCGAATGTCCTGCACACCGCCTTTTTCACGCCCATAGGCAAAGGTCACTGCGTCGAACTGGATCGACGGTGGCCCAGTCAGATCCTTGGCATCCTCGGCATCGGACAAAGCATGGGGCGGGGTCAACGTGCGCATTCCATCCTCGACCTCGCCGATGTTGGAATAGATCCCCATCAGGGAAAAGCTGATCCACCCAGTCATCTGCGCGATGCGGATCGACACAGCACCCGTTGCCGCGATATCACCCGCACTGGCAACGCCAAGCGACCAGAACCACAGAACAGCGCCAACCAGCAGAACGGGCAGCATCCCTGCAAGAATCATCAAAATCGTGCGAAATCCAGTCGACAGGCGGCCGAAATCGAACGCGGTCTGGCGATACGTGCGCATCTCGCCCAGCGCCGCCTGATCTTCGTGGTCCTGATGGGCGAACAGTTTGACCGTCTTGATATTGGTGATCGTATCGACAACCTGCCCCGACACCATCGCCCGTGACGCGGCGCGTGCGGTGGACCTGATGCGGATACGGGGCAGAAAATAGCGGATGACCGCGAAATAGACCCCGATCCAGGCCGCAAGAAGCCCCGCAACATACCCGTTGATCGACGACAGCAAGGCTATGGACCCAACCAGCGAGGCCAGCCCGAACATCAACGCCGAAATCGTATCGACCACAGATTCCGACAAAGCCCGAGAGGTCTGCATCTGCTTTTGTGAAATACGCCCGGCAAAGTCATTGTCAAAGAAGGTGACCGCCTGACCCAAAGTCCAGCGATGCAGGCGCGACAGGGTCAGGTTGAACACATTCGGCCCAATCGACAACGATTGAAATGCGGCAGAAATGCCAAAGGCAGCAGGGCGCAGGACGACCAGAAAGGCGGTCAACCAGATCAACAGCCACATGTTTTCAGAAAAGAAGGCCCCCGGTTCGCTGGCAAGGGCCGCATCGATCACCATGCCAAGGAACAGCGCCGTCAGAACCTCGAACACGCCAGCAGCCATAGAGGCAACAGTCGCCATCGCGATCGTGCCCCAAGCGCCAGCCAAAGCCCAACGAATGAAAGCGATCAAGGACCGTGGTGGGGCCGCCTCTGCCGGGCGTTCCGGGTCGATGCGATCCGAAAACCAACCTGATACCTGCTGTAACATCATTCTGCCGCCTCTATGCCGATGAACCCGCCGGATTGCCGGTTCCAGAAGCTGGCATATAGTGCATCGCGCGCCAAAAGCTCTGAATGGGTGCCATCCTCGACGATCCGTCCGTCATCCAGAACCAGAATGCGGTCCATCCGGGCAATGGTGGACAGGCGGTGGGCGATGGCGATCACGGTCTTGCCCTCCATCATACCATAGAGCGTCGATTGAATGGCGGCCTCGACCTCGCTGTCCAGTGCGCTTGTCGCCTCGTCCAGCACAAGGATCGGCGCGTCTTTCAGGATCACACGCGCCAGCGACACACGTTGACGCTGGCCCCCGGACAGCTTCACACCACGTTCGCCCACTTGTGCGTCATAGCCGCTACGCTTTTCAGGATCTTCCAGATCAAGGATAAAGGCGTGTGCCTCTGCCTGTTCTGCCGCCCGTATGACTTCGGCCTCTGTGGCATCTGGCGCGCCATACAGGATGTTGTCACGCATCGACCGATGCAACAGGGAACTGTCTTGCTGAACCATCCCGATGACAGAACGCAATGAATCCTGCGTGACGCCAGCAATGTCCTGCCCGTCAATCAGAATACGCCCGCGTTCCGCCTCGTAAAACCGCAACAGCAGCTTGACCAAGGTTGACTTTCCCGCACCGGATCGCCCGACCAGACCGATCTTTTCACCGGGCCAAATGGTCAGCGAAACAGAATCTAAACCGCCCGAACCTCGCCCATAGTGGTGGCTAAGCCCGTCAAACTGGATCTCGCCTTTGGTAATCTGCAGCGGCTTGGCGTTTGGTCTATCCGTCAGCGTGATCGGCTGGGCGACGGTTTCCATGCCTTCCGCAACAATCCCAAGCGCACGGAACAGATCAGACACCGCCCACATGATCCACCCGGTCATCGCATTCAGCCGTAGGGTCAAAGCGATGGCGGCGGCCACAGCCCCGACAGAGGCCAGACCACTGATCCACAGCCAGAGCGCCCAACCAACCACAGAGACGATCAACAACCCATTCAAAGTGACAAGGCATACGTCCATCGTCGTATAGATCCGCATTTCGCGGCTAAAGGTCTGGCGCGTGTTCTCGATCGCTTCCTTGGCGTAGTCGAGCTCTTTGTCGTGATGGGCGAACAGCTTGACCGAATGAATATTGGTATAGGCATCCACCACGCGCCCGGTCACCTCGCTACGTGCATCAGACGAGGCTTTGGACGCGGGCGCGACACGTTTGATCGTCCAGCGTAACAGTATCAGGAACAGGCCCAGCCAGATCGCCAAGGGCGCGACAAGGCGCAGATCCGCCCCCCACAACAAAACAGCCGCCCCAACGATATACGCGATGGAAAAGGTGATCGCGTCAAACACCTGAAACACCGCATCACCCGCCGCCGGGGGCGTTTGCATGATGCGATTGGTGATGCGCCCGGCAAAGTCATTCTCGAACCAGCCCACCGATTGCCGCAACACATGTTTATGCGCGCGCCAGCGGATCAACGTGCCAAAATTCGGCAGGATCGCGTTGTTCAAAAGGGCGACATCCAGCATCTGGATCACAGGACGGATAAACACCACAAAGATCGCCGCGAGGATCAGTTCTGTTCCGTATGTTTGCCACACGGTCTCTGGTTCGCCAGCGCTCAGCACATCGACCACGCGACCCATATAGTAAATCAGCCCCACTTCGACCGCCGCCACGATCACCGACATCAACGCTGTAAACGCAAAGAGCCGTTTGAACGGCTGGGCATAGTTCATCAGAAACGCGAACAGCTTTTGCGGTGGAATGTCGTCGTCCGGATAGGGCCTATACGGATCGACCAGATTTTCAAAAAAACGGAACACGAGGAGAGACTGCCAAAACAGGGAAATAAGGGAGGTGTTGGGCAACGATATAGGCCCAAATCCGGGGAAGAGAAACCGCCTACCGCAAAAGCGCCTGTTTCGTCAATGAGAACTCTGACGCGATCCAGCGATCCTCTAGCACGCGCAAATGGTCGCCCAACGCGGCACCTTGATAAGCAGGCATAAGATCAGCGGCCTTGACCGGGAAAGCCGCACTTGCCCCTTTGCCAATCTGCTCGCGAATATCCGGGGCCAGCGGGGTTTCAAAGATAGCCGCGCGTAGCAGTGCCACGTCAAGCGCGCTCTGTGCGTCATGCCGATAGGCGGTTTCTGCCAATCCCTGCATATCAGAGACTGATTTGCGCAAATTCCCCACTCGGCGAGCCTGAGCTTTGGACAGGCGCAAGTGCGTTTCAACCTTGCCTCCACCAAGCGCCACCAGACGTCGGATCGCGTCAGGCTTTGCGCCGACCTGATGTTCAAACGCCAGCAGGATCGGCAAGGCCTTGGGGTCTGTCCCCGGCAAGATCCTGTGCAAACATCCCGCCATCGCCATACTTGCCATCGCCGGTCCTGGGTCTTGTGCAGCCAGCAGTTTCAACATCTCGGCGGTCACCCGCTCTTTAGACAGACCCTCAAGCCCCTCAGACAGCGCAGCACATGCGGCAAGACCTTCGGCATCCAGTCCGTTTTCTGGATCGCCATACCACGCATGAAAGCGAAAGAACCGCAGGATTCGCAGATAATCTTCTGTGATCCGTTGCTCTGCGTCCTCGATAAATCGCACACGTCGCCCAATAAGATCCGGCAAGCCGCCAAGAGGATCAACCACCGCGCCATCTGGCATCGCATAAAGCGCGTTCATCGTAAAATCGCGTCGCAGGGCATCCTGATTGATCGTCTCGGCATACGCCACAACAGCGTGCCGCCCGTCGGTTTCCACATCGCGCCGAAAGGTCGTCACCTCATGCGGCATCCCACCAGAAATGACGGTGACCGTGCCGTGCTCTATCCCGGTCGGCACCACTTGTAACCCGGCGACCTGTGCCAGTTCCGCTACCACGTTTGGATGGGCATTGGTGGACAGATCAATGTCATTGACCGGCGCGTCCAGCAAAGCATTGCGCACGCAGCCCCCGACAAAAAACACCTGGTACCCCGCATCCGTCAGGCAACGGCAAACCGCTTGGGTGCGTATATCACTGACCCAAGGATCGCGCAGCTTCATGGCATCCGATCCGCAAGTCCGCGCAAGATCCGCGCCGTGGCGCCCCAGATGTAATAGGGGCCGTAGGGCACTGTGAAATAATGACGCCTCTGACCTCTCCAACGTCGGCTTTCGATCGCAAAGCGTGCGGGGTTGGTCACATGCGACAGGGGCACAGAAAACACCTCTTCAACCTCGCCCGGTTCCGGGATTGGCGTGAAATCGGCTCTGATCCGGCCCAAAACAGGGGTCATTGTAAAACTTGTCACCGTTTCATGGTTCGGCAGAAATCCCAACACCTCGACATTTTCCGGCCTCAGCCCAATTTCCTCATGGGCCTCGCGCAACGCAGCGGCGGCAACATCGGCGTCACCCTCATCTACCTTACCGCCGGGAAAGGCGATCTGGCCGGGGTGGTGTTTCAGGTGTGACGCGCGTTTGGTCAGGATCACCTGCAAGACCCCAGAACGCTCAATGACTGGCACCAACACTCCGGCTGGCCGCAACACACGCCCCTCTGGCAATGTCACGCCGGGATTAAGATCAAAGTCAGACGAGTCTGCACTGGGACGATCCAGCGCAGACCTCAAAGGGGCAAAAAGATCAGGCTTCGTCACCTGGATCCTCCTTTGCCTCGAACCCAAGCGTCTTGGGGTCGAAATCATAATGCGCGCCACAAAACTGACAATCCGCAGTCACACGACCCTCGTCCGTGGTCATATAGGCGATGTCCTTTGCCGAATAAATCGAAAGGCTCTGACGCACTTTGTCTGCCGAGCATGAACAGCCAAAACTGATTGCCTGTGTGTCATAGATCCGCGGTACCTCTTCATGAAAGAGCCGCACCAGCAATTCTGTCGGTGTGACGGTCGGGCCGATAAGTTCTATGTCGTCAACAGTGTCTAACAAGGCGTTCACGCGGGTCCAGTTTTCCTCGACCGTCTCATCCAGCATGATGTCACGTGCCTCTAACAAGCCGCCTTCCCCACTGCCGCCGCCCTTCGCAAAGGGAGACGCCTTTGGCATATGCTGCAACATCATACCCCCCGCGCGCCACGACTCGTTCTCTCCGGGCGTTTGCGAACGACCAAAGGTCAGGGCAAAGCGGGTTGGCAGTTGTTCTGACTGGGCAAAATATGTTTCGGCACAACTCGACAAAGACCCACCTGCGATGGGCGTGATTCCCTGATAGGGCGTGGTTCCGGCACCCTGATCGATCAAGACCGCAAAATACCCCGCCCCGACCTGCTCAAAACCGGGGCCGTCAGGATCGATCATATCCTTTTCGTACCCGGCATAAGCGCGAATCCTTGCCGGTTCGCCTTTGTCCGTCGGCCCGTAATAATCTGTTGCGATCAGCCGGACGGCACCAGATCCACGCACTTGCAGCGATAGTTTCCAGCGCAGTTTTATCGTCAGCCCGATCAGCGCCGTCAGCAAACACATCTCTGCCACCAACGCCTCGATCGCGGGCGGGTAATCGTGCTGCGCCAGAACCTTGTCCAACACACCGTCCAACCGGGCCACGCGCCCGCGAATATCAGAGCGGTCAAGCTGAAACGGGAGCACAGTGTCGTCCCAGGCGATTTTCGAACCGATAGAAGCAATCGTCATAGAGGCTTTCCTTACAGGATTTGCGTTGGCATACCGAGTCCATATAGGTGGAGCAAGCAATCGAAGGGGACAGATCAGCTATGATCAGGCGGTATGGCGAGGCAATTGAATGGGGCAGACAGTATCAGCATCGGCCCGGAGCCTATGCAATTCTTACCCTAGGTAGTGATGTTTTGCTGACCCATCAAGCAGAGCCTTTGCCAGAATTTCAGCTGCCCGGTGGTGGAATTGACCCGGGCGAGTCCGCCATAATCGCATTGCATCGCGAGGTGTTGGAAGAAACCGGATACAGCATTGCCAAGCCACGCAAGCTGGGGGCGTATCGGCGGTTCACCTACATGCCGGAGTACGACAAATGGGCCGAAAAAATATGCCACATTTATCTGGCGCGCCCCGTCTTGCGTTACGGGCCCCCGCGCGAGCCGGGTCATACGGCCATTTGGATGCCGATCGATGTGGCGATAGACGAACTTGCCAATGAAGGAGATCAAGCCTTTTTGCGAGGTCTCGTTTAATCCGCCTCCTGCCCTTTGAATTCCAACAATACGCCAGATACATCGTCGCTAAAGTCGCGATCCCCGGCGTATTGGGTCAAATCCCACATCAAAGCCTCGAAAAAAACCTCTCCGGATAGGGCAGCATTTTTGCCCAGAAACACTGACAGCCCCGCTTCGTCCAGCATCTCTCCGGCTGGGTTTTCGCATTCCGTGATGCCGTCCGACCCAAGAAAAAGGCGGTCTCCGGGAAAAAGCTGTACCTCAAAAGCATCAAAAGTAAGTAAGCGTGTGCTGATCACCCATCGGGTTGTGGCTTGACTGTGTTTGACTGGTA
>ERZ887830.518-NODE-518-length-24377-cov-9.951443_pt1 | contig 24377 bp, 25 predicted proteins | sample MGYA00521101_ERZ887830 | MGnify/ENA primary metagenome ERZ887830 (study PRJEB32303, sample SAMEA104408592) | aquatic metagenome | biome: Marine water; feature: Pelagic; material: water | place: Baltic Sea | collected 2014-06-05T16:38:00 | depth 1,762 m ... | reverse complement strand
AATATAGTATAATATTTCTAAGTTTAAATAATTCCATAATTGTATAAAAATTTTATTTAATAGTTTGTTCAATCATAAACCTAAGTACAAAGATAATCAATTATATGATATTACTAATAGACTGCTCAAAAGGTTTGCACCTAATTCTTGGAAATAAGAAAAAAATTATTGCAACCTCTTTTAAACCAAGGTTAAAAAAAGTATCTGAATGCTTAGTTTTAGAAATAGAAAATTTACTTAAAAGTAATAGTAAAGACTATAAAAATTTAACAAAAATAATCGCAATTAATGGACCGGGAAGTTTTACTGGCATTAGAACCAGTGTAACTGTAGCAAAAGTTTTAGGTCTTACACTCAATATACCTGTCTGTGGCATATCATTATTCGATCTTATGCTTATGCAGCATAAAAATATTAAAACTAATAGTGATCAAAAATTTTTTATACATTTAAATGATGAAAGATTTTTTGTTCAAGATATATATAAATCAGGAAAAAAATCTGAAGTTAGTATTATGAATTTTAAAGCAGAATTATTATTAGATTCTGGAAGCTTTCAGATTGTTTCAATGGATAATAAGGTAGTCAAATCATTGAGAACAGATCGCAATAACAACCAGAAACATAATATATTTGTCTATAATGATATTTTTTTCAATAGTTACGATATTTTAGTTAATTTGTCGGAAAAAAAATATATTCCAAATCCAATTTATGTTAAAACATTTTGATAATGATTAATTTAAAAAAAATATGCCAAGATAAAGGCTTAAGAATGACCGATCAGAGAAATACTATTGCAGATATTATTTCTGAATTGGGGGGGCATCCAGCAGGACATCCAGACGTAAACTTAATTTATATGAAAGCCTCAGAACAAGATAATAATATTAGTATTGCGACTGTATATAGAACAGTAAAATTATTTGAAGAATATGGTGTTATTGAAAAACATGATTTTAAAGATGGTCGATCACGTTATGAACCTATTCAAGATTCTAACCATGATCACTTAATTGATATTGACAGTGGTGAAGTATATGAGTTTTCTAATACTGAAATTGAGTCTATCCAAAAAAAAATTGCAGATGAGCTTGGCTTTGAGTTAATAGATCACAGACTAGAATTATATGGAAGAAAAATTAATAAATAAAAATATTAATTATTGATCTTAATGAAATTCATCAGCCTTATATTATCATTATCAGTTATTATTATTTTAATACTATTGATATTACCTATTCAAATTATTTTAAATATTTTTAACTTAAGACTTAAATACACTGCCCCATATTATTTTTTCAAATTATTAAATTATTTTATGGGAGTAAATATCGAATTAGATCAAGAAAGTATAAACCATTTAAGAAATAAAAATGATGTAGGAAATTTGTATGTTTCAAATCATGTTTCCTTCTTTGATATAACAACAATAGGCTCTTTAATTAAATCAAGTTTTATTGCCAAAAAAGAAGTTAAAGCTATGGGCATATTTGGTTTTTTAGCAGTTTTGAATAACACATTTTTTATTGATAATACTAAGGCTACAAAGGCATTAGGATACTCTAATGACATTCAAAAAAAACTTTTAAAAGGTCAAAATTTAATTCTTTTTCCTGAAGGTACTACATCAGATGGAAGTAGCATTAGATCTTTCAAATCATCTTTTTTTGAATCAGCCAATTCAAAATATATTTGCCCTAATTCAGGTGAAGAAAAATATATAAGAGTTCAGCCGATCACTCTAAGTTATTTAAAGAAAAGTGGACTACCTATGGGCACAGCCATCCGTCGAGAAGTTGCCTGGATTGGAGACAACAGCTCGATAATTGATATAATGAAAAACTATTTAATGTCAGCAAATGTAAGTATAAGTATAAAAATTCATGATCCAGTTACTATAGATGATTTTGGTGACAGAAAAAAATTAAGTGCTCATTGTGAAGACACAATTCTTACAAGTTTAACAGATACACTTCATGCTACCGCATCATGATCAATAAATCTTTTTTTATAAAGTCTTATGGCTGTCAAATGAATGAATATGATAGTGAGAAAATAACCTCATTACTTTTAAAAGATGGTTATTCCAATAGCAATGATATTAATGAAGCTGATTTAATTGTTTTTAATACATGTAACATTAGAGATAAAGCAGCTCAAAAGGTTTATTCAGATATAGGAAGAGTAACAAAAAAAAAATAGTGATAAGACAATTGCTTTAGTAGGCTGTGTTGCCCAAGCTGAAAATGAAGAAATTTTTAAAAAAAACAAATATGTTGATATTGTTCTAGGGCCTCAGAGTTATCATTTACTACCTAAAATGATTGACGCACATAATGAATATCAAAAGAAACAAATTAATACTGATTTTATCATTAATGAAAAATTTGATTTTATTCATGAGGAAAAAAGCCCTAAGGGAGTTTCATCTTATATAACTATACAAGAAGGTTGTGATAAATTTTGTGCTTTTTGTGTAGTCCCTTTTACCAGAGGACCAGAATATTCTCGTTCAGTCATAAACATTGTTGAGGAAACAAAATCATTATTAAATCGTGGTACTAGAGAGATTGTTTTGCTTGGACAAAACGTAAATGCTTATAGCTATACTGATGAAATGAGCATGACTTATAACATCTCTAAACTTATAGACGAAATAAGTAAATTAGATGATGTCAAAAGAATAAGATATACAACTTCACACCCTAATAATATGGATCATGAGCTAATGAGGCTACACGGCTCAAATGAGAAACTAATGCCATTTTTACATTTACCAGTCCAGTCTGGCTCAAATGAAATACTTAAAAATATGAATAGAAAATATACCGTTGATGAATATAAAAAAATTATTGATAATTTAAAAGATTATTGTCCAAATATTGAAATATCATCTGATTTTATCATTGGATTTCCTGGTGAAACTGAAAAAGATTTTCAGGAGACATTAAATTTAATTGATTATGTTCAATTTAAACAATCATATTCCTTTATATATAGTGAAAGGCCAGGAACAAAAGCGGCAACCATAGAAGATATTACTCCTATAGAAGAAAAAAAGAATCGCCTAAGCATTCTTCAAAAGAAATTAGAAGGCATTCAATTAAAATTTAATACATCATTTTGTAATACAAATATATCAAATGTCCTTATAGAAAATCAAAGCCAAAGTAATCCAGAATATTATTTTGGAAGAAGCACATTTTTACAGCCAGTTTATGTAAAAGCTAAAAACTTAGTGGTTGGTGATATTGTTCCCATTGGAATTGAAACTTGCAATCATAAGAGTTTATATGGTACAATTTCTCATTAAATGATTAATAAGAATTGAACAAAACTCTAAACAATAAATCAAACCTACCTTCTTCAGGCGATAACAATTCCACCATTGTAAATTTAGATAATTCACTAATTGTAGAAATACTTGGAATTAATAATGAAAATCTGGATTATTGTGAAAAAAAAATAAAAGTTAAAATTTTACAAAAAGGTAATATCATTATTATTAATGGTAATAAAAAAGATAGATACATAGTAAGAAATACAATAATTAAAATGTCTGATGAATTAAAAAATGCTGATCAAAGTAAACATTCCAGCTTTCAGGAAATATTTAATATGGAAATAAATAATAATTTAGAGAGCAAAAATATTCAAAATTTTACTGTCGCCAAGACAGGAAAATCTTCTGTAGCAGGTAAAACAGTAAAGCAAAACGAATACCTTGAATATCTACACTCAAAACAAATTATTTTTGGAATAGGCCCAGCTGGTACAGGTAAAACATACTTGGCAGTAGCTGCTGCGGTAGCACAATTACTTGAAGGAAAATATGATAGAATTATTTTATCAAGGCCCGCCGTAGAAGCTGGAGAAAAGCTTGGTTTTTTACCTGGAGATATTAAAGAAAAAGTAGACCCTTATCTGAGGCCTTTTTATGACGCTATTTATGAATTACTTCCAATGGATGAAGCGCTTAGGAAAATACAATCTTCAATGATCGAAATAGCTCCTTTAGCTTTTATGCGGGGAAGAACTTTAAATAATGCATTTGTAATTTTAGATGAAGCACAAAATGCAACAAGTACACAGATAAAAATGTTTTTAACAAGGTGTGGTAAGAATTCAAGAATGGTAGTCAATGGAGATCCTTCACAAGTAGACTTGCCAAAGCATATTGGATCTGGATTGATTGACTCAATGCAAGCATTGGAACAGTTGTCAGAAGTTGGAATAACTAATTTTTCTAAAAAAGATATTGTAAGAGATGAGATTGTTTCAAAAATAATTGATGCTTATGAAAATCACAATAAACTAAAATCGGATCTTATAAGTTCCTATGATGGTTAATTTAGATTTTTCAGTTTTAGATAATAAATGGAATGAAACATTACCAAATTTTAAAAAAGTAATTAAAAAAGCTTCAAATCATGTATTTGATGAACTAATACAATTTAAAAATAAGGATTATGAGATTAGTTTCTTAATGGTAAACAATGATTATATTAAAGAATTAAATGCAAATTATAGATCTAAAGATAGTGCAACCAATGTATTATCATTCCCAATGATGGACGGTAATTCACTTCAACATGAAAATATATTAGGAGATATTGTTATATCAATTGATAAAATATTAAGTGAGTCACTTGACCAAAAAATAGATACATATAAATATCTATCAAAAATATCTATTCATGGAATATTGCATCTTTTAGGATATGATCATGTTTTAGATAATGATTATGTGGTCATGAATCAACTTGAAGAAAAAATAATAAACAAAATTAAATGATAAAAAATTTTCTTAGCAAATTTATTTATAAAAGTTCTTTAGATAAAACTAATCTTAAGGAAGATTTAGAAACCGTATTAGATAATAAATCTAATAATACTGATGGAATCTCTAAGCAAGAAAGAGTTATGCTTATGAATATTCTTAAGATAGATGAAATTTTAGCAAGAGATATAATGATTCCAAGAGCTGAAATTATTGCACTTGAAGAGAGTATTTCTTTTGATGAGGCAATTAAAATATTTGTTGAAGGTGCCCACTCAAGAATACCAATTTATAATGAACAATTAGATAATATAACAGGAATGTTACATATAAAAGACTTAGTAAAATATCAAACTGAAAATGATATTAAGGGTAATTTTATAGATAGTATAAAAAAAGATATTTTACATATTCCTCCATCAATGCCAGCTTTAGACCTACTAATAAAAATGCAATTAACCAGACTTCATATGGGTGTTGTAATAGATGAGTATGGTGGTGTGGATGGACTTATAACAATTGAGGATGTTATTGAAGAAATCACTGGTGAGATAGAAGATGAACATGATGATAAAGATATATCAATGTTTATTAAACTTAGTCCAAACACATTTGAAGCTAATGCGCGTTTATCTATAGTAGAGCTAGAAAAAATATCACAAATACAACTCATCAATGAAGATGATGACACTGATACTATTGGTGGGTTAGTTGCTACTGTTGCAGGTAGAGTTCCTCAGCGAGGAGAAATTATTAAACATGATTCAGGAATAGTTTTTACAATACTTGATGCTGATCCAAGAAGAATTAAAACGATAAAAATATCACTACCAAAATAAATGCTATTGCAATTATTTAAACTCCAATCAAAAAAATATTTCTATTTTAGCTCTTTTTTATTAGGGGTAATTTTATCTTTAGGATTTGATCCTTATAACATTCCTTTTATCTCCTTATTAGTTGTTGGATTACTTTTTAAGTTAAATGAACAGTTTTTCATCAAATATAATTATTCTTATCAAGGCTTTTTCCTAATTGGACTGACTTTTGGTTTTGGTTTTTTTATTTCTAGTACTTACTGGATTTCAAATGCCCTAATTGTTTATGGTGGTAACACTAAATTTTTATTACCTTTTTCTATTATCTTATTGCCACTAGTTCTTGGTTTTTTTTATGGAGTGATGCAGTTGTTCAACTGTTTTTTTTGGAACAATAGCAACGCAAAAATTTTTTATTTCACAGCTTTTTGGATTATATTTGAACTTTTAAGAAGTTATTTATTCACAGGACTTCCATGGAACTTAATCTGCTATAGCTGGTCCTGGTCTACAAATTTTATTCAAGTTTTGTCGTTAATTGGTCCCTACGGTCTTGGTGCAATGTCAGTATTTTGTTCATGTGCAATTTTTTCTATAAAAAAAAAGCAATCAAACATCATTATAGCTGTATTAGGAATTTTGATTTTATTTTTAGTAAATTTATATGGAGCTAAAAGAATTGAAAACTATAAAGAAACCTATCTTGATAATTTTGATGTAAGAATAGTTGGGACCTACATTAATCAAGATAAAAAACGGTCTGAAAGTACAAGAGCTATAATCAATGAGATGTTGTCAGAAAATAGCTTAACTATAATTCCAGAAACAATGGCTGGATTAAAGCTACTGAAGGGAAAAAACTTGCTACAAGGTTATTTAAGAAATGAAGGAACTAAATACTATAATTCCATTGATTATAATGGATCTACATATGACAAAAAACATTTAGTTCCATTTGGTGAATATATTCCATTTTCTAATTTTATTAATCAAACTCCACTATCTAAATATTTTAATACTACCTCTTTATCAAAAGGTGAAATTAATAACTTCCCATCTAATATTGTACCCTTAATTTGCTATGAAGGTATCTTTCCTAATTTTGTTAAACTTAACAGAAAAATTGGGGCAGAATTATTAGTTAATATAACTAACGATTCCTGGTTTGGTAAAAAAACTGGACCCAAGCAGCATTTTACTCATGTAAAATTTAGAGCTATAGAGGAGGGACTTCCATTAATTAGATCAAGTAATATGGGTTTTTCTGGCCTTATAAATCCACTAGGTTCAATAGTTAATCAAGTAGAGCTAGAAAGCAATTCCTATGTAGATGTTAAGATACCAAGGGGAGTAAATACCTTCTATTCAATATACAGGTATAATATTATTTATTTTTTAATAGCGTTATTTTGGATATTTGGATATTTTACACAAATATTATTTAATAAGAGCAAAGTATAGATAACATGAGCAAAGAATTTTTATTTACCAGTGAATCAGTCTCAGAAGGTCATCCAGATAAAGTTTCAGATATAGTATCCGATTCAATCGTTGATGATTTCATGAGTCAACCAAATCCTGAAAATGCAAGAGTTGCTGTTGAAACTTTAGTAACAACAAATAAAATAGTAGTAGCCGGAGAAGTTCGTGGGCCAGAAAACTATAATTGTAAGTACGAAGAGTTGGCAAGAAATGCTGTTAAAGAGATTGGATATGAACAAAGTGGATTTCATTGGAAAGATTTATCTTTTGAGTCTTATGTTCATAGTCAATCAGCTGACATAGCTCAAGGAGTAGATTCCTCTGATAGTAAAGATCAAGGAGCTGGTGATCAGGGAATAATGTTTGGTTATGCATGCAAAGAAACACCTAGTTTAATGCCTGCACCAATTTATTATTCTCATTTGATCTTACAAGACCTTGCAAAAGCAAGAAAAGAAAAATCAATTAGTGGAATTCAACCTGATTCTAAAAGCCAAGTTACTTTAAAGTATGTTGATGGGCAGCCTACTGCATGTACATCAGTTGTAGTTTCAACTCAGCATGATGAAGGTTTATCTTCTGAAGATATAAAAGCAATTGTTATGCCTTTTATAACTAATGCTATGCCAAGCGAGTGGCTTTCAAATGACACTGAGTACCATATTAATCCAACTGGAAAATTTGTGATAGGTGGCCCAGATGGTGATACAGGTTTAACAGGTAGAAAAATTATTGTTGATACTTATGGTGGAGCTGCACCACATGGTGGAGGAGCTTTTTCAGGAAAAGATCCAACTAAAGTAGATAGATCAGCAGCCTATATAACTAGATATCTAGCAAAAAATATTGTTGCTTCAGGTATCGCTGATAAATGTTTATTACAAATTGCTTATGCAATTGGCGTAGCTGAGCCAATTTCAATTTATGCTAATACTTACGGAACATCTAATATAGATGAAGCTAAGCTTATTAAGTCTGTCAGAGAGATTGTTGACTTAACACCACGCGGCATTAGGGATCATTTAAAATTAAATCAGCCAATATATAAAAGATCAGCTGCTTATGGCCACTTTGGAAGAGAACCAGATTCAGATGGTGGATTTTCCTGGGAAAAATTAGATATAGTTGATGAACTAAAAAATATTTAATTTTGTTATTTGAACTAAAAGAATCGTTTCCAGCTTACTATAGATACTATGGCAGAAGAATTGCTAAAAGATTATCACCTTCACTAAATAAAATATTTGAAAACAGTTATAAAAAATTTTCTATTGATGAAGATGTACTCAAAATAATCTCAGATAAGAAAGCTGATAAAAAATATAGTTTAAATCAAGATTTTAAAAAACATATAATTGAAATAGGCTTTGGAGATGGTGATCATCTGCTTTCACAGGTACAAGGTAATAAAAATATTCATTATATAGGATGTGAAGTTTTTGTTAATGGACTGGGCAAGGTATTAAAAAAGATTATAGATTTAAATTTAGAAAATATTAAGTTGTGCGGTTTAAACTGTTTGTATTTGCTAAATAGTTTAGAAAATTCCTCTATCGATCAAATCTTTATTATTAATCCTGATCCATGGGAAAAGAAAAGGCACTTCAAAAGGAGACTTATAAATAAAGAGTTTATTTCATTACTTTACAAAAAAATAAAAAAAGGTGGAAACGTAATGATAACCACAGACTCATCTTCATATTTTAATTACATATCAGAAATTTTAAAAAGTAAGGAAATAGAGTTTGAAAAAATTCAAGAAAATCAATTAAACTCAGGTGATACACTTTACGATATATCTAAATATCAAAAAAAAGGGATATATAAGGGGCGAAAAATTCACTTAGTTGAACTAAGTAAAATATAAACCATTGAAATATATAGTATTTTTATACTCTTGATTTATAAAATACGACTGTGTATAAGTCACTATACATTTTAGTAAAGTTCAAAAGTGGGTTTAGCCCACTTTTTTTTTAGATAACGTACAAGGTAAATATAATAATGGTAAGTGCTAATAAAATTGAAATATTAAGAATTGCAGAAGCTGTTGCGCAGGAAAAAATGATTGATACAGAAATTGTTATTTCTGCATTGGAAGAAGCAATGGTAAAAGCGGCAAAAAATAGTTATGGCGAAGAAAATGATGTTTTTGCAGAAATAGACACTGAAACTGGTCAAATTTCACTATCTAGAAAAATGTTAGTTGTTGATGATGTTCAAAATAAATTCTCGGAGATTTCACTTAAAGACGCTCAAGCAATCAATTCAGTAGCTGAGATAGGCGATGAATTATTAGACCCACTTCCTCCTTTAGATTTTGGAAGAGTTGCAGCTCAGGCTGCTAAGCAAGTTATAACTTCTAAAGTTAGAGAAGCAGAACGTGCGCGACAATATGATGAATTTAAAGATAAGATTGGTCAAATAGTAAATGGAATAGTTAAAAGAACTGAATTTGGAAACATTATTTTAGACCTAGGAAAGGCTGAAGGAATAATAAAAAGAGATCAGGGCATTCCAAGAGAAAGTTTAAGAAATGGCGATAGAGTTAAGGCATACATATATGAAGTAAAATCTGAAACTAAAGGACCACAAATTTTCTTATCACGAGCACATCCACAATTTATGTCGATGTTGTTTACTCAAGAAGTTCCAGAGATTTATGATGGCATTATAGAAATAAAAAAAGTTGCCAGAGATCCTGGTAGTAGAGCTAAAATAGCAGTTTCCACAAATGATGGCTCTATAGATCCTGTAGGTGCATGTGTAGGAATGCGTGGAAGCAGAGTTCAAGCTGTTGTGAATGAATTACAAGGTGAAAAAATAGATATTATTAATTGGTCTGAAAATTTGCCAAATCTAGCAATTGCTTCATTAGCGCCTGCAGAGGTTTTAAAAGTAGTTTTAGATGAGGAACAAAATAAAATTGAAGTTGTAGTTGATGAGTCTCACCTAAGCTTAGCAATTGGTAGAAGAGGACAAAATGTTAAACTTGCTTCTGAACTGACTGGTTTTGAAATTGATATTTTAACTGAAGCTGAAGAATCGACGAAAAGACAAGCAGATTTTTCTGAAAAAACTAACATGATTGTTGACGCTATTGATGTAGATGAAACTTTGGCACAATTATTAGTAAGTGAAGGCTTTACTTCCATTGAAGAAATCGCTGGAACAGATAAAACTGAATTTTCAAGTATAGAAGGTTTTGATGAGGAAATTGTTGATGAATTAGTTAATAGATCAACACAATACCTTGAAAAAACTGAGGAAGAAAATAATAAAATTTTGAGTGATTTAAAAGTTGAAGATAAATTTATTGAATTTTGGCAGTTAAACTCATCAATGTTAGTTGCTATAGCTAGAAATGAAATAATTACACTTGATGATTTCGCAGGGTTAACAACAGACGATCTTATTGGATATTATGAAGATAAGCATGACAAAAATAGTAGAGTAAGTGGAATGCTTGATGGTTTTAGCTTAACAAGAGATGAGGCTGATCAATTAATATTAGAAGCAAGGAAAATATGGCTTAATTAATAGCTATATAAAAATTAAAAATGGTAGAAGATACAAAAAACACCACCAAGAAAAAAACCTTAAGCCTTAAACTTGGTTCTTCAATTAAATCTAATCCAACTAGAAGTTTTGAATCTGGTTCAACTGTAATTGTTGAACGTAAACGTGCTAGAAAGAATATTTTTTCTACACCGGAAAATGATATTCAAGAAAAAAAGCCTGTACAAAATTTAGAAACAAAAGAAATAGATGAACCTAAAAAAAATATTGAAGTATCAGAAATAAAAAAATCTGGTAAAATCTTAAAAAGACTTTCCAAAGAAGAGCAAAAAAAATTACTAGAAGCTAAAAATGCAGCTGATAAAAAAGATGTTTTAAAGGAAATTGGTGGCATTGTTAACGAACAGTCTGAAGAGATAAAAAATGAGCCTGAAATTATTGCAAAAGAAGAAGTAGATGAACAGAGTAAAATTAACGAAGCTACTTCTAAGCCAACTTTAATTGAAACTGAATCAATTGATGATCAAAAAGATAAGAAAAAACCTAGTACTGGTTTTGGAAGAAAAAATCTTAGAGAAAGAAAGGTTACGATTGTTACAGCTCTTTCTGGAATGGATGAGCGAACTAGAAGTTTAGCTGCATATAAAAGATCTAAACAGAAATCAAAAAAAAATGTATCCAATAATGATCCTCAACAAAAGATTATTAGAGAAGTTAATATACCTGAGCACGTAACCGTAAAAGATTTAGCCATTAAGATGGCTGAAAAATCTGGAGATGTAATTAAGTCATTAATGAAAATGGGTATGATGGCAACTATTAATGAAACTTTAGATGCTGATACAGCTGAGTTAATTGTAACTGAGTTTGGGCATAAATTTAAAAGAGAAAATGTTGAGGAATTAGAAAAAGATCTTATTTCACATAATGATGATGCTACTAAAGATTCTACAAGACCTCCAATTGTAACTATTATGGGTCACGTTGATCATGGAAAAACTTCTTTACTAGATAAATTAAGAAATTCAAATATTGTTTCTGGAGAAAGTGGCGGTATTACACAGCATATTGGAGCTTATCAAATTACTCATAATGAAAAGAAAATTACTTTCATTGATACACCTGGACATGCCGCATTTACAGAAATGCGAGCTAGAGGAGCAAATGTTACAGATATTATAATACTAATAGTTGCTGCTGATGATGGAGTAATGCCACAAACCCAAGAAGCAATTTCACATGCAAAGTCAGCAAATGTCCCAATCATTGTTGCTATAAATAAATGTGATAAACCAGAAGCTGATCCAAAAAAAATTAAAGAACAATTATTATCAGAAGAAATTATAGTTGAAGAATTCTCAGGCGATGTCCAGTGTATAGAAATTTCAGCTGAAACAGGCATGAATTTTGATAAACTTCTTGAGTCTATTGTTTTGCAAAGTGAATTAGCAGATTTAAAAGCTAATAATGAAACATATGCAGAGGGAAGTGTAATTGAAGCAAATGTAGACAAAGGTAGAGGAGTAATCTCCAATATTATAATCACAAATGGTTGTTTAAAAATTGGAGACATTGCTGTTGCTGGCTCTGAGTATGGAAGGGTAAGAGCTATACTTGATGATCAAGGAAAAAATTTAAAAGAAGCATTGCCATCATCACCGATTCAAATGTTGGGACTAGGTAATGCACCTTTAGCAGGAGATAGTTTTGTAATTGTTGATAGTGAGAAAAAAGCTCTAGAGTTAATAAATATTAGAAATGAAATTTATAAAGCAAAAACTCAACCAAAAGGTGTTAAAACTTTTGATAATGAAACAGCATTTAATTTTGTAAATCAAAGCAAAGAACTTGTTGAAATAGTGCTTAAGTCAGATACGCGTGGCTCTACTGAAGCAATTGTTAATCAAATTAATAAAATTGCGAGCGATAAAGTAAATATTAATGTAATTCATTCTGGTGTTGGACTTATTAATGAAAGTGATGTTGCTTTGGCTGCAGCCTCAAATGCATTATTGGTTTCATTTAATACCTCGGCTACAAAGGAAGCAAAACTTAAAGCAAAAGTGAATAAAACGAATATTGCAGATTTTTCAATAATTTATGAGCTTATAACTTATGTGTCTGACTATGCCACCGGACAGCTAAAACCAGAGATTAAAGAAAATTACTTAGGTAAGGCAGAAATACTTAAAGTATTCAAAGTGTCTAAAGTAGGCTCTGTTGCAGGATGTATGGTAACTGACGGTGTTATAGAAAAAGGGGCAAATGCAAGAATATTAAGAGATACTAGTTCAATTTATGAAGGCAAAATTGTTACATTAATGAGAGAAAAAAATGAAGCAAAGGATGTTAATGTTGGTACTGAGTGTGGCATCGGCTTAAAAGAATTTAATGAATATAAAGAGGGTGATATTATCGAAGTATTTAATGTTGAAGAAGTATCTCAATCATTGTGATAATAAAAAAAAAGTATAATCAATCTAATCGCCACTTTAAAGTTACTGAAAATATTAAAAAATCCATTAGTGAAATACTGTTAAGGAATGAACTACCGATTGAATCAAGTCTTAATTTTCCACTTACAGTTATAGAAGTTAAAATGAGTGATGATATTAGGCATGCCTATGTATATATAAGCACTCATGAAAAACTAGAAGAAAAAGAAGTACTTCAAAAATTAAAAGACTCTAGCCATTATATCGCAAAAGAAATGAACAAGCTTGTAAGTATGAAATTCTTGCCAAAATTAATTTTTAGATTTGATAAAACTTCAAAAAATTATGAAAAAATTGCCGAACTACTAAATAGTGAAAAAGTGCAAGAAGATCTAAAAAAATAAATGACAGAAAATAAGATGGATGGATGGCTTTTCATTGATAAGCCAATTGGTATATCGTCATTTTCAGTAATTAGAAAAATTAGAAGAACATTAAATATTAAAAAAATTGGTCACGCTGGAACACTTGATCCTTTTGCAACAGGTGCATTAGGTATAGCTATTGGCGAAGCTACAAAATCTATTGATTATATTAGCAGTATAAAAGAGTACGAATTTAATATTACGTTTGGCGAATCTAAAACAACAGAAGACCTAGAAGGTGAAACTTTAGAACGGACTAATAAAATTCCAAATGAAAATGATATAAAAAATATATTAGATAAGTTTACAGGTATAATTGATCAACATCCTCCCAAACATTCATCTATCAAAATTAATGGTCAAAGGTCTTACAAGTTAGCTCGTAAAGACATAAATTTTAAAACCAAATCTAGAAAAGTAACTATCTATGAAATCAATCATATTAAACAACTTAATAATTATACCCATAAACTAAGAGTGAAATGTTCATCTGGGACGTATATAAGATCTTTAGGGAGAGATATTGCGTTAAGATTAAATTCACTAGGCTATATCTCATTTTTAAGAAGAACTAAAATTTCAAAAATTGATGAAAAAGGTATTATTTCACTAGATAAATTCTTGGAATTAGTACATATTGGCAATCATTTCAAAATGGTATTGCCAATTGAAAGTGTACTGGACGACATCCCGGCGGTATATCTCAAAAAGGAAAATGCTATTAAGTTTAGAAATGGTCAAGTAATAAGTCTTTTTGATAAATTTAGCGATGTAAACACACTACTAGTTTACAAAGAAAAAAAAGTACTTGGGCTTGGTAAGATTGAAAGTGGCACATTAGTGCCAATTAGGATGTTTAATATATAACAAAAAAAGGAATAGAGATGTCGATTAATAAGGAAAAAAAAACAGAAATTATAAATAATTTCGCAAGAGGCGATGCTGATACAGGATCTCCTGAAGTTCAAGTAGCAATATTAACCGAAAGAATATCCAATTTAACTGGGCACTTTCAAACACATAAAAAAGATAATCATTCAAGAACTGGATTAATGAGACTTATTAATCAAAGAAAAACGTTGCTTGCATATCTTAAGAAAACTAACACCGCTTCATACGAAACATTAATCGATAAGCTTGGTTTAAGAAAATAATATAAATAATAAATTTAATTGAAAAAGGAAAAAATAATGAGTGAGTCAATCTCAAGAGAGATCCAATGGGGAAAAGATAAATTAATAATTGAAACTGGAAAAGTTGCAAAACAAGCGACCGCATCAACTATCGTAAGATATGGAGACACTGTGGTAATGTGTAATGTTACAGCGGCAAAGTCGCCAAAGCCGGATTTGGACTTTTTTCCTTTAACAGTTAATTATACCGAAAAATATTACGCTGCTGGAAAAATTCCAGGAGGGTTTTTTAAAAGAGAAGCGCGTCCTACAGAAGCAGAAACATTAATATGTAGATTAATTGATAGACCTATTAGACCATTATTCCCTGAAGGTTTTAGAAATGAAACTCAAGTTATACTTACAGTGTTGTCACATGATACAGAAACCAATGCTGATATCGTTGCTATGGTAGCGGCTTCTAGTGCCCTTACTATATCAGGTATACCTTTTAAGGGACCAATTTCAGGTTGTAGAGTTGGTTATCAAAATGGTGAATACACCTTAAACCCAAAAATGAACGAAGAATCTGACTTAGATTTAGTAGTAGCTGGAACAAATTCAGCTGTTTTAATGGTTGAATCTGAAGCTAATCAACTATCAGAAGAAATAATGTTAGGTGCTGTAACTTTTGGCCATAAAGAAATGCAGCCAGTAATTGATATGATTATTGATCTTGCAGAAGAGTGTGCAAAAGAACCATGGCAATTTGAATATGTCGAAAATACTGAGTTAAAAGAAATCGTAAAAAAAGAATGCTCAGATGACATAGCAAAAGCTTATGCTTTAACTGATAAGATGGAAAGACATGCAGCACTATCTGTTTCTAAAGAAAAATTATTAAAATCACACGCAGACAATGAAGAAATTAATTCAAATGAATTAATGTCTTATTTTAAAAAAATTGAAAAGAGTATTGTCCGTAGTCAAATAATTAATAATAAATCAAGAATTGATGGAAGAAAACTTGATGAAATTAGAAATATAAGTAATGAAGTATCTTGGTTACCAAGAACTCATGGTTCTGCATTATTTACTAGAGGCGAAACACAGGCCATAGTTGTAGCAACCCTTGGTTTTGGAGAGGACGAGCAACGCATAGAGGCTTTACAAGGATCATATAAAGAGAAGTTTATGCTTCATTATAATTTTCCACCATATTCAGTTGGTGAAGTTGGAAGAAGTGGATTTACTAGTAGAAGAGAAGTAGGTCATGGTAAGCTTGCCTGGAGAGCTATGAAGGCTGTATTGCCAGATTCAGAAGAATTTGACTATACAATTAGATTAGTTTCTGAAATTACAGAGTCTAATGGATCATCATCTATGGCAACTGTATGCGGTTCATCTTTAGCTTTGATGGATGCAGGTGTTCCAATTAAGAATGCTGTTTCTGGAATTGCAATGGGACTGATTAAAGAAGGAGACGACTTTGCAGTACTATCAGATATTTTGGGTGATGAAGATCATCTTGGTGATATGGACTTTAAAGTTGCTGGTACAAAAGACGGTATCACCTCTTTGCAAATGGACATCAAAATAACTGGAATAACAACAGAAATTATGGAACAGGCATTAAGCCAGGCTAATGCTGGAAGAATGCACATATTATCTGAAATGAATAAAACGATTGATGCCCCAAGAACTGAACTTGGACCTTATACTCCAAGAAGTGAAATGATTAAAATTCAAAGAGATAATATTGGAGCAGTAATTGGCAAAGGTGGAGCAGTTATTAAAGAAATTATAGCTGAGTCAGGTGCTAAGGTCGATATTAGTGATAATGGAACTGTAAAAATTTCTGGAACTAGCAAAGAAATGATTCAGGCTGCAATTGACATGATTAATGGAATAATCCAAGAACCAGAAGTTGGAGACATTTTTGAAGGTAAAGTTGTCAAGATTATGGAATTTGGTGCATTCGTTAACTTCATGGGCAAAAAAGATGGCCTTGTTCATATTTCTCAACTTGCTGAAGAAAGAGTAGAAAAAGTTACTGACGTAGTAAGTGAAGGTGATACAGTTAAAGTTAAAGTTATTGGATTTGACAAAGGTAAAGTTAAATTATCAATGAAGGATATTGAAGCTTAACAAATTATTAAAAATGGTTAATAAAAAATTCCAGGACGATAAGCTACATGAAGAATGTGGTGTCTTTGGAATTTTTGGTAGCCCAGATGCCTCCACTCTAACAACATTAGGATTACATGCACTTCAACATCGCGGTCAAGAAGGGGCTGGAATAGTTACTTTTGATGGTAATAAATTTAATGGTGTGAGAAGACCAGGTTTAGTTGGAGATAATTTTAATAAACCAGAAATAATATCGAGATTGCCAGGTAGAAATGCAATTGGTCATGTTAGATATTCTACAACTGGAGATTCAATTCTAAAAAATATTCAACCTTTATTTGCAGATTTAGCAGTTGGTGGTTTTGCATGTGCTCATAATGGAAACTTAACTAATGCTTCTATGTTAAGAAAAAACTTAGTTAATGATGGGTCAATATTTCAAACTACATCTGATACTGAAACAATTTTACAATTAGTAGCACGCTCAAAAAGGGTCCCTATGGTTGATAAAATAATAGATGCTCTATTTCAAGTACAGGGGGCTTACGCTTTAGTAATATTAACTAATAAGAAATTAATTGGCGTTAGAGACCCACATGGTATTAGGCCTTTAGTACTTGGAGATTTAAACGGTGCACCAGTTCTAGCATCTGAAACTTGTGCTCTTGATATAATAGGGGCAAAGTATGTAAGAGATGTAGAGAATGGTGAAATTGTAATTATTTCAGAATCTGGAATTGAGAGCGTTAAGCCATTTCCAGTTGTTAAAGAACGTCCTTGTATTTTTGAACGAATTTATTTTTCAAGACCTGATAGTATTGTCGACGGTAAGACAGTTTATTATTATAGAAAAAATCTTGGTGAACAGTTGGCAATTGAAAATATTGTTAATGCAGATGTCGTAATTCCTGTTCCAGACTCAGGTGTGCCAGCAGCGTTAGGTTTTGCTCAAAAGGCTAATATTCCATTTGAGTTAGGTATAATTAGAAATCACTATGTAGGTAGAACTTTTATTGAGCCAACACAGAATATCAGGCAGTTTGGGGTAAAATTAAAACATAGTGCTAATAAATCGTACATTGAAAATAAAAAAGTAGTTCTCATCGATGACTCAATTGTGAGAGGTACTACTGCCAGAAAAATTGTTAAAATGATTTATGATGCTGGTGCTACAGAGGTACACTTTGGAATTTCATGTCCACCTATAACTCATCCAGATTTTTATGGAATAGATACACCAGACTATGATGAGCTTTTAGCATCTAAAAAAAGTGTTGAAGAAATGAGAGAGTCAATTGGTGCAACCTCTTTATTTTTTCTATCTCTCAATGGAACATACAAGGCCATGGGTCATAAAGAGAGAAACGCAACCGAACCTCAATTTACTGATCATTGTTTTACTGGAGACTATCCAACACAACTTCTCGATAATGAACAAGGAACAACGAGCAAGCAATATTCATTACTTACTGAAAAAAACTAAATTTCTCTAGGAACGCCAACTTTATTGTACCCACAATCAACGTAATGGTTTTCACCAGTTACTCCTGAAGAAAGGTCACTTAGTAAATATAATCCTGATTTTCCTACGTCATCCAAAGATACATTTCTTTGCATTAAAGAATTTTTGTCAGACCACTTTAACATATCTTTTCCACCAGAAATTCCTGCCATAGCTAGTGTTTTCATTGGCCCTGCTGAAAGTGAATTAACTCTTATATTTTGACTGCCAAGATCAGCTGCTAAATATCTAACACTTGATTCAAGTGCAGCTTTAGCGACACCCATAACATTATAATTAGGCACAACTCGTTGTGAACCATCGTAACTTAAAGTAACCATTGATCCACCATTGATCATAAGCTTGCTAGCTTCATTAGCTGTTTCAGTAAATGAAAAACATGAAATTAACATTGTCTGAGTAAAATTATCTCGTGATGTATCTAAATATTTTCCTTTTAATTCATTTTTATCAGAGAAAGCAATAGAATGAAGAACAAAATCTACTGTACCCCATTTATCTTTTACTTTTTCAAAAGCTGATTTTATTGACCCAGAATCTAAAACATTACATTCAATTAAAAAGTTGGAATCTAACGACTCAGCAAGTGGTTTGACACGACGCAATAAAGTTTCACCCGCATACATAAAACATAGTTCAGCACCTTCTTCAGATAATTTTTTCGCAATTCCCCAGGCAATAGAGTGATCATTAGCAAGACCCATGATGACTCCTTTTTTTCCCTTTAAATACATAATTTAATTATACCTTTTAAAAATTAGTGAAGCATTTGTGCCCCCAAAACCAAAACTGTTACTCATTGCAAAATTAAATGAACCTTCTTTTTTTTCAGTAAGAACGTTCATATTTTTTGCTGCCCCATCAAGATTTTCTATGTGGGCAGATTTACACATAAAATCATTCTTCATCATCAAAAGAGAGTATATGGCTTCCTGAACTCCAGCAGCACCTAGAGAATGACCAGTAAGAGATTTAGTAGAACTTATATATGGACTATTTTCTTTAAAAACTTCTTGAACTGCACCTAATTCTGCATTGTCACCAACTGGCGTTGATGTTCCATGCGCATTTATATAATCAATTTCACCATCAGATGTTTTAATTGCCATTTCCATACACCTTTTAGCACCTTCTCCAGAAGGCTGTACCATATCAAAACCATCTGAAGTTGCACCATAACCAACTAATTCAGCATAAATTTTTGCACCCCGCGCTTTTGCATGTTCTAATTCTTCAAGCACTACAACACCACCACCTCCTGAAATTACAAAACCATCACGAGATTCATCAAAGGCTCTAGAAGCACTCTCAGGAGACTCATTGTATTTTGAAGAAAGGGCAGTCATTGCATCAAAAAGAGCTGATAAGGACCAGTCTAACTCTTCACCTCCACCAGCAAGGACAATATCTTGTTTGCCCATTTGAATTAATTCAGAGCCATGGCCAATACAATGAGCACTAGTTGCACAAGCAGAGCTTATAGAATAATTCATGCCTTTAATTTTAAAAAAAGTAGATAATGTTGCAGAGTTTGTGCTGCACATTACTTTTGGAACACTAGTAGGACCAATTTTTTTTGGACCACTTTTTCTAGTTATATCAAAAGCCCTTAATAAATTTTTAGTTGAAGGTCCCCCTGAACCCATTATTAGTCCAGTCATAGGGTTTGAAATTTCATTTTCTTCTAAGCCAGAATCTTTTAATGCTTCAAGCATAGCTATATAATTATAACTTGCACCGTCACCCATAAATCTTAAAAATTTACGGTCAATAGTTTCTTGCAAATCAATTTTTATTTGTCCACTTACCTGACTTCTGAAATTCATATCTTTATGAGACTGATCAAAAGAAATCCCAGACTTAGCTGTCTTTAGTGAATTAACTACTTCAGAAGCATTGTTTCCAATTGATGATACAATTCCTAGTCCTGTTATAACTACTCTTCTCATTTATTTTATTAAACCTACTTTTAATCCTTCAGCATGATAAATAGTTTTACCGTCAGCTTTAACTATTCCATTACCAACACCAACAACTACTCCACGTTTAATTATTTTTTTCATATCAATAATATACTCAACTTTTTTTGTTTCTGGAAGTATTTCACCAGCAAACTTTATTGAAGCTGCACCAAGAGCCCTTCCTCTACCTGGCTCACCAATCCATCCAAGAAAAAAGCCAACTAGTTGCCACATCGCATCAAGTCCTAAGCATCCTGGCATGACAGGATCTTGTTCAAAATGACAATCAAAAAACCAAAGAGATGGATCAATATCAAATTCTGCAACTATTTCACCTTTACCAAATTGACCACCATCTTCATTAATCTTAATAATTCTATCAAACATTAACATGGGCGGCAGAGGGAGCCTTGCATTGCCAACCCCAAACATTTTGCCGTGACCACAATCGAGTAATTCTTCTTTAGAGAAACTTGGTTTTTGTATCATTTTTATCTACTATCTGTTTGTTTTACTTATGTTTTAATCACACTAGTGCATTTAGATTGTAAAATACAATAATTTTTATTAAATAATACTACTATGCAAATGACAAAAGAAATTTTAAGGGTTAATGACCTAAGACCTACTAAACAAAGAGTTTTAATTGGTAATTACTTATTCGATGGAATTGATAAGCACGTAACTGCTGAAAGTTTATTTAAAAAACTTTCAAATGAGAAACATGGTGTGTCACTTGCAACAGTTTATAATACTTTACATGAATTTTGTAAAAAAGAGCTTCTAAATAAAATTACAATAGATACCGACAAAGTCTACTTTGATACAAACACTAGTTCACATCATCATTTTTTTTCCGATAAAGAAAAAATTCTTTTAGACATTAAAAGTCAAGATGTAAAAATTAGTTCTATGCCAGAAGCCCCAAAAGGGAAAAAAATTAAAAAAGTTGAACTTATTATACACTTAGAAGACTAAAAAAATTATAATCACTTACAGAGAATTATTCTTAATAAATTCTTTTGCTTTAGAAAATATTATTTTTTTTCTATCCTCAGGTATTCGTGTAAATGCATTAGCCATCATCGACATTCTGTAATTTTTTTTAATAATATTTATATTACGTTCAATAAAACTCCAATAAAGACCATCTACAATATCGCACCAATCACCTTTTTTAAAATCACTCATTTTTAAAATATAATTGGACCCACATAGATATGGTTTTGTAGCAAATATACCACCATCGCTGTAAGTTCCCATACTATAGACATTGGGCACCATCACCCAATCACTTGAGTCTATAAACATTTCCATAAACCAGCGGTATATTTCTTGTGGATGTATGCCCGTCAAGTTCATGAGATTACTTATTACCATTAGTCTTGGAATATGGTGTGTGTAAGCATTGGAGTTTACTTCTGAAATAAAATGATCAAGTGGCTCAATACCAGTTGAAGCATCATACCATGAAGATGTTAGTTTGCGTTTGTGATTCCAAAAATTACTATTTATCATTTTATCTTCGTAGACGTCATAAGTCCCTTTGATAAATTCTCTCCATCCAATAATTTGTCTAATAAATCCTTCAAGGCTATTTAGTGATATTGTATTGCTCTCATTATATTTAATTGCTTCAGTTACAACTTCTCGAGGGGTAAGTAAGCCAATATTTAATAGTGGGCTGAGTAAGCTGTGAAAAACTGAGTTAGATTCAGTACTCATTGCATCTTCATAATCACCAAAATTTTTAAATCTTTCTTCTAAAAAATTCTGAAGCCATAGTAATGCTAACTTTCTATTTGTCGGTAGAAAAAAACCATTTATGTTACCAGGATGGCTTTTAAACTTTTTATCGACTAAAAGTTTAGTTTCCTCAATATTAATATCTTTTTTAGCAGTTGGAAGAGGGGGAATTTTGATATTTTTTGGAAGTTTTTTTCTATTTTCTTCATCTAAAGACCATTTTCCACCTAGAGGAAGTTTATTTTCAATTAAAATATTTTCATTAATTCTTTGTAACTTATAAAAATTATTTAAAAAAGGTTTTTTATTTTTAGAAAAGTACTCATCAATCAAATTCTGATCTGTCATGAACATCGGACTTTTAATAATTTCTAATTCTAACTTATTAGAAGAACAAAACTTGAGTATTCTTTTTCTAAAAAAAGAGTCGGGTATATCAAAAACTTTTAATTTTTTAATATTATTTAACTTGATAAATACTTTTAATTTTTTTTCATAATTATTATCTCTTTTTTGTTCATCTAACTTTTCGTAATGACATTTTAGCCCCTCTTTAACCAATGAATCTTTATAACTTCGCATTGATGCAAGAAAAAAAATTAATTTATGCTTATGAAATTTAAAGTAGCTACATAGCTCATAATCTTCAGCCATGAAAAAATGACATGACTTATATTTTTTAATATGATTTAAGGGGAAAAGTTGATTTCCTAAAATAATAAAACCTTCAGCTGACATCTATAAAATAACTATTTTCCCGTAGATCCAAAGCCAGATTCACCACGATCAGTTTCATCTAAATTTTCAACAATATCAAATTCACCAGTTACAAATCGAGAAAATACTATCTGAGCAATTCTATCTTGAGGTTTTATAGTGTAATTATCATTACTTAGGTTTACCAAAATAACTTTAATTTCACCACGATAATCGGAGTCAATAGTTCCAGGGGTATTTAAAAGAGTAATGCCATGTTTTATAGCTAGACCAGAACGTGGTCTTATTTGAGCCTCTAAATCTTTGGGTAAACTAATTGCTATTCCTGTTGGAATTAAACTTCTTTCTAAAGGTTTTAATATTACCTCAGATTCAATATCCGCAGAAAGATCCATTCCAGCAGCACCCTTAGTCTCATAATTTGGTAATTTAAAATCAGACTTAGACGATATTTTTTTTATGTAAACTTTTATAGATGGCATTTTTAAACAGAAAAATAATCTGAAATACTACTAGATAACTTTTTTGCTACATTTTCTTTGGTCATCTTATTCCAAGTTTCTGACTTATTTTTTGATATAAATACAATTTCATTTTCATCTTCACCAAAAACTTTTCCATTACTAACATCATTTGCTAAAATCCAATCACATCCTTTAGATACAAGCTTAGCTTCTGCATTCTTATGAAGGTTTTCAGTTTCAGCTGCAAAACCAATTACAAGTTCTGGACGCTGGGAGTTCCTTTTACCTATTCGTTTTAATATGTCAGGATTTTCTGTTAGTTCTAGGGAGATATTTTCTCCAATTTTTTTTATTTTTGTATCACTTGTTTGATTAATCTTATAATCACTGACAGCTGCTGCACATACAGCTATATCTACAGGCAATAGATTTTCAGTGGCCAATAACATTTCTTCTGCGGTATTAACTTTAATAATTGATGGTCCTTGAGGCAATGAGATGTTAGTTGGACCAGTTATTAATGTGGTTTTTGCACCCATATCGAATAAACTTTGAGCAATTGCATATCCTTGTTTTCCAGATGATTCATTGCTAATAAATCTTACAGGATCTATCTGCTCTTTTGTAGGTCCAGAGGTAATCAGGGCTGATAAGTTTTTTAGAGGTTGTGAGGATAGAGATAAGTCATATTCTAGAATTGAATTTATTATTTCTTGAGTTTCTGACATTCTTCCAAGACCATATTCACCACAGGCCATATCCCCCTTTTCTGGGCCAATGAATTTTATTTCATCATTAATTAACATCTGAATGTTTCTTTGGGTCGCTGGATTATGCCACATTCTAACATTCATGGCGGGTACAACAAACACTGGCTTGTTTGTGGCCATTAAAACAGTAGAGGCCAAATCATCACAAGAGCCATAGGCCATTTTAGAAATTATATTGGTTGTTGCTGGAGCGACTAAAATTAAATCAGCCTCTCTCGATAACTGGATATGTCCCATCTTATTTTCGTCGGTAAGATTAAATAATTCAGAATAAACATGATTACCAGATAGACTCGCAACAGACAGGGGCGTAACAAATTCACTTCCAGATCTTGTTAATATACAAGTTACATTGATACTCTGATCTTTTAATTTTCTAATTAATTCTAAAGATTTGTAAGCAGCAATACCGCCAGTAATTATTAATAAAATATTTTTAATTTTTTTCATTTCAGGAGCTATTTAACGCTAACACTTTGATATGTAAAATAAT
>ERZ887830.516-NODE-516-length-24562-cov-5.720406_pt1 | contig 24562 bp, 25 predicted proteins | sample MGYA00521101_ERZ887830 | MGnify/ENA primary metagenome ERZ887830 (study PRJEB32303, sample SAMEA104408592) | aquatic metagenome | biome: Marine water; feature: Pelagic; material: water | place: Baltic Sea | collected 2014-06-05T16:38:00 | depth 1,762 m ... | reverse complement strand
CCCATCATCCAGTCGCGGTGATTGGCGTTGCGCCAGCGGCAGCTTTCAAACACCCGCATCTTGTAGAGGTCCTTGATCGGGTTATAGCCCCCCGCCATGTCGCCGTAGATCGTGGCATAGCCCACCGCGACCTCGGATTTATTGCCCGTGGTCAGCACCATCTCGCCAAACTTGTTGGACAGCGCCATCAACAGCAAACCGCGCAAACGGGACTGGATGTTTTCTTCTGTCAGATCAGGCGTCGTGCCCTCGAACAGTGGCCCCAAGGCTTCTGTCACCGCCGCGCGCGGGCCAGAGATTGGCAACGTGTCCAACCGTATCCCCAAAGCCGCCGCCACACCTGCCGCATCGTCCAGCGAGTCCTGCGAGGTATATTCAGACGGCAACATCACGCCACGCACATTGTCCGGCCCCAGCGCATCGGCGGCAATGGTGGCGACAATCGCGCTGTCGATGCCGCCGGACAGGCCCAGCACGACCTTTTTGAACCCGGTCTTGCCCATATAGTCACGCAGACTTTCGACCATGACGCGGTAATCCTGCTCCCATTCGCCGGGATGCACGGCCACATCGCCGGACACCACGCGCCAGCCTTCGGCCCCGCGTTCCAGATCCACATGGGTCACGGCGCTGTCAAACACCGGCATCTGCACCGCCAGTTCCCCGCCGGGATTAAGCGCAAAACTGCCACCGTCGAACATCTGATCGTCCTGCCCGCCGACCATATTGAGATAGATCAGCGGCAGATCCGTCTCGACCACGCGGGCGACCATGTGGTTCAGGCGGGTCTCGAATTTGTTGCGGTAATAGGGCGATCCATTAGGCACCAATAGGAATTCCGCGCCCGTTTCTGCGAGAGTCTCGGCCACATCCTCGTGCCACGCGTCCTCGCAAATGGGCGACCCGATGCGAATATCCCCGACCGAATAGGGTCCGCCCAAAGGCCCCGCATCAAAGACGCGCACCTCGTCGAAAACGGTCTCGTTCGGCAGGTGATGTTTCAATACGCGGCTGACCACCTTGCCGCCCCGAAGAATGAAATAGGCGTTGTAAAGCTGGTCATCCCCGGCATAGGGCCCGCCAATCGCCAAAGCTGGCCCATCCGCGCAGCGCAGCGCAAGCGCATCAACCGCGGCCATCGCCGCAAGGTGAAACGCCGGTTTCATCACCAGATCCTGCGCGTTGTAGCCCGTGATAAACATCTCTGGCAGCGCGACCATGTCAGCGCCCGCCGCTTTGCCTTGCTGCCACGCCTCAAAGGCCAGATCCGCGTTGGCATCAATCGCCCCCACGGTCGGATTAAGCTGTGCCAAGGTCAGGCGGAACCTATCGCTCATGGTCTTTCCCTCTTTGATCACGCAGGTCTTATCAGAACACCGGGCCAAGGAAAGCCGATATGGGGCAAAAACCGTTGTAAGGCGCGCTTGAGTCACTTAGGATTGTCCGGCAAGCGGTCAAGCGCGGCCCTGATCGCGCAAGCAGAGACCGGACCCGGCGGGCAAGTGAGGAACATCGTGCACCATACATCACGTCTGATAACGCTGGCGGGGGCTCTGGCCTTTGCAGGACTGGCCTTTACAGAAAGCGCATTCGCACAATCCGGCAGCGAAGTTGTTCTCAAGCAATACGAGGACGGAGGCGTCTATGAGGGCACCTTCAAGGACGGCAAGCAGCATGGCATCGGCACCTATCGGTTGCCCAACGGCTATGAGTACACCGGAGCTTGGGCGGACGGCGAGATCAAGGGACAGGGCGTTGCGCGATTCCCCAACGGATCGGTCTATGAAGGGGCTTTTGCCAAGGGCAAACCCGAAGGCTTTGGCAAGATCACCTTTGCCGATGGAGGCACCTACGAGGGGGACTGGCTGGACGGGCGGATCAATGGCACGGGTGCAGCGGTCTACGCCAATGGCGTGAAATACGAGGGCGGATTTCGCAACGCGATGCACCACGGCATCGGCAAGATGCAAAGCCCTAATGGCTATGTCTATCAGGGCGAATGGGTGGACGGCGTCAAGGACGGCAAGGGCAAGATCACCTATCCCGATGGCGCGGTCTACGAGGGCGATCTGGTGCGCGGCGCGCGCGAAGGCAAGGGCAAGCTGACCATGCCCGATGGTCTGGTTTATGACGGCGCATGGGCGGACGGCCAGATCAATGGCACCGGGCGGCTAACGCAGGCCAATGGCGATATCTATGAGGGCGAGCTGGTCAACGGCGAACGGCAGGGCACCGGCAAAGTGCTGTACAAGAACGGGGACACCTATGAGGGCCAGTTCCTGAACGACCGTCGCCATGGCACCGGGACGTTTACCGGCGCGGATGGCTATGCCTACCTTGGCGAGTGGGTCACCGGGGGGATCGAGGGCAAAGGTCAGGTGACTTATCCCGACGGTTCTGTCTACGAGGGCGATTTCCGCAACGATCTGGCCGAGGGGACAGGTCGGATTCTCTATCCCGACGGGTCGTCCTACGAGGGCGCGTGGAAAGCGGGCGTGATCGAGGGCAACGGTGTCGCGAAATACGCCAATGGGCTGGTCTATGAGGGTCAGTTCAAGAACGCCAAGAACCACGGAATTGGCACGATGACCTTTACCGATGGCTATACCTATATTGGCGAATGGAAAGACGGTCAGCGGTCAGGGCAAGGCAAGGCGACCTATGCCGATGGCACCACCTATGAGGGTAAGTTCCTGAACGGGCAGCGCGAGGGACAGGGCACGATCGTGATGCCGGACGGGTTTACCTATACCGGCTCATGGAAAGCTGGCGAGATCGACGGACAAGGTCGCGCGACCTATGCCAACGGTGATGTCTACGAGGGTATGTTCGCCAAGGGCAAGCGGCAGGGCGAAGGCACCATCCGCTATTCCGGCGGCGAGCAGGCCACAGGGACATGGAACGACGGTATCCTCGACGAGGATAGCGCAGAGATTTCCCAGACGGGGTCTGATTAAGTCGTTCAACGGATCGGCTGTCACCAGATTGTGCGCCTTACAGGCGCGCTTTTCTGGCGCGTTGTGCGGTCTGTCGCTTTGTCCCGTTGACCTTACGGTCAACAACTCCTCGGGATATTTTTGAACAGAAGAAGCCGCTTACCCCCGTTTACCAAGGGATAGGTTTTCCTGCGTAGTCATAAAAATTGCCGGTATGCTCTGGTGTGAGACCGTCCAGCACCGCCAGCATGGATTTGGCAGCATCTTTGGGCGGCGTCGCTTTTTCAGGGCTGACAAAATCGGCGGTAAAGGGCGTGGCGACCGTACCGGGGTGCAAGGCGACGCAGATGGCGTGTTTGTGGGTCCGGGCGATTTCTATCGCTGCCCCATGGATGATCTGGTTCAGTGCGGCTTTGGCGGCGCGGTAACCGTACCAACCTCCAAGGCGGTTATCCCCGATGGATCCGACGCGGGCCGACAGGGCAGATATGACGCCACGTTTGTCGCGGGGCAACAGGCGCAGGCTGTGCTTGAGGATCAGCGCGGGGCCTGTGGCATTGACGGCGAATTGGTCTTGCAGAGCGGTCTCCGAAAGCTGACGCAGGGATTTTTCCGGCGCAGCGCCATCAATTTGCAGCGCGCCGGTGGCGATAAAGATCAGATCATATGGCCCGGTCAAAGGGTCCAGCACCGATTTGATCGAAGCTTCCGAGCGGATATCAAGCCCGTCGCGGCTGCGCGAGACTTGGGTGACGTGATGGCCCTGCCCGGACAGTTCGGCGCAGATAGCCTGCCCGATCCCCCCAGTGGCCCCGATGACAAGAGCTGTTTTCATGGCACGAGACTTAGCGTGCGAGGCATGAGGAACCAGAGCGCGACGGGCAATTTGGGCGACTATGGGGCTTTTTTCCTTTTCACGCGATGAAAGCGATGTATAACCGTCTGTATGTGTATTCGCGCTCATATTTTTTCGGTGGCCCCGTTGGGAATGCTTTCGCGCGACCTCCTACTCCTTAGCGTCCTCTGAGCGTGCCTTTTGGGCGCGACCGCTCAGAGGTGACCAGCGCCCGGACGTAAATTTCAGACACATCGCTAAGGACCAGACATGAAACCCGTGAACCTTGCTGCAAAGCTTGCGCTTTTTGACAGCCATTGGGACCCAAAGGTGATCGCCCGCTACAACGACAACGACGTGATGGTCGTCAAGTTTCAGGGCGAGTTTCCATATCACAAACATGACGCCACCGACGACTTCTTTCTTGTGATCGAGGGAGAGGTGACGATGGACCTAGAGGGACACGCCAGCGAGACCTTCGGCCCCGGAGAGCTTTTCATTGTGCCCAAAGGCGTTGTACACCGCCCCCGCGCGGTGACCGAGGCCAAGGTGCTTTTGATAGAGCCGACCGGTGAACCCAATACAGGCGACGCAGATGCCCCTGCCGCCACCAAAGACCAGATCTGAAGGATGGATCAGATGAGCAACGACCAAGTTTTGATTTTCGACACCACCCTGCGCGATGGTGAACAGTCCCCCGGCGCGACGATGACCCATGAGGAAAAGCTGGAAATCGCGATGATGCTGGACGAGATGGGCGTCGATATCATCGAGGCGGGCTTTCCCATTGCCTCTGAGGGTGATTTTGCCGCCGTCAGCGAGATCGCCAAACGGTCCAAGCGGTCCGTGATCTGCGGTTTGGCGCGGGCAAATTTCAAGGATATCGACCGCTGCTGGGAGGCGGTGAAACACGCCCGCCAGCCACGCATCCACACGTTTATCGGCACCTCTGCGCTGCACCGCGCGATCCCGAACCTGACCATGGATGAGATGGCCGACAGGATCCACGAGACGGTGAGCCACGCGCGCAACCTTTGTGACAATGTGCAATGGTCGCCCATGGATGCGACACGCACGGAATGGGACTATCTGGCACGGGTGGTCGAGATTGCGATCAAGGCGGGGGCGACTACGGTCAACATTCCCGACACGGTGGGCTATACGGCGCCCCGCGAGAGTGCTGATCTGATCCGGCGCCTGATCGCCGAAGTGCCCGGTGCGGAAAGTGTGATCTTTGCCACCCACTGCCATAACGATCTGGGCATGGCGACGGCGAACGCCCTTGCCGCCGTCGAAGGTGGCGCGCGTCAGATCGAATGCACGATCAACGGTCTCGGCGAGCGCGCAGGTAACACCGCGCTGGAAGAGGTGGTGATGGCGCTGAAGGTGCGTCACGACATCATGCCATGGAGCACAGGCGTAGACACGACCAAGCTGATGGCGATCTCTCGCCGGGTGGCCACGGTCAGCGGTTTCAACGTGCAGTTCAACAAGGCGATTGTGGGCAAGAACGCTTTTGCCCATGAAAGCGGCATCCATCAGGACGGGATGCTCAAGAACGCCGAGACCTTCGAAATCATGCGCCCCGAGGATGTGGGCCTGACAGAGACCAATATCGTGATGGGCAAGCATTCCGGGCGGGCCGCGTTGCGCTCCAAGCTGACCGATCTGGGCTATCAGTTGGCTGACAATCAGTTGATGGATGTCTTTGTCCGCTTCAAGGCGCTGGCAGATCGCAAGAAGGAAGTCTTTGACGACGACCTGATCGCCCTGATGCGGGACAGTTCCGTGGCAATGGCCAACGACCGTTTGCAGGTCAAGGACCTGCGTGTGGTCTGTGGCACCGCAGCGCCACGGACCGCCGATTTGACAATGATCGTCGATGGCGCAGAACACAGCGTCAGCGCAGAAGGCGACGGGCCGGTCGATGCGGTGTTCAGGGCCATCGGCATGATCTTTCCCCATGAGGTCGACCTGCAACTTTATCAGGTGGCCGCCGTCACCGAAGGCACCGACGCACAGGCCACCGTCAGCGTCCGCCTTGAAGAGGATGGCAAGTTCGCAACCGGCGAAGCGGCAGACACAGATACGGTCGTCGCCTCTGCCAAAGCCTATGTCGCGGCCCTCAACCGGCTGCTGGTGCGGCGCGAAAAGACGGCTCCGAATTCGGATGTTAAGACCGTGACCTACAAAGACGCGGGCTAAACCGCGACTTTCGCCGTCGAAATGTAGGGATGTGGCAAGTATTTTGCCACATCCGATTTTCTGGCCTTTCACCCGGCAACCAGCACAAAACCGACAATTCCGGCAAGGCCAAGGCTGATACAGAGCCAAAAAGCGCAATATTCCGGCCTTGCAGGGCGACTTGCACTTTTCGAACCTTACCCAAAAGCCGATCCAAATCGCCCCTTGCGGCGGAATTGCGCTGAATTGTCCGCCTGCACCTCTTTTCCTCTAGGCCACACCCCCATATAAGTCCCAGCGATGTGGCCAGTGCGTCGCAAATCAGAAATTCGGATCCAGCAGGAAGTCACATATATGTTTGGTTTGTCAGGCTTGTTCTCGTCGGACATGGCGATTGACCTCGGCACGGCCAATACGCTGGTCTACGTCAAAGGTCGCGGTATCATTCTGAACGAACCTTCGGTTGTCGCTTATCACATCAAGGACGGGCGAAAGCAGGTTCTGGCAGTGGGCGAGGATGCCAAGCTGATGCTGGGGCGCACCCCGGGCAGCATTCAGGCGATCCGGCCCATGCGTGAAGGCGTGATTGCCGATTTCGACGTGGCCGAAGAGATGATCAAGCATTTCATCCGCAAGGTGCATCGGCGTTCGACCTTTTCCAAACCCAAGATCATCGTCTGTGTACCCCATGGCGCAACCCCCGTTGAAAAACGCGCGATCCGCCAGTCAGTTCTGTCGGCGGGCGCACGGCGTGCCGGTCTGATCGCTGAACCCATTGCGGCGGCCATTGGCGCGGGAATGCCGATCACCGATCCCACCGGCAACATGGTCGTGGACATCGGCGGCGGGACAACCGAGGTCGCCGTTCTGTCACTGGGCGATATCGTCTATGCGCGCTCGGTCCGGGTCGGGGGCGACCGCATGGACGAGGCGATCATCAACTACCTGCGCCGCCAGCATAACCTGCTGATCGGGGAAAGCACCGCAGAGCGGATCAAGACCAGCATCGGCACCGCCCGCATGCCCGACGACGGACGTGGTGCCAGCATGCACATCCGGGGGCGTGACCTGCTGAACGGCGTGCCGAAAGAAACCGAGATCTCGCAGGCCCAAGTGGCAGAGGCTCTGTCCGAACCTGTACAGGCGATCTGCGAGGCCGTGATGACCGCCCTCGAAGCGACGCCGCCCGACCTTGCCGCTGATATTGTGGATCGCGGCGTGATGCTGACGGGCGGAGGAGCGTTGCTGGGAGAATTGGACCTTGCCCTGCGCGAACAAACCGGACTCGCGGTTTCAGTTGCGGATGAATCCCTGAATTGTGTGGCTTTGGGCACCGGCAAAGCGCTTGAATACGAAAAGCAACTGCGCCATGTCATCGACTACGAAAGCTAGGCGCTTGACGGTGGACCGGCGGTCAAAAAGACAATAGGACCCTCGAAAAATACCATAAATTGGGTTAAGCTGCTTTTGCGGAGGCAGATGTGGCAAGAGACAGAGGCAATAGTGACGACTATGTGCGACCGGTCAGGCGAATCCTGATCGGCCTGCTAGTGCTGTCTCTATTCACCGTGTTCCTGTTCTGGCGCATCGACAGCCCCCGTGTGGAACGGATGCGGGCGCAACTGGTGGATCGGATCGTGCCGCGCTTTGACTGGGTGCTTGTGCCCGTGAGTAAAGCCGCCAGGATGATCGAGAACTTTCAATCCTACGCCAGAATTTACGAGCAGAACCAACAGCTTCGCCGTGAATTGCAGCAGATGAAAGCGTGGAAAGAGGCCGCGCTGCAACTGGAGCAGCAAAACGCAAAGCTGCTGGATCTGAACAACGTGCGCCTTGACCCGAAACTGACCTATGTGACTGGCGTTGTGCTGGCCGACAGCGGGTCACCCTTTCGCCAGTCGGTGCTGCTGAATATCGGGCAGCGCGACGGCATCGTCGATGGCTGGGCCGCAACAGACGGCTTGGGCCTTGTGGGGCGGATCAGCGGTGTCGGCAAATCCACCGCCCGCGTGATCCTGCTGAACGACAGTAGCAGCCGCATTCCGGTAACAATCCAGCCCTCTGGCCAACGCGCGATCCTGTCTGGCGACAATACCAAACTGCCCCCGATCGAGTTTCTGGAAAGCCCCAAACTGGTCCGTCCCGGCGACCGTGTGGTCAGCTCTGGCGATGGCGGGGTCTTTCCGGCGGGCATTCTGGTGGGGCAAGTGGCGCAGGGCACCGACCGTCGCCTGCGCGTGCGCCTGTCTGCCGATTACGAACGGCTCGATTTCCTGCGCGTGTTGCGCTCTATGCCGTCCGAACCCGTGGTCGATCCCGGCGGCCTTGTTCTGCCCGATGGTGCCCAACCTGATGGCACACAGCCCGGCGAGGCGGTCCTGACCCTGCCACGACAAACGGGCGGAGCAGATGGCTGAGACCAACCTGACCGCAAACCGATGGATCTACGGTCTGGCCTATTTTGGTCTGATGGGGCTGATCATGCTGGTGCAGATCCTGCCGCTGGACCTTGGGTTTTACGATTTGCCCGGACCCGATATGATGCTGTGCATCACCTTTGCCTGGGTGCTGCGCTGCCCAAAATATGTGCCCACGCCCCTGATCGCCGCGGTGTTTCTGGTTGCCGATATGCTGTTCATGCGCCCTCCCGGTCTATGGACCGGGCTTGTGGTGCTTTGCGTCGAAGTCCTGCGCAACCGGGCGGGTCCCTCTCGCGACCAGCCGTTTCTGGTCGAATGGGCGATGGTGGCTGTGCTGGTTCTGGGCGCAAGCGTTCTGCAAAGTCTGGTGCTGGCGATCTTCTTTGTGGATCAGGCGGGACTTGGCCTAAGCCTGTTGAAATTCCTTGCGACTGTGTTCACTTATCCCATAGTGGTCGTGGCGTCCCGCTGGGTGTTTGGCGTTGAAAAAATGACATCGGGCGAGTTGGATGCCTGGGGCCGACGAATATGAGACGGATATGAGACGCTTATGAGGCGGACAGCCAAAGACACCGAGGAAAGTGCGCGCAAGATCAGCCGCCGCGGGCTGATCCTTGGCGGAGCGCAAGTTGGCTTTATGGGCCTGCTGGCGCTGCGGATGCGCTATATGCAGGTCGATCAGGCCGATCAATTCCGCCTGCTGGCCGAGGAAAACCGCGTCAACATCCGCCTTTTGCCCCCCGCCCGTGGGTTGATCTATGACCGCAATGGCGTCGTGCTGGCCGAGAACGAGCAAAACTATCGCATCGTTCTTGTGCGCGAGGACGCGGTTGATGTGGATGCGGTGCTGGCGCGTCTGGCGCAACTGATCCAATTGCCAGAGGAAGATCTTGAACGCGCCCGGCGCGAGATTGCCCGCCTCAGTCCCTTTGTGCCCGTCACCGTCGCGGATCGCCTCAGCTGGGAGGCCTTTGCCGAAGTCTCGGTCAACGCGCCCGCCCTGCCCGGTATCACACCAGAGGTCGGCCTTAGCCGACTTTATCCGCTACAGGATGATTTTGCCCATGTGATCGGCTATGTCGGCCCGGTCAGCGACTATGATCTGGGTCGGATCGAAGACCCGGACCCCTTGCTACAAATCCCGAAATTCCAGATTGGCAAGACCGGAGTCGAAAACAAACTGGAAGGCGATCTGCGGGGCAAGGCCGGCACCAAACGGATCGAGGTCAACGCAGTGGGCCGCGTCATGCGAGAGCTTGGCCGTCAGGAAGGACGCGCGGGCGCAAACCTGCAACTGACGCTGGACAGCCGGTTGCAAAACTATGTGCAGGCCCGTCTTGGCGATCAAAGCGCCAGTGCCGTGGTGATGGATGTCCGCAGCGGTGACGTGCTGGCCGTCGGATCTGCCCCCGCCTTTGATCCCAACAAATTCGTGCGCGGCATCAGCGTGGCCGATTATTCACAGCTGACCGAGAATGAATATCGCCCGCTGTCCAATAAATCGGTACAGGGCGTCTATCCGCCTGCGTCGACGTTCAAGATGGTCACGGTGCTGGCCGCGTTAGAGGCCGGGGTCATCAAACCAGACGAGACCATCTGGTGCGGGGGCTACAAAGAGGTCGGCGGGCGCAAGTTCCACTGCTGGAGCCGGGGCGGCCACGGCTGGGTCAATCTGCGCGACTCGCTAAGCCATAGTTGCGACGTCTACTATTATGACATTGCCGAGCGTGTCGGGATCGAAAACATCTCTGCCATGGCCCGCAAACTGGGTCTTGGAGAGCGCCATGACCTGCCGTTATCCGCTGTGTCCAGCGGATTGACCCCCACAAAGGCATGGAAAAAGGAAAACCGGGATTCGGAGTGGGTGGTCGGGGATACGCTGAACTCTGGCATCGGACAGGGTTTCGTTCTGACCTCGCCCCTGCAACTGGCGGTGATGACCGCCCGGATTGCCTCTGGCCGGATAATTTCGCCCCATATGCTGAAATCCCGCGACTCTGTCGAGGTGGACATAGAGGCCGCCCCGCGTCTGGATATCGACCCCAAGCATCTGGAAATGGTGCGCGATGGCATGTACGCCGTGGTCAACACGCGGCAAGGCACAGCCTATGGCAGCCGGGTCGTGGCCGATGACATTCGTATGGCGGGCAAGACCGGCACCAGTCAGGTCGTCGCCATCAGCCCCGAAGAGCGCGCGCGCGGCATCACCCGTAACGAAGACCGCGAATGGAAGCGGCGCGACCATGCCCTGTTCGTCAGCTACGCGCCCTATGACAACCCGAAATACGCCTGTTCCGTCGTGGTCGAACATGGCGGCGGCGGATCACAGATCGCGGCCCCCATCGCGCGCGATATCGTGCTTCAGGCGCTGTACGAGGGCACACCGCCGCTGTCCGCCTATCCCAACAGCCAACGCGGCCGGATCCGCTCGCAGCAGGAAAAGATGCAGCTGCGCGATCCCAACAGCTTTACCGACGGGCGCAGCCGCGCATGAGCTATCTTGAGTATACGGTCAAACATGTTCCGACCGGGTTTTCAAAGCTGCTCTATATCAACTGGGCGCTGGTCATTCTGCTGATGGCCGTCGCAGGCATCGGGTTTCTGATGCTCTATTCCGTCGCCGGGGGCTCGCTTAGCCCTTGGGCTGAACCGCAGATGAAACGCTTTGCCCTCGGCGTGGTGGTGATGTTTTTTGTCGCCATGGTGCCGATCTGGTTCTGGCGCAATATCGCTGGACTGGCCTATGGGATTTCTTTGCTTTTGCTTTTGTACGTTGAGTTTTTCGGCGTCACAGGCATGGGCGCGCAACGCTGGATCAACCTCGGCTTTATGCGACTGCAACCGTCAGAGTTGACCAAGATCACACTGGTTATGATCTTGGCGGCCTATTACGACACGCTGGACATCAAGAAAACCTCGCGCCCCATATATGTGATAATCCCCCTTTTGATCATCCTGCTGCCCACAATGCTAGTCCTGCGCCAGCCCGACCTTGGCACGGCAATCCTTCTGGTCACCGGTGGCGGCATCGTGATGTTCCTTGCAGGCGTCCACTGGGCCTATTTCGGTGCCGTCATCGCCAGCGCCGTCGGGATCGTCGCCGCCGTGTTTGAATCGCGCGGCACCACATGGCAACTGCTGAAAGACTACCAATACCGCCGCATCGACACCTTTCTGGACCCGTCCAGCGATCCGCTGGGCGCGGGCTATCACATCACCCAGTCAAAGATCGCGCTGGGATCAGGCGGCTGGACCGGGCGCGGTTTCATGCAGGGCACCCAAAGCCGTCTGAACTTTCTGCCCGAGAAACACACCGACTTTATCTTTACCACATTGGCCGAAGAGTTCGGCTTTGTCGGGGCCTTCACCCTGCTGGGGCTTTATGCGCTGATCATCCTGTTTTGCGTCATCTCTGCGATCAACAACAAGGACCGCTTTGGCTCGCTGCTGACGCTCGGCGTGGCGGCCACCTTCTTTTTGTTCTTCGCGGTGAATATGTCTATGGTCATGGGCCTTGCGCCCGTGGTCGGCGTGCCCCTGCCCATGGTCAGCTATGGCGGCTCGGCCATGCTGGTCCTGCTGATCGCCTTCGGCCTCACCCAATCCGCCCATATCCACCGCCCAAGAGGTCGCTGATGCCCAATATTCTCTTTGCCGCCGGCGATAAGCGCTGGCAGCAGTATAAAGACACCCTGCCCCTCGCTTTTGACGCCGTTGGCCTGACGGACTGTGACCTCCGCCGGGATCATGCGCCTCAAGATACCGATTATATCGTCTATGCGCCCAGCGAGGGCGGGCTCAGCGATTTCACCCCCTACACAAAAACAAAAGCCGTGCTGTGCCTCTGGGCCGGGGTCGAGGATATCGTCACCAACACCACACTGACCCAACCCCTGACCCGTATGGTCGATACCGGCCTGTCAGAAGGCATGGTCGAATGGGTCACAGGCCAGATCCTGCGCCATCACCTTGGGCTGGACGCGCAGATCATCAATCCCGATCACAAATGGCAGGCTATCGCGCCGCCACTTGCCCGCAACCGCACCGTCGCCATCCTCGGCCTCGGCGCTTTGGGTGCGGCGTGCGGCGCAGCCCTTGCAGCCCTGAATTTCAATGTCACCGGGTGGAGCCGTTCGCAAAAATCTCTGCCCGGCATCACCTGCCATTCTGGCGAGGATGGCCTGCAAGAGGTCCTGAACACAGCTGAAATCCTCGTTCTGCTGATGCCCCTGACCACAGCCACCGAAAACCTGATCAACGCGCGCACCCTCGCTGAGATGCCCAAAGGCGCGGTCATCATCAACCCCGGCCGAGGGCCCCTGATCGACGACAACGCCCTGATCGCGGCACTGGACAGCGGCCACATCGCCCACGCGACGCTGGATGTCTTCCGTCAGGAACCCCTGCCCCAAGGCCACCCCTTCTGGGCGCACCCAAAGGTCACCGTTACGCCCCATATTGCCAGCGAAACACGTCCCGAAACCGCCAGCCAGGTCATCGCAAAGAATATCCGCAGATCAGAGCAAGGCGAACCTCTGATGCACCTGGTCGACCGCTCAACCGGTTATTAATCCCCCTGTTACACTTTGACTTTCACCTGCGGTGATCAAAGCTTACGTCAATTTGACTAATAATCTTCGGCCTTCATCTGGCCGAAAATACCTTGGGAAGGTCTGGAGGGGCTGGCCCCTCCAGTCGGTCGGATTGCAAAAGGCAATTCGAAGTCAGATCAAACCATGCGTGGCAAACAGCGCCTTCAGATCGGTCTGCGCGCGCGCGCCGATGTGGCTGATCACTTCAGCCCCCGCGATACAGCCCATGCGCCCACAGGCCTCAAGGCTGTGCCCCTCAACCAAACCCCACAGGAAAGCTCCTGCAAACAGGTCTCCGGCCCCTGTGGCGTCCACCACTTTGGTCTCGATTGCAGGGACATCCCAGCGCAGATCACCCGATACGATATAGGCCCCGTTTTCGCTATCGGTGCAGACCACAGTCTCGATCTCTGCCGCTGCCGCCTTTAGGGCCGCGTCCAGATCCTCGGTCTCATACATCGACAGGATCTCTGCCCGGTTCGCGAACAACAGATCCACATGATCGCGCAGCATCGCGGCGAAAGCCTCTCGGTGGCGGCTTATGCAGAAAGGATCAGACAGCGTGATCGCCACCTTCCCCCTGGCCCCGCGACAGGCCGCGACGGCCTTGGCAAAGGCCTCGTGGCTGTCTGGCCCATCAAAGCGATATCCCTCAAGAAAGATCCATTCAGCATCGGCCATCATCGCCTCGTCGATGTCATCGGGTGCCAGAAACTCTGTCACGCCCAGATAGGTGTTCATCGACCGCTCGCCATCCGGCGTCACCAGCACGATGCAGCGCCCGGTTTCTGCCGGATGATCCTTTGGCGCCAGCGCCGTCTCGTAGACCGCCCCCTGCGCGCGCAGGTCATGGGCGAAAATTTCGCCAAGCTGGTCGTTCTTGACCTTACCCACATAGGCCGTCCGTCCGCCCAGATGCGCCACCCCAGCAATCGAGTTTGCACACGACCCCCCAGAGATTTCCTGCGCAGGCCCCACCAGACCGTATAGCTCGACACCGCGCGCCATATCGGTCAGCTGCATGATGCCTTTTTCGATGCCATTCTCCGCCAAAAATGCGTCATCGCATTTGGCCAGCACATCCACCATGGCATTGCCGATCCCGACAATCTGATATTTCTTGCTCAACTGGTCTTCTCCTCAAAGGGGCATAGGTCATTGATCGGGCAAATCCCGCATTTCGGTTTGCGCGCCACACAGATATAGCGACCGTGCAGGATCATCCAGTGATGCGCATGGTGTTGAAACTCTGCCGGAATATTGTCCTCGATGGCGCGTTCGACCACATCGACGTTCTTGCCCGGCGCCACACCAGAGCGGTTTCCAAAGCGAAAAATATGCGTATCGACGGCCTGCGAAGGCTGCTTGAACCACATGTTCAGCACCACATTCGCGGTTTTGCGCCCCACACCGGGCAGTGATTGCAGTGCCGCGCGGCTTGACGGCACAATCCCGTTATACTCGTCAACCAGAATCCGGCTTAACTTTATGACATTCTTGGCTTTATTTCGAAACAGCCCGATGGTCTTGATGTGTTCGATCACGCCCTCTTCGCCCAGATCCAACATCTTCTGCGGCGTATCCGCCACCGCAAACAGCCCGCGCGTGGCCTTGTTCACCCCCGCGTCCGTTGCCTGCGCCGACAGCGCCACCGCCACCACTAGCGTGAAGACGTTCACATGCTCAAGCTCGCCCTCAGGCTCTGGTTCCACCGCGCGAAACCGCTCAAAGATCGCGTAGATCTCGTGATATCCAAGTTGTTTTGCCATTTCTGCCCTTCTGGCCGACCAAATCGCGCGCGGCAAGCCCTGTCTCAATGAAATCTCAATGAAGTTGCCAGATACAAGGTCTGTTCGTGTCCGGAGCTTGCTATATGTCGTCCTATCAATTCTACATCTACACCAAAGACGCCCTCGTTCTGGAGGCGGAGGTTGACGGAAACATTTACAGCCTGTCCAAGGACTTCGATTTCACCACAGACCGCTACCGCGTGATGGTGCAGGATGATGACACAGTGGCCCGCGTGTCCGGACAGGCCGCCCAAATTGCGACTGTGCTTACAATGGATGGTCGCACCGTATGCCAAGGCCTGATTGATGCCCCTGTGTATGACGAGATGCATGGGCCAAACGGGGCATTTTTCATAGATCGGATAGAGTTGGACGGCCTCCATATCGGTTATGCACCCTCCGAAGAACTGATGCCCGGCGTGCGTTATTCTATGCTTGGCACGAGCACGGGTATAAGCGCGGGCGCGATCCCGACTTTTATGGCCAGCAATTCCGTTCCCTGTTTCTGCGAGGGCGCTTTGATCGAAACCGAAGACGGCCCCGTTCCGATTGAAGAGATCACCATCGGTCAAAAGGTTCTTACCCTTGATCACGGTGCGCAACCTGTGCTTTGGGCGGGGCGCTTTTCCGTCTCGCCGCTTCAGCTGTCGCGGAATATCAACCTCTACCCAGTCACCTTAAGCCCGAATTCCATCGGTCCGGATTGCCCGTCCGAGGCGCTTTCAATTTCTGGCAATCATCAGATCTTGCTCAGTGATGCCGAGATCCAACTCTACTTCGGAGAGGATGAGGCGCTCGCTCCGGCCCGTCGGATCGCACAAGCGGCACAAGAGACCTCCCAAGACACTGCGATTCTCTATCCTTTGACCTTTCACCACCTTCTTTTTGAGCAACACGAGATCATTTGTGCCAATGGCCTTTGGTGTGAAAGCTTTTTACCCAGCCCGCAGGCACTGACCCGCCTGTCCACACGGGATCAATGGGATATCGACAGCCTTATGGGCGACACCCTCGACACAGTAAAAACGGCGCGCCGCAGCCTGAAAAACTGGGAATGTACGGTGCTGACCCCGCGCAAGACCACACTGTTTCGCGCCCAAGAGCATTTACCACCCGGCTTTAAACAAAGCGCATAATCCGGGTCGCGTTGGCGCGAACAGCCCCATAAACTCTGCCAAAAAGGAGAGCCTCGTTATGGATGTCGCCACGCAAGACCCAAGCTACCATTTCGCCGTCATCCGGCGCGCGATCGACTTGATCGACGTCGCTGGCGCAGAACCTCTGACCCTTGAGGATCTGGCGCGCGAAATGAACATGAGTCCCGCGCATTTTCAGCGTGTCTTTAGCCGTTGGGTTGGCGTCTCTCCAAAACGCTACCAGCAATACCTGACGCTGGATAACGCCAAGACCCTGCTGCGCGACCGTTTCACCACCTTGGACACGTCTGTCGAACTTGGCCTCAGCGGCAGTGGCCGTCTGCACGACCTCTTTTTGCGCTGGGAGGCGATGAGTCCCGGTGAATTCGGTCGCAAGGGCTCTGGATTGACCATCTCTTTTGGTACGTTTGCCAGCCCCTTCGGCCCTGCCATCGCCATGGGCACCGATCGCGGCCTGTGCGGGCTTGCCTTTACCGAAGAGACTGGCCCCGCGCACGCCATGGCGGACCTGCGCAGCCGCTGGCCAGATGCCACGTTTATCGAGGCACCAGACCGCCTTGAACATTGGGTCACCGCCGCCTTTGAAATGCGGGGTGAAACTGCCCTGCACATGATCGGCGCACCGTTCCAGATCAAGGTCTGGGAGGCATTGCTGCGCATCCCCTCAGGGCATGTCAGCACGTATTCAGAGATTGCCAAATCCATCGGCTCGGATCGTGCGGTGCGCGCTGTGGGCACGGCTGTCGGGCGTAACCCGGTCATTTGGTTGATCCCCTGCCACCGCGCCCTGCGCAAATCCGGGGCCTTGGGCGGGTATCATTGGGGCCTGCCAGTCAAGCGGGCCTTGCTTGCCTATGAGGCCGCGCGCGAGGACGCCAGATTGTAAATCGGGCCCTGAAAACACCACCCGGCCCCCTGCATATGCTCACGCAAATGTTTCTAACTGGCGAATAATCGCCGACATCACATTGCTTTGTCTTTGGCCGCGTCGCACAAGATCGTTATATCCTGATCAACGACACCCAAAGTCAAAAAGGCCATACTGATGACATTCAAGACACCGATTCTGCTGGCGTGCGCTGGTTTGCTTGCCCTGACCGCCTGCACAAGCCCAAGCCAGACAACCACAACCCCAAACCAACGCACCAAAGAGGGGGCCGTTGCCGGCGCTCTGGTTGGCGGCGTTCTTGGCGCTTTGACCGGCGGAGATGGAGGCGAGCGTCGTCGTGGTGCACTCGCTGGCGCAGTTGTTGGCGGCGCTGTTGGTGCGGCCATCGGCTATAACCTTGATCAGCAGGCCGCAGAATTACAACGCGACTTTGACAATGGCCGTATCCAGATCATCAACAACGGAGACAACCTTGTGGTTCGTATGCCGGACGGCATCCTGTTCGCCGTCGACAGCGCCTCTGTGAACCCGGCGCTGAACTCTGACCTTCGGGTCTTGGCCAACAGCCTGAACAAATATCCAGGATCGACCGTCCAAGTGGTCGGCCATACGGATAACACAGGGGCCGCCGCCTATAACCAAGACCTAAGCCAGCGTCGTGCGGGTGCAGTTTCGCAGGTTCTGGTGGGCGCAGGCGTCAGCGCCGGGCGAATCCAAAGTTTTGGCCAAGGCGAAAATCAGCCCATCGCAAGCAACCTGACCGTCGAAGGCAGAGCCCAGAACCGCCGTGTTGACATTACAATCCGTCCAAATAGCTAAGATCACATAAATTCCACAGAAGGCCGGGCAGGAATGTCCGGCCTTTTTGGTTGTCGGCCCCTTCATGCGGTCATATATTTTGACCAAATCAGGGGGGCCTATGCCGTTCGAAAAGATCACAGCAGAAAAGCTATCGCAATCGGTGGTGAAACAAATCGAACTGCTGATTCTGCGTGGCATTTTACGCCCCGGAGAGCGCCTGCCGTCGGAACGTGAGCTAAGCGAGAAACTGGGCGTCTCTCGCCCCAGCTTGCGTGAAGCGATTGCAACGCTTCAGGACAACGGCCTGCTCGACACCCGTGCCGGGGCCGGAATTTTTGTTGCTGATGTGCTTGGATCCGCCTTTTCCCCCGGTCTGATCCGCCTCTTTGCCGCCCATGACGAAGCGGTGTTCGACTACATCGCCTTTCGGCGCGACATGGAAGGGCTGGCGGCAGAGCGCGCGGCCAAATTGGGATCCGACACGGATCTTAAAGTGATCGGCGCGGTCCTGACCAAGATGGAAGCCGCCCACCTGAAACGCGATCCCAGTGATGAGGCCACGCTGGACGCCGAGTTTCACCTTGCGATTATCGAGGCGAGCCATAATGTTGTGATGCTGCATATGATGCGCTCGATGTATCAACTGCTGCGCGAAGGCGTGTTCTACAATCGCCAGATGATGTTCAAACAACGCACCACCCGCAGCGACCTGCTGGCTCAACACCGCGCTATCAACGAGGCGCTGCAAGCCCGCGATCCCGAGACCGCCCGCAAAGCGGTTGAGGCGCATCTGGCCTATGTGGACAATGCGCTGCGCGATCAGCAAAAGGCGGACCGCAACGAGTCGATTGCCCGTCAACGCTTTGAACATGAACAGGCACGCGGATAGCCGCCCAGACCTGTGGCCCAAATCCGCCGACTCTGTCGTCTTCTGAAAATTTGGGTGTTTTCGGCCTGTTATCCGATAACCGACTGCTGATATTGCCTGTCGTCGCGGGACGGTCGTTTGATCGGATCACCGCCAATAAAACCATGGAGCCTACCAATGTCGACCACCACCGCAGAGCGCCCCGAGCAGGCCGCAAGTGCGAAACCCTCTCTGCCCGCCGACCAACGCCGCACGCCAGATCCAAGGAAAGTGCAGACCACGCCAGAGCCTGTTTTTACGGATTGGGCGAGCATTTAACGACAGCTGAATATTGGGCTGTAAATGAAAAAACCCGGCCAGTTGGCCGGGTTCTTATTTAGGGAAGAGGCCTGTACTTAGTGCAGTTTGGCCTCGACGGTCGAGATTGCATCATCAATCAAGGCATTTCCGGACGCAGCCGTCATCTGCTTGGCGATCACATCCCGTGCAGCAGCGATCGCAACCTGAACGGCCTCGTCGCGCACTTCTTTAACCACTTTGGCCTGAGCAGATGCAATTTGATCGCCAGCAGACGCAAGACGACGGGCCACGGTGGCCTCTAGGTCTTTCTTGGCCTGCTCTGCGGCCAGTTTGGCCTCTTCATGGGCGGCCACGATGATCCGTTCGGAATGTTCCTGAACTTCGCGGTGCTTGCGCTCGTAACTGGCCAAAAGGGTCTGCGCCTCTTCGCGCAGGGCCTTGGCCTCGTTCAATTCAGCCGTGATAGCATCCGCGCGCTTGTCCAGCAGCCCACCGATCATGCCCGGCACCTTCATGTAGACAAGGAACCCGACAAACAGAAGGAAGGCCAGCAACACCACGAAATCGGTATTGGAGAGCGAAACAAAAGGACCGGTTGCAGCAGCAGCGGGCGACGCCGCGACAGCGAGGATCAGAGTAAGGCGACGCATGGCTCTTATCCTTTCATCTGGCTGGCAATGGCAGCCTGTATGCTTTTTGCATCAGACGATCCACCCAGCGAGGCGACGATTTCGGCGGCGGTGTCTGTTGCGACGGCTTTGACCGATTCCATTGCACCATCCCGGATCTCGGCAATTGCCTTTTCCGATTCAGCGGTCTTGGCAGAGATCTCTGCGTCCGCTTTTGCGATGGCCACATCAAGGTCGGCCTGAATATCCGCCTTCGCCTGGGCGATAATCTTGTTGGCTTCGGCGCGCGCGTCGGTCAGGGCCTGATTATAGGCGACCTCGGCATCTTCGGCCTTCATCTTCATTTCTTCGGCCGCAGACAGATCGTTGGTGATCGTGCCCTGACGTTCGGCCAGAACGCTGGCAATCCGGGGCAGAGCGATGCGTGACAGGATCAGATAGATCGCCACCAAAGTCACTGCCAACCAGAAGATCTGGTTAGAGAATGTCGAAAAGTCCAGTTGCGGCAGACCACCCGACTCAGCAGCCTGATGCGCTGCGTCCGCTCCTGCGTAGCCGGCGTCTGCGCCGTCGCTTACTGTTTCTGTTGCCATGTCGTCCTCTGACTACCTTGGGCGTATCGGGTGAGCCTGAACCCACCCGACCATAAGGAGTGTTCGGGGTTGTTTAGACGGCAAACATCAGCAGCAGAGCGACGAGGAACGAAAAGATCCCCAGTGCTTCTGCGAATGCGATGCCGATGAACATAGTCGCGGTCTGACCAGCAGCGGCGGATGGATTGCGCAGAGCGCCTGCCAGATAGTTGCCAACAACGTTACCCACACCGATAGCAGCGCCGCCCATTCCGACGGATGCCAAGCCTGCGCCAATGAACTGGCCCATTTGTGCGATATCACCTTCCATGTCTTTTCTCCTTACGATGGAATTTCAGTGGTTTCGAAGGTGGACATAAGGCCCACCGCGTTTTGGATCACGGCACCGGGGTGCCGAAGAATTAGTGATGCGGATGCAGCGCGTCTTTGAGATACACACAAGCGAGGATCGCAAAGACATAGGCCTGAATGAAGGACACCAGCACCTCAAGCGCATAGATCGCTGAGATCGCGATAATCGCAAAGGGCGAGATCGCCAGCACGGCAGCAAACGCTGCGAAAACCTTGATCACGGCGTGACCTGCCATCATATTGCCCGCCAAACGAATGGAATGGCTGACGGGACGCACAAAGTAAGAAATGATCTCGATCAGAGCGAGCACTGGACGCAGCGGCAGCGGTGCCGCGCTGACCCAGAACAAGCGCAAAAAGCTCATGCCATGCAGGGCGAAACCCACAACCGTCACCGTCAGGAACACCGCCATCGCCAGCACTGCTGTGACCGCAATATGGGACGTTGTGGTAAAGGCTTTCGGCAGCAGACCAAGGAAGTTGGCGAAAAGAATGAACATGAACAGCGTCATGATATAAGGGAAAAACCGCACAGCGTCCTTGCCCGTCACATCCTCGACCATCTTGTAGATGAACCCATAGGACAGTTCCGCAACCGACTGAATCCGGTTTGGCACAATCGCGCGACCTCGCGTGCCGACAACCAGTAGCAGCGTGATGCACACCACGGTCAGGAACATCCACAGGGTGACGTTCGTTGGTGTATACCAATGGAGAACGTCACCGCCAAAAAGTGGCTTTACGATGAACTGATCCATCGGGTGAAAAACCAGACCGCCGCTGCTTTCTTCTGTCGCCAAGGCCCTATTCCTCGTCCTTACCGGGGGAAACCCCCATCGCTTCTTTCTGAAGCTCCTGCGCAGAGCGCAACATGGTGCGCACCCCGGCGATGAAGCCCAACAATACAAATATCACCAGGAACAGAGGCAGCGTGCCAAACAGCACATCCAACCCGTACCCGATACCAAACCCTAGCAGCAGACCCGCCACAAGCTCGGTCACCATCCGCCAGGCTACCTGCGCCTGAGAATGATGGTCTTCGATCGTCGGCTCCGGCGTGGTCTCAGCTTTCAACGCCGCGATCCGTGCATCAAGCCGCTTGAGCCGCTCTTTTTCCGCAGGATCGACCATGTCCGTGGCCCCTTGATCGTTCGAGCGGAACCTAGGGAGGGGGGCATACAGAGTCAAGCGGCCATATTACGCCTCAATGACAGTCTACCACACTGTTTTATATAGATTTATTTTCACCTGCGACAAGTCGGCAGACCCACCATCCGACCCAGACAGGCCCATATCCTTATTCAACCATTTGGTTGACCTTGCCAAGGTTCGGCTAGGCAGACGGGTGGAATGTCGCTAGACGAAACTATGACACTGGAACTCGATCAGGTTTTCGCCGCCCTTGCCGACCCCACCCGCCGCGCGATCCTGTCGATGCTGCTAGAGGATGATATGGCCGTCACCGATGTGGCAGAGCCGTTCGAAATATCATTGGCCGCCATTTCAAAACACCTCGCCATCCTCACCCGCGCAGGCTTGATCGCGCAGGAAAAACGAGGCCGCGTGAAATGGTGCAAACTGGAACCGGACGCGCTGCGCGCCGCCTCTGTCTGGATGCAAAGCTTTGGCCAGTTCGAACCCGTCAACCTCGACCACTTCGAGGCGTTTCTGGCCAGCGAGTTCTCTCCCCCCGACGAATCCCCGTTTTAAACCATCCCTTCAGTTTCATCTTGGTCAAAATACTCCGGGGGGCCGTTCATTGGTGCGCCATTGGTCCGAGGACCAATGGACGGCGGGCTGGCCCCCACCTCGCGCGCTCTGCGCAGGCAGAGCGCAAACCCTAAACCCCCTCTTTAACCTTGGCCTCTTCATCCTTTAGCAGCATCAACAGCGCGATGACCGTCAACCCAATGCCACCGGACACCAACAGCGGCGGCACATCATGGCCCAGTGCATATTCCCATGCGATGACCCATGTGGGCGTCAGGTAGGTATAGGCCATGACCTTGGCAGAGGGCAAAACCCGCGCGCCGTATTGTAGCAGGAAAAAACTGAACGCGCTTGAAAACACCGCAAGATACCCCAGCGTGATCCAGACAAGCCTGGGCAAACTGCCCCAATCCGTCGCCATCAGATCGCCCCAGCCATACCCAATCAGCAAGACAAAGCCGCCCGCCATGAACAGGAACGTGTAGACCAGCGACCGCTCTCCGCGGTTCAGCAGGCGCAGCATAGGCGGAAAGATCGCGTGCAACACACAGCCGATGAAATAGATGATCTCTCCGCGACCTACATCAAAGGCCAGCAGCTTTGACAGGTCGCCGCGAAAGATCACCCAAAGAGCGCCCGTGGCGCCAATGGCCAACGCCAGCGCCATTCGCGGTGTTGTGATCTGTTTCAACAGGAACCAACCGATCACCGCCGTCATGATTGGGATCAGGGTAAACACCGCCGCCGCCGACACGGGCGGTGCGGTTTTCAGCCCCTCGAACATCAGTACGAAATAGGCCCCGAACAGCCCGCCCAGCACCAGATAGCGCCACGGTGCCTGAAACGCGGCGCGCGAAAAGCCGCCCGTCACCATCACCAGCCCGCCCATGATCACAGCCGCGAGGAAAAACCGCACCGCGTTCAGCGCGGCCGGAGCGATGTCATTGGCGACCATTCCGCCCAATGAAAACGAGCCCGCCACCAAAGCCGAGAACGTCAACATCGCCAAATGGCCGCGCGACGCTACGGGCAGCGCTGAAATAGGATTGATCACCTGTCGTTCCAATTCTTGGCTTCCTCTTTAAGGAAGCTGGTAAAGGTCTGCACCTTCATCGTGCGATGCAGATCCACATGGGTCACCAGCCATAGCGGCGCGGCCCAGTCATCCCGCGGTGCCATAAGCGCCACCAGATCCGGGTGCTTGCGCGCCGCGGCCTGCGCCATAAACCCGATCCCGGCCCCGGCCAGAATGGCCTCTTCCAACACAGTCTGCTCGCTGGCGCGCAAAGTGATCTGCTCTGTCGGGATCGTTTCGCGGACCCAGCGGTCAAAGGGCGCGCGCGAGGTTTCATTATCCTGAGACACAAACCGGTGACCTGCGAAATTACCGTCGCAATTGGGCATCCCGAAGGTCGCGATATAGGCTTTGCTGGCATAAAGGGTCACAAGCTGAGGCCCAAGCGCTTGTGCGATATTGTCCGGCTCTTGCGGAGAGTTGCCCGCCCGGATCGCCACATGCGCCTCGCCGTATTCAAGACGGAAAAGGCGTTCCCCCGTCAGGATCCGCACGATCAGGTCGGGATGCGCGTCTTGAAACCTGACCACATACGGCATGATCAAGGGCGCAAGCGAGGTCAGCGTGGTCAAAATCAACTCGCCCGTCACAGCCTCTCCGCGCCCGCGAATGCGCCCGGCCAACTGGCTGAACTGATCATCGGTGGTCTGCGCCACTTTCAGCAGATCGATCCCCGCCTCGGTCGCCGTATAACCACGCGGATGCCGCTGGAACAGCTTAGCCCCCAACCGCCCCTCAAGCGCATCAATATGGCGGATCACAGTGGCGTGATGCACGCCCAGAACTTCGGCGGCCCCACTGACAGTGCCAAGACGCGCCACGTGATAAGCGGTGCGAATTTCATCCCAGTTTTCGACCTGCATATCTGTGCACCTCCAAACAGAACCTGTTTAAATTTTGCAATTGTGTTCATAATTGCAATATCTATCTTCGCCTCAGATGAACACCCAATAGGATCCCTAATATTACCCACACCATCCTGCGCATCGACGCCTTCGCCCGTCGCACTGGCTCTGTCACACGCGCGCTGAACGATCGCCTTATCGACCGTTTCAACGCCCATGGCGAGACCAAAGTGCTCTACCGCGATCTGGCCACTGGCCTGCCCCAGATCAATGAGGACTGGATCAACGCCAATTTCACCCCACCAGAAGACCGCAGCGACGTGCAAAAAGAGACGCTTTCGCTGTCGGATGACCTCGTGGCAGAGCTTCAGGCCGCCGACACGATCCTGATTGCCTTTCCGATCTATAATTTTGGCATCCCGGCCGCGCTCAAGGCATGGATCGATCTGGTCGCCCGCGTTCGCGTGACCTTTCAGTACACCGAAACTGGCCCCGTCGGCCTGTTGAAGGACAAGCGCGTGATCCTGACTGTGGCCTCTGGCGGCACCGAAGTTGGCGCAACGAATGACTTTGCCACCGCCCATCTG
>ERZ887830.510-NODE-510-length-24839-cov-19.931892_pt1 | contig 24839 bp, 24 predicted proteins | sample MGYA00521101_ERZ887830 | MGnify/ENA primary metagenome ERZ887830 (study PRJEB32303, sample SAMEA104408592) | aquatic metagenome | biome: Marine water; feature: Pelagic; material: water | place: Baltic Sea | collected 2014-06-05T16:38:00 | depth 1,762 m ... | reverse complement strand
AAGGATTGAATTAATGCACCAGTAGATACTCTATACACATATGCGTGTCCTGAATCGGAGCCAGTTTCATCTTCGTATGGCGCACCAACTACCGCATAATCTCCAGATATTGCAACCGACCGTCCGAAATAATCACTATTTGATGCTTTTGGATTACCAAGAGTCAATATAGTACCAGTGGGAATATGCCAGAGATAAGCACGTCCACCTGTGGTCTGATCAGTTACATCATACGGCGCGCCCATTATAACATAATCGCCACTAATATCAACTGCATATCCACGTCTACTAACTTTGGTGTATTCACTAGAACTTGCTTGTAAATTTTGAATCAAATCGCCAGTAGTCACATCATATATATATACTGCACCGCCATCGTACTTTTGTGCTAGTGGATGTTGATCTTCGCCTGGTGCACCAACTACTGCATAATTGCCATCAATTGCAACTGAAAACCCGAAGTTGTTGCCGGATTCCCGACTATATGTGGCCGCCGTAAGTGAATGTACAAGTGCGCCAGTTGATTTGTCAAAAATATATGCTGCGCCTTGATCTGTGCCATATGTCGCGGCAGAATCTTCATATGGAGCACCAATTATCACATGCGTTTCAGAAACATCAACACTGTATCCGAAATAATCTGATGCAGGACTACTATACATATTTGGATTAATTAATGTATGTAGTGTTGTACCAGTGACGGCATTGATTATATATGCCCTGCCGCTATATACCCCCTCGATTCCGTTATTTTTTGCGCCAACTACAGCAGTTTCTCCATAAATTGCAACTGCATTACCGAAATTATCACTCCCAGGTTCGGTACTTTCTGGATTGTCTATTGTAATAAGAGATGGTACTGCTGTATTCCAGTCCGGAGTAAGAGATATAGTAACACTTCCAGTCGTATTGGAAGATGTTGGATTTCCAACATTGGTATGTATATCAGTGAAAGAAATACTATAAGCGATGTCACCTACAGGATCTAATGCACTAACTGTATATTTTGCAGTCCAAATATCATTATATATATTAGTATTTTCATATGTTATAGTACCTGTAATTGGTAAGCCGCCACTTGTGAACTCGACGGTCGGTTGCAAAATAGCTGCAGATGCAGTCATTGTGAGGGTAATAGTATCTCCATAGACAGCTCTGGTTGGATCTTCATTATTTGTTCGTATATTTAATGTTTCGAATGATACTCCACCAACAGGTGGTCTTGCTACTGCATCAAATATATATACTTTGCCCGCGTCATATTGTGGATCCAAATAATCAAGATAATTTCCGTCTTCTTTGGCTGCACTTACAACTGAGAACGTGTCTGTCAATGCGATTGATTGCCCGAAAAAATCACTAGTTGATATGCCAACTGCATTTGGATTGAAGAGTGTTTGTACTAATGGAAAAGTGACATTACCTGCATCTTCGTTGATAGAGAAAATATATGCTGCGCCTGAGGAACTTCCTATTGTATAATTCCAAGGACCAGTTGCTGAATCCTCATTGTGGGCGCCAATCATGATATAATTTTCAGAGATTGCAACTGCACTTCCGAAACTATCAGCCTGTGTAGTAGAATATTCATTTGGATTCGCCAAGGATTGAATTAATGCACCAGTAGATACTCTATACACATATGCGTGTCCTGAATTGGAGCCAGTTTCATCTTCGTTCATCGCACCAACTACCGCATAATCTCCAGATATTGCAACTGAATACCCGAATAAATCACTAGGTGATGCTTTTGGATTAGCAAGAATAACTTGTGTACCAGTGGGAATATGCCAGAGATAAGCACGTCCACCCTCGAACACGTCAAGACCAGCTACATCATACGGCGCGCCCATTATAACATAATCGCCACTAATATCAACTGCATATCCACGTCTACTAACTTTGGTGTATTCACTAGAACTTGCTTGTAAATTTTGAATCAAATCGCCAGTAGTCACATCATATATATATACTGCACCGCCATCGTACTTTTGTGCTAGTGGATGTTGATCTTCGCCTGGTGCACCAACTACTGCATAATTGCCATCAATTGCAACTGAAAACCCGAAGTTGTTGCCGGATTCCCGACTATATGTGGCCGCCGTAAGTGAATGTACAAGTGCGCCAGTTGATTTGTCAAAAATATATGCTGCGCCTTGATCTGTGCCATATGTCGCGGCAGAATCTTCATATGGAGCACCAATTATCACATGCGTTTCAGAAATATCAACACTGTATCCGAAATAATCTGATGTAGAACTACTATACATATTTGGATTAATTAATGTATGTAGTATTGTACCAGTAAGTGCGTTAATTATATATGCCCTGCCGCTATATACCCCCTCGATTGCGTTATTTTTTGCACCTGCTACGACTGTCTCTCCATAAATTGCAACTGCATTACTGAAATTATCACTCCCAGGGTCGGCCCTTTCTGGATTGTGTACTGTTATCAGTGCAGGTACACGTGTCCAGTTTGGTGTCTGATCTGGGATTATTACTGCTGCAGTACTCAATAATGTACGCCGAGAGTGCCAATCAGAATTTTCTGCGACTTCAAAAGCATTTTCAGTTATTTCTCCATAGTCATATACTGATGCTACTTCGAACAATCCGCCCATATCAATAGCTGTGCCAACAGTTGATTTTGGGCTTGCATTTGATCTTTTACTATGACCTGAGCCTGCCGTTCTTAATTTTGTAGGACTGTTAGTAAGTAGTCCACGATCTGAAATTTCAACAAAATCAACTGTTGGTTCTACTTGAACTCTTGATAGTTTAGTTGTTGATTGCAGTCCTGATATATTAAGACCTTTATAGTTATTTGGCATTAGTTTCTCCTAATTAATCATTCTGCTGGTGTAGTTTTATTCATATATTTTTAAGGAATTGCAGTCAGCGTTTTGGTTGGCGGCGTGAAAGATGAAGTATACAATGCTCCACCATTTATCCATCTAGCATCTGTAGTCCAACCATTTGTTCCGGCGGCAAATATATATGGTGAGAAATAAGGTGTTTGCCACATTGTGCCATCATTAAAACTAGGTTCTTCACTCCAGGATGAATCTGGAAAAGTTATAGGATTATAGTAGTTTGTGAACTCGTTGACAATGCTTGTGTTTGTAAGTACTCCATCAAAAAATACTCTATTATCCCCATTATCATCTCTTGTCCATGCAATATGATGCCAGTCAGTGCCCATGTCGTTTCTTGTAATCGCACACCCTCTGGTTCCTTGACCAAGATTTTGGAAATATAGTTTATTGCCATTTCCCGAATTACCAAAAAATATTTTGCCGCCACCGCTTCCACCATCATATCCTAAAATCGTCCCACCTGTAGTTGGAGGGACGCCTGCACATTTTATCCACATTTCAAATGTAAATGCGCCCAAGAACCCACCGGTCCGCCCCCAATAATCACTGCCAATCTTGTAATAATGGTTATACTCATGATAAGTTGCTCCTCCGCCACTAGCATATGGTGACTCGTTTGCGTCAAAAGAAGTGCCAGCGACCGGTCCCAAGCCCGGTCCGCGTTCAGTACCATCTAATGTTCCATCTGCTGTGGATATGCTATAGTTATGATATGGGCTCTCGCTAAGTGGATTAAAAATTCCTTTAATAAGTAATGTTGTGTCATACTCTATCGATGGTGCTGTAACATTAAATCTATTATGTCTATTAATCCAACGGGAATCTTCGTCAACTACAAAAGTATCTGTAGATACTGCGCCATAGTCATATGGTGATGCTACTTCGAACAATCCACCCATATCAATAGATGATCCAACAGTTGATTTTGGGCTTGCACCTGATCGTTTACTATGACCTGCACCTGCAGTTCTTAATTTACCAGGGGTTTCACTAATTGATCCACGATCTGTAATTTCAACAAAATCAACTGTTGGTTCTACTTGAACTCTTGATAGTTTAGTTGTTGATTTCAGTCCTGATATATTAAGACCTTTATAGTTATTTGGCATTAGTTTCTCCTAATTCAATATACTAATTCTTATGCAAATTGTGTAATACTTGCTATTACAGTGAAAGTTGCATTAGCAGTTTTAATAATTGTAAAACTATAAGTGTCTATGCCAGATGCATTTCCTGCGGTTGGGGCTGTTCCACCTGACCATTTAGGAGTACATGCTACACCATCAATTTTATATGAATTCACATAATATGGTGTTGTTCCCTGTGTCAATAGTATCACTGCAGTAAAACTTTGGCCAATATCAAGACTTGAATTTACATTTGTAAAATTAATTTCTCGATCTGCAGTTTGTTCTACGGATGCAAATAAAATACCTTGAACGGTAGCATCAAATGATAGGGTTCCAGTTGTACTAATATTAGTTGTTACTTTCTCATATACTTCTGCTAAGTTTGTTGCGCCCAACACATCTACGTCACCATTCACTGTCAATGTATCGAATGATGGATTTGCTGATACCCCACCAACCGTGTGACCACCAACAGTAACACCATCGTGTACTACTAATTCATTTGTAGTTGTATTTACCGTTACTTCGCCCTCTTCACCTGTAAATGATGCATGATTACCAGTTGTTCCTCGTCTAAATTTTACTGCATATGCCATTAATATTTCTCCTAATGTATATAATATAATGTTACAACTATTTATCAATATATTGTATCTTAGATAAATGTATATTTAACAAATATAAATATATATATCACATGTCTTGCAACAGAAAGAAAAATCATGATACAGTATATTCATCAATATGGTGATCAAGTAGCACTAAACTTAACGCTAGACTGTCATAATTTATTAAAAGAATTAAGTCAGTTTGATAATGAATGGTCACAGTATAATACATTAAAGCCAACTATTAGGCGACAAGGATTATGCGTATTAAATGAACGAGGGAATGTCGGTCCTGGCCCAGCACTTAACTCTCTTAGGGAATGGAATAAAAAATATAATACTACTTTTTCTGAATCTGATTTTAATAAGCCCACTGAAGTATACAATGATAATGTACAACTACAATCTATGCTTGGAGAAATTCTTCCATATTGTGTTAGAACACATTTTTTAAGATTAGGACCAGGAGGATTTTTCCCACCACACCGAGATCATATTGGGAAAGAGCAATCTACATTTAGATTAATTGTTCCGATTAGGACATGCAATCCACCATCTGTACGATTTATGATAGAAGATAGAACATTATATTGGGAAGAGGGCAGAATGTATGCAGTAAACACAACCAAAGAACACACATTGTTTAATACTAGCAGTGACGATAGTATCTGGTTAGTAATTAATGCCAAAGTATGCGATGAAACAATTAGATTTGTGTCAAAAAATCTAAAAAGTACTTGAGTTAGGTTGAATTAAGTTTTTTATAGACTCCTAGGTCTTCAAACATTACATCATGCACTGCTATTCTAAACAACAGTCGATCTTTAGTTGGTGCAGATACTCCATGACTAACTTGCGTATTTAGTATGGTTAAATTCTGGTAGGTTAACTCAAAATTCTTGTTATCATACTCGCATACTACTGGACCAGTGTTTTCTGACAATGGTAGTAAGAACGCAACTTTGCTCATGCCGTCAACGTGCATAGGCATACTGCCGCCCGCTTTGGTCAAAAAGAAATCAGCACGCCAGTCTTTGGTAGGCACTCCAAAATCTTTAAACATCTTAATCACAAACTTTTTTAGTTTCATATCATACTTGTTAATATGTTTGATATAATGGTGCACCATTTTTCTTCCATACATAGTGTCTTGGTATTCTTCATGGTCTGCATATAGTTTATTAGTATCAGTCCATTCCATTTGATCCATGTAAGGTTCAAAGAAACTTAGATCACCCTTGATGTCTGTTTCTATTAAAAACGGTTCGTGTAACTTCATTTGCATGTCAAATAACTCCAAAAATTGTAATCTGTTTTTTTAAATTCTACAAGCGCAAGACTTTGCCATGACTTGTCGTCTTGTGCATCAGGCGATACTAAAAAAGGACCTTCTTTGTATTCCCAACTGTGTGTGCCACGTTTGTCAAGTTCGTTTATGAATCTACTAAAAAACTTAACTGCTCTTAATTCCCTACTGATAAATCCTGTTTCAAATCCTAATCTAGCTGCGGTAAGAATTTGTTGCTGGATACAACAAAATGTACTAGGTCTCAATAATTCTCTTGTAAATTTTTTTCTACTGTATGTTTTATCATGATAAAATCTGTTTAGCAATCTCACACTGTTTTTAGGATAGCAATCGCGCACATGCCCTGTAGCAAATCCTACTATCTGGTCGTCACGTTTATACATAGTTACAAAAGGAAACTGTAGGAAATTTAAATTAATATAGTTCTTAACCAATCTGTGGTCATCTCTGAAATGCAGTTCGTTACTAAAGTCGGATAGTTGTTTTGCTAACTCAGGATATTCTGTTGGTACAAACGTGTAAATATCTGCCGGTCGAGAGTCTTGCTCCAATGTAGCAGCAGGACTAAACAATAGATTGGTATCAATTTCGTTAATTTCTAAAAGCACAAATCATCCTGTCCGTTGAGAGATATTACCAAATGAGTTCTTCCTTCATTGCCGTTGTTTTCTGCCCAATGTGTAAGACCAGTGTTTAAAAAATATACAGAACCATCTGCTGGCATGTGTATTCTACTAACACCGGTTTTGTCTTTTACACACATTACAGCATCTTGGTTTGTAATGATGGGTATATGCACACGTATGCTGTATGTGGTATTGTAGTCTATATGAGGCTTAATACTATGACCTGGTGCCATATACGCAAATCTAGTGCGTGTTACCGGCGCTTTAAACGTGTCTAATACATCATTCCAATATCCTGTGCATATATCTTTGCGGCGTGTATAACGCCTTTCGTCCATCACTGCTTGATATGCAGGATCTCCTACTTTGGTACTTTTTCTGTAGGTTGTAACACTGTTGTCATTGTCTAACTTGCGTTCAGGACGTTCTCCATCAAACTCGGTTAAACTTAGTTGCCTATAAAACTTACTGCCTTGGGCAACGTCTTCCGAAGTATCTGCAAACTTTTTTAAATGATCTAGTTTTGTTTTGCTATTATAGAAATCGCCATAAGCACTGTCTGGGTTGCTTGCATCTAAATCGTTATACAAGTTAGGATCATTAAACTTTTCAAATGCTGTTAACAGTTTGTCCATGTCAAACCGATACGGCAATTTTAAAAAGCCGGGAAGTTGTTTTCTGTCAAGTAATGTTGTCATTGTGGGCCTGCTTTGTGTAAAGATAAAATCCTAAATCTATCAACTGCTGATCTAGTGTGTTGCGTTCTTTGGAAAATATCCATTGCTGATAACTTTCCAATGTGTCGAAATATCTAGTGATATTTATATGATCATTGTTTATCAATTGAAATTCCGAATGTATAGTGTGTAGAAAAGGCGGCACATCGATAATGCCTTCTATGTAGGACAATGCTTGTTCAACAGTGTCAAACGTCTTGGGCAGTTTAACTAAAGAGGTGTAGATAATCTTAGACATTTTTGTGTGCTCATTATGTTTGTAAAGTTATCAGTAACATCTACTATTTGTCCACTAAGTGCAGTAGACAACCATTCGTCGTTGTAAAAAGTTAAAAAATACATGTGATTAGAAAACTTTGGCAAATCTTTCATGCTATCAAACAATAATATTTGATTTGATACAGTGTTTACACAAAGATATACTATATTCTTGTTCAAAATCTTTCCTACAATAGCATCTTCGTGCCCGGCAAAATATTCGTGTCTATGCAACAATATCTTATATAATGCATCTCGATCAGCCGAACTAAAAAACGTTGCTAGTATATCGCCGCCGGGCGCAATGTGCAATTTCAACTTGTCTATTGTATAGGAAAATTCATCAAAAGTAGTATGCGTAAACACACTAAATGCAATTGCTGTTTCGATACTTGTTGGTATATTAGGCCAACTATCTGTAGTAGTGTTCTTGCAGTTATATTGATAGTTGTATTTGTCGTAGTGTATCCATTGATGCTGCGGATGTATTTTTTTGTTGTTTTCGATTATGCTGCTATCGACATCTAAGCCAATATATTTGCCAAAGAACTTTTCATTGAGAAAATTGGCATGGTTACACCCAAAGTCTAAAACTTTAGTGTTGTCTAGTGCTTTGATAGATTCAAAGTATTTTTTTACATCATACTTTAAATACATCACGATATTTCTTAAACACCTCTGCGTAAGGAAGATTTAAACTTGCTTGCATATTGTATCTATAATTATTATTGTTAAAAACGGCATGAGTAGCCTTTGTGTTCCAAGCATATACAACAGGCGTATCGTTTTCTGGAACACCATACTCGTAGTTGTCGTAATATATTTCTAAAGGTTTATACTGGCTTCCGAGAGGCCCTAAAGGCAGGTATATACTTGTTCCTCTAACAGGATCTTTATGAGGATAAACAGACTCCAACGGGCGATTTCTCAATACAATGTACTTGTCAATGTCTTCAGCAAAAACTAAAAACTTTTCTTTGAGTAAATCTGTAGCGGCACAGTCCGGCCAAAAACAAATGTTTAGAACTGAATGGACATCCTTGTATTCAAGTGTTTTTGCTATTTCAAATAGTTCTAGTTGTAAATCTTTTTCAATAGTTATGTTGAGTGGGCATATTGCGTTTTCTTTAATATTGCTAGGCCAACTATTAGTGTCACAATTTAACCACTGCCGTCTGTCCAAACGAGGTTTATGAATTTTTTCTTCTTCCTCGCTTAATACTAAACTATTTTGAACAATCTTATTTTTTTCCATTTGATTTAACTATACCTAAATTAATCAATTTTTCAAGAACATACCCTGTATGATCGTTTTTATGATATCTAACATTTAATCCATTGTGATGCCCGGCATGATATCCTTCGCCGGCAACCAGTATATTAATCCACGGCACATTCTGCACTTGATTATTATTATGTGTAAGAGCGTTAACCATTCCGAATCCAATAGGGGCAAGAATAGCAGGAACTACTATAAACGCTACAAACACATAAGGACTTATAACCAACGCAATTATGGCACTTGCTGCCCATATTTTACCCCAATGTTTGTGAAAAAATACCATACGAGGATTTTGATATAAATCTTTTACATATTTAGAAGGAATATGTTGAATGTTCCATAGACTAAAAAACACAATCCAAAATCCCTTTGTATTAGGACTATGCGGATCTAATTCTGTATCACTGTGATGATGATGCATTCTATGTGCAGCAATCCACCCAATAGGGCTCCTCGATCCGGCTAATACACTCAAATAAAGTGTAATTATTTCGTATATTTTGTTTGCTTTAAATGACTTGTGTGCCCAGTATCTATGTAAGCCAGCACTAATGCCTATGTGTGCTATAACTTGATACCAAATAAACCCAAACAGCATACTATTAACTAACATTTAACTTCCTTTGTTATTTTTCTATATAGCAGTTCAAGCGATTGATAGTTTTTTATAGCAGAACTATTCTTTTTAAAATTGCTCAAACTTGTATTATTATATATCTTATCAAAATTATAACATATATCAACATTCCAGTCAAGTCTATTATTAGACTCAGATGCTAATCTTTCAAAGTATTTATACACCAAATTGCAATCAATTTCTACAGGGATGTCTTTGAATTGAAAGTCTATGTCGCCTGTGGCCATTGTTATAATCGAACTTACAAATCTATGCAATGGATCTCTAACAATTTCATATACTGTATAATTTTGCTTGATATGCTGTGTGTGCTGATCTGAAAGATTGTGCAAAGTATGCCAATGTCCGTGTAGCGTCCAATCCTGTGATATTAGTTCTTCATACGTTAAACAACTGCTTTCTACACTTTCGGCAAAATGAAGATATCCAATAGGATTGCCGGTTTGATGCGATAATCGGTTAGCCAACGTCCTTGAGCCAGTTCGTGGGTTTGATATTATTGCATATTTCATATAACAGTTGCTACTAGATGTAACCTATTTTCTTTGCTGCTGTTAATTGCAGTGTGCCCTACTAAAGTTTCTGTATAATACCAGGTATGCTTTTTTAGATGCTTTACTTGATCGTCAATAATCATTAAACATCCTTCTTGTGTTTTCATAGTCTATTGTAATACTAAATTTATATGCCATCTTTGTTTTTCTTAAATAATTTACATATTATCATTGTCTATATAGGTACTAGTTTATACTTGTATTTATGATATATATTTAATATTATGGAGCGGGCGATGAGTTATGGAGCGGGCGATGAGATTCGAACTCACGACAGTTTCGTTGGCAACGAAAGGCTCTACCACTGAGCTACGCCCGCTTATATTGGTATCAACTAAGGACTCGAACCTTACCGCAGAATTGATATGACGCCTGTAATATCTGTTACTGTTAGCAAACCTGCATTGATATATTGGTGGAGAATATCGGGCTCGAACCGATCACCTCCTGCTTGCAAAGCAGGCGCTCTCCCAGATGAGCTAATTCCCCGTTAAACATTTGGTGCGCCTGGAGGGACTTGAACCCCCACGCCGTAAAGCACTAGAACCTAAATCTAGCGTGTCTACCAATTTCACCACAGGCGCATTAATGGTGCTCCCACACGGACTTGAACCGCGGACCTACTGATTACAAATCAGTTGCTCTACCAACTGAGCTATAGGAGCATTAACTTATACTTTTATTTATCACTCAAGATTATGAGTAATATATGGCGGAGAGACAGGGATTCGAACCCTGGGAGGCTCTCACCTCAACGGTTTTCAAGACCGCCGCATTCGACCACTCTGCCACCTCTCCATATTATATTGGCTCCCCAAGATGGGCTCGAACCACCGACCCAGGCATTAACAGTGCCTTGCTCTACCACTGAGCTATTGGGGAACAATAAAACTACTTATCTCAATACCCCTAGTATCTTCAATCTTTCCGCACGGTCTTATTGACGATGCCGCTCTAGTTTGATTGAAACTAGTAATAGATTTTTAGGTGATCCGCCCTCTGTCTGGATATTGAGAAAAATAGTTTTGTGTTAGTTGTGGAACTAACCGTTGGTCCCACACGGAGATATTTATCGCTCTCACCCGCATCTTAACTTATAATCTTAATATAGCATAGTAAGATTAGATTGTCAAGAGTTTTTTTGTCTTTCTTTGTTAATTTTTAAAAGGATTATACAAGTGCCTTCGGATGTTCTGCCTTGTGTTCAGGTTGTACCCATGCTTTTAATATAGCAGATATAAAATTAGTTGTCAAGTATTTTTTAATTATTAGATTTATATTCCACTTCGCTGCATATATGCAAATATTCCATAAGTTGTGAATGGGTTGGTTTTTTCCACCTTCTCATTTTTTTAATTATTGCTTGTAATTCTTTAACCGATTTCGAAGAGTGATTTTCCATTAGTGTACCTATCATTTAATACTATTACAGGGGATTTATCGATAAGAGTGTGAATGTTGGTATTTACATCTTTAATTCTAAGTTCGATATAATCCATTCCATCTTCTTCAAGTAGTAGATAGTATGGATGTAGATGTAATTGCTGACTATTAACTAACATAGCGTCAAGAGTGTCAAGCATTGCTTTTCCTAGAAAGTAACTTCTAGAATCAATAACATTATTTTTCATTTATTATAATTTAACCTTTACGAGCATTTAACGTATTAATTCGTTCTTTCATCCAATCGATGACAACCTGTTCTTGATTGGATGGCTGTTTTTTACCTTTTAAATTGCTTAGTTCAAATTCTAATGACATAATTGATGTCCATTCCATGCCATTAAGTTTTTCATTATGTTGCTCTGTTATTGCCATTATATACTCCTATTCGATGTACAATATTTATATATTAATATTATTAGAATGTCAAGTACTAAATTATATTTTTACTTGCCAGGCGGTATTATTTTACGTATGTTTTGTGATTTTTCAAATGTGAATCCATTAGTCGATCCTATTGGAGTATACTCGTATCCAGTAACTGGTAAACTACCATTTGGTCTGTTAACTATTTTAGGTTTTGATGATGGATTTCTTATATGTGATGTATTATCAGAATCTGGTTCATTATCTTTTAAGTTTTGAATGTTTTGCATTTGAAAATCGTATCGTTCTAATTCACCTTGTGGTGTTTGACCTTTAGTGTTTAATTTTGAACGTATTATTTGTGGTACACCACCACCTTGAGATCTTTCTTTTGCTTCATCCAATTCATCTTGATTATTTTTGGTATTCGGTACCATAATCGCTTTCGGACGAGTATCTGTGGATTTAAAAATCCATACATAAATCCAATCATCGTCTATTCCTTCTGTGTGAAATAGATATATTGATTGATCTGTGAAACTTTCTACTACAGGATAACCTAATAGTTTATCTATTGTTGTATACACTGTCCATCCACTAAAGATAGTTAATGGAATGATAACCATCATAGCAGCCAAACTCTTATAATTTTTAATTGCAATCCATAGCATAATGGTTGATAACAATATCAGTGCAATTAGCACGGGTAGTAAATCTATATTATATGCTGGTATGTAGTTATTCATTTGGTTCTGTTCCTACTGATGACATTGTTGCACCACTCTTGGTAACTATACTATTACTCCGTTCATCCAGTGATGTTACGTCACCGTTTGCATCTAATACAAAATTAAACATTGTTAAAACTTGACCTTTACTTTTATATATTTTTTGTGTTTTATATACTTCGCCGTATGGATTTAATCTTATTAAAGTTGCATCAACATATCCACTAGATTTATTTTCATGTTTTGTGTATTTGCCATTCGATGTATCAATTGTATACGTTATCTTTTTACTATATATATGTGCCGCTACTTGATACTTACCTGGTACTATGCCTCTTATTGTGATTACTTCACGATTGATTGGTATAACCACTTCAGTTCCATTTGGCTGCAACCATTTGTCATTCTGCCAACCCAGATCATCTTTTTCTAGATTAAGCAATCCGCCCATTTTGTTTGTAAACGATACTATATTGCCCATTGGATCTTTTACCCATAGGTCAACATCATCGTTGGCATCTTTGTCCCATTCAATTGTAATTAGATATTCTGCTTTTTTTGGTGCATCTGATTTTTTTGTTGGAGGATTTATTAACAAGAATGCCACGACAAACAAAAATACGAACCCAATAAGTAAGTTAAATAGCAAATCATTTAAGCCGGTTGTACTCTTAAAACGATTTTTATTAGACATTATCCTCTCCAGACTCTAGATTTACAAGTTGAATCTTTAGAGCCTGACTTAATATCAATCCAACAAGTGTTGTATAAAGTGCCGTACTCATACCTAAAGCCATATTACTTAGTGCATCTTTTAGTGAATCTTGATTCGCTGTATCAATTGATCCAAAAGTATCACCTAGCATTAGAATAAATCCTGCGACCGTGCCTATCATACCCAATGATAATAATATTTCACTTATAAACCAAGACGTATTAAGACCTGATTTCATGCTTTTATTTTTGGTTTGATTATATGTTAGTTTTCCTACATAAAATGTGGAGAATGCATAAATGACGATTATAAAAAAGCTTATCTTAGTTGCATCGTTGGTATAAAGTTCTTGAAAAAAACCAAAGTAATTTGCAACAACTGCTACCAGCCCTGTTAGACACGCAAAAAGCCACCAGCGTAAAAATATCATAACTATGTTCCCCTAATCTAAATTATATACTATATTTATCTAAAATTTAGGAACCAAATTATCCATATCGAAATTAACACTAACCCCACATCCACAACTACTCTGTGCATTTGGATTTTTAATTTCAAAATTAGATCCTACCAGACTTTTGACATAATCAACTTCTGTGCCAATTAAAAACATTAAACTATGTGAACCAACTACAAAGGCACATCCACTTGAAGTCTTAACGACTTCATCGTCATTTTTTAATTCAGTGGGAGTATTGATTGTCCCCCATTCATATTCAAATCCAGCACAGCCGCCACCCTTGATATTCAATGTGATGCCGTAGCAATCATTTTCCTTACTTAAAAGATCAATCTGTGCTTCGGCTGCGGGTGTTAATGTTAGTATACTCATATTATTACTCCATTATCTTGGTTATCAATCAAAGTTGCAGTCATTTGCAAGTTCTTTTAAATGAGGGAATGTTGTAAAAAAATCCCATGTAGGATATGTTTTTTGGTATTGCTTGTTTACATAGTTAAGTTTACTAAAGAAAAATTCTGCTTGTTCAGGTGTTAAACTATCTGGCATATCACTAGTAACGCTTGCAAAATAACCATCTTCATAGTATACATTATGATAGTCTGATGCTAACTGTTTAAATATTTCATGTGCTTTTTTTATCTTTTCTATTGCGTATTTCTTTGGCAAATATGCAGTTTGCATCCATTCTGGATCTTGTAATGCATTAAATCCTATTTCTACTCTATGACGCTTGCCTTCTACATAGTTACTACGGATAGTATCATTTATATATTGTGCCATTTGATCTATATAGGGTAAATTTAAACCTGTAACAACTGTAAAACTTCTAACATTATCGACTACACTGTCTGGTTTAATCCAGTTTCCAAAGTTTTTTTGTATTTGATTAAAATCAGCACCATGTCGAACCATTACCTGATCGTGAGCACCATCTTGGCTTAACATTATTTTTGTTTGCCAACCAGCTGTTTTATATTTTTTAAACATGTTATAAAAACGTTCATTAAGTTTATCTTTACTTGTACCGTTTGTTGTTATTTCTATAATTAGTGTCTTGCCTGCTGCAATAGATTCTCTGCCGGCTTCAATAAACTCATCTGCATGATCGTACATTTCGTCATGTAGTGTAGGTTCGCCGCCTAAATATGCAATATTCATATTATGTTGGCATTCTCTAATAGACTTCTTTGCAAATTCTATAACAGCATTGGTCCATTGTTGTTTATGTTCGCCCTTATAATATCTACTATCCGCAAGATAGTTTTCATATTCTCTTCCGTCTGACCCATTGGTGTCATAATCCTTGTACCATATTTTTCTTAGTGTATTACTATTTCCCAGCCAACACATGAAGCAGCCTAGATTGCAAGTTGAATTCATCCATAGTTCTATGCGGCTTGGAAATGCTGTATCTGTTGGTAGTGTACGATTATTAAATAGGTCATTATAAGCTGGACCATTATGCTGCCGCATACTCAAAATGCCGCGATCTTCTTTTTTCCAACATGTTCTGCAATCAGCATGTTTTATATTATCATATAAACTCTGCTTGCGCTCTATTAGTTTTGGAAACTTAGTGAAATATTCATTTCCTAACTCAATAAATGCATCTTCATTAAATTTGTATGGGTCTGCATCACAACACGCCGAAAACTCGCCAACTTCGGGTTGAAACTTATAAACGGCATAACTCATTGGGCAATGAAGTTGTGTAAAATCAATCATTAATCATATCTTTCATTTCTAAATACTTGTTTAAACTCGGTACTACAGTACTTATAGATTCAATGTGATGCCGTAGCAATCATTTTCCTTACTTAAAAGATCAATCTGTGCTTCGGCTGCGGGTGTTAATGTTAGTATACTCATATTATTACTCCATTATCTTGGTTATCAATCAAATACTATATATTTTACACCGGATTCAATATCAAGTTTTTTCTGTTTTGCCTTATTGTGAATATACGAAATCTCATAAAATCGATTTAATAATCCTGCTGCAATCTTAAAGTTTTTGTATATATCAATACTATCTTCTATCTGTTCTTTGATCCATGTGGTTTGATTTTTAAGTTCTAATATAAATTCGTTTATATCTTCTTTTGTATTTGAATTATCATATTGAAAATTCAATTGATTTACAAAAACAAAATCACTGGGTTCTGCACTATCACGTACATCATTGTCATACCCATTTAATGATATAATATATCTTGCACGTGGTATAGGATCTGCAAGCGTTTCAAATGCTCTTGTAGCAAACTCAATCTTTTCACGTTTATAAAAACTATCTTCTTCTTTATTAAGTAGTGTGAGTATTTTTTTGTAGTGTGTTGTAAGACTACGTACACTCAAATTTTGCTGTTCGTTGACTCCAAAGAACTTGAAATAGTTCTTTTCTGTTAAGTCATATGTTTTCCTTATACTGGACATTTTTTACCTATGTTTCTACAATATTAATTATACACTATAAATTTAATATTGTCAAGTTGTACTATAATTCTCTCAGTTTATCAGTTAATTCATGATATGGTCTTAATCGAGGATCAGTCTTTTCAGTTTCATTGAATTCTAATCCATATCTCCATCCTTCTGTTACCTTTGCATCCATCCATCTATTGTGTTTCATACTTGTAAAATCAACTTCGTATTCATTTTCAGGCAGAAAATAATCTTCTGTTGTTGTTACTTCCAACAAGAAATCATTCGATGTCCATCTTTCTATAACATGTAATATAGATTCACCTTCTGCTTCGGTAAGTGATCGTTCTATCTTAAAGTCGTATAGATGTTTGTTATCTTCAGTATGATAATTTACTTCTTTTTTATCTACATCAAATATGTTAGGAATAGATTTTTCAAGCACCATTAAGATACCAGTTATGTCATGCTTATCTAATTCTTCATTCAATTGAATTCGAATATGATGTTTAAAATTTTTCTTACTCATTAGTATCTACTCTTTATTTCTTTTTTAGGTTCAGGTTCAGATTCTCTACCTTGTACTCTACTTGGTTCATTTGTGTATGTTACAGTTGGAATTGTTGATGTAGTCTGTTCATACTTAGTAGAATTCGAATTTACATATAGTCCAAACCATGCTGCGCCAGCACCAACAATAACACTAACAAGTCCTGCTTGATTCATATTTGGATCAGGCAATTTCATAAACCATGTTACAACGTCCCAAAGAAGATATATATACATTGAAATAAATGCACGTGGAAATAATCGCCATCTACTGAAATATTCAGGTGCATTCCACCATATACTATCTTTATTCATTAAAACTTCTCCTATTAACAACAGTATTTATCATTTATATTCGTAGTTATGTAGATAGACAATAAAAAACCCGACATTATATAATGTCGGGTGTTATCTTATATTATATTTGTACTATTTTATAGTTTGGTGATGATTACTTTACCATGCTCTAAAACTGTATTAATGCCAGTAGATAAGTTGGATATGGTTGGAAGATTAGGATCATTGTGATAGTAAAGACCGCCACCGCCACCAGCATTTATATAATTGTAAATGGTATTACTACTACCTCCTCCATACGCAGCATAATCACCGGCGCCGCCACTATAGCCGCCTCCGCCACCACCGCCACCTTCGCCATTAGATGCACCGCCTGCACTGCCACCGCCACCAAATCCACCAGTAATCCAATAAAAACCACCACCAAGAGGTGTTTCATATGATCCATTATGATTAAATCCTGCTCCACCACTAGAAGACCAGGATCCTCCATTGGCGCCATTGCCCGCCGATCTTCCACGGCCGCTCGAAAGCCAGCCGCCACCGCCACCGCCGCCGTAATTGCCACCACCGAAATCTGCAGAATATCCCAAAGCATAACTAGCATCTCCTTGTGTTGCAATATTACCTGCACCTGGAACATATCCATCTGGCGAGTTTCCGCCCTTGAATTCAAGACTGCCATTGCCCCCCGTGCAAAGCTTAGCAATGGAAGTTGCCATTTTAGCACCACCACCACCGCCACCGCCTGCAAATATAAGATCAGTATCTACGAATGATGTTCCTTCTCCAGGTGCTCGGTAAGCTACAAAACTGCCGCCACCACCACCAGCACCTCCAGTTGAGTTTGATTCTCCGATCTGTCCGGGAACAATTAATAGATGTGCATTTCGTTCAAGATATACTTCTGCTTCAGTATATGATCCATATCCACCGGTACCGCCATTATCAATATTAGTTTGTGCGGTAGGTGATCCGCCTGCTGATCCAATTGTTTTTATTCTATAATTGCCTGTTGCAGGAACCTGCCAAATCTGCATATTGTCTGAATTAACATTAAAATATGTGGTATTATTTAACCAAGAATAAGTAGTTGTGTCATATAAAGCCAATGTTTCACTAAATGTTGGGCCATCTTTACCAGTTGTCTTTCCTCTAAATATAAATGATGAGAAAGTATAATTTACAACAGCAGAATTTTTAACTGTTATGCTAAAATCTCTGGTTATTAAGTTCCCACCGGAATCATTTACTCCAGCAGTAAAGTTATATACAGTATCACTTCCAATATCGTCTGCTGGTATTGTACCAGAAATTACACCAGAATTAGGATTGATTGTACAATTTGGTGGTAAATTGCCGCTTTCTATAGTATAGATTACTTCAGGATCTTCAGTATCAGTAGCAACAATTGTTTCTAATACGTCTTCTGTTAAGAAATAATGTGCATTAGTTCCGCCGCCGCCATCGGTACCTGATGACAAGTTACCTGATGCTGTTGTCCATACAGGGTTGAAGCCAGTTGAAATTGCATTTGCTTCTGTAGTAGACTCACCAGTTGATGATGTTATTTTTATACTTAATGGACCTTCAGCAGTAGTGTATGATTTAGGTGTATTGAATAAAATAGTATTAGTGTCAATAGTTGTGGAACTTGTTACTGTAGTTGAGATGTTATTAGAATCAATCAACTCTATTGTAGTATCCAATTCAAATTTACTACCCGTTAATGTAAAACTTCTATCACTGCCTCCACCATAAGATGCAGGAGACACACTAGCAAAAGTAGGCTTACCAGCAACTGCATTTTCCCACATATCACCAGTCACAATTGTTATTCTGCCACTTGAGGCAGATCCATCGTTTCGCCAATCTTTAGATCCTGCAAGAATTGTATTTCCTTGTATTTCTAAGTTTGCAAGTTGCCCCCAGTCATATCCGCTATTGTATTGATGATCAGCAGGTTTTGCAGGACGGTCAACTGTACTTAGAAGATTTCCACTTTGAATACTGTATATGTACATTTTATTTGAATCAGTAGTAACAATATAATTAGAATCCATTGCAATTTTATCACCCCAATAGGAAGAACCAGAACCTGGTTTATCAATAGTAAAAACTACATTTCCTGTAACTGAAGAATATAGAAAGATTTTATACATATATGTATAAGTGCTACCATTCCATTCATATGCGAATGTACTAAGAGCGTATAGTCCGCCGTATGCTGCAAACTCGCCTAGGCGACTTCCAATTCCTGCAATACCATTAGGAGACCCAGTGAAAGTGTGGCCAGTGAAAGGACTTGTAATTGTTCTTACCAAATTACCAGTAGAATTTTCATACATATATATAGCGCCTTTGTTACTGTCATAATAACTATGCATAACAAATGTATGTGAATTTGTGATTTTTATATGATATGCATATAAAATTGCATTCTCATTGACAGGTCTATCTAATGTGTGAACTAGTTGTTTAGTAGAAATATCATAGATATAAGCTCTACCTGCATTTACAACTCCGTTCACAGTTCTATTATAACACGCTATCGCCAACCAATTACCATCTTCTGATACATCCATAGTCCAAGGCCAACTTTTGCTAGGGTCAGTTGATAATTCTGGATCTTGTATAGTGTGTACAAGATTTCCAGTTTCTATATCAAAGAAATAAACTTTATTTCTATCACCTTCTACACTATTACCAGGACCATATCCTGCAATTATATAACTACTTGTGACACAAAGTCTATCCATCTCACCTAAAGATCCTGAATTATATGAGCTTGTATGTGTTCCTAGTGGTTCTGGTGGTTTAATATCATATAATAGTTCTGAAGTAGTCGCATTATGTACAAATATTCTTCCAGAGTCTATTATCTCAAACGGCGGATTTTGGCCTCCTGGAGTATAATCAAACTCATCGGTTGGCATACCTGATACTATATAATCACCGCTCATTACAACTGATTCTCCCCAATCAGTGCCAGAATATGGACTTTTACCTTCGTCTATATCATATTGCGTTAGAAAATATGGGCTTTCTATTTGTGATGTTATTTCTGGTGTTGACCAATTATCTAATACTGTTACAATTGGATTTGCCATTGCTATCACTTTTTCTGCTGAGTATATAAATACTTTTCCTGGGAATGATGCAAATTGATCACCCGGTGCACCGATAACTGCATATTCCTCGTTGATAGCAACTGAATATGAAAATTTAGCACTCTGTGCTGTTGAATCCGAAATAGGATTACTTATAGTGTGCTTTAGAAGTCCATCTGCCAAACTATAGAAGTATGCTTTTCCAGTTTCCGTTCTAGAATTTGCACTATCATCTTCATCATGTCCACTTATTATTGCGTAACTGTCAGATAATGAAACCGACTGTCCAAAATGATCATCTTCTGACGTATCATCTTCATTTGGATTATTAAATGTATATAGCAATTCTCCTGATATACTACTAAACAAATATGCTTTGCCTGCATCTGCGTAAGTGGATGATGAGTCATCTTCATATGGTGCGCCAACTAGTAAGAAATCACCTTGTAAATCAATACTACTACCAAAGGTATCGTCTGTACTTGTTCCTATAGGATTTGGATTACTGATAGTATGAAGTATCTGACCTGTTATGAGGCTGTATAAATATACCCTTCCAGAGTCTGTTCCAGAGTTATCATCATCTAACGGCGCACTAATTGCTATAATGTTACCGCTTATTGAAACAGATGAACCAAATAAATCGTTAGCAGTTTGTTCACTTGGATTATTGAATGTAAATAATAATGAACCATCGTTTAGGTCAAAGATGTAAACTTTTCCCGCTTGCAAACCACCAATATCACCTTCATATGGCGATCCAACTACCGCATAATCGCTATTAATTGCAACACTAGTACCAAAATTATCATCTGCACTTGTTCCAGTGGGATTAGGATTATCTAAGGTAAATATTGCAGTGCTACTTCCACTTGATCCCACATTAAAAATATATGCTTTTCCTGAATCCGACCCATTAGCGTCATCTTCATACGGCGCACCAACAATTGCAAAATCACCATGGATTGCAACTGATGCCCCAAATTGATCTCCTGCACTTGTATTATAAGCAGTAGGATTTGATATTGTATATTTTAAACTATTCGAAGTTGCATCCGAAACATCATATATGTATACTTTGCCAGAATTTAGACCACCACCATCGCTTTCATATCGTGCACTTACAATTGCCAAGTTATTAGATATTGCAACCGCCCCGCCATAATTATCACCTTCTGACATTCCAAGTGGATTTGGATTATCCAACTGATTTACTAATGTAGAATTTGGCCAATCACTTGTAGTTGGAATATTGAATCCATATATTGCACCATCACTGATTCTGCCATTATTGTCTGCTACTGGACATCCAATGAATAATTTGAAGTCATTAAGTTCTGTTGCTTGTACTGTATATGTAGCAGAAGTTATCGGTTCATCTACTCTGTATATAAGACTGCCATCTATTAAATCATATATGTATGTTTTATCCCCACCTGATGTAGGATTGCCATTGCCTATGGTATACCCTTCATGATCTGCTGTTGTCTCATACATGTCATTAGAATCAATTGAAAGATACCTGCCATCCATTGATATTCTTTTGCCAAATAGATCATTAGCAGTTACTCCCCAGGCATTGGGATTATCTATTGTATGTAATAAATTCCATGTCCCTACTTCATAAATGTAAACTTTTCCAGAATTGTTACCGTAACCATCGGCTGCGTAAGGGTCACTGATAGCCAAATAATCTTCGTTCATACAAATTGCATAGCCAAAGTTTCCAGTATTAATAATTTCATGTATTGGATAATTACTGCCCAATCTATCAAATACATGTACAATAGATTGTCCATTCGTAAGACTTGGACCATGAGCCACTACGTAATTGCTATTTTGTGCTGATATGCCAAATTCACCGCCATAAATTGCATTATATTCGTCTGTTCGTTTTAAACCATTTTTCCAAGGACTAGATTGATCGGTTTCTATCATATATTGTGGTGCAACAAATGTATTTAATACGGTGTCAGTTATCGCATCCATTAGCACTATGCATCCGCCGTAACTCTGATTGGTACTTCCAGACCCAACTGTTAAACCTGTAATAGGATGGGCATCTGGACTTTCAGCAGTAGTAAAAGTGTCATCATAAGTTTCCTTCGAAAGAAAAGAGATAAACCTATTGCGGCCATTGCCTGCTTGATCTACGTATGGACTGCGCATTGTTCGTATTAACGCTCCATCTGATAATCTATATACATATAATGCACCAGCCTCGCCAACCCAATCATCTCCTTGTCCATATGATTCTTGTGAACTAAAAATTGCGTAATTTTCAGTACAGGAAACGAATCTTCCAAACTCATCATTGCCATAATAGTATTGATCTGGTCCATCATTTACATATGTATCATATGCTGTTCCATCTTCTCTTCTATCCATCGGATTTGGATTTATAATTGAATATAACAATTGTCCAGTATTAGCATCAAAGATTGCACCACCACCTGCGTTCATTTCGAATCCAGTATTTGATGCCCACTGATCTTCTGCCCATATCCCTGCTACAACATGTGTGCTATTGCTATCTATTGCTGAGCCAAAAGCGTCACCAGTATATGAACTATAGCCACCTGCCGAAGAATCATATAGTCTAGGATTATTCAACACATACGGAGTAGATGTATTATTCAATAATGGTGCAGTTGCTCCTGGACCGAGCGGTATAGCACCACTATTAAGTGCAAATGCACTAGTCATTGTTCCGTTGACTAAAGAAATAAATGGCATTGTCTTTTCCTTCTTATTAATATTATATTATGTTTGATGTGGATGACTAGTATGTGTTCCCAAAATCGAATAACTATTGAATATAGGAACTCCTGTTCCATCTGATGTTTCTATTGCCATAATAGTTAATTGAATCACATCAACACCATTAATAGTTGCACTTGGTGCTAATCCATCTGCCCACTGTACAGGAAATGTTTGACCATTAAGTTTATACATAGAAGGTAATGATGCTACTGTGCCGGTATTGCCCCATGGTTTTTGTCTTATTATTAATGTTACATTAGTGAACTGATAATTAGTAATCTGAAGATTAGTAATATCCGCTGTCCAGGAAGGAGAATTCATCTGATTATTCCAATAATGAAACAGATTTCCATTGATTGATGTATCAAATACTACTGTTCCACCAGAGTTAGCAGCCGCATCGCCAGACACATTCGTATTAAGTCCATGTGATTTATTAGTTGCGATTTCATATATACTTTTTTCAAATGTAGTTATTGCGCTACCAATTTCGCCAACTTCAAATCTATTATTAGATGCGTTCCATACCATTATTTGACCATCAGATGGCGTACTAATAGATACATCGGTTAGATCAGATAATTCTGTTGGTACAATATCGGTAATACCATATCCTGCTAGTGTAGTAGGTGTTGTCCCCAAGTCAGCAAAATCTTCTACTGCATCTGTAATACCATATCCTGCGATAGTGGTAGGTTTGGAATTGATGTCGTTGAATGTTATACCTGCCATCTGTGATTCTGTTGCTAATGGAATCCAAGAACCAGCGTGGGCATAGTAACCTTTGCCAGTGCCGTGAACATGTGCAAACATTCCATGATATGTAGATGCACTTGGCAAATCAATTTCATTATTATATACGTTTGCAAAGAGTACTCTATTGCCACCCATATCTAAATCAGACGATGTGATTGTTCCTGCTAGTGTATTATTGTTGTCTGTAAGATCAGAGAAGTCAGTTGGAATTACACTTGTTGTATCAGTCAAATCTGATATATCTGATGGTATTGTATTACTATTATCAGTCAAATCTGATATATCAGATGGTATAACTGGTGGCGTATATGTGAATACTCCTGTAGTATTATTATATGATAGATCACCATTACCACTTGCAGTAGCAGGTGTTCCTACACTTATATCTGATAACGTTATATTTAACAAATCACTTAAATCTAAGGTGAATGTAGAATTATCGTCACGGGTAAATGTTGCTACGCCTGTATTAGCATCTAATGTGCCGCCGGAAATTCTTGCTAAGTTTGTATCATCAAGATATGTACTTAAATCTATATCGGTTTCTACACCATCTTCATCCGTATATTTCAATACGTTTGCATTTATACTCAATGATGTTATTGTTTGATGTTGTTTAAATTCAAATTGATTATTAATAGAATTCCATACCATTACACTATCATCTGATAACGGACCTGCACTATCAACATCTTCTAAATGGCGAATAGACGCATAATCATTTATCCATGCTGAACCATTCCATTGTAAGAAGTTATATGTTTGCACGTTAGATAATAGGGTATCTGTTAGTCCGGTCATAGTAGTAGCACCTGCGGGTCCAACTGGACCAGTGTCACCTGTGTCGCCTTTTAATCCTTGCGGTCCTGCAACCGTACTATCTGCACCGTCTGCCCCATCTGTCCCGGCTGGGCCGACAGGACCGGCTGGACCGACTGGACCTATTTCGCCTTGTGGGCCAGGGACAGTACTATCTGCGCCAGATGGTCCAGTTGGACCGGTGTCACCTGTATCTCCTTGTGGACCAGGGACAGTACTATCTGCGCCATCAGAGCCAGATGGACCTACTGGACCTTGGGCCCCTACATCACCTGGCGGACCGTCAGCCCCAATTGGTCCTTGTGCACCTTGTGGCCCAACTGGACCTACTGCGCCATCTGCACCGGCTGGGCCCGCTGGACCTATTTCCCCTTGTGGACCAGGGACAG
>ERZ887830.506-NODE-506-length-24896-cov-16.375589_pt1 | contig 24896 bp, 16 predicted proteins | sample MGYA00521101_ERZ887830 | MGnify/ENA primary metagenome ERZ887830 (study PRJEB32303, sample SAMEA104408592) | aquatic metagenome | biome: Marine water; feature: Pelagic; material: water | place: Baltic Sea | collected 2014-06-05T16:38:00 | depth 1,762 m ... | reverse complement strand
CTCACGACTGAAAGGAGTAACACTGTTCCACTGTTTCACGACTGAAAGGAGTAACACTGTTCCACAGTTTCACGACTGAAAGGAGTAACACTGTTCCACAGTCTCACGACTGAAAGGAGTAACACTGTTCCACAGTCTCACGACTGAAAGGAGTAACACTGTTCCACAGTCTCACAACCAAAGGGAGTAACCCTCAAATTCTAACTGTATATAAATTGATTCCCGTGTTATTTTCGATACTTTTATCCCATGAGATATGCGACACCTTGTTTTGAGTGTTCTATCGCAACGGAATCATAAAACACTGTATGATTTATAAAAATTACGATGTACTTATTGTAGGCGGAGGAGCTGCTGGTTTTTTTTCTGCAATCAATACCGCACAAAAGAACCCAAGTTTTATTCCATTACAGTAAATCCTTCGAAATATGAGCTTCGAAAATTGGAGAACAGCAGCGAAGAATTGAAACACTACACAAGAGAACTTATGAAAGAATATGCAACATCCTTTAATCGTGAAATCAATGGACGACCGGTTACGGTTGACGATTTTAAATACTTCGCCAAAATAGAACACCACCGCACTTTTAAAGGAACGGGCAAACAGGTAGTGGAAAATCAGCCCTATGCTACAAAGATTTTAGAATTGAAACATACTATTCGAAGGATTGAGCGGGGAGAAGTTTTCATCTTCTAAGACATTTATGGTAAAAGACGATATAGAAACCACTAGGATATCTTAAATTTATATTTTTATATGGCCGCCCTAAGAATTTTGAACTTGAATTGTAGATTGATTACATCTAAGAAAAACAACTTCACTATTAGAATGTTGACTTTTTTCATCGCAATCGTTGCGATTAGTCAGGTCAGTGGGCAGACCCAATCTCAACCACTTTTTGAAAAGTTGACCTTAACCGATGGACTTTCCAATAATCGGATTAATTGCATAGCTAAAGAGCCGAAAGGTTTTACTTGGATCGGCACAAAAAATGGTCTAAACAGATACGACGGCCATGATATAAAAACCTACAATAAACAAAACAGCAACTTAACTGCCAACGATATAAAGGACATTTTAATCGATTCTAAAGGCAATCTTTGGATTGCCACATTGGGAGGGGGGCTTGCCCTTTACAACCCTATTAAAGATGACTTCACCATTTATGAAAATATTCCTGAGGAAAAAAACTCAATACCCTCCAATCTTGTGTTTTCTTTATATGAAGATAGAAACGGGATTCTTTGGATAGGCTTGAAAAATGGCCTATGTACTTATAATCCGCATTCTAACAATTTTACAACTTTTGATAATCTTTCCTGTGACGTTGACCCTATTAAAAATGTGGCCACAAGTTTTTTTGAAGATGCTGATAAAAATTTATGGATCGCAACATTTGGAAGTGGTCTCTATTTATATTCTTTCGAAAACAGGTCTTTAGAAAAGATACGTCCTAAAGACTTATCGGTAAACATCAGTTTTATATATACTATCAACCAGCTTAGTAACAACCTTCTATTAGTCGGTACAAGAGGAAGTGGTCTGTTGGTTTTTGATTTAACCACCCAAGCATTTTCAAATTTCTTTAAAGAAAAACTTAACATTGAAGAGAATATTATAATTGTACGTTCATTGCGTATTGACAACCATGGCAATCTTTGGGTAGGTACCGATGGTAATGGGGTTTATAAGATAATGGACCCCACAACTTCTCACCCTACATACGAGAATTATTTTCACAGCACTAAAAACACAATGTCCATTTCAGGTAATGGAGTTTATGAAGTGTTCGAAGATGAGAGTGGTCATATATGGATCGGGACAGCTTGGAATGGGGTCAATGTGCTGAACGACAAAGCTGGGTTTGATTTTTTCTATAGCGATATAACTGGTAAAGACCCCTATCCCGTACTCTCGATTTTAAAGAACGAAGACCTATTATTTTTGGGGTCTGATGGAGCAGGGCTTACCATCTACAATCAAAAAACTAATGAGACGAACTACTACCACACAAGTATTGAAAAAACGAAACATGCCGATTACGTACAGTATATCTTAAAGAGTAACAATAGTTCCTATTGGTTGGGCTCATTTGCGAAGGGACTGATAGAATTAGACCTTAAAGCGGGCAGTACTAGGCAATTCATACATGTCTCCACTAAGGAAAACTCATTGAGTTACAATGACGTTAGGTATATGATTGAAGACAATGATGATAATCTATGGGTTGCTACCTGGGAGGGAGGACTTAATTATTTTGATACCAAAACTGAAACTTTTGAGCATTTTCGAGAAAACGATTCTTATAAAAACTCCATCAATAGCGATAATGTCATTTCCTTACAGAAAGATGGAGGTTCGATTTGGATAGCCACTTTTGGTGGCGGAATTAACTGTTTTGATACCAAGACCAAAAAATTCTCTTATTATCGCCATGATAAAGAAAATCCTAACTCAATAAGTTCTGACAATGTCATTTCGATTTTGAAAGACTCAAAAGGCTTTTTATGGGCAGGTACCTCGGGCAACGGCATCAACAGATTTGACCCCAAGAGTTCTATTTTTGAACGTTTTAAAACGAATGAGGTACTGAAACAAGCTACTATCAACTCTATTATTGAAGATGATGAGGGCAATATATGGTTCGGCACCACAGAAGGCATTTTCAGATTTGACTACGATACTGGCAAATTTATCTTTCTATCACATTATACCGACGAATTTCATATTAATTCTGCCTTTAAGGACGAATCGGGTCTTTTGTATTTTGGAGGCCTGAAGGGGATGATCCGTCTAGACCCCAAAATCATAGACCTTTCTCAAAAAGAACCCAACATAGTCTTTACTAATTTCAAGCTTTTTAATGAAGAACCCGAAATTGGCACAAACCAAATCTTTAAAAAAAATATTACTTATCAAGAGAAAGTACAATTAAGACACGACCAGAATAGCATTACTTTGGAATTTGCAGCTTTGGACTTTCCTTTTGCCAATAATCGTGAATATTCCATTTTGATGGAAAATTTTGATAAAGATTGGCGGACTATCGGAAAAGAACGTAGTGCTACGTATACCAATCTCTCGCACGGCGATTACACTTTTAAGGTCAGAAGTCGTAAAAAAGGTATGGATTGGAGCCAGCAGCGCGCTTCTATGGAGATAGAAATATTGAGACCCTATTGGCTTAAATGGTGGGCTTATCTTATTTACTTCCTGATAGCCGCTACCTTACTATATCTTTTCAGAAAATATTCAATTGCGTGGGAACGCCTGAAATCAAATTTAAGAATTGAACAACTGACCCATGAAAAAGATAAAGAATCATATAACTTCAAACAGCGGTTTTTTACCAATATCTCCCATGAAATAAGAACACCCGTAACTTTGATTTTAGGCTCTTTAAAACGACTATCGGATACTTATGGTTTTTTTGAGAATAAACAGACCAAAACCATTGACATTATCAAAAAGAACAGCAATCACTTATTGGATCTGGTCAATGAGCTTTTAGATATTAGAAGCTTGGAGTACAATGAATTAAAGTTGAAGGTTACGAAAAATGACCTGGTAGCTTTCAGTAATGAAATTTATTTATCGTTTACCCAATTGGCCTCTGATAAAAAAATCGAATATACTTTTGATAGCCCTTCGAGTCCATTGTATTTATGGTTTGATAAAATACAAATTGAAAAAGTGCTTTACAACCTTTTGTCCAATGCCTTTAAATATACCACAGATGGTGGAACCATTAATTTTAAGATTGAAGAATTAGATAAACATATTGTTTTGTCCATAGCCGATTCAGGAAAAGGAATCTCAAAAAAACAACTTTTAAAAGTTTTTGATCGATTTTATCAAACTGATAATTCCGATACTGTGAAAAAGTCTGGGTTTGGACTTGGCCTTTCTATCGCAAAGGAAATAGTGAGATTACACCGAGGTGAGATTACCGTCGATAGTGAAAGGAGCCAAGGAAGTACCTTTATGTTAAAACTTAAAAAAGGAAAAGCACATTTTAACTCAGAATTGTTAGTACACAATGATGAAGAAAATGAGGAAATCATTGATAACTATTTAAATCCCAAGAATAGGGGTAGCACTTTCAAGAATAACTCTCGTTTAAACAATTTTAGCGAAATCAATGGTCAGACCATTCTTGTCATTGAGGATAACGATGAAATACGCGACTATCTTGTCGAATTATTATCGCAATACTGTAAGGTGATACAAGCTTCGGACGGCAAAGAAGGTCTTATGTCCGTTGATAATCATATGCCCGATTTGATTATTAGCGATATTATGATGCCGGTAATGGATGGTATCAAACTTACACGAGAATTAAAATTGGATGTTAATACCAGTCATATTCCGATAGTTTTATTGACGGCTAGGGCGTCGGTACCGCATAAAATGGAAGGCTATGATTCTGGGGCCGATGCTTATCTCACAAAACCATTTAATGAAGAAATGCTTCTAGCAAGGATCAAGAACCTCGTTACGAACAGAAATCTCCTCCGTAAAAAATTCAGTTCTGACGGTCTTTTTCTGCCTAGCGAGCTCGCCATTAATAAAAAAGATATGAAATTTCTTGAAACATTGACAGCGTTGATTCAAGAGAATTTGGATTCAAAAGAATTGAATACGGATTTTATATGCACGAATATCGGGATGAGTCATTCTGTGGTCTACAAGAAAACAAAGGCCTTGACTGGTTTGAACCTGGTCGAATTCGTTCGTGATTATAAGTTGAAAATTGCAAAAAAAATACTAATAGAGCAACGTTTACCTATATTAGAGGTCTGTAATAAAGTAGGATATTCAGATAGAAAATATTTTAGTAAATTGTTTAAGAAGCGGTTCGGTAAAACCCCCTCTGAATTTTTATAAAAAAACTAAAAAACTACTATATTCTTCATTTTCTCAATGTAATAAGGCCTTCTTTCTTCAGAATTGCCCTTTATTATATTACAAACCAATTCTTCTCCCATAATAAACGATTCCATACCCTCTCATTATTCATTATCATCGCCATCTTGCCATCGTTAAGTTTTGAGTTAGTTTAATTTCTGAGGAGATGAGGGATATGCGCAATCTCATAATTCTCTTTTTTCTCACTCGGCTTCAAGATTTACAAATTATAGATATCTAACCTAATCAAATTTGCCTATCAAGCATTTACTTAATGACAAAAACAACTTTACTAATACTAATTCAACCAATATGAAAAAAGACACTATGTATGGATTTCTTTTTTTAAGAACATCTAAATTAAATATAAGGCTTGCCTTTATGTTGCTCTTATGTGTTGCTTCGACCATGCGAGCCAATTATGAGATCGATACCGGGTACATTCCTGAAGATGGGACTATTCAAGACTGGACTGTTAGCGGAACAGTTCTAGATGATTCCGGTCAACCTTTACCAGGGGTCAATATTGTTGAGAAAGGAACAACAAATGGAACGCAAACTAATTTCGACGGGGATTTCTCCTTAATCGTTTCAGATAAAAACGCAACGCTATCCATATCCTATATTGGATTCCTAACTCAAGAAGTGGCTCTGAACGGGCAAACAACAATCAATATATCGTTGGCGGCAGATGCAGCTCAACTTGACGAGATTGTCGTCATTGGTTATGGTAGCTCAAATATTAAAGAGACCACAGGTGCTGTTGCTAATGTGAAAGTTGACGATATTCGACAGTCGGCTACGACCTCTGTTGATCAAATGTTACAGGGTAGAGTATCCGGTTTAAATTTAGGGTTGAGTTCTGCTCAACCTGGAGCAAGGGTCAGTGCTAATATAAGGGCGGATGTCTCTCCAAATGGTAGTGGAGAACCTTTGTATGTTATTGATGGTGTGCCAATGATAAACGATTCTCCTGAACCAAGTATAAATGATTCCGATATTGGTTTTGCCGGTGGTGTGGACCGAAGTCCCTTGGCGACCATAAATCCTGCTGATATTGAAACGGTAGATGTTATTAAGGATGCGAGTACGGCTGCGATTTATGGTTCTGCCGCTGCTAATGGGGTGATATTTATAACTACAAAAAAGGGTAAAGCTGGTAAAACTACTGTTGATTATCGAATAACTACATCAGTTCAATCTCCTAAAGATTATCTAGAGTTTTTAGACGCTGAAAATTTTATGAGACAGCATAACAGATTGGCGTATGATAAATATCTTTTCGATAATAAGTTTGCTCCTTATGGAGCGCAAAATGCACCAACAATTGGGTTTACACCTTTATTCTCTCAAAACGATATTAATGGAGCAGGTAAAGGAACAGATTATTTAGATGAACTTATCAAAACTGGGTTTATTCAGGAGCATAACCTTTCAATAAGTAGTGGTAACGAAAATACTAGAATTTATTCATCATTTAACTATTACGACAATGATGGGCTATTAAAAGGCTCCGATTTTCAAAGATATACGGCTCGTTTTAATCTAACTCAAAAACTTAGAGAAAAAATAGACCTAAGTGTTAAAATCAACTTAAGTCAAGTTAATAGTAGCAATGCTTCTACAGGTGAGAACTCAGGAGGAAGTGAAAAATTCAATATGTTGCAAGCAGCTTATGCTTTTGCTCCTAATATTTCACCAACAGAGGCAGATGGTAGTTTTACAAGATCCTATGATAGATTAATTACAAATCCATTAGCTTTTTTAGAAATTGATGATGATTTGAGAACTAATAGATTTTCTATTACTCCTAAACTTGATATAGATTTACTGGATAATTTGTCGCTAACTATGGTTGGAAGTATGGATAGAACAACATCAACAAGAAAGTTCTTCATGCCATCGATAGTAGAAAATGCACAATTGCCAGATGGTGTTGCTCAATTGGCAACAAACAGAAATGATGCTTATACTGGTGAAGCCTATTTTACTTATAACAAATCTTTCGAAAATAGCTCGTTATCTGTCGTGTTGGGAGCAGGGGTCTATAAAACACTTTTTGATGGATTTAGTCTGCAAGCTGTTGGGTTTTTTACAGATGCATTAGGTGTTAACAATGTTGGAGTTGCTAATCAGTTACTTCGAAATTCTCAAAATTCGTTTAAGTCAGAAACAACCAAGTTATCACAATTTGCAAGAGTTAATTATACAATTAATAGAAAGTATATATTTAGTGGTGTTGTAAGAAGAGATGGAGCATCTAATTTTGCTGAAAATAATAAATGGGGCGTTTTTCCAGGTATTTCTGCAGCTTGGAGAATTAGTGAGGAAGATTTCTTAGCTGATACTAAAGTGTCTGACCTTAAAATTAGAATGGGTTATGGTGAGGTTGGAAATGTTGTATTGGCCGATAATGCGTTTCAATTATATGGTATTAGTGGTCAATTTACATTCGGTAATAAAGTGCAACCTGGAGTAGTATTGTCACAAGTAGCTAACCCAGACTTAACATGGGAAACCAATGCCAGTATCGATTTAGGAATCGATTTTGGTTTTTTTGATGATAGAATAAGTGGTAGTTTAGAATTGTATCAAAAAACAGCTCGGGACTTAATAGATTTCGACCCATTACCTTCCAATAACGCTGTAGGTAGAGTAGTTACCAATATTGGTTCTACAAGGGCAAGAGGAATAGATATTGCCTTAAATACAACCAATGTTTTAATTGATGATTTTGAATGGAGTACTAACTTTACATTTACTACCAGTAGGTCAGAATGGTTAAAACGTAACCCTAATGTACCCTTGCCAGAGTATGTTGGTGAAAATGACCAGTTAGGAGACTTTTACGGATGGGAAACAGATGGCATTATTAAATCTCTTGAAGAAGTTCCCAATTATATGGCCGGTGCATTCCCTGGTAATATTAAATACATAGACCAAAATGATGATGGTATTTTAGATGTAAAAGATGTAATTAAGTTAGGTACAAGGGGGGCAAGGGTTAATTTTGGTGTTGGTACTAATTTTAGATATAAAAACTTTACGTTAAGCGCATTTGCCTATGGTAATGCAGGTGCTCCTAGAGATTTTGGATATTATCCAGATAAACAAATTAATATTCTTGCACCTTCAAATACGCTTACAAGTGTAAAGGATGTATGGTCTTTTGATAATCCAAATGGAATTTTACCAGGTTTTGCGTCAAACCCTTACGCAGGAAACAACCCAGTTAACGATAGAGTAAATACAGACTTTTTATTAAAGAAAATCAGTTTTTTGAGGATTAAAAACATTAATCTAGGGTATGATCTTCCAATTGCTGAAGACTCTAAAATTCCTTTTAATAGACTACGATTTTTTGTCGATTTACAAAACGTAGCCCTTTTTACCAATTATGATGGATTTGACCCAGAGTTAGACACTACTAATCCTTACCCACAGGCCTTTACATCAACTTTAGGGGTTAATATTCAGTTTTAATTAAAAAAAATAACATTATGAAAAATAAATTAAAAAATAAATTGGTTTTGGTTTCTCTATGTTCCTTTTTCATGCTTTTTATAAGCTGTGAAGATGAGTTGGAGTCTAAAGTATTTAGTGAGCTTACCGCGGAAAACTTCTTTGAAACCGAAAAAGATTTCAATGCAGCTTTAGTAGCATTATACAGCTCTTTTTCCACAGATTGGGGAACAGAAGATCCAGGTGTAGGTATTTGGTACACATATTTGTACAATGCTAATAACAGAACTTACCTTATGCGTAGTGAACTCACAACAGATGAACTTTGGAACGATTGGGATGCAGATCTTTTAAATTTTACATGGGGGCCTGCAACCTATTCAGGAACCGGAGCATCAACCTATTCTAGAATTAGATATGTAGCTAGGGCTACTGACGTGATTGATAAGATTGAAAAATCTTCAGTTGATGAATTAATCAAAAATAGATATTTGGCAGAGGCAAAAACGTTGAGAGCCTGGTTAATGTATATATTATACGATTTCTTTGGCCCTTTAAATGTAAAAGTAGACCCTAAAACATTAAGCGATAGAGCAATAACCCCAAGATTGTCCGATGAAGATTATGTAGGTATTATTGAGCAAGATTTATTAGATGCCATCAATACAGACGGATTGCCAGAAGCCTATAATGGAACAGGAAATTGGGGTAGAGTTTCAAAAGGCTTATCCCGAATGGTATTGTTAAAACTATATATGCACAAAAAAGAGTGGGCTAAGGCAGAGGCGATTGGTAAATCTATTATAAACTCAGGGTTATACTCATTGACTGAAAAATATGAGGATGTCTTTACAAACTCTGGGAATAACGAACTTATTTATTCTATTGTTAGTAATGATGCTGTTCCAAATTGGTATATGCAACACTTATTCCCTGGGAATTTTGCAAAAGGATTTGCTGGAAAGACCTCTATAGAACGTGGAGGAGGCTGGTATGGTTTTTCTATGCCTTGGGAATTCTATGATAAGTTTGAGAGCGGAGACCTTAGAACAAATACCATTATTTCAGAATTTACAAGCGGAGGGGGTGCCCTTGTTGATAGAGATAATGGCTTAAGAGGAGCTATCCCTCTTAAATACACAAATATTGTAGGTGAAGGCCCTAGTTATTCTATAGATTGGGTTATTTATAGATATTCAGATGTACTACTATCCGTAGCTGAAGCAATAAACGAACAAAGAGGCCCATCAGATGCTTATTTGTATGTAAATGAAGTTAGGGATAGAGCTGATGTTGATGCTTGGAGTGGTTTAACTCAAGATGAATTTAGAGAGGCTATTTTAGACGAAAGAGGACGCGAATTATTTGCTGAAGGACATAGAAGACAAGATTTAATTCGTCATGGAAAGTTTATCGAGAAAGCTAAAGAACGAGGTGCCACAAGCGCAGATTCAAAACATATACTTTTTCCTATTCCATCAGAAGTTATTATTGAAGGAAAGGGAGTAATTAACCAAAACCCAGATTACTAATTTATAGATAACGACAAAAATATACAGATAAAACAAATAATAAATTTTATAGTTCCTTGGCATTATTTTTTTAGGACTAAATGCTTGTGATACCTATGAAGTAATAAATACGGACGACTTTGATTTTGATAACGTCGAAAACTCATTTGAGCAAAAATTCTATACAGGATCTGATTTTTCCTATATAAATGAAATGTTAGACTGCGGAGCTTCCTACAATGATCAAACGGGTAATAGCGTTGACCCATATAAATAGTTTAAAGGTGCCGGGAATGATTTGGTAAGGGTACGTCTTTGGAACGACCCATCAGCTTTGACCGCATATTTAAATAATGAAGATGTAGAAAAAACAATAGGAAAATCTAAAGAACAGGGAATGGATATTCTATTGGATTTTCATTATTCCGATACTTGGGCAGATCCAGAATATCAGGTAATACCGGCTACCCACATAGGACCCCTTATTATGCGGTCCTATGTGGGTAGCCGTTAAAATTATGCTAGGGTCTATGATGGCAGATATTTGTGATGAAGATGAACTTAATCATGGCCAACGTAGAGAAGGTATATTCGGAGCCGTGTTTTCATGGTTAGAAAAAATGGTTGTTTCCCTCGCTTATTTAGGGACAGGTTTAGCGCTCTCATTTGCGGCATTCAACCCAGATTTAGGAGGTGACCAAACTCCAGAAACATTCACAAAAATGCGCTTGTTTTTAGCAGGTGCACCAACCTTAACAGCATTGTTAGCCATTGTTGCTAAATATTTTTACCCTCTAAATGCAGAAAGGGCTCAACTAACCAGTGAGATACTTGAAAAGCGAAATGGCAAAGCGAACGAATAAAAACCTTAAACAATGAATAGAATATTATTTATAAGTCTATTTCTTGTGATGATATCATGCAAGAATGACACCAATGACAGAATAACAAAAGAAGAGATATTTTCTACAAGTGTTCAAGAGGGGAAAGGGCTTCCAATTAATGATATTTCAGCATTTTTTTCAGAATCACCAAAAGCTACCCCTTCAAATACTACAGTTGATGGTCCTTTGTTGGGAAATGGGGATATGGGAGTTACAATGGATTGGGATAAAAATAGAATCCGTTTTTATATCTCAAAAAATGATTTTTGGAAAACGAAACCAGGATATTCTAAGGGAGGCCCAAGAACGATTGGGGGTGTTGACCTTTATATTAATAATGTGGATACTGAAAACTTAATTGTAGAACAAACCTTTCATAACGCAACAATTACTACATCCTTTCCAGACATATCAAAAAAAGAAAGCCTTATTTCATGGGTGGATGCCAATCACAACATACTTTTTATAAAAACGAAAGCTTTAAGTAACCCTTTATCATACAACCTATGGATAAAAGAAGGCGATGAAGCTATTGTGGATTCTGGTGAGGAAAGCGACGTAAAATGGGGAGTTAGAAAGTTTGAAGGAAATGAACTTAACTGGTCTGCTAAAGCGGCACTTTCCATAAAAAAGATAAAGTTAAACCGTTCAGAAGAACTAATAGCCATAGCTGTATGTACCAATATGGAACAAGAAAAGTACTTAGAGAAAGCAATTTCTTTGGTAAAAGAGTTATCATATAATAAAATAGAAAATTTACACACTCAACATAAAAAGTGGTGGAATGACTTTTGGAAATTATCGTCTGTAAAATTGAGTGACTCGCTTCTTGAAAAGTACTACTATGCTTCGCAATATATATTGGCTTCCTGTAGCAGGAATGAAAAATTTCCACCTGGGCTTTTTGGAAATTGGATTACAACAGATAGTCCTGCTTGGGCTGGAGATTACCATCTCAATTACAATTATCAAGCCCCGTTTTGGGGAGCGTATTCTTCAAATCATATAAATCTCACGGAATGTTATGATACTCCAATACTTGAATACCTCGATGTAGGAAAAAAGAATTCGAGAGAAATACTTGGAAGTAAAGGGGTTTATTATCCAGTTGGTATAGGTCCCAGAGGTTTTAACACGACCAAGTACCCTATTGGAAACGCTCGTCAAGAAGAGTATGGAGATGTGAAAAACATTGAAATGGAAGGTGGATATATGTTTTGCGGACAAAAGAGCAATGCATTGTTTGCTACTATGAATATGTTTATGCGGTATTATTCCACGTACGACAAAGATTACGCAAGAAAAATACTCCCTTTTTTATTAGAGGTTGATAATTTTTGGGACGACTATCTTGTCTTTGAAAATGGACGGTATGTTGTTTACAACGATAGTTTTCATGAAGTAGGACCATGGAATGGTAAAGGATGGTATGAAGCTTATGGTGACTTTAACCCCATATTATCATTAGGAATGTTAAGAACATTTTATGAGGGAATATTAGATGTGTGTAATGACTTGAATATTGGGCAACACAAGAAAAATAAATGGAAACATATTTTAGATAACCTAAGTGCACTTCCTACAACCAAAGAGAATAATACGGTTCGTTTTAGGGCTTGTGAAGGAGGGCAGGGTTCAGGTAATAAAATAATTGGAGCAGGTAGGATTATGAGTTATGGTTTGGTTTTTCCTTCGGGTGTTATTTCCAAAGGAAAAACACCAAAGTTGTTTTCGTTAATGCAACAAGAAATAAATCGTTGGTCTGAAACAGTAGAAAGTAATGGAAATGACAACAATACTTGGCTTCCTATGGGGAATGGTTTTGATAACCAGTACACAACAGCGGCCCGAATGGGAATTAACCCCGACAAGATACTCAGATTCTTAAAAAAGAGAATAGAAATGACCCAGAGGTCAAACTTATGGATTGAGTCTGGCGGTGGCGGAATTGAATCTGGTGCAGGAATAGTGTCTTGTATTAATGAAATGCTCTTAAAAAGCTATAACGATATTGTTGAAGTATTTCCTAATTGGCCAATTCAAAAAGATGCTTCTTTCCATAATTTACGTGCCTATGGTGCATTTCTAATCAGTTCAGAGCGAATCGATGGTGATGTACAATATATTAAAATATATAGCGAAAAGGGGGAAAACCTAAAGTTGATAAACCCATGGTTAGGCGAAAAAATAGTAGTAATAAGACCTTCTGGCGAAGAAGAAATTTTACAAGGAGAAAAGCTGGAGATTAAAACTTCTAAAGGAAAAAAACTAATGATAAAACAATTATAAAGTTTGCAAATGAGAGTACTAAATAATCTTTTGAAAATGTTCTGTATCTGTACGGGTATTGTTGTAATGTCATGCAAAAACCAAACGGACAAAACTAATATTAATTACATAAACCAATACAATGTAGCTTGGAGCACACAAAGTAAAAACTCATCCGAATCTATGCCACTTGGTGGCGGAGATATCGGCTGTAATGTATGGGTAGAAAACGGGGATGTCCTTTTTTATATGGCTCGTAGCGGTACTTTCGATGAGAACAATACCATGCTCAAACTTGGGCGCACTAGAATCCAGTTGGAACCCAACCCGTTTACCGGAGCAGATGCCGAATTTAAACAAGAATTAAATTTGAGGGAAGGCTGTGTCTATATTACAGGAAAAAACAAAGAAGTAGAAGCCACACTAAAATTATGGGTAGAAGTCTTCCATCCCGAAATCCATGTCGACATAGAAAGTTCTGTACCTGTAATCGTAAAAAGCACTTACGAAACTTGGCGTACCAAAGACCATGCACTGGAAGCCAATGAACGTATGCAATGCATGAGTTTTAATGCATCTACCCCAGAACAAGTTTCAGTAATTACCTATAAAGATTCCATACACCATACACAAAACAAGGTCGTTTGGTACCATCGTAACAGAAGCGACGATTTAGTATTCGATAAAGAAGTAAACCAACAGCACCTTGACCCAATAAAAGAGCAGTTATGGAACCCGCAAAAGAACCTAACCTTTGGAGGCAGTATGCAAGGTGAAAATATGTCCTTTGAAAAAACCGTAACGGGGCGTTACCTGAATACCGATTTCAAAGGTTGGGCATTAAAAAGCAATACACCACAAATCAAACAAAACATAACCCTTCAATTTCATACAGCCCAAGCAGAAACGCCAGAAATTTGGGAAAGTGGACTAAAAAGATTGTTAAAAGAAAAAATATCAAAATCCAAAAGATGGCAAAAAAACTTGGACTGGTGGCAACACTTTTGGGATAGAAGTCATATTGTAATAAATGTAGATGTAAAAAACAAAGAGAATGACAAAGGTTGGCAAGTAGGTAGAAATTACCAGCTGTTTCGGTATATGTTAGGGTGCAATGCCTACGGCAAATACCCTACCAAATTCAATGGAGGCCTGTTTACCTACGACCCCCATTTAGTATTGGATTACTACCCTAATGCTACACCAGATTTTAGACAATGGGGCGGTGGTAGTTTTACTGCACAAAACCAGCGTTTAGTCTATTGGCCCATGCTAAAATCGGGGGATTTTGATATGATGCAAACCCAGTTCGATTTTTACAAAGGTATTTTAAAAAATGCTGAATTAAGGACTAAACACTATTGGGGACATAAAGGGGCTGCTTTTCCAGAACACCCTCAAACTTTTGGAATACCCTTAGCTGGTATTTACCAATACAAATGGGGAAGTGAAGGTTTAGGGCCAAGAAAAGAAAAATATAGTGAACGTTATTTAAAAAAGAACAATGGAGATTCCCTTAAAATAACAGATGTGGGCTATTTAAACAACCCATGGGTATCCGACCAATACGATACCGTTTTAGAGTTTTGCTTGATGATATTAGACGCAGAACAATTTACAGGGCAAAATATCAGTCCCTATATACCCCTGATTGAAAGTTCACTAACCTTTTTTGATGAGCACTACCGCTATTGGAACAAAAGATTAAACGGAACAGAGTTAGATAAAAATGGCCATTTGGTCATCTATCCTGGTACAGCCTGCGAAACCTACAAAGTAGCAAAAAACCCTGTGCAAACCTTAGCAGGTTTAAAAACCGTTATCGAACGCCTATTAGAATTGCCAGAAACCTATGTGTCGCAAGAGAAAAAAGTCTATTATAAAACGTTTTTAGAGACCATTCCTCCAATTCAATTTCGGGAAATGAACGGACATAAAACCATTGCCCCCGCCGAATCTTGGGAATACTTTTCAAATCAAGAAATCCCACAGTTATACCCAGTATATCCTTATGGAATTTACGGTTTAGGAAAGCCCGATTTACAAGTGGCTATAAATACCTGGATATATGGTACGGACGACCCCATACAAAAAAATCATGCCTGTTGGCATCAAGACAATATATTCTGTGCCCGAATGGGATTAACAAAAGAAGCTAAAGCATTAACCACCAAAAAACTACAAAATTCGATAAGACGATTTCCAACATTTTGGGGACCATGGCATGACTGGGTACCCGATATGGATCAAGGCGGGTCTGGCATGATTGGCTTACAAGAAATGCTCTTACAAACCAACGGTAAGGGAATCCGTATACTACCCACATGGCCAAAAGAATGGAATGTCGATTTTAAATTACATGCACCTTATAATACTATTGTAAGTGGTAGTTATACTACGAATACATCAAAATTTGAAACTAATCCATCTCAAAGGAGAGAAGATGTGGTTAAATTTTAAAAACAATCTCGAATTATGAACTTTACGGCAGCCGATACCATTGTTTTTATAGCCTATTTTGTTTTAGTACTAAGCGTTGGGTTTGGAGCCGTTCTTATAGGTAAAAAAAAGCAATCCTCTAAAGATTATTTTTTTGCAGGAAATACATTGCCTTGGTGGGTAATAGGAGCTTCAGTAATAGCAGCAAATATTTCAGCAGAACAATTTATAGGAATGACAGGCTCTGGTTATGCTATTGGTTTGGGAATAGCAACTTACGAATGGCTTGGTGCATTGGGACTCTTAATAATCGCAAAATTCTTTTTGCCAATCTATCTAAAAAACGGTATTTATACCATGCCTGGGTTTTTAGAAAAAAGATATGACTCCAGACTTCGAGTAGGCCTAGCCGTTTTTTGGTTGTTGGTTTATTGGTTTGTAAACTTATCGTCTGTATTTTATTTAGGCGCCTTGGTATTGCAAGGTTTTTTAGGCTTGACTTTAATGCAGTGGATTTTTGCTTTGGCTATAACATCAGCATTATATTCCGTAATAGGTGGTTTAAAAGCTGTAGCCTATACAGATGTCATTCAAGTCGTCTTTTTGATTTTTGGAGGATTGATGACAACATTCTTTGCTATTAAAGCCATAAGTAATTCAACAGATATTTTTTTAGGATTGGAAATGCTTTTTGATAAAGCCCCAGAAAAATTCGATTTGATTCTAAGTAAAACCGATCCTAACTATAAATACTTGCCAGGTTTAGGCGTTATATTCGGAGGATTGTGGGTGGCAAATATTGCCTATTTTGGATGCAACCAATACATCATACAACGGTCATTAGCAGCAAAAAACATTAACGAAGCACAAAAAGGAATGGCACTTGCCGCTTTCTTAAAACTATTCATTCCGTTAATAGTAGTACTGCCTGGAATTGCCGCATTTGTATTAGATGCAGGTATCGAAAAACCAGACGAAGCCTATCCTTGGTTACTCAATACATTTATACCATCAGGATTCAAAGGTTTGGCATTTGCAGCATTAATTGCAGCCATAGTATCCTCATTAAGTTCTATGGTTACCAGTGCCTCCACTATTTTTACTTTCGATATATACAAACCCATTTTTATTAAAACAGTAACAGATAGCAAATTGGTTGTTGTAGGTAGAATAATGAGTGCAGTATCCTTAATTATTGCTGTAATGGTAGCACCGCTATTATCCTCATTAGAACAAGCCTTTCAATTTATACAAGATTTTACAGGCATGGTAACCCCAGGAATAGTTGTGGTCTTTTTATTTGGATTATTCTGGAAAAAAGCAAACGCACAAGGCGCCTTGTGGGCGGTAATTTTAACCATTCCAGTTTCGGTGTTATTAGATCTATTAATAGACGATTTGCCCTTTTTAGATAGAATGGGAATCGCCTTTTTAATACTCTCTGCCATTTTGGTTCTTATTTCACTTTTAAAAGGAGGAAAAACAAATAACCTTATTAAAATTGATGAAGGGATGTACAAAACCAGCACCTTGTTTAATGTGGCAAGTATATTAATAAGTGCAATGCTAGGGGTATTGTATTATACATTTTGGTAAAATAAATTAAAGATATGATGACTAAATTTTGGAAAAACGATGATGAACTTTTTGCAGCGGCAAAGGAAGAACTTTTTACAGCTGTAGTAGGTGATGCCATGGACAAAATGAAACTATTGCATCAATTTTTACCACCTAAAGTACAACCCCTAAAAAACGATATGTTTTTAATAGGAAGAGCTATGCCTGTCTTGGAAGCCGACACTTTTGAAGAATTAAGTATTGGTAGTCAAAACCCTTTAATGTCAAAACCTTTTGGATTGATGTTAGAAGCTTTGGATGATTTAAAAAAGAATGAAGTATATTTCTGTTCAGGAGCCTCTCCGAGCTATGCTTTGGTAGGCGAGTTGATGATGACAAGAGCTAAAGTCTTAGGCGCCGCAGGAGCAGTTGCAAACGGCTATTCAAGAGATACTTTTGGTATGCTGGAATTGGATTTACCTATTTTTTCTTATGGCAATTACGCACAAGACCAAGGGCCACGAGGAAAAGTAATCGACTTTAGAGTCCCCATTGAGATGGAAGGCGTACGAATCAATCCAGGCGATATTATAGTTGGGGATATTGATGGCGTATGTGTTGTTCCACAAGAACACGAAGAAGAAATTTTTCTACGTGCTTTTGAAAAAGCAAGAGGCGAAAAAACAGTACTAAAAGCTATTCAAAATGGCATGAGTGCTGTAGATGCTTGGAACAAATATCAAATAATGTAAACTTCATAGATAATAAAAAAAATAATACTAAAATAAATGAAAATAACAGACGTAAAAGTATGGCTGGTTGAAGGTGTTAAATATAACTGGACAATGTTAAAGATTTATACCGATGAAGGCGTAACAGGAGTAGGAGAAGCTACCAATTGGCCTGGAAGTCAAATAGTAGAAGCAGCAGCCAAAGAATTAGGAAATAGAATTATAGGGCTAGACTCTATGCGGATAGATTTTATCTGGACAAAATTATATAGGGACCTTAATTGGGTTGGACCATATGGCGCCAGTATGTGTGCTATTTCAGGGATAGATATGGCATTGTTAGACCTTAAAGGAAAAGCATTGGGAGTACCAGTATATGATTTGTTAGGAGGCTCTTTTAGAACCAAAATACAATTATATGCCAATTATTGGTTTACAGGAGGTGGGCACAATGAGGTCGATTATGCAGAGCAAGCTAAAGAAGTAAAAGCAGCAGGTTTTACAGGTTTAAAATTTGACCCTTTTGCCCATACTAATTATTTTTATGGTGAAGATTTAGACACTAACTTATCCCTTTCTAAATCACAGCAAAATAGAGCTTTCGAAGTCAGTAAAGCCGTTAGAGAAGCCGTTGGTGAAGACATGGATATTATGATAGAAACGCATGCGATGCTTAATTTTAAAATCGCAGTAACCATGGCAAAACGTCTTGCCAAATTAAATATTACCTGGTACGAAGAGCCAGCAGGCCCCGAAAGTGCAGATGTTTTAAAAGCCTTTAGAGACCGAATAGACCCAGAAGTTTCTATTTGTGTGGGAGAGCGTCATTACACAAGACATGGCATACGCCCCATATTAGAAAAACATATTTGCGATGTAATTATGCCAGATATTACACGTTGTGGTGGACCTTCAGAAATGAAACGTATGGCAACCATGGCAGAAGCGTATAATGTTATGATAGCACCGCACAATCCTAATGGTCCCTTATCTACATTGGCATCAGCGCATGTATGTGCTTCCATTACAAATTTTTTTAGACAAGAATTTATTTTTAAAGATGTACCCTGGAGGGACACCGTAATCAATCATCCTTTGGATATTCAAAACGGACAATTGATACTTAGTAAAAGACCAGGTTTAGGTGTGGATTTAGTTGAAGAAGAAATGGAAAAACATCCAGGCATTAGAGAACATAGAGACGGGTTTTACATCTAATAATTAAATGTATACTATGTTGACGATTGATTTAAAAGGAAAAACAGCACTAGTTACAGGAGTTAGTAATGGTGTTGGGCAAGGCGTTGCAAAAATGTTGGCAAAAGCAGGTTGTAATGTGTCGGGTTGCGGTCGTTCTTCGGAAAATTCTGAAGGAGCGATAGCTTTTATCAATAATATAGAAAAAGAAGGGACTCAAGCAATATATACAGCTCTTGATATTACATCCATAGAAGCCCAAGAAAAACTCATCCAAAAAACCATAGCAGCTTTTAGTAGTATTGATATTTTGGTATCCAATGCTGGAGTTAATGTATTTGAAGGCGTAGAAAATTGTTCAGATGAACAGTGGGAATTCAACATGGATTTAAATTTAAAATCGCATTGGCAATTGAGCAAAGGTTGTAAACCCTATCTAGAAAAAAGTGGAAAGGGTGTTATTTTAATAATGACCTCAAATCACTCAAACTATACAATACCAGGATGCTTCCCATACAATGTTGCTAAAACCGCCATAAAAGGCCTGGTACAATCGTTGGCTATAGAATGGGGACCAAAAATTAGAACAATAGGTGTAGCCCCTGGGTTTATAGATACCAAAGGGAATCAAAAATGGTTTGATAGTTTTCCAGATGCTGAAGAAGAACGTCAACGCACCATAAATACACATCCGGTAAAAAGGATAGGAACGGCAGAAGAAGTAGGTGAATTATGTGCCTTTTTAGCATCCGGTGCAGCAGCCTTTATTTCAGGAACTACCTATTTAATGGATGGAGGTCGTTCGGCATTAATGCAGGATTGAAGTAGGAATTAAAAGTTAATTATCAAGATGAATTTGAAAAATAAGTACAAAGCTATTATAGGAGTTTTACTGTTTTCATTGTTACTATGGAATTGTGGAGAAAAGGAAATATCTGGATTTTATGTGAAATCGGTAGCAAACCCAATTATAAATATCAATGGTACTTGGAATATCAATACCAAACCTGAAAAAGAGTTTTGGAAACAAAATGAAATAGATATTATCAACTGGAAAGAAATCCAAGTGCCAGGGGAAGCGATGATGCAGGGGTTTTATATAAAAAACGATGAATCATTTGCTTATAAGAAAGAGATTTCTATCCCGTTAGATTATAAGGACAACAACATTTATCTACAATTTGATGGGGTCTATAGTTACGCAAGAGTATGGGTAAATGGAAACTTTGTAAGAGCTCACCATGGCGGATTTACCCGCTGGAAATGCAATATTACACCCTATGTAAAACCAGGCGAAAAAGCACAAATAACCGTTGAGGTAACAGACCGTTCCGATGACATTTCGTATGCCAGTGGATACGCAAAGCATCAGATAGGCGGTATTTTGCGCGATGTTAATTTATTGGCACTCCCAAAAAATCATCCTAAAAATATTCAATTAAAAACTGATTTGGATGCAGAATACAAAAATGCAAATTTGATTGTTTCTGGAAATTTAAAGAAAGTAGCACAAAATTCTAAAATACAAATAGAACTTTTTGATGCTTCCGAAAAGAAAATCATTCTTAAAGAAAACAAGGTAATACTTGATAAAGAAGATTCGTTTCAAATTCGAAATATCATTACTAATCCCAAAAAGTGGGATGCAGAACATCCAAATTTATACACCTTAAGGATTTCTTATTATGAAAACAATGAATTGCTTTGGAGCAAGGATAAATCGTTTGGTTTTAGAGAAGTAAAGGTAGATGGCAATAAACTTCTAGTAAACGGAAATCCAGTAAAATTAAGAGGAGCCTGTAGGCACGATGTTCATCCTACTTTAGGTAGAGTAGCTACACCAGAATATGAACTGAAAGATGTTTTATTAGCCAAAGAAGCCAATATAAATTTTATAAGAACCTCTCATTATCCACCCTCTGATAATTTTTTAAAATTATGTGATGAATATGGAATTTATGTGGAAGATGAAACTGCAATCTGCTTTGTTCTTGAAAACCGAATAAAAGGATACGAAGGAGCAATACACTCTAACAGCGACCCAGAATTTACAGACAGATACCTGTCTCAGTTAAAAGAAATGGTTGATGCTCATAGAAATCATCCTTCGGTTATTATATGGTCAATAGGAAATGAAAGTCTTTATGGGAGTAATTTTCAAAAATCGTATGATTGGGTAAAAAAGAACGACAATACGAGACCCATTATATTCAGTTGGCCAGGGACTGTACCTGATAGTTTAGCAAAACCCTATCAAATTTTGAGTATGCATTATCCGCCATATAAAGGTGAATTCACTCAATTTGGGAAAACAACGGAAGACTTAGGTTACAAAAAAATGCCCACTTTGTTTGATGAATGGGCGCATGTTGCCTGTTATAACAGTGAAACAATAATCGAAGACCTCAATATTCGCGACTTCTGGGGACAAAGTTTAGACAAACTATGGGCAGGCGTATTTGAAGCAGATGGAGGACTAGGAGGTGGTATTTGGGGCATGATAGATGAAACCTTTTCACTACCTAAAGAATTAGAAGGTTTTAGGGATACTTGGGGTATTGACGAACCTTCTGTAGCTTCATACAAAGGGACAACAGTTGGTTATGGAGATTGGGGAATAGTAGATGTGTGGCGTAGAAAAAAACCTGAGTTCTGGAATACTAAAAAAGCATATTCTCCTATTAGAATTTTAACAACAACTGTAAGCAATTATAAAAAAGGTTCTGAAATCCATATCCCAATATACAATAGATTTGACCACACAAATTTGAATGAAATCACGATAAAATATAAATACAACGGAATCACTAATATTTTAACATCCAAAGATTTAAAACCACACGCAAAAGGAGACTTTAGCTTACCTATTTTAGATTGGGATGCTAATAAACAAATTGCTTTATATTTTTATGACAAGCAGGATAAACTTATAGATAGTTATAACATAAAACAAGCAAAGAAACCAGTTGTTTTAAATTCAATAACGGACTCAATTTCAAAGAAAATAATTGTTGAAAATAAAGGAAAAACGCTAATCGTCCACACGAATAAAGGGCAACTGTTTTTTAATAAAAGTAAAGGTCTGTTAAACGGAATTAAAACAGACGGCAAAAAAACCAGCATTTCAGGACCATTTATGACCTATAAAACGCTTGATGACAAACAAATAGCATGGGAGCTTTTTGGAGTTAATGATTATGGGAAAGATTGGAAACTCGAAAAATTTAAATACCAACTTAAAGAAAATATTGCTGTAGTAACTATTGAAGGAAACTATGGAAACATTAAAGCGTCCTTTGAATTGCAAATTTCGACCAATGGAAAAATAAAAACAAGCTATACTTATAAAAATTTGCCTAAAGAACATGTACGAGAAGTTGGTTTAAAATATAATTTTGACGCCGTTTTTGATTCGCTCTTCTGGGAAAAAGAATCGTATTGGAGTAGCTATCCAGAAAATCATATTGGAGCTTCGTCTGGTACAGTAGCCCTTTATCCCAAAGTATTGAATACCTATAGACAAGCACCTCAAAAACAATGGAACCGAGATACTAAAAGTTTTTACTATGAAGGAACGGACAATGAACAAGATCATGCACTAACCCATATTGCTAAAGCAACAAAAGAAAACTGTATTGAATATTCACTTTTTAAAGGAGATGAAAAATGGGTAATGATAAAAGGTAATGGCAAGGTATCCTGTCGATTAGCAAAAAAAGATAATACAATCGTCTTGTACTTAAGTAATGCAATAGATTACCCGAACCTCAATTGGGGAAATTACGAGCATACTATTTTATTAGAAGGTTCCTATTCAGGAGAAGTAGAATTGTTTTTAAGCCCAAATGAAAGAACAAAATAGCGAAGATATTAAAAAACATAGCGCCAAATTGCTTTTAAAAACTGAAGCAAATTTAGGCGAAGGCCCCGTATGGCTACCCACTTCAAATGAATTAATATGGGTAGATATTAATAAAGGGCAAGTACATAGTTTTAATGTGAATTTAAAAGAGGATGAAATTCTTTATCAAGGAGAAAAAATATCTTGTGTACTTCCCATTTCTGAGAAAGAATTTTTAATAGCAGATTTAAATACGCTCATAAAATTCAATAAGGAAACTAAAGAATCCAGTCCTTTTCTTAAAATCGATTTTAAAGGCTCAAATATTCGTTTCAATGACGGTAAAATAGACCCAAATGGGAATCTGTGGATAGGTACTATGGATATGGATGTACTTCCAAATAAAGGAAGCTTGTATCGAATTGATTCAAGAAAAAATGTTTCAGAAGTATTAAAAAGGATTACTATTTCAAATGGATTAGCATGGTCAATAGACGCTAAAATCATGTATTATATTGACACTTATGAAAATGTAGTATATGCTTTTGATTTCAATGAAAAAAGTGAGATTTCAAACCAAAGGATAGCCATTAATATTCCAAAAGACTTAGGTGCACCAGATGGAATGACTATTGATAAAAAAGGGAACTTATGGGTAGCCATGTGGGGAGGGGCTGCTGTTATTTGTTGGAACCCTAAAACCGGGCAGATACTCGAAAAAAATGAAGTGCAAGCACCTCATGTTACCTCATGTGTTTTTGGTGGAAAGGATATGGATGTTCTATTTATAACTACAGCAAGGGAAGGACTTTCCGAAAAAGGTTTAGAGACATACCCTTTAAGTGGAAGTCTTTTTTATATAAATATTGATTGAAAATCAACAGGTTAATAGAAGCGCTTAAACAATGCCTCTCAAGCGAAAACAAGATTCCATCATAAAAGGGCTTAAATTAAATAAAACTACAATTCAAAAATAATATGACTAATAAAACAACTTATTCAATAACGAAAAATCTATTTTTTGGAAGTTTCCTTTTTTATTAATTGTTCAAACATCCTATGCTCAAAATTTTATGATAGGTGCCGATTTGTCTTTTGTAAAAGAAGCAGAAAACAATGGGTTCCAATTTAAGGAAGATGGAGAAACAATGCCCTGTATTCAAATATTCAAAGATCATGGCTATAATTGGGTGCGATTACGATTATTTCATACTCCGGAATTAGGAAAGTATAACTTGCCTAACAATTTGAAATATACCATTGCATTGGCAAAAGAAGCAAAAAAAACAAAGCCTTAAATTTTTATTGGATTACCATTATTCAGATACTTGGGCAGACCCTGCGAAGCAATTTATTCCAAAGGCTTGGGAAGGAAAAAATCCAGAAGAGTTAACACGGGAAGTTTATGAATACACCAAAGAAACAATGCTCACCTTTCATAAGGCAGGTGTTTTCCCCGATATGGTTCAGGTAGGAAATGAAATAAATAATGGCATGCTATGGCCTATTGGAAAGTTACCCGAAAACTGGGATAATTTTGCAGCGAAAGCTTATGATAAAAAAATAGTTGTTGTTGAGGCAGCCTACAATTACGCCCTTCAAGAATACAAAAACAAGAAAGCCCCATTTCCTGAAACACCCGAAGGACAAAAAGAGTTTTTGAAAGCAGTAAACAATATTATTTTAAGCATTCCTAACGATAAAGGAAAAGGTCTGTTTTGGTGGGAACCGGCAGCACCAAATAAAGGGTTCTCTACAAGAACTTTTTTTAAAATGACGGTAATGTACTACCAGTGATAAATGTATTTGATAAATATGTAAGGTATTGATTAGACAAATAACATTGCTTAAGAGTTAGACCATTTAGACTGAATTTTATGCGCAGCCTGTAGCGCATCCCGATAAATCGGGAGCGTCAAAGGTTTAAACTTAGCGAAGCGGTCTCACGACTGAAAGGAGTAACACTGTTCCACAGTCTCACGACTGAAAGGAGTAACACTGTTCCACTGTTTCACGACTGAAAGGAGTAACACTGTTCCACAGTTTCACGACTGAAAGGAGTAACACTGTTCCACAGTTTCACGACTGAAAGGAGTA
>ERZ887830.503-NODE-503-length-24918-cov-5.031895_pt1 | contig 24918 bp, 22 predicted proteins | sample MGYA00521101_ERZ887830 | MGnify/ENA primary metagenome ERZ887830 (study PRJEB32303, sample SAMEA104408592) | aquatic metagenome | biome: Marine water; feature: Pelagic; material: water | place: Baltic Sea | collected 2014-06-05T16:38:00 | depth 1,762 m ... | reverse complement strand
CGCCACGCCGAACGAGGCGAAGACCATCGACAACTCGCCACCCTTGGCGCGCACCCGGCGAAACACGAGGCGGTCAATCAGGATCGCCGAGGCCCCCGTGACGCACATCGAGACCAGCACGGCCAATGACAAGGTCCATGTCAGGCTCAGCGGGCCGATAGCGTTGCCCAAAGGCACATGAATCGCGGTGAACACCCCGTCAAACACCAGCGCACAATAGGCCCCGATGGACAGCAGTTCAGCATGAGAGAAATTGGCAAAGCGTAACATGTGCATCGCCATCGTCAGGCCAATCGCGCCCAGCGACAGGATCGAGCCGACAAGAATACCATCTAGCAGGTGCTGGATCACGGTGCGGCCTCACTTGGCGTCATCCGCTTGCCGCCCATGTAGATCTGCCCGACCACGGGATCACGGGCCAGATCCGCCGCAAGCCCGTCGACCTGATTGCGCCCATCCGCAAGAATGTAACAGTGATCGGCCATGCGCAGGGCCAGTTTGACGTTTTGCTCGACCAACAGGATGCTCACCCCCTGTTCCGTCAGGGCGCGGACCTGTTCCAGCACCTCTTGCGCCGCCTTGGGGGCCAGCCCGGCAGAGGGTTCATCCATCAGGATCACCGAGGGCCTGATCGCCAGCGCCATGGCCACAGCCAGGAACTGGCGTTGCCCGCCGGACAGCGCGCCCGCCTTTTCACGCTGCTTTGCCGCCAGCGGCGGAAATTGCTCGAACAAGGTCGCCAGCCGCACGTGCCGCTCGGCCCCCGCCCCGCGCAGCACCAGTTCAAGGTTCTGGCGGATCGTCAGGCTGCGAAAGATGTTGTCGGACTGGGGCACATAGGCCACCCCATGCCCGCCCATCTTGTCGGGCGCGGGGTTGGTGATCTCTCGCCCGGCCAGTGTGACTTTGCCGGAACTGACGGGAACCAATCCCGCGATCGCCTTGATCAGCGTCGATTTTCCCGCGCCATTGGGGCCGATGATGACGGTGACCCTGGCCTTTTGCACGCGCAGGGACACGCCCTGCAGGATCGGCAGTTCGGGCACATAGCCCGCTACGATGTCTCTGACCTCCAACGCGATCTCAGGCATCCACCGGCGCCCCCAGATAGGCATCCAGAAGCAGCGTATTGGCCTGCGCCTCTGCGGGCGTGCCTTGGAACACGACCTTACCCTCGGCCATGGCGATCACCGGATCGCAGTGCTGCATGATGAAATCCATATCATGCTCGATGATCAGAAACGTCTTGCCACCCCGGTTCAACTCTTCGATCTTTTCGATCAGCAGGCGGGTCAAGGTCGGATTGACGCCCGCGGCGGGTTCATCCAGCAGGATCAACTGCGGATCGCCCATCAGAATGCGCGCCAGTTCCAGCAGCTTCATCTGCCCGCCAGAGATCTGCCCGGCCGCCTGATCGGCCAGCTTGTCGAGCGTCACGAATTCCAGCACCTCGTTTGCTTTGGCCCGGATCTGCGCCTCTTGCTCGCGCATTCTGGCGCGGTTCACAAACGGCCCGCCAAGGCGTTCGCCGATCTGGGCCAAGGGCGCCAGCATGACGTTTTCCAGCACCGACATGCGTTTGAACGGGCGCGGGATCTGAAATGTGCGCCCCATGCCACGGGCAAAGAGTTTGTCTGGCGCAAGGCACGTCACATCCTGCCTGTCAAACATCACCCGCCCCGCGCTGGGGGCCAGCATCCCCGTCAGGACGTTGAACAGCGTGGTTTTCCCCGCACCATTCGGCCCGATCAGCCCGGTGATCGTACCGGGCATAATGTCAAACGACACCTCGTTGACCGCCCGGAACGGCCCGAAATCCCGCGTCACCCCGCGCAAGGACAGGATCGGTTCAGCCATTTTCAGCATCTATTTCGGCGTGCACCTTGTCGTCAGGTTTGGTGTTGAGGTTGTATTTCATGATCCGCCCGTGACGGCTGTTGCGATCCGCCTCTAACGCAAAAACATCACCCTTTGGTCCCTCGGCCTGCGAGATCACCGCGTCCAGCGTGGCGTAATCCTGCGCGTCCATGGTGAACCCGAAGACCTCCAGCGTCTTGGGCAAATGCCGCGCATAACGCGCGCCGACGATGCCTGCGGCGACCTGTGGCTGGTCCAGAACCCAGCGCGTCGCAACGGAACTTAACGAGACGCCATGGCGATCCCCGACCTCTTTGAGCGCGCGCAACAAGGCCTGAAATCGCGTCCAGGGGCCGAATTCGTCGATGATCAGGCGGTATTTGATCAGACTGCGGTTTTCAAAGGCAAAACCGGGGTCGGACTGGCCCAGCCACGCCTCTGTCAGAAATCCCCCCGCCAGCGTGCCATAGCACAACAGTTGCATGTCATGGGCGGCGGCCCAGTCGGTCAGCCCATGGGTCGGGCGACGGTCCAGCACCGAATATTGCACCTGCGCCGACGCGATATCAAAGCCCGCGTCAAGAAACGGCGCAATCTGGGCGCAATCCCAATTGGTGAGGCCAAGGGTCTTGATCTTGCCTTTGATTTGCAGGTCTTTGAGAACATCCAAGCCCTCGACCGCATTGCCCAGCGACAGATCCCACCAGAAGAACTGCACCAGATCCAGACGCTCGACCTGCAAGCGTTTCAGAGACCGGTCGATGATCGCCTCGACCTCGTCGGCGTGCAGATCCGCAAGGCGGGTCAGGTCGGGCACCAGTTTCGTATGCACACAGACACGATCCGCGACTGACGCCCCGCGCCGACGGCGCAGATCGGCAATGAATTCGCCAATCATGTCCTCGACGCCCACGTAGATATCGGCGCAGTCAAAGGTGGTGATGCCCGCGTCGACAAAGGCCTCCATATCGCGGATCGCCTCGGTACGGTCCACTGCCCCGTGATCGCCCGCCAATTGCCAGCCGCCCTTGATAACACGCGAGATCTCGTGACCGTCCCGCAAAGATGTCGTCTCGACCATCATGCGCCCTCCTGTTTTTGCCAATACGGCACATCGCGCGCCTCGGGCAATCCTGTGGTTTCGGCGTGGCGGAACCAGCGTTTGGCCCCGCGCGTGATGCGAAACCGGCCGCCACAATTGGGATCGGGACAGGCGATTTCGGCGTCTGTACTCATCCAGTCATTGGGGTGGGTATCCCGCTGTTTGGCAGGCAGCAGCGGTAAAAGCGCGGCAAGTGCATACATCGACACGCGCGGCTGATCGTCAAAGATCAGCAACTCGCCCTCGACCCGAAAGCTTTCGCCCTCGACATGGCGGCACACGGCGACGCGGTCACCCACCACGGTCTGAACCGTGAGATCGTAAAGCCAAAAACCATCCGCGTCCCTGTCGTGAGCATCACCCATCGCTTTCGCCGCCCCCCGCGCGCTTTGCGAAAATAGAATCCATTTTTCATAGAGTTGAGGGTATCGGAAGGACTGTCAATGGAAACAGCCCCGATGATTGCCAGCAATGGACAGACGGGACCGGACGTTCTTAAAGTCGGGCGTCTTGTCCTTGCCCATCGGTGCCCCTCATGCCTGCGATCCCCCGTCACGACCTTAGCGAAACCCTATCGATCAGCCGCGCGCTTGTGGGGCTGTGGCAGGTGGCCGATATCGAAAAAGACGGGGCTGTAATCGACCCCGAGGTGGGCGCGGATCATCTGGAGGCTTATCTGCGCGCGGGCTTTGGCACTTTTGACATGGCCGATCACTATGGCAGCGCCGAACTGATCGCGGGCGCGCTGGCGGGGCGCGACCTGCCCGAGCGCCCGGTGATCTGCACCAAATGGTGCCCCGCGCCGGGACCGATGACGCCCCAAGTGGTGCGCGCCGGGGTGATGGAGCGGTTGGAGCGGTTGGGCACCGCGCGCGTTGATCTGCTGCAATTTCACTGGTGGAGCTTTGAGCATCCCGCATGGCTGGACGCTCTGCACGAGATGACCCGCCTGCGCGCCGAGGGGCTGATCGGCGAGATCGGCGTGACCAATTTTGATGCGGCCCATCTGCATCTGGCCTTGGCCGACGGCATCCCGCTGGTCAGCAATCAGGTGCCGTTTTCCCTGCTGGACCGCCGCGCTGCCGGGCCGTTGAGCGCGGTTTGCGCGGCCTCGAATGTGCGCCTTTTGGCCTATGGCACGCTTGCCGGGGGGTTCCTGTCAGAGCGTTGGCTGGACCAGCCCGAACCTGCCGAAATCACCGACTGGAGCAAGATGAAATACAAACGCTTCATCGACAGCGCCGGGGGCTGGCAGGCCTATCAGGGGGTGTTGCGCGCCGCCGCGCAGATTGCCGCGAAACATCAGGTTTCGCTGGCAAATGTGGCGACGCGCTGGGTGCTGGAACATGATGCTGTGGCCGGGGTCATCATCGGCGCGCGGCTGGGCGAGGCGCAGCATTGCGACGACAACGCGCGCCTGTTCGGCTTTGCCTTGGACGCCGCGGATCACGCCGCGCTGGAAACGGCCTTTGCCCAAACCACGCCCCTGCCCGGCGATTGCGGCGATGAATACCGCAAGCCTCCGTTCCTGACGGCCTCGGGCGATCTGAGCCACCACCTTGATGCGATCCCGAGCGCGATGACCGTCGAACCCGTGCCCGGTCGTCCCGGCGCAATGCGCGCGCTGTCAGGCAGCGATTGGGAGGATATCGCGGGCTATTGCCGCGCGCAGCGGATCGGGGACCGGGTGCTGGTCTCTGGCACCACGGCCACGGCGGGCGCGGATCGCGTGGTGGCCGCCGGGGACGCAGGCGCGCAGACCACCTTTGTGCTGGACAAGATCGCGGCGGCGCTGACGTCTTTGGGCTCTGGGATCGAGGACGTTGTGCGCACGCGGGTGTATCTGAGCCATGCAGAGGATGTGATGGCCGTATCCGAGGCCCATGGGCGGGTGTTTGGCGCGATCAAACCGGCCAATACCTTGTTCGAGGTGTCGCGTTTGATCGGTGAGTACCGGGTCGAAATTGAAGCAGAGGCGATTGTTTCAGGGGAATGATCGAATGGCTGGCGCTATCCGATCCGCTGGGGCCAGCCCCCCAGACCGCTGTTAAAACTGGGGGGCCAGCCCCCAAACCGCCCGGGAGTATTTAGGCAAAGATGAAAGAGACGCGTTTGCGTCAGCGGGTGAGCGCGGCGAAGATTTTGGCCTTGTCGAACTTTGCGCCGCACAGCAGGACCACCTTGGTTTGGTCATTGAATTCATCGGCGGTCTGCAGATATCCGGCAAGGGCAGCGGCGGCCATGTCTGTGATCAGGCTCTTATGGTGCGCTCGGCGGTGAGTGTGGCGAGGAACCCGCTGACGCGGGCCAGACCCTCGCGCAGGATCTGGGGAGAGTTGGCATAACCGATGCGCAGCCAGCCCTCCATCTCCATCACCGAACCGGGGGTGAACATGACGCCGGTCTCTTGCAGCAGGCGGATGCAGAAATCGCGCGAGGGCATGTCAAAGTCGTATTTCAACAGCGCGGTGGTGCCTGCCTTGGGTTTTATGTAGCTGATCGTGGGTTCGTTCTGGACCCAATCGTCAAGGATCGCCAGGTTTTGGCGGGTGATCGCATGGCTGCGGGCGAGGATTTTATCCTTGGCCTCCAACGCCATGGCGGCGAAATAATCATCCAGCATTCCGACGCTGATGGTTGTGTAATCGCGGTGGATCGAAACAGCCTCTAACACCTCGGGCGGCGCGGCGATCCAGCCAAGGCGCAGGCCTGCGAGCGAAAAGGTCTTGGACATGCCGGCGACGCTGATACCCTTTTCGTAGATGTCGGCAATGGCGGGGGCAAAGCCGTCGCCAGACTGGTTGGTGCCGCGATAGACCTCGTCGCAGAGGATATAGGCGCCGGATCTGCGGGCAATCGTGATGAATTCGTCAAGAAACCCGGCCTTCATCAACGCGCCCGTCGGGTTGTTGGGATTGTTCAGCACGACCAGCTTGGTCTGCGGGCGCAGCATCGCGGCAAACTCTGCCAGATCGGGCAGGAAGCCGTTTTCGAGGCGCAGATGCAGGATCTCGACCTCGGCGCCATAGCTTTCGGGGATCGAGTAATGCTGTTGATAGGTTGGACGCACGGAAATCACGTGATCGCCCGGCTCGACCAAGGTCTCATGCACCAGCGCATTGGCCCCGATGGCCCCATGGGTCACGACGATATTGTCACGGGTTTGGCGGGTATACAGTGTGCAGATCGCATCGCGCAGCCTGTCAGAGCCCCGGATTGCGCCATAGGTCATCTTCATCGGCAGCAGATCGGCCAGAACGCTGTCATTCTTGCCAGACATCTTTAGCAACTCTTCGATGGTCAGCGAGGCAACGCAGGTCTCTGCCAAATTGAGTTCGCAGTGGTTTTCGAACTCATTCATCCAGATTTCAACACCGAAGGGGCGGATTTTCATATTCTTTCCCGTTTGTTAGGCTGGTTGTCTTGGCCGCGTCTCTTTGCAGAGCAGCTTGACAGAAGGGCACGGGTGACTCAAGTTCGATTGCGCAACAGGGTTCGAGGGCACCAGATGACATCACCGCAAAGCTACCTGACACCCCTGCCCGTGCGAGAACGGATTTCCAAGCCGCAGCTGCTGGGTCTGCCGCTGATCAACCTTGGCTATAACGAACTGCCCTATGGACCGACCCCGGCGGTGGCAGAGGCGATCGCGACGCGGGGTCAGTTGGCCAACTACTATGGCCATCCGACCTGCCCTGAGTTGCGCGAGGCTTTGGGCGCGCTGAACGGAATTGACCCGGACCGGATCATTTGCGGCAACGGATCAGAGGAGTTGCTGGACGTGATCGCGCGCAATTTCGCACGCCCCGGCGATGAGATCCTGATTTCAGAGTATGGCTATATCCAGTTCGTGCTGACCGCCCATCGGCTTGGTGCGGATCTGGTGAAAGCGCCAGAGGCGGATTTTGCCACGGATGTGGACGCCTTGCTTGCGGCTGTGACGCCGCGCACGCGGCTTGTATTTCTGGCGAACCCGAACAATCCGACGGGCACGGTGATTGCGGCGGATGAGATTGAGCGGCTGATTGCAGGGCTGCGCCAAGATATCGTGCTGGTGCTGGATCTGGCCTACGCGGAATTCACTGGCTTTGACTATTGCGCAGCGATGCATCGGCTGGTGGATCTGCATGAAAATGTCATTGTCACCCGCACGTTTTCCAAGGCCTTCGGTCTGGCCGGTCTGCGCGTTGGTTGGGCCCATGCGCCTGCTGTCATGCTGCCGGGGTTCTATGCCGCGCGCGGGATGGGCAGCGTGAATGGCATGGCGCAGGCCGCAGCAGTGGCGAGTTTGAGCGAGATGGGTCTGGTCCGCGCACGTGTGGCCGAGATTGTCAGTGAACGCGAACGCGTGGCGGCAGCTTTGGCCAGTATGGGGATTTTCTGTCTTCCCAGCGGCGCGAATTTCCTGTTGGCGCGGATCGGCAATCACGGGCCAGAGGTGGCAGAGGCGTTGGTGGTGCATCTGTTTGATGTGGCGGGTCTTGTGGTCAACCGGACCCGCGAAGCCGGGCTGGAGCATTTCTTTCGCTTTTGCCTGTCTTTGCCCGCGCACAACGACCTGCTGCTGGAGGCTGCGGCTGGGTTCATGACTGATGTGTCACGGTGATTTTCGGGTTGCCAAGCTGAATTCTTGGGGGCCAGCCCCCAAACCCCCGGTATATTTTTGAACAGAAGAAGATACAGGGGCAGCGTTGATTGTCGTGTTGGGTTTGTTCAGCCCTTTGGTGGCATCTTGTTCAGGTGTTGAAGCATCGCGACAAAGGCACCGAGGCGCTCTTTTTGGTAGGCGGGCACGTCCAGCCCCTCGTAATCCAGAAAGCCCTGCCCGTCACGCAGACCGGTGCGGCCCTCTGCCATATTGGCCTTGATGATATCGGGCGCGGCAAAGCGGTCACTGCCAGTGGCATTCTGCATATACTGGCTGGCGTAATAAAGGATATCTCCGCCCCCCCAGTCGATGAATTCGAGCAGGCCGAGCACGGCAAAGCGAAAGCCAACACCGTACTTCGTGGCTTTATCCATGTCTTCCGCGCTGGCGACGCCTTCTTCGACCATCCGTGCGGCCTCGTTCATTGCGAGCATCTGGATGCGGGGCACGATGTAGCCGGGACTGGCGGCGCAGACGACGGGGACTTTGCCGATCTGTTCCAAGAGCGCCTTGAGGCGCGCGGTTACATCCGGGTCGGTCGCGTCACCGGGCGAGAGTTCGACCAGAGGCACCAGAAACGCCGGGTTCAGCCAATGGGCGTTCAGAAATCGTGCGGGATGGGTGACAAAGCCCTGCAAGTCGTTGGACAGGATCGTCGAGGTCGTCGAGGCGATGATGGCCGCAGGCCGGGCGTGGTCCGAGATCATGGCAAAGGCGGCGCGTTTGGCGTCCAGCGTTTCGGGGACGCCCTCGAATATGACGTCGGATTGGGCGAGGGCCTGCGCACAGCTGTCCAGCGGATGGCAGGTGACGCGCGCAACGATTGAGTCGATCTCATCGGGTGTCAGCATTCCAAAGCCCGCCAGCATCGTCAGCGTGGCGCGGATTTCGCTTAGCGCCCCTTCGGCCAAATGCGCATAGGCCGCAGGGTCGCGCGGTTTGGCGTCGATCAAATGCACAGGGTGCCCCGCATAGGCAAAGGCGACGGCCATGCCGCGCCCCATGCGGCCTGCGCCGACTGCGGCGATGACCTGAGCCGTCATTGCAGGCCCTCCCGCAGGCCGTCCCGCAGGATTGTTTGCAGGTCCGTGACCGACATCTCGGCCAGTCCAAGGCGTTCCATCGTGCGCCCCGAGGCGCGGAAGTTATCGTCGCAGATGGCCGAGCCAAGCGCCAGCAGTCCCGTTGCCGTCGGGGCCGGAATGCCCGCCCAGTCAGCTACAGAGACCAAAAAAGCCAGCCCGACGGCGACATCCTCGCGCATGTAGCGGTGCTCTTGCAGGACCAGATCCTCGCGCCAGTCACCACTATCCGTCAGTTTTTCATGGGCGGCGTTGCCATACATCCACTCATCACCGTCCTTGCTGTAATGATTGGCCAGCGGGAAATGCGGCGCGCCGTATCCCAAGGCCTCGCGCAGGGCCATGCGTTCGGCGTCGAGGCGGGTGGTGACGCGGCGGATGGCGGGCTGGGTGCCCTCGTTGTGGATGTCCCAATGGTCGAAATGCTCGATGGGGCCCGCATTCATCAGGATCAAAGGCGGGTGGATGATGGGCCCCGCATTCATCAGCGCGCCAGACAGGGCATCGCCGCACTCCTCGACGCTTGGGTAGGCTTGTCGGATGACGGCCAATGCGGCGGCGCTGTTGCGCAAGGGATAGACCCCGGTGGGCAGGCGCGTGGCGCGGGTGGTGATGGCGATCTCTTGGACGCCGTGTTTGCGGGTGAGATAGGGCAAGGTACCGGCCTCGGCAAAACTCACGTCGCTGAAATTTCCGGCATCCTGCATCGCTTTGGCCATAATCCATGACCCGAAACTGCCCGGCGGCAGGAACACCACCTGCCCGCTGACCAGACACCGCGCCAGAGCTGCGGCGATATCGGGCTGGGCCGTGGCCGGGGTTGGACAGACGATCAGGTCGGCCCCGGCGCAGGCCTCTGCCAGATCCGTGGTGACCATGGACAGGTGGATATCGCGCGCACCCTTGAAATCCTTCAGTTTCAGGGTGTTATTGGCCGCTTGCAGCGCCGCCTGCGCGGCACCGTTGCGCCGCCACAGCCGCACCTGATGTCCTGCCTCGGTCAGATCCGCCGCCGCCGCCAGAGATCCATTGCCCCCGCCCAATACTGCTATGTCCATTACGTCCCCTCCGTTCTGCGCTCATCCTGCGAGTTAGAATAGATTTGGGCGGCGAACTCAATGGCTCTTGCAAAGCATCCGGCAGGCTGCAAAACTTCAAACATAAAGAAACGTTAAAAAACGTGACAACCGGGAGACGAACAGAATGACATTTATGAACAAACTGTCGATGAAGGCGGTGGGCCTTACTGCGGCGACCAGCCTTGCGGCGATGATGGCAACGGGCGCGATGGCCGAGGATAAGGTCACAGCGACCCATGCCTTTCCGACGTTCCTCGTCTACACCAAAACCTTTCTTGCGATGGTCGATGACATCAACGAGCGCGGCAAAGGCATCGTGCAGATCGAGGTCAAAGGCGGCCCCGAGGCGATTGGCATGTTCCAGCAGCCCGCAGCGGTCCGTGACGGCATCGTGGACATGGTCCATATTCCGGGCAGCTTTTACGGGGCCTCTGTGCCAGAAATCGACGCGATGGTTGCGGCCACTGTCACCCCGCTGGAGGTGCGCGAGAACGGTGGCGCGGCGGCGATGGACGCGGCGCATCAAAAGCGGTTCAACGTCAAGCATCTGGGCTGGGTCGACGGCGGCATCAAGTTCCACATCTATTCCGCCAAGCCCTTTAACTTTGACGCGGATGGTGTGGTTGACCTGACTGGTGTCAAGCTGCGGGACAACCCGATTTACAGCGCATTTTTCAAGGCCCTGAACGCCACCACCGCCTCTATGCCCTCGACAGAGGTCTACGGCGCGCTGGAAAAGGGCGTTGTAGATGCCTCTGCCTGGACCCAGATCGGGCTTATGGATCTCAAGTGGGACGAGTTCATGAAATACCGGATCGACCCGCCGTTTTACAACACGGACATCGGTGTGATTTTCAACAAGGACAGCTGGGAGTCGCTTAGCCCGGAAAGTCAGGATCTGATCCAGTCGGTCGTGATCGAGTGGGAGGCCAAGTCGTTCAACGACCGGCAGGCGGATGTGATCGCGGATGCCGAAAAGCTGCAGGCGGGGGGCATGGAATTCGTGCAGATGTCACCAGAAGCCTCTGCCAAGTATCTGGAAATGGCGGATGACGCATCATGGGCGCGGATGAAGACCCGTCTGGATGAATTGGGCGACGAGACCGGCTATGACACGCTGCGCGCCCTTTACCACAAATAAGAACTGATCTACGCCTCTTGCGGGTTCGCGCCCGCAAGAGCGCCTATATGGGGGACGATGATGCGGGTCATCGACTGGATTTGCAACGTCTTGGCCGTGCTGGCCGGGGTCTATCTTGTGGCGATCATGCTGGGCATCGTGTTTCAGGCCACGGTGCGCAGTTTTGGCTATTCCGGCTCGTCCCATATCTTTACCTTCTCGGAATATGGGCTGCTCTATATCGTCATGGCGGCCTCGCCTTGGCTCGTGCGGATCAAGGGCCATGTCTATATCGAACTGCTGACCGCTGCCCTGCCCAAGACAATCACGCCCATCTTTTCGCGCGGGGTTGCTGCACTTTGTGTGCTGATCTGCCTGTTGCTGGCCTATTATTCCTACAGCGGTACCATGCGGGCCTATAAGTTTGGCGATGCGGATATGCGCTCTCTGGATTACCCCAAATGGCTGTTGCTGGGGTCGATGCCGATCTGCTTTGGCCTGATGGCGGTAAATTTCTCGCGCTTCGTCTTTGGCAATCAGACACTCCATACCGGCGAAGCCGGCGTACATGAATAAGGAAGCGCGCTGATGGACTGGTATATGGCGCTGTCATTCCTGTTGGGAATGATCCTGTTTTTCATGTTTTTGGGCGTGCCTGTGGCTTTGGCCTTCCTCGCGGCCAACATGATCGGGGCGACCTATTTCATGGGCGGCAACGGCGACCTGATGCGGCAGATGTCGCGCGGGATCGGGCAGTTGTTCAACAACGCGCTGCCCACGGTCACCACCTTTAACCTGATGCCGGTGCCGATGTTCCTGCTGATGGGAGAGATCTTTTTCCACACCGGTCTGGCGAACAAGATGTTCTCGGCCGTCGATAAACTCATGGGCCGCATTCCCGGCCGTCTGTCCTTTGTCACCGTCGCGGGTGGCACCGCCTTTGCCACGCTGTCAGGCTCTTCGATGGGGTCCACCGCCCTGCTCGGCTCGCTGATGGTGCCAGAGATGCAAAAGCGCGGTTACAAGAAACATATGTCCATCGGGCCGATCCTTGGCACCGGCGGGCTTGCGATCCTGATCCCGCCGTCGGCGCTGGCGGTGCTGCTGGCGACGCTGGCCAATCTCGACGTGGGCGCTTTGCTGATCGCAGGGGTCATTCCGGGGCTGTTGCTGGCCTGTTTCTACGCGATCCTGATCCTTGGCATGTGCCTGTGGGATCCGACAGCCGCGCCTGCCTATGAGGTGGAAACCTATACACCCGCGCAAAAGCTGCGCCTGCTGGTGACCGATGTGACACCGATGATGTCGATCGTGGTCGGGGTGATCCTGTTGATCATGACGGGTGTTGCAACCCCCTCGGAAAGCGCTGCCTTCGGCTGTCTCGGCGTGATCGTTCTGGCGCTGCTCTATCGCAAGCTGTCGTGGCAGGGCATGGTGAAATCGGTCGAGGGCGCGCTGAAAGTGACCACCATGGCGCTGCTGATCATCTTTGGGTCGGCCACATTCTCGGCCTTGCTCGCCTTTTCGGGGGCAAGTGCCGGCCTGATCAAATGGGCGACGCAATTCAACTTTGATCCCACGGTGATGCTGCTGATCATGTTCGCGATCCTTCTGGTGCTGGGCATGTTTATGGACCAACTGTCGATGATGCTGCTGACGGTTCCGATCTTCTTTCCGCTGGCGCAAACGCTGGGGTTTGACCTGATCTGGTTCGCGGTGATCATCCTGCTGGCGCTGGAAATCAGTTTTACCACGCCGCCGTTCGGCCTGCTGTTGTTCGTGATGAAGGGCGTCTCGCCCCCAAGCACCACCATGCGTGACATCTATGTGGCCGCGATCCCCTTTATGGGGTGTTCGATCATCCTTGTCGGCCTGCTGATCGTCTTTCCGCAAATCGCCCTTTGGTTGCCGGGGCTGGGGCAATGAGCCCGCAAACGCTCGCTCAGAAAATCATCGCCCGCGCTGCCGGGCGCGCGCATGTCACTGTCGGAGAGATCGTGGTCGCGAAGGTGGACCTTGCCATGATCCACGACAGCGGCGGGCCGCGCCGGGTCAAGCCGATCCTTGAACATCTTCGCACAGGCGTCTGGGATCCCGAGCGTGTGGTCGTCGTCACCGACCACTATGTCCCCGTCTTCAATGACGAAACCCGCGCGATACAGAAACTGACCCGCGACTGGGTTGCTGCGCAGAACATCAGGGCGTTTTACGACCAGCTTGGCATCTGCCATGTGGTTGTCCCCGAACACGGCCACCTCGCGCCCGGTATGTTTGTCGTGGGCGGCGACAGCCACTCGCCGACAGGCGGCGTGTTCGGCTGCTACATGTTTGGCATTGGCGCGACCGAAATGGCGGGGGTGTTGGCGACGGGCGAAATCTGGATCAAGGTGCCAGAGACGATCCTGATCGACTGGTCCGGTACCCTGCCAAATCGTGTCACCGCCAAGGACATGATGCTGCACGCCTGCGGCCAGCTTGGCATGGACGGGGGCGGCTATCAGGCGGTGCAATATACGGGCAGCGCGGTCTCGGCGCTGAACATGCAAGACCGCATGACCCTGTCGAACATGGCCGCGGAACTCGGCGGACAGGCTGGGCTGATCGCCCCGGATGAGACCACAGCGCGCTATATACGTGATGCTGGTGGTTCAGAGATCGACGCGGGTGACTGGCAAACCGACACCGACGCGCCGCTGGGCGCGCATCACCGCTTTGACGCCTCGTCCCTGATCCCACAGGTCGCCGCGCCGCATTCCCCCGCCAACACGCAGCCCGTCGACCACTACCCCGCAACCCCGGTCGATATCGCCTATATTGGGGCCTGCACGGGGGCGAAGTTAACCGACTTGCGCATGGCCGCCGCGTTGATCAAGGGCAAGACCCTGCGCGCGAAACTGCTGGTTGCGCCTTCGTCCAGACAGGATCAGTACCGCGCCGAAGCCGAAGGGCTGATGAAGATCTTCGAGGACGCGGGGGCTGCGATCCTGCCCAATTCTTGTGGCATCTGCGCAGGCTATGGCGCGGATCGGCTGGGCGAAGATGTCACCTGCATCTCGTCGACGGCGCGCAACTTTCAGGGCCGCATGGGCGCGAATTCGTCCCAGGTCTACCTCGGCTCGCCCTACACCGTCGCCGCCTCTGCCATCACCGGGCAAATCACCGATCCGCGCGAGATTGAGGTGACACTGTGACTCGTTCGGATCAGAGCGGCCGCGTCTGGCTGTTTGGCGACAACATCGACACCGATGTGCTGGCGCCGGGGCGCTATATGAGCGGGTCGATAGAGACGCTGGCCGCCCATTGCCTTGAGGCGGTGAACCCCGCATTTGCCCCCGGCGTCACACCCGGCGACATCCTGATCGCGGGACGTAATTTCGGCGTGGGCTCCTCTCGTGAACAGGCCGCCGAATGTCTCAAGACCCTCGGCATCAAGGCCGTCATCGCGCGCAGCTTTGCCGGGATCTTTTATCGCAACGCCATCAACCTTGGCCTGCCGGTGCTGGTCGGCGCGGCAGATCATCTGACCAAAGATGGCGATACGGCCAGCATCGACATAGAAACCGCAACACTCGCCCTGCCCCACACCACAGTCCACTGCGAACCGATCCCCGGTTTCCTGCTGGACATGATCGCCGCCGGTGGTCTTGTCCCGCATCTTGAAAAACGCTTTCTGAAAGCCTGACATGACACACTCTGGTTCGTCTCTGCGAAACCGCCTGTCCCAGCCCGAGATCCTGCTCGCCCCCGGTGTCTATGACGCCCTGTCCGCGCTGCTGGCGGAACAAGCCGGGGCCGAGGCGCTGTATCTCTCGGGGGCCAGCATTTCCTACACGCGACTGGGCCGTTCCGACGTGGGGCTGATGTCGGTCTCTGAGGTCGCCGATACGCTCGCCATGCTGTGCGACAGGGTGCAGACCCCGGTGATTGTGGACGCCGACAACGGCTATGGCAACGCCCTGAACGTGCAGCGCACCGTGCGGATGTTTGAACGGGCGGGCGCGGCGATGATCCAGCTAGAGGATCAATCCTACCCCAAACGCTGCGGCCATCTGGCGGGCAAGTCCCTGATCCCGGCGGATGCCATGGCGGGCAAGGTGCGCGCGGCGCTGGATGCGCGCGCCTGCGATGACACCCTCATCATGGCCCGCACCGATGCGATCGCCGTCGAAGGCTTTGACGCCGCGCTGGAGCGTGCCGAACTGTACGTCGAGGCCGGGGCCGATGTGTTGTTCGTCGAGGCCCCCCGCGATCAGGCCGAGATGACGCAGATCATCGCCCGTTTCGCCCATCGCCTGCCCTTGCTGGCCAATATGGTCGAGGGCGGCAACACGCCCCTGAAAAGCAAGTCAGACCTGCAAGAGATCGGCTATTCCCTCGCCATCTTTCCCGGTGGCCTCGTGCGCGCCCAGACCCGCGCCACGCAGGCCTATTTCGCGCAATTGATCGCCGAGGGCACCACCGCCAACATGCTGGACAAGATGGCCGATTTCACCGAACTGAACCAGATCATCGGCACACCAGAGCTGCAGGCTCTGGGCAAATCCTACGACCCGCAAGAAGGCACATCCTGATGGACCCAGTCACCCTCGCCATCCTCAAGGGCCGCCTTGAACAGATCGCGGACGAGATGGACGCGACCCTGTTCCGCTCTGCCTTCAACCCGATCATCGCAGAGGCCCATGACGCGTCGCACGGTATTTATGACGCCAAGACGGGCGACACGCTGGTGCAGGGCAAATCCGGCCTGCCGATCTTTGTCGGGGTCATGGCCTTCGCGGTCAAGGCGGTCATCGACAAGGCCGCGCGCGATGGGGATATGGTCGATGGCGATGTCTATATTTTCAACGACCCTTACGACGGCGGCACGCATCTGAGCGACTTTCGCCTGATCCGCCCCCTCTACCGCGATGGACAGGTCTATTGCTGGCTGGCCTCTGTCGGGCATTGGCATGATGTCGGTGGCAATGTGCCGGGCAACTACAACCCGGTCGCCACCGAAAGCTTTCAAGAGGGCATGCTGATCCCGCCCGTCAAACTGTTCCGCGCGGGCGTCTACCAAAAGGATGTGGTCGACATCCTGCAAGCCAACTCGCGCCTGCCGGGGTCTGTGTTTGGCGACCTGAACGCCCAGATCAACTCGTTGGATCTTGGTGTGCGGCGGATGACGGCGCTGCTGGACGAATATACGGACACCACCGTCTCGCAAGCTTTGGTCAGTCTGCGTGCCCGTGCGGCCAAGATGATGCACGCCAATATCGCAGAGCTGCCTGATGGCACGGTTTCGGCAGAGGATTGGCTGGACAATGACGGGATCGTCGATGAGCCGCTGAAAATCGCGCTGGATCTGCACATCAAGGGCGAGCGTATGGTGATGGATTTCTCGCGCTCGTCGCCTGCCTGTCGCGGTCCGGTTAATATCGCGCGCTCGACCACTGTCGCGGCCTGTTACGTGGCGTTGAAACATATCTTTGGCGAGGTTCCCGCCAATGCCGGCGTGCTGGAACCAGTCGAGTTCGTCATCGACAAAGACTCCCTGCTCTGCGCCACCGCCCCGCGTCCGGTGGGGGGCTATACAGAGACCATCCTGCGCCTGATTGACGTTGTCTTTCAGGCGATTGCGCAGATCGCGCCGGAACGGTCCAACGGCTGCGCCTATGGCACGATCAATGCGCTGTCCATCGCCGGGCACCGCGCAAGCGGCCAGCGTTGGGTGATGTTTTCCTTCTTTGGGGGCGGGCACGGCGGGCATCCTTTGGGGGACGGTCTGAACCACGGCAACGCGCCGATCTCGACCGCCACGATACCGCCGCTGGAAATCCTCGAAAGCGCCTATCCCGTGATGTTCCGCCAGTGGGCTTTGCGGCCCGACTCTGGTGGAGACGGCCAACATCGCGGTGGGCTTGGGGCGACCTATGAGATTGAATTGTTAGAGGAAAGTGCGGATGCCTTCCTGTTCGGCGAGCGCGGGAAATTCCCGCCCGCTGGCGTGGTGGGCGGGCAGCCCGCCGCGCTGAATGTGTTTACCTACGACAGCGCAGACGGCCCACAGCACCCGCCGATGAAATCCAAGATCGTCGGCGTGAAGCTGAAACGCGGCCAGACCGTGCGCATCGACACGCCCGGCGGCGGTGGCTATGGCGATCCGGCCAAACGCAGCCCCGAAGCCCGGGCGCGCGATCTAAAACTGGGATATGTGACCGGAGAGCGCACATGAGCCGGAAACTTGTGGGCGTCGATGTGGGCGGAACATTCACCGATGTGTTCGTGTTCGACACTGAGACCGGCGAGATTGCGGTCTCGAAAGTGCCCTCGACCAAGGGCGATCAATCGGTTGGGTTCATCGAAGGGATCGAGGCAGGCGCCCGAAATTTCGACGAAATTTCAGTGGTGGTGCATGGCACGACTGTTGGCACGAATGCCTTGCTGGAACGCAAGGGCACGCGGACCGGGATCATCACCACCGCCGGGTTTCGCGACGTTCTGGAAATGCGGCGCCGGGATCGCCCGACTACTTGGGGTCTCTGGGGCATGTTCGAGCCTGTGGTGCCGCGTGATCTGCGCCTAGAGGTGGCAGAGCGCACGCTGGCCGATGGCACGATCCGCACGCCCGTCGATCTGGATCAGGTCCGCGCGGCGGCGCGCGCGCTGTTGGCCGAGGGCTGCGAGGCGGTCTGTATCTTCTTCATCAACGGCTATGCCAACCTTGCCAATGAAATCGCCGCCGCCAAGGCGGTGCGAGAGATCTGGCCCACGCCCTATGTCACTGCTGCCACAGAGATTTTGCCCGAGATCCGCGAGTTCGAACGGGTCTCGACCGCGACGCTGAATGCCTATCTGCAACCGGTTGTCGCCAGCTATCTGGATCGTTTGCAGGCCGGGCTGAAGGCGAAAGACGGCGGTGCGGATATCCTGATCGTACAGAGCAACGGCGGTGTGATGGATGTGGGGACTGCCTCGCGCTTTCCCGTGCGCACGGCGTTGTCGGGTCCTGCCGCCGGGGTGATCGCCGCGCGGGCGATTGCCGGGGCGGCGGGTTTTCCAAACATCATCACGTGCGACATGGGTGGCACGTCCTTTGACGTTTCGCTGGTCACGGGCGGGGCCAGCACGCTGGCGGCGCAGACAGAGATCGACTTTGGAATGGTGGTGCGCACGCCCATGGTCGAGATTTCAACCATCGGCGCGGGCGGCGGGTCCATCGCCCATATCGATGCGGGCGGCTTGCTGGCCGTGGGGCCGCAAAGCGCGGGGTCTGATCCCGGTCCGGTTGCCTACGGGTTGGGCAATGATGCGCCGACCGTGACCGACGCGAGCCTGATCCTTGGCCGGATCAACCCGGATCGCCCGATCGGGGGCAAGCTGGCACGGCTGGATGTCGAGGGTGCGCGGGCTGCTGTCAAAGCGAGGGTCGCTGATCCCTTGGGCCTGACTATCGAGGCCGCCGCCGAGGCCATTGTGACCCTCGCCAACGCCAAGATGGCGGGCGCGATCCGGCTGGTGTCGGTCGAGCGCGGCCATGATCCCAAGACCTTTGCCTGCATGCCATTTGGGGGCGGAGGGGCGCTCCATACCGGTGCGTTGATGAAAGAGATCGGGCTGGCGGCCGCCATCGTGCCGCGCTTTCCCGGCGTGACCTCTGCCTTTGGCTGTGTGGTGGCCGATATGCGCCATGACATCGTGCAGACGGTGAACCAACTGCTGTCCGGTATAGACATCGACGCGCTGCGAAAGCGCATGAAGATCCAATCGCAAGCCTTTGAGGATGCGCTGGAAAGTGCCTCTGCCGATTTGACGGGCACATCGCAGGTGTTCGAGTTGGACATGCTTTATCTGGGCCAAACCCATACCGTCACCGTGCCCCTCACAACCACGCCAGACACGACGACTGAGGCCTCTATTCGTGCCGATTTCGAGCGCAGCTATACAGAGATCTACGGGCGGCTATTGCCCGGCATCGGTCAACGGGTGGTCAACCTGCGCGTCGCCGTGATCGGCCATCGCCCAGAGATTGACCTCTCGGCCTTTGCGCCCAAGACCACCAAATCCCAAGAGGATTGCGTGCTGGGCAAACGGATGATCTGGCATGACGGTACGCAACATGAGGCGACGCTTTATGAACGCCTCGACCTGCCCGTCGGCGCGCGTATCGCGGGCCCGGCGCTCCTTGAACAACCCGACACCACGATCTTTATAGACCCCGGCCTCGCGGGCGAGGTCGACGCATTCGGCAATATCATCATCCGGTGGGACACATGACACATGACACCTCGGCCCTTCTGATCGTCGATCTGCAAAACGATTTCCTGCATCCCGAGGGGGCCTATGGACGTGCGGGCCAAAGTGCCAAGGCCATCGCCGCCCTGCCCGCCCGCGTCGCGCCAGTGGCAGAGGCGATGCGCCGCGCGGGGGGGGTGGTGATCTCGACCCAGTTCACGCTGGTGCCTGGTCGCGGGGGCGCGCCGATGATTGCGCCGCATCTGCAAAAACTGCGCCCCTTCCTGACGCGGGGAGACTTTGCGCCGGGCAGTTGGGGCAACCAGATGGTCGACGCGCTTGGCACGCCCGATTTCATCATCGAAAAGATCGCCTATTCGGCGTTTTACATGACGCGGCTCGAATGGGTCCTGCGCAAGAACGGCATCACCGACCTGCTGGTCGCGGGGATCGTGACCAATGGTGGCGTGGCGTCAACGGTGCGCAATGCGCATGTGCTGGACCTGCATACCACAGTGCTGTCAGATGGCTGCGCGGCGTTTTCCGACACGGCGCATAATGCGGCGATTGCCGACCTCAAAACCGTGTCGGATGTGATGACCTGCGCGGATGCTATAACCCTTTTGGATGGGTTATGAACTCCTCGACGATCTCGGGCGGCACCTTTACATAGTCTGACGTGCGCGAGATAAACTGACCGGTCAACCCGCGCAGGCCCACCATCATCTCGGCCATTTTCACCGCGATCGGAATGCCGTTGATCACCGGTGTGCCATCCACAAAATGATCGCGGAACCGCGAGAACAGCAGCATCGGAATGCCGCCGCCGGGGATCAGCACATCAGTGCCTGCGGCGACCAGCGGGCGGGCTTGTTCCTCGAACAGGCGTTTAACCTCGGCGGCTTTGGCCTCGTCGCCATAGGCTTGCAGGATCTGCCCCGGCTCGAACGTCATGGAGTGCACGCCCGTCACCCGCTCTGTCAGGCCATATTTGCGGATCTGATGGTGAAAACCGGGAATAAAGCGCGGATTGATCGTCACGACGCCTAAATGCTGGCCCATCTGGCAACAGTACAGCATCGTCGCCTCGCCAAGCGCGATGATCGGGATGTCCACGGCAGAGCGCGCCTCGTACAGCCCGCTGTCCTGAATATGCCCAACGATGACCGCATCATAGCCCTCGCGTTCAGCTTGAATGGCGTTGGCGATCATCTCTCGCGCGCAGCGAAACTCCACCAGCGGATGTGCGTAGCTGTCAAAGGGCGTTATCCCCTTGATGTCGATCTGCGTGCCCGGACGTGCGATCTCGTCCAGATGCAGCCGCAAGGCATCCCAGTAAGACGCGCCGTTTTCGTAATCCACATAGCTTTGATACCAGATCTTCATTGTGTCGCCCCTTTGTTGCTGGTCAGAAATAGGGCATGAAATCGCGTTCAAGACCAGAGCAGACGCCCCTGCGCCAGAAAGACAATCGTCTGATCAGGCTGGTCAAGGTCGGCCCTGCGCGACAAGCGCGACAAGCGGGGCAAGCGGCCAAGGTCAGCTCGGTTTTGAGCGGCTTTTCCGCGTCTCACGGCAGACTGCGGCAAAATTACCACGCGATCAAACATTGCTACTCTCTCGGACACTAGACTATGAGTCTCACTCTATGGAGGCCGCGACGCCAAGTCTGCGGCGATGATACATGTCAAAGACTGCTCAATCCGGCCAAGAGGCTGGTTCAGACCGGATATTTCGCCGGACCGCCACTGTTGATCCCCACGCAGGACTTGGGGCCATCGCCCGCATCACGCGGATGGCGTTCGCCTACCCTGTCGCGGCATGGTCCGCTTTGGCGGCCACTGTGGCTGCGGTTCTGATGCAATTGTCGATCCCTGTCATCCTTGGGCGGGCGGTGGATCAGACACAGGCGGTGGCTGCGGCAAAGGCCGCGCCCGAAACGCTTTATCCGATTGCGTTGCTGTTGTTCGGGGCCAGCGTCGCGCGCGGGATCTTCACGCTTGTCCAGAACTACACCGCCGAGGCGGTCGGGCATTCTCTGGCCCGCGACATCCGCAATTCGGTTTACGGAAAAATCCAAAGCCTGCCGTTTTCGTTCCACGACAGGACCCATTCTGGCGATCTGATCACGGTCGGGATGCTGGATCTGGAAGGCGTGCGGATGTTTTTTTCGACAGCGCTGGTGCGCACTGTTCTTTTGGGATTGTTGATCGGGCTTGGGGCGACGCTGCTGCTGTCGACCAATTTCACGCTGGGTTTGCTGGCCCTGTCCTTTGTGCCGTTCGCAGGATGGCGCAGCACGGTGATGCGGATGACCCTGCGCAGAACATGGCTGATATTGCAGGAACGGCTTGGCGTTCTCAGCCAGGTCATGGAAGAAAACCTTGCAGGTATTCGCGTCGTTCGCGCCTTTGCCTCGGCCGATCATGAGATGAAAAAATTCGAAGTCGCCTCGAATTCGGCCTTGGAGTTGAGCCATGAGCGGATCGAAACACGGGTCAAGAACACCTCGGCCATGACGCTGGCCTTCTTTATCTCCATGGGATTGGTGCTGTATTTTGGCGGGCGGCAAGTGGCCTCCGGGGACATCACGCTGGGCACTCTGGCCACCTTCCTGACCTTCATGACGATCCTGCAAATGCCAGTGCGCCAGTTGGGCATGATGGTGAATGGCTATGCCCGCGCCTCGACATGCGGCGCGCGGATCTTTGCCCTGCTCGATCACGAAGTTGAAATCAGGGACGCCGTGGATGCGCCAGACCTGACGATCACGGCGGGCACGCTCAAGTTGGAGAATGTCAGTTTTGCCTATGGCGGCGACATGGACCGACCGGCCGTCTCTGGCATCAGCTTTGAGGCGCACAAGGGCGAGACTATCGGCATTGTGGGGCCGCCCGGATCGGGAAAAACCACGCTGATGCACCTGATCCCGCGGTTCTACGATCCGGTCGAGGGCAGTATCCGCATTGACGGGCAGGACATTCGCGATGTGACCTTGTCGTCGGTGCGGCGCGCCGTGGCGGTGGTTCAGCAGGACAGCTTTCTGTTCACCACGTCGATCGAAAACAACATCGCTTATGCAGACCCGTTCACCCGGACGCGCGAAATTCGGGGCGTCGCAGAATCCGCGCAATTGCACGACTACATCCTTGGATTGCCCGGCGCCTATGGCACAATTGTCGGCGAACGCGGTGTGTCGCTGTCTGGCGGCCAACGCCAGCGGCTGTCCATCGCGCGCACCCTTATGATGCAGCCCGCCGTGCTGATTTTTGACGATTCCACAGCCGCCATTGATGCCGGAACGGAAAACCGTATCCGCATGGCGCTAAGGGAATATGCCAAAGACCGTGTGACCCTGATCGTCGCCCATCGCCTTGCCAGTTTGATGCATGCCGACCGCATTCTGTTTCTGGATCAGGGCCGGATCATTGAACAAGGCAGCCACCAGGAGCTGCTGGCCCTTGGCGGACGCTACGCCGACTTGCATGAATTGCAGATGCGCCCCAACGCCGAAATACTGGCCGGGAAGGCAGGCACCACATGAGCAAGACAAACCCCGGCGAGCTTAGTGATCCGCATGAGGATGGCCGCCCGCGTATGCGCGCTGTTGTCGGATCAGACCGCATCGAAGAGGAAATCTTTGGTCGCGTGTTTGACGGCAAGGTCACCCGGCGGATTTGGCAGTTCGTGCGTCCCTACAAGCGACATGTGGCGATTTCCGTGGCCGCCGTGGTCACATTCACCGGCTCGCAGCTGACAATTCCGCTGTTGATCCGCTATGCGATCGACACGGGGATGGCACCGGACGCACCGCCAAGCGCCTTGCTTGGGATTGTCGCGCTGTTCGCCGTCGTCGTCATCATCAACTTCATCGCGTCAAGGGTGCAGGAGCTTGTGACCGGGCGCATGGCTGAAGACGTTCTGTTTGATATCCGTCGCGCCATGTTTGGCCATTTGCAACGGGTATCGCTGTCTTTCATGGACAAAACAGAGGTCGGACGGCTGATGTCGCGCTTGCAGGGTGATGTGAACTCTATGCAAGAGTTTCTGGAGACTTCGGTGCTGGCGATTGGGGATATTCTGCTGTTGTTCGGGATTGTCGCGGTGATGCTATGGCTGGACTGGCAACTGGCGTTGATGGTCTTGACCGTTATTCCGATCCTGTTCGGGGTGCGCATCTTGTGGCTGAGCAAGGCACGGTCCGCCTTCATGGCTGCCCATGAGGCAAATTCAATCACCAATGGCGCGTTGGCAGAGGCCATTCACGGCGTGCGCGCGGTGCAGGCCATGGACCGCGCCAACCTGAACAGCACCCTTTATGGGCAGTTGGTCGACAATGCTTTCAAAGCCCAGTTGCGGGCCTCGAAGCTGTCCCAGATCATGATCCCGATTGTCGACACCCTGACGGGCAGCGCGATGGCCGTGGTGGCCTTGGCCGGTGGTCTGATGGTGGTTTCGGGCCGGATCGAGGTGGGCATCATGGTGGCGTTCTTGTTTTACATCCAGCGTTTCTTTGACCCGATCCGGTCGCTGACGATGCAATATTCCGTCATGCAGCGCGCCATGGCCTCTGGTCATCGGTTGACAGAGGTTCTGGACGTCGAGGTCAGTGTCCAAGACGCCGTGGACGCCGCACCGCTGGGAGATGCTAACGACGGGTCGGTTGGATTTCGCCATGTGACCTTTGGCTATAATCCCGAACATCCCGTGCTCAAAGATATCAATTTCCGGGTGAACTCTGGCGAGACGGTTGCGCTGGTCGGCCCGACGGGCTCCGGAAAATCCAGTTCCATGGCGCTGATACATCGCTTTTATGATGTGCAGCAGGGCACCGTTCTGGTTGGCGGGCGCGATGTGCGCGACGTCACCCAGAAAAGTCTGGGTCGTCATATCGCGATGGTCTTGCAAGAGCCCTATCTGTTCACAGGCACAGTGCGCGAAAACATTCGCTATGCGTCGGATTGGGCCGATGACGCGGCGGTGATCGACGCCGCAATCGCTGTGGGCGCGCATGAGTTCATCGAGGCCCTGCCGCAGGGGTATGACACCATTCTGGCAGAGCGCGGAAGCAACCTGAGCCTTGGTCAACGCCAGCTTCTTAGTTTTGCCCGTGCGCTGGTGAGTGATGCGAAAATCCTGATAATGGACGAGGCAACAGCCAACATCGACAGCTACACTGAAATGCAAATTCAGAAAGCGCTGCAACGCCTGTTAGAGGGACGCACCGGGTTGGTCATCGCACACCGTCTCGCCACGATCCGCAATGCTGACCGCATCATCGTGTTGCAACAGGGTCGGATCGTAGAGCAGGGCGACCACGACACACTGATCCAGAACGGTGGCCTTTACGCAAAACTCTACCAGCTCAACTATGCCAGCTTTGACGATATTCCGGATGAAATGTCCGGTGAAGACCACGCACTTGCCACCTGATCCGGAACAGGCTTTGCCGCCAGATCCTGTCGGTGCAGGCTAAAGACACGACACTGGGCCCCCTCACTGGGCCCCGTTCAAAGGCTGGTTCTAACCTCCGGCTCCAACCTCTTGGCAAAGCTTGCCCTGCGCGGCGTTTTATGGATCAGTAACGCATGAGCAAAATCCTGCCCGCCCCGTGCAAATTCGAGACCGACACCGATGTGCTGATCATCGGCGCGGGGGCCTGTGGGCTGACGGCGGCGCTGGCCGCCTCTGAGGCCTGCGAGGATGTGCTGGTTCTGGAACGCGACACCGCGCCCAGTGGCTCGACGGCGCTGTCCTCTGGGTTCATTCCCGCGGTGACGCGGTTTCAGACAGATCACGACAGCGTCGCGCGATTT
>ERZ887830.502-NODE-502-length-24923-cov-6.274972_pt1 | contig 24923 bp, 26 predicted proteins | sample MGYA00521101_ERZ887830 | MGnify/ENA primary metagenome ERZ887830 (study PRJEB32303, sample SAMEA104408592) | aquatic metagenome | biome: Marine water; feature: Pelagic; material: water | place: Baltic Sea | collected 2014-06-05T16:38:00 | depth 1,762 m ... | reverse complement strand
GTCCTTCTACACTCCGAATTATATGAAACTGGAATTTTGACTCATTTTGATGGTTCTAACAACAGTGCGCACCCCGATTTAGAATATATACAGCCTATGCGTGATGGGCTTTCTTTAATTTTTAGCATGCTTATTTATACAGGCTATGCGCTAATTCTAATTGCCGCCATGACTCTAAGACAGCAGAAATCAGAAACAACTATTACGTTTCATCAAGGAATCATATGGGGCGTTTCTGGATTTTTCGTGATGCATCTTGCACCTGCAATTTCATTGCCGCCAGAGGTGCCCGGAGCAGCGGCAGCAGAACTTCAGCCTCGTCAAATTTGGTGGTTTGCAACAACCCTTCTTACAGCTGGCGGATTATGGATAATTGCCTTTACTGAAAAGGTTTCGAGTTTTATAATTGGAGCCGCTTTAATTTTAGTACCACATATTTTTGGCGCACCAGAACCAGATATCTTCACTGGCCCAGCGCCCACTGAAATCGGTGCGCTTTTTGCTAGCCGTGCGCTTGGTGTCGGCCTTATTTCCTGGGCTATACTTGGGGTTTTATCTGCCTTTTTTCTTCAAAAAGAGACTCTGCGTGCTACTAGTTAAAATACAAGTATGAATTCATTAATCTTGAGCCGGGCCTACTACTCATGAGAAAAATTGACCTTCGATTTTTAGGCCTATGCGCTATAGGTTCATTATTTAGCGGTTTATTAGGTTTTATGATTGCTGCTGGAAATAACGTTATACTTGATGGTCACGAACACCCCAAAAACCCCGCCAGATCACATTTGGAGTTGGGTAATCTTCACCCCTACTCAACCAATCATGAAAAAAAGCATGACTCACCGATTCATATTGGAAAAAACATAGCCGTGCCAACTATCATAGCAAAGCTCGAGAAAGACCCTGTCTCTGGGTTTAATTTAAACCTTGAAACAAGTAATTTTATATTTGCCCCAGAGTTATCAGGGCTTGAACATAAGAACGGAATGGGACATGCTCATTTATATATAGATGGGCAGAAAATCGCGCGTCTCTATGGAAACTGGTTTCATATTATCGAGATTCCGAAGGGCGCAAAGACCCTTGAAATAACATTAAATAGCAATGATCACCGTCCATTTTTTCTGAATAATATACTTATTTCATCTATTATTACCTTGGAGAATGAACACTAGATATCTGGAATTTTTGCGTGTAACAAATGCCGTAACCTGCCACATTCTCGTGCATCTTCAATCCATCCCTTTTTAGAATTCACATATAATCTGCAAGTCGCAATAATATCTGCTTGATCTGCCTTTAAGTCTATATTTTTAAAAATATAAGAGGCACACTTCTCTGCTTGAAGGGTTATACTGGTAGGCGCTGAACATACCCCAAGACAAGGAGCGCTGACAACGCGCGCCGTAAACCCTGCATTTTGTAGTGCTGTTTGCAAACTCATACATGCTGTATCATCTGGCAAGGATTTATCCTTAACTGGAAGGCAAGATTGGCATATCTGAAGATAAAGAAGCATCAAAAATCGCCATAGATTGTGGCTAATATAACCCAACCTGCAGTTTCACATAATATTTGACCTGCCCCGCACACATCACCTGTCTGCCCACCAATCTGATGTTTTGCAATGATACCCCACACGCTTGCACCCAGCAATAATGCAATAATCACATAAAATAATCCAGCTGCGCCCATTTCGAAGGAAACTATAAATGCCATTATAAATATCAGCATAAAGATCACTATAAATGAAATAAGGGCAGTCCAAAAAAGTGAGGATATATTTTTTCCAGATGCTTGGTTACCAAGGCCATCTGACTTTGCTGCTGGCAGGAGACATAAATATCCAACCATGGAAAATCTGCTAATGACAGCGCAAATAACGATAGGCGCAATAATCTCTATCTTTGATGGAAGAGAGGATAAAGTAAGGATGCGCAATCCCATCACCATAATAAGAGCAAGGGTGCCATAGCTTCCAATGGCACTATCTTTCATAATCTCTAATTTTCTATTTCTATGATGTCCTCCGCCAAATCCATCCGCACAATCAGCAAGCCCATCTTCGTGAATGGCACCTGTGCATAACAACCCTACAATTAATGCTAAAATGGCAGCAGCAAAAGAAGGCAGCATTAATTGTGATGCCATAATATAACTTGCAGCAATAATAGCGCCAATAACACAGCCAACGATAGGGAATGCCCATCTAGCAGCTGCTAATTTAGGTATGTAAGAGGTAAGTGTGCCAGCAGGCAGGCGCGTTAAAAGCATAAAAGCGGTTTGCAGCTCTGCTATTCGTTTGCAAGCCCAATTCATGAATCGCCAATTCCTAACGCTTTGAGTGTTGCCATCTGATTATGGCACGCCACTGCACCTCGTAAAATGCTAAGTGCCAGCGCAGCACCAGTGCCTTCTCCAAGGCGCATATCAAGGTCAAGAATAGGTGTTTTGTGCATAGCGTTAAGTAACTTTTGATGACCTAATTCTGCAGATTTATGCCCAACAAGACAATGTTCTAGCAGATCAGAAGATAACGCATATAAAGGCGCTGCTGCTGCTGTACATATAAAGCCGTCTAGCAGTACAGGAATAGATGCTGCCCTTGCAGCCAGTATTGCCCCACAAATAGCAGCTTGTTCTCGCCCCCCAAAAGCAAGCAGGGCTGATAAATCAGAACATAAGCCATGTTTTGCAATACCTGCTTTAATAACGCTGATTTTATGGGCAATCCCTTTTTCATCAGAGCCTGTTCCAGCGCCAACCCAATCAGCCACATCCCCTCCAAAAATACTTGCCGCAAGTGCGGATGAAATAGTTGAATTACCAATACCCATTTCACCAAGAAGAATGATATTTGCATCTCTGTTTACTGCTTGCGCCCCAGCAGACATTGCATCAAGCAATTCATCCATGCTCATAGCGTGTGTTTGGGTGAAATCGTGTGTTGGTGTATCTAACATCAACGGCTTTACGCTTAGTTCTGCGCCACTTATCGCGCATAGCTGGTTCATCGCAGCGCCACCTTGTTCAAAATTAGAAACCATTAAATGGGTTACTTCCTGCGGAAATGGGTTTACCCCTTGCTCGCAAATACCATGATTACCTGCAAAAATAATCGCCTGAGCCTTATCAAGAACTGGTTTCTCATTGCCTTGCCAGCTAGCCAAAAATACGGCTAAATCCTCCAGCACTCCAAGCGAGCCTGGTGGCTTAGTTAGCGTTCCTTGATGGGCTCGTGCAGCAGCTTCAACCACTTTATTTTTTTGTGGCATCGAGATGATAAAATCAGTAACCATTTGCAGGTTTGAGATCATTTCCATATTCACATTTCCCTCAAGTCGCTAGGGTTTTAATTTTAGTGGTATACCAGAGATGCATGTATAGACTTCGTCAACAGCCTCTGCCACGATTTGATTAAGATGACCCGCTTCATAACGAAATTGCCTTGCTAACTTATTTTCAGGCACAATGCCTCCCCCAACTTCGTTGGTGACTAGAATCACAGGGTCACGGCGAGCGCCAATAGCCTCAATCAGAGAAGAAGTAGCTTTAGAGATATCTTTTTCTGCAAACATTAAGTTTGAAAGCCATAATGTCAGACAGTCTACCAAGCAAGCCCCTTGCCCATCAGAGCTCGTCAATATATCTGCAATTGCCAAAGGCTCGCTTATTGTACGCCATTCATCGCCACGCCTTTCTTTGTGGATTTGGATTCGTTTTTCCATTTCGTCGTCAAAGGGTATAGCTGTTGCAATATAAATTACAGGCGCACCATAGCTAAGAGTGCGTTTTTCAGCAAAACTACTCTTTCCAGAACGAGCGCCACCAGTTATTAATATTGAAAAAGACATAGCTTCACTGGTAGCCTAATCAGGTTCAAAAAGGAATATATTTTTGACGTTATCACGCGCACAAAAGCTTCTTACATTCATTCGGCATGCCCCAAGCCAGCCTAATGGTTTCCTATATGGTCGAAGTGATGCTGATATTGGCGATATTTTGCCTAATATAATTTCATTCCTGCAAACACAGATAACACAGGGTAGCCTGATTATTTGCAGCCCTGCGAAACGATGCCAGAAAACATGTGATATTGTCTTACCCCATGCGATATGTCGTCAAACGCATGATGAATTATGGGAGCAATCATTTGGTGACTGGGATGGGGTCGCATTCTCGCTATTACCCGACATAGGCACTCTTACAGGAAAAGAGCTTGTCGAATTCAGCCCTCCTAATGGAGAGAGTTTTAATGACCTTTGCAAACGCGTTCATTTAATTTTGGAGCATATCTGCTTAAACGAGAAAGCAGAGAATATTACCTTTTTCGTGCATGCAGGTGTGATTCGTGCCGCACTCGCACTTGCCTTTGGTAGTCAAACAGCAGCACTTAAATGCGAAATTGACACCTTGTCTGTGACAAAGTTACGTCACCTTGGTGGACAGGATTTCTCTGTTATGTCTGTTAATAAGAGTGCCCATAAATGACCATCCTTATCTGCGTACTTATCGCTGTTTGCATTGACCGTATTATTGGCTGGCCTGATTGGCTATTTAGGCACCTATCTCACCCTGTTGTTGCAATTGGGCATCTTGTAAGCTGGTGCGACAGGCTATTTAATAACCCAACCGCCCCTTCATCTAACAGGCGCATTGGCGGATTTATTACTGTTTTGATAGTTGGCGGCGTGTGTCTTGTAGCAGCTATATTTATTTCTTCCCTTATTCCAAATGGCCCTTTTGGTGTGATCTTAACATCCTTGCTTATTTGGCCTTGGATTGCCGCCAAATCCTTGAGTGACCATGTTAAAAGAGTAGCTATACCACTAGCAGATATGAATTCTAACGCAGCAAAAACCGCCGTTTCCATGATTGTGGGGCGCAATGCTGAAACATTGGATAACCATGGTATCGCGCGTGCTAGCATTGAGAGCCTCTCAGAGAATACCTCAGATGGTGTGGTTGCTCCCTTATTTTGGACACTCCTATTAGGCCTGCCAGGTTTGTTTCTTTATAAGGCCATTAATACAATGGATTCTATGATAGGCTATCATACTCAAAACTACGAAGACTTTGGATGGGCAGCCGCAAAGCTAGATGATGTTGCTAATTTTCTGCCTGCAAGGCTTACTGGATTACTATATGCTTTAATTGCCAAAAACCCTGTCTATGCTCTTACAATTATGTGGCGCGATGCCAGAAAACACCGCTCACCAAATGCTGGCTGGCCTGAATCAGCCTTTGCCGCAGCTCTGAATATACGGCTATCAGGACCACGAAACGATAAGGGTACATTTAGTGACGATGCCTGGCTTCATGCAGAAGGTGAGAATCCAACTGCAGAAGATATCATGGTTGGTATTCGCCATTATGATAAGGGATTAAACTGGCTAACGCTGATAGGATTTTTTGTTCTTATTTTTGCTTGGATTAGTAGGGGCGGGATTTAAATGATAAATCTAGAACATGGCGGTGATTTAGACAGAGCCATTGCGCATTATGGAGGGCGCAAACAAGATTGGATTGATTTATCTACAGGTATAAATCCTACCAGTTATCCGGTAGCTGAGATTGCGCCAAATCTTCTGCGCGATTTACCAGACCAAGGGCTAGTAAATGCGACAAAACAGGCAGCCAGAAAAGCGTATAATACATCACTTGCCTGCATCCCATTAGCAGGAGCACAGCAAGCAATTCAGCTATTCCCATCTATTGTTAAAAAAAGCACAGATAATGCGAGTATTTACTCTCCAAGCTATAATGAACATGAAATACAATTGCGAAAAGCAGGCTGGCAGGTAAAATATTGTACCTCAATTGAGGAAATGAGAAATGCTGATTGCGCTGTTGTCGTAAATCCTAACAATCCAGACGGCAAACAATTCTCTCCAGATGTCTTGCTTGACTTAGCAAATGACGTAGGCACGCTGATTATAGATGAAAGTTTTTGTGATTTATATCCGAATCTATCTATTCTACCGCACCTGAATGATAAACATCACAATATTATAATATTGCGCTCATTGGGTAAATTTTATGGTCTTGCAGGCATCAGACTTGGCTTTGTTTTTGCTCACCAAGAGGTAATAAATGAGTTTGCGAAAGCTGCTGGTAATTGGGCTGTATCAGGTCCTGCACTTGCCATAGGCACAACCGCATTAACAGATACAAACTGGCGCCAGCAAATGCGTGAAAATCTAACCAAGGATGCCCTTCGTCTTGATGCGCTTACCTCGCCAAATTATCTACACCTTGTTGGTGGTACAGATTTATTTAGGCTATATCACTGTGATGATGCACAAAATATGCAAGACAGACTTGCCCAGCATCAAATATGGAGCCGCATATTCAGCTATGCACCAAATTGGATACGCCTTGGCTTACCACCTCAACATGGATGGCAAAGGCTAGAAAAACTATTTAAGCTTTAGCGCGCTATCGCAAAAATTTGGTCAACATCTAAATAGGTTTCTATGTGGTTTGCAAGGGTATCTAAGGTCTGTTCCACTTGCCTGTCATAGGAGAAGCTGGGCAATGATACCCCTAGTTTTTCAAAAAATGCCCTGCGAAAATTATCCTGTGCAAATAGCCCATGAATATAGGTACCTTGCACGCGGCCATCATTTGAGATTGCCCCTTCATCACGTCCCTGAATTTTTGCAAATGGCTGTGCGCAATCATCGCCGCTGGTATTTCCTAGATGAATTTCATAGCCCACTATATCAAGACAGGTTGCAAGATGGGCAGCTGTCACCCTGCGGATTGTTTTGTCTGGCTGCATAACAGTCTCAACATTAAGCAAGCCAAGTCCCTCTATTTTAGCGGTGCTTCCTTCAAGTCCATCTGGGTCAGAAATTGTTTTTCCAAGCATTTGATACCCGCCACAAATTCCTAAGACATAGCCGCCACGACGATAATGTGCTTTAAGATCGATATCCCAGCCCTGTTGGCGAAGAAAATGAAGGTCGCCTATCGTTGATTTACTGCCAGGAATTAGCACAAGGTCGGTATCTGCAGGAATGCTTTGTCCTGCTCTAATCATGATTAATTCGATTTCCGATTCTTGAGATAGCGGGTCCAAATCATCAAAATTAGCCATACGGGAAAGACATAAACAGGCAATTTTATATTGAGCTGACTTTTTGGGGCTATAAGATACTATATCTAGCGCATCTTCCGCAGGCAGACGCCACGCATCTGTAAAATAGGGCAACACCCCAAAACCTGGCCATTTAGTGCGCTCTTTGATAAATTCATACCCATCATCAAACAAACGCGTATCCCCACGAAATTTATTCACTATAAACCCTTTTATCATCTCACGGTCAGTATCTGCCAGCACTACGTCTGTTCCCACTAGCTGCGCGATAATGCCGCCTCTATCAATATCACCAACCAAAATTACAGGAACATCAGCAGCGCAAGCAAACCCCATATTAGCGATATCATTCTGCCGCAGATTAATCTCAGCAGGACTGCCAGCTCCCTCAATAATAACTAAATCTGATTGTGATTTAATCCTCTCAAAGCTAGTTAAAACTGGCTTTAATAGCTGTTGTTTTATGTTTGCATATTCACGCGCTCGCAAAGAGCTATGATATTTGCCTTGTATAATTAGCTGTGAGCCTGTGTCTGTTTCAGGCTTTAATAACACAGGATTCATGTCGGTATGAGGCAAACATTTGCTAGCACGAGCCTGCAATGCTTGCGCTCTTCCAATTTCGCCGCCATCAGCTGTTACCGCAGCATTATTAGACATATTTTGAGGTTTAAAAGGCATAACTGTAAGACCCCGATTAACCGCAGCTCTGCATAACCCTGCAACCAGCACAGACTTTCCAACATTAGAGCCTGTGCCTTGAATCATAATTGCTGGCATTATTTAATCTGCCTCTCTCTAGAACTCGATCCCTATTTGGGCTTTAATTCCATCCCTAAAAGGGTGTTTGATAAGTGTCATTTCTGTTACCAAATCGGCTGCTTCTATTAATTCATCCTTAGCATTGCGTCCCGTTAATACAACATGAGTCATAGGCGGCTTTTCATGAAGCAAAAATTCAACAACTTCATCAATATCTAGATAATCATATCGAAGAGCAATATTAATTTCATCTAGCAATACAAACTTGATATTTGGATCTAGAATCAGCTCTTTTGCCTTTGACCATCCTGCCCTAGCCGCAGCAATATCGCGTTCCCTATCCTGCGTTTCCCAAGTAAATCCCTCACCTGAAACAATAAAAATGCACTCTTTTTGAAATTGCTTCTCTAAAAAATCACGCTCGCCAGTTCGCCATGTGCCTTTTATAAATTGAACAACTGCACATGGCATTTTATGCGCAATACACCGCATTATCATACCAAACCCTGAGGAGGATTTACCTTTGCCAGCACCAGTATGAACAATAATTAATCCTTTTTCCTCATGTTTTGTAGCCATAAGTTTATCTCGTGCTACTTTGATTTTTCGCATTTTATTATTATGGGCTTGATTAAGCGCTGCTTCGTCTATTGGTTCTTTTTTGTGCTCGCTCATTAGAAAAAATCCTGTAGAATTATTGATGAGGCTAAGTATGACCCAAATAAGCCTAGCTTGTAAATAATAGGGAAAATACTGCTCTCATTTACTATTACGTATTTATTTAAAAAAAACCTGATATCTTTGGCAGCACCCTTATTTACTTCAACAGTATTTTCTGGCGTATTATAACAAAAAATAATAGGGTAATAAGCTTTATCTATTGCGGCAAATATAGCACATACTAAGAGTAGTTAATCATAGTAGATAAAGCAGAAAATATACTGGCAATAAGGATCAAAGATGCAGAATATAACAAAAATTCCAGTGACCATTATCACAGGATTTCTTGGCGCTGGAAAAACCACCTTAATTTCGCAATTAATGCAGAACCCATTAGGAAAAAGATTGGCTGTCATTGTTAATGAATTTGGAGATGTTGGTGTAGATGGAGAGATTTTAAAAGGCTGTGCTATCCCTAATTGTCCTGAAGAAAATATTCTTGAGTTAGCAAATGGGTGTATTTGCTGCACGGTTGCAGATGATTTTATCCCAACCATCGAGCAATTAATGTCACTGTCCCCGCAGCCTGAGCATATTTTAATTGAGACATCTGGTCTGGCATTACCAAAACCGCTACTCAAGGCATTTGACTGGCCTGATATTCGCTCTCGTATCACGGTGGACGGTGTTATTGCTCTAGCTGATGCAGAAGCTGTTGCATCTGGACAATTTGCGCCAAACCTTGCTGCTGTTGAAGCGCAACGTCAAGCAGATGAATCCCTAGATCATGAAACGCCATTAGCAGAAGTTTTCGAAGATCAAATAGCCTGTGCTGACCTTATACTCTTAACAAAGGCAGACCTTGCAAATGAAGATGACAAAGCAAAAGCAAAACAGATCATTGCTAAGAATGCGCCTCGCCTATTACCTGTAATTGAAGTTACAGAAGGGCAGATTGACCCCCGGATTATACTTGGGCTAGAGGCAGCTGCAGAAGATGACATAAAGCACCGTCCATCACATCATGATGGCGCTCCTGAGCACGACCATGAAGATTTTGACAGTGCTATATTTGATATTGCAGAAATCGACTCACCAGAAACTCTTATCGCCAAAATTGAACGCCTTGCGCATGAACAACATATACTAAGGGTAAAAGGATATGCCTGCGTTACTGGCAAGCCAATGCGGCTTTTGGTTCAGGCTGTTGGCTCTCGTATACGTACGCAATTTGATAAGATGTGGGAAACAACAGATATGCGACAAGGACAATTAGTGATTATAGCAGAACATGACCACATTAATATGGCAGCCATTAAAGAAATACTGGAGAGCTAAACAGACCGATGCACGTTCTTTTTGTTGAAAGACATGGATTAGAAGAAACAGAGGTTCCTGTTGATCTAGACCATCAGCCGGCTGACCTTATTGCTCTTTCCTTCTCTGACAGTGACCTTGGTGCGCTTGCAGCTGGTTGGCACCGTGCCACTTTACTAAATGAAAAAACATTCCCAACTTTAAGACTGGCAAACCTTGCTGATTTAAAACACCCCGTTTCAGTTGATACCTACATTGAAAAAACCGTATGTCATGCCAAAGGCATTTTGATACGTCTTATTGGCGGCGTACCTTATTGGTCTTATGGATTGCAACAGGTTGCTCACATTGCAAAAAAAAATAATATTGCTCTTGCGGTGATTCCTGCAGATGGACGCCATGACCCTCAACTTGATGAATTATCTACGGTACCTGTATCTACCTTAAGGCGTTTGCAGCATTATTGTGAAACTGGTGGCAGAGTTGCTGCCCATTCTGCCCTTGCCCAATTAGCAATAGCAGCAGGTCTTTACGCAGGACCTGTATTTGGCAGCAAAGTAATAGGAGTGGTTGGCGCCTGGACACCAGAACTTTATGTATGTTGTCCATTTATTGCACGTGGTTATGAAGATAAGCCGCTTATTCTAATTACCTTCTATCGCTCTTTTATTGCAGCTGATGATCTTAAACCTATTACAGCTTTATTTGAAAATTTACGTCACCGTGGATTTGCTGTGATGAGTTTGTTTGTACCATCACTTAAAGCACCAGATGCAGCTGCGTGGCTTGAGAGGCAAATTGCCTTTTATGCGCCCGTTAGCATTATTAATGCTACTTCATTTTCTGGCAAAGGCACGAGCGGTACCTCCCCTTTAGATAAGGCAAAGGGACCTGTTTTTCAAATCGCTCTTGCAACCTCCAATCGGGCAGCTTGGGCAGAGGCAGAGCGAGGGTTATCTCCTGCTGATATGGCAATGCATGTTGTATTGCCAGAAGTGGATGGTCGTATTTTTGCAGGGGTTGCCTCATTCAAAGAGTCTGAGCCAGTTGATGATAAATTGCAATTTGCACCTATTGGGCATCAACCTGATAATACAAGAATTACAGCTATTTGTGAGAAAGTTAGCAATTGGTATAAGCTGCAAACAACCCCTCTTAGCAAACAAAAACCAGTACTTATTTTATCAACCTACCCTGGTCGTTCTTGGCAAATAGCGCATGCTGTAGGGCTTGATGCCATCGCATCTGCAAAGGCTATATTGTCTGATTTAGGGCATGGCAATGATGCCCAACACACATCCCTTGAGAAAAATCTACAGCAGCAATATTTATCCTGGGATATTGAATCTTATAAAGATGCTTTGCAAAACCTGCCTCGTAATTTAACTAAAACACTAAACAGGCTTTGGGGACCCCCTGAAAAGGATGTGCTGATTAAAAATGGGGCGTTTCATTTTTCTGCATTATCATATGGTAATGCGATTATTGCATTACAGCCAGAACGCGGCTTAAAAGTAGATAGAGAGGCTGATTATCATGATATCTCTCGCACGCCATGCCACGGATATGTCGCTTTTTATTTATGGCTTCAAAAATCAATTAAGGCAGATGCTATTATTCATATTGGCGCGCATGGAACCTTAGAATGGCTACCAGGTAAAGCAGTGGCTCTGTCAGATAATTGCTGGCCAGAAGTGCTGGCTGGGAATTTGCCTATTATTTATCCATTTATCATTAATGACCCAGGAGAAGCCGCACAAGCCAAGAGACGTATTAGTGCTGTTACTCTTGGTCATATCCCGCCGCCTCTTCGCACGGCAAATGCACCAGAAAAATTTAGCCAATTAGAATCATTACTAGATGAATTTTCAAATGCAGATGGTCTTGATCCAAAAAGACGTGACCGGCTTAAAAGTGACATTATTTCAGAAGCAGAAATACTGGGTATAAGCGCGGATTTAGGCGTTAATTCAGACATTAGTGAGGCTGAAACACTTACCAAAATTGATGCTTTTGTGTGTGATGTAAAAGAAAGTCAATTTGGAGACGGCTTACATGTTTTTGGTCGTGGTGGTCAGATCCAAACAGCATTTGCAACAGAACAATCTGTTGCAAATGAACGTCAGTCTATAATTGACGCCCTGTCTGGCAAAATGATAGCCTCTGGTCCCTCTGGCTCCCCCTATCGTGGGCGTAGTGATGTTCTGCCATCTGGTCGTAATTTATTTTCAACTGACCCGTTATCTGTGCCAACAAAAGCTGCTTATCGTCAGGGCGTTAAATTGGCAGAAGAATTTATCCGCAGAAACCTGCAAGATAAGGGAGATTGGCCTTCTGGCGTAATTATTGATTTATGGGGTTCTGCTACTATGCGAACCGCAGGTGAAGAATTTGCCATGGCACTTCATTTACTTGGCGTAAAACCAGATTGGACTGAAGGTTCAGACAGGGTTTCTGGATTTGAAATTCTTACTATCTCGGCGTTAGATAGACCAAGAATTGATGTCACTTTGCGTGTCTCTGGGCTTTTCAGAGATGTTTTTCCAACCCTTTCAACCTTATTTCAACAGGCTGTTGATGCTCTGCATGAAAGAGATGAAAGCCCAGAATATAACCCTTATATAAGCTCTGAAGCAGATGATTCGGCACGTATTTTTAGCCCTGCTCCTGGTGCTTACGGACTTGGTATGGGTGGCGCGGCAGATAGGTATGGTGAAGAAGGTCGCACGGCAGCAGCCAAAGCTTGGATTAATGCCAGCCAATATGCCGTAAACGGATCGCAAATAACTCAGAATAAAGAAGCTTTATTAGCCCGTATTAAAAAGGCAGATAGTTTTATTCATATGCAAGATATGCCAGAAACAGATATTTTATTATCATCAGATTATGCCGCACATGAAGGGGGATTCGCAGCTGCTAAAGCTTTGATAGGAGGTAGTACATTTCTCTATCACATAGATAATACTAATCCTGAAAAGCCAGTCGCACGAAACCTAACCGAAGAAATTGCTCGTGTTGTATATGCCCGTGCAGCCAACCCTGACTGGCTATCTGGCATGATGCGTCATGGGCATCGCGGTGCCGCAGAAATCGCGGCAACACTTTTACATATGGCTGCATTTTCTAATCTTGCAAATGTAATCGGCAGCCATCTTTTCGATATATTTCATGATGCAACACTTGGCAATAATGAAATTTTTTGCTTCATGCAAGATGCAAATCCAGAAGCGCTTGAAGCAATGCAGGATTGTTTTTGCAGGTTGCATGAGGCAGGTTTATGGGAGACAAGACGTAATTCTATCCTAGCTTCTTTTGAGTCTCTGAAATGATTAGTAAACAAAAACAGCATCACGCCAAAGGCTGGTGCCCATCAACTCTGACACCAATGATGTCTGGCGATGGGTTGTTAGTAAGAATAAAACCTGCATTTAATAGATTAACATCAAAACAAGTAGCAATACTTGCCAGCTTGTCAGATAGCTTTGGCAATGGCATTATTGATATCACAAATAGAGCAAATTTGCAGATAAGAGGCGTAACACATACACATCTTAGCTCCCTTATTGATGCACTATTTGATAGTGGTCTTACAAAAAATAATGAGGCATATGACAAGCTTAATTTAACACTCGCTCCTTTTACATCCGTTGACTCACTTGGCTGGCGCTGTGCGTGCGCTTTATATGATGAGATAGGTAATTTTCCAAATCTCCCTGCAAAATTTGGATTTGCTGTTGATTGTGGGTCTACTCGCACTCTGTGCAATGCTTCTGCAGACATCAGGCTTGAAACAAATAAGGATGGTCAATTAATCATTCGGCTAGATGGCAGTGAGAATGGATTTATTACAGATGAAAATACCTTTCTTGACGATATTAAAGCAGTCCTAAACTGGTATTTATTGTCACAAAAATACGCCCCAATCAAAATGCGAATGAAACAGTTTATCAACCAAGAGGCTGTTCCTGAAACTTGGTGTACAACACAGCCGCAAGCTAGCATGAAAAACATTGTTCCTGGAACATATGGCGAAAAGCAAGTTATTGCTGCTCCATTTGGGCAGCTTACCTCTGACCAACTTGCTCACATTGCTTCTGTTACAGATGAGGTCATTATGTGTCTTGATCGTTGTTTATTAATTGATAAAACAGCAGATATTGACAGCCAATTCATCACCTCAGAAGAGGATATAAGGCGGAATATCTCTGTATGTGCAGGAATGCCTGCATGCACAGGGGCAAGCATTAATACACGCAAGCTGGCAACGAAAATTATCTCAAGGTTAGATGGTGCACATAACCAGTCGTATCATATATCAGGCTGTGCTAAAGGATGTGCAACCAAGACCTCGCGTGATATATGTATTATTGGCAATGATGGAAATTATGGCCTATTAGAAAATGGATGCGCTTGGGATAGCCCTGATAATATATTATTATCTGAAGCAGCGTTGTTTGATGAATTAGACAGGATTCAAAAGAATTAAAATAATGCCTTATACCTATGAAAAAAATGGCGCTAATATTTATAAAGAATCATTTGCAACCATTCGAAATGAAGCTGATTTAAGCGCATTCACACCAGCAGAGGAAATTGTTGCAGTGCGTATGATACATGCAGCAGGCATGGTTGAATTAGCCCAATTTATTAAATTCACTTCTGATTTTGCCGTTACCGCTCGTACTGCAATAGAAAATGGCGCACCTATATTATGCGACACTAAAATGGTTAGTGAAGGTATTACGCGGACAAGACTATCTGCAAATAATAAAATTATGTGCACCCTGCAAGACCCTAATGTAACGCAGATGGCAGCAAACGCCGGCAATACCCGCTCTGCAGTTGCTATCGAATTATGGCGTCCCTATTTATCAGGCGCTATCGTTGCTATTGGTAATGCACCAACTGCTCTGTTTCATTTATTAAATTTACTTGAAGATGCCGATTATCCGCGCCCTGCAGCTATCATAGGATGTCCTGTTGGGTTTGTTGGCGCACAAGAAAGCAAAGAGGCATTAATCACATCTCCGCCTGTGCCAAGCTGTATTGTTAAGGGCAGATTAGGTGGCAGCGCAATCACCGTTGCTGCCATTAATGCGCTTGCCAGTCATATTGAGTAAAAGCGAAATGACAAAACAACACATAATTTCAAGACAAGGTGTTATTTACGGTGTCGGTCTTGGCCCTGGAGCAATTGACCTAATGAGCGTGCGTGCTGATAAACTGATAAGAGAGGCAAAAAACATAGCCTTCTTTCGTAAATCTGGGCGCCGAGGTCATGCACGGCAAATTGCACATCCTTTATTGTCAAATAATGTGGTTGAATTTGCAATGGAATATCCAGTTACCACTGAAATACCCTCAACAGACCCTCAATATAATTACATTTTATCTGATTTTTATAAAACTTGCTGTAGCCATATCCAGTCTCTATCAGATACAGGAGAAGATGTGATTATACTATGCGAGGGAGACCCCTTTTTCTATGGATCTTTTATGCATATTTACACCCGCATTCAAGATGTTTGTCCTGTTGAGATAGTACCTGCAATTACTGGAATGTCCGCTGCTTGGACTGCCACCAAAATGCCAATAACATGGGGAGATGATATCCTGACAATATTGATGGGTACATTGGATTTAACCCAGCTTGAAATGCAATTGCGAGATACAGATGCAGCCATCATTATGAAAATTGGACAAAATTTAGGTAAAATCAAACAGGCGCTTCGATCAACTAGGCGATTTGATGATGCCTATATAGTTGAATATGCTGCAATGGCTAATCAAACGGTGCAGCGTCTATGTGATTATGATCAAGAACACGCCCCCTATTTTTCAATTGTCATTTTGCATGGACAAGGAAGAAGACCTTGAAAGGGCGCGTAATAGTTGCAGGATTAGGCCCTAGCGATCCAGCCCATATAACGCCTTTGGTAACACAAGCAATTAACATGGCAACTGATGTGATAGGCTATATTCCCTATATTGCTAGGATCCAGCCAAGGGACGGCATGACATTGCACGCAACTGATAACCGTGTTGAAGTAGAACGCGCACAACATGCGCTTGAACTTGCTTATAAGGGGCGTATTGTATTAATTGTTTCTTCTGGAGACCCTGGCGTATTTGCAATGGCAGCTGCCTTATTTGAAGTTGTAGAAAAAGACTCTCTAAAATGGCAAGATATAGAAATTGAAATTTTACCTGGCATTACAGCTATGCTTGCTGCTGCTGCGAAAGCAGGGGCACCTCTTGGGCATGATTTCTGTGTAATTAATCTAAGTGATAATTTAAAACCATGGTCAATTATTGAAAAACGCGTGCAGTTGGCACTTGCGGCAGATTTTGCGATTGCCTTTTATAACCCACGTTCAAAATCACGCCCTGCAGGATTTGAAAAAACACTCACTATTTTAAAAGAGAATTGTGCAGATAACAGACCGGTAATTTTTGCAAGAAATGTATCTTGTGAGGATGAATCTATTAACATTGTACCTCTGTTAAACACTACAGCCAATATGGCAGATATGAGAACATTAGTTATCGTTGGGTCTAGTCAATCACGCCTTGTGCTGCAACATAATAAAAAATGGGTGTATACACCGCGCCACTATCCAATGCTACCCTAACCAATCAATTACATCCCCAAGATTATAAAGCTCTTGTCTATTCCTAATAACAGGTCTTTTAATCATTAATACGTGAATGCCTAATTGCCGCGCTGCCTCAATTTTAGCGTATGATCCGCTACCACCTGCATTCTTAGCAACTATTAAATTAATTTTATGATGTGATAATAAAGCGGCATCTTGGGCTGCCGTAAATGGTCCTCTGGCAACTTCGATTATTTGATTCGAAAATAACGGAGGTGTTTTTGGTAGATCAACAAGACGCAAAAGATAAAAATGCTGTTGGTTATCGTAAAATGCCGCCAAATGCATCCTGCCAATTGCCAGCATAACACGCAGCGGTTCTTGTGACAAAAAAGATACTGCATGCGTTATATCTGATACCTGATGCCAGTTATCACCTGCTTTTGGTTGCCAAGGCGGGCGCGTCAGCGCTATCAAAGGAATTCCCGTCATTTTGCTTGCGGCAATTGCATTCTCACTCATCTGAGCTGCAAAAGGGTGGGTTGCATCTACAAGATGCGTAATACGCTCAGCTAAGATATAAGAAGCAAGTCCTGTTGCCCCGCCAAAACCTCCAATTCGTTTTGGGATTGGTTGTTGACTGATTCGTTCAACTCGACCAGCATAGGAAATAGTAGCTTTGAGATTAGTTTTAGAGATAAGATGAGCTAAAGACGAAGCTTCAGTTGTACCACCCAGTATTAAGAGATTTTGCGGCATGAAACGTGACCCTTGGTTAATCATTATTGGCATGGATGATGGCGGATTTGATAAGCTATCCGATGATGCCAAAAGATATATTACCTCTGCTGTTTATATTATAGGCCCGAAGCGCCACTTGTCTATGATAGCAAACTTAGACACCCCTTGCGAGGAATGGCCTGTTCCTTTTAACTTAGGAATTGATAAATTACTCACTCGTCGGGGTCTGCCGACTGTTATGCTTGTGTCTGGCGATCCTTTTTGGTTTGGGGCTGGCTCACACATCACACAGCATCTTGCCGATGATGAATGGTTATCTGTTCCAAGCCACAGTTGCTTTTCTCTTTGTGCTTCTGAAATTGGCTGGCCGTTGGACAAAACCATCACCCTTGGTCTGCATTCAGCGCCGTTACACAGGCTCCGCCCACATCTGGCACCTGGGCGAAGAATAATGGCAACTTTGCGTGATGGGTCTTCTGTTCGCCTTCTTGCAGATTATCTAATAGAAAATGGATTTGGTAAAACAGAAATAATCTGTCTTGAGAAGCTTGGTAATGCGCATCAGAACATCAAAAAATTCTGTGCTGAAGAGATAGAACAAACTGAATTTTCACACCCTATTATGGTTGCCCTTTTGCTTGCAGGAAAGGGCAAGATATTACCTAAAAGCTTTGGCATTGAAAATAGCTGGTTTATCCATGATGGGCAAATTAGCAAGCAGTCTATAAGAGCTATCACCTTATCTGCATTAGCCCCTCGCGCTGGCGAACATTTATGGGATTTAGGGGCTGGGTCAGGTTCAATCTCTATCGAGTGGCTTTTATCTGATGCTTCCCTGCAAGCTACGGCTGTCGAAAAGCAGAAACACAGAGCTGATAATATTAGACAAAATGCGTTAATGCTTGGGGTTGACCATTTAAATATAATCGAAGCTGACATATCTGATGCCATTACCAAAATGGAAAAACCAGACTGTATTTTTATTGGTGGTGGTTTAAGAGAAGCTCTATTAAAAAAATTATGGGACCAAATCGCAGATGGCACTCGGATTATTGCAAATGGAGTTACCCTTGAAACAGACAGATTGCTGACTTCTGCTCATGCACGCCTTGGCGGAACGCTAACGCGAATAGAAATCTCCCAGATTGAGGGGATTGGCAGAATGCATGCATGGAAAGCAAGCTATCCAATAACACAATGGGTTGTAGAAAAATAATGTCTGAACAGCTGATAATCGGATTTGGCTTTCGGCAAGCTGCCTGTCTTGCAAGTTTTGAATCTGCAATGCAAAAACTCTCAACCTTTCACCATATTGACGGAATTGCGGTACCAGAGGACAAAGTTGAGCACGCTGCTTTACGTGGCTTTGCTAATAAGGTAAATCTGCCTGTTTTTGGGGTAGATAAAAACGCACTTTCTCAGATACAAACACCTACCCAATCTGCAAAAATTTTGAGTATGAGAAACACTGGGAGTGTAGCCGAAGCCGCGGCGCTTGCTATTTTTAAAAGTACGGCTAGGTTAGTTGCTACACGCTGTATATCAGAGGACAGACTTGCCGTTTGTGCTATCGCAAAGGGAATAATATTATGACTGTGCATTTCATAGGAGCTGGACCTGGAGCACCAGATCTTCTTACTATCAGGGGACGTGATATTATCTCGCAATGCCCTGTTTGTCTATATGCAGGTTCACTTATCCCAGAAGAAATTTTATCCTACTGCCCAAGTAATGCACGGATTATAAATACCGCATTGCTTGATTTAGATGGTATTATTGAAGAATGTATAAATGCAACAAAGGCAGGTCAAAATGTTGCCCGCCTGCATTCAGGAGATTTGTCAGTCTGGTCTGCAATGGCAGAACAAATACGAAGATTAAAAGAGGCTAATATTGAGGTATCTGTGACGCCAGGTGTACCAAGTTTTGCTGCCGCTGCTGCTGCAGTTGGTGCAGAACTTACTTTGCCAGGTCTTGTTCAATCTGTTGTTCTAACTAGAACACCTGGCCGTGCTTCTGCTATGCCAGAAACTGAAAATCTTGAGAATTTTGCAAAAACGGGTGCTACTTTGGCAATTCACTTATCAATTCATAATCTGGAGTATGTGACTAAAACTCTGACCCCATATTATGGTAAGGATTGCCCTGTTGCTATTATCTATCGAGCTAGCTGGCCTGATCAACAGATAATTCTTGGACAATTATCAACCATTGAGACGCTATTATCAAAAGAAATTGAAAGAACTGCTATTATTATAGTGGGAAGGGCATTAGCTAATCAAAGCTTTGACGAAAGTAGCTTATATGCATCTAATTACAATCGTCGCTTTAGACCAACAACAGCCCAAGAAGGGAATTAGGGTATGATATTGCCACCTGGCTTGCTGATTTCTGCGCCAAATTCTGGCGCTGGCAAGACCACTGTTATGCTTGGTCTGTTGCGAGCAATGCGAGACCGCTCACTTAACGTGCAGCCATTCAAAAGCGGTCCTGATTATATTGACCCAGCCTTTCACCTAGCGGCTGCCAGCAGAACATCTTATAATATTGATAGCTGGGCTATGGATAAGCAATTATTAACCGAAATTGTCGGCAATGCAGATGGGGCTGATATAATATTAACAGAAGGCTCTATGGGTTTATTTGACGGGGTTGCCCAACCAGGCGCCTTTGGTCATGGCTCAAGTGCAGAGATGTCTGAATATTTTGGCTGGCCGGTTGTGTTAGTGCTTGATATTGGCGGGCAAGCACAATCGGCTGCTGCAACTGCGCTTGGATTTGCGCACTTTAATAAACATCTTCCATTTGCTGGTGTGATTTTAAATCGGGTTGCAAGTCCGCGCCATGAGAGACTAACTCGCCTTGGTATGGAACAAGCAGGAATTGAAGTATTAGGTGTCCTTCCACGAAGAAAAGACTTAGCCATACCAGAGAGGCATCTTGGCTTAATTCAAGCTGTTGAACATCCAGACCTTGATAAAGCGATTGCTGATTATGCTTCTTTTCTTGCTGAAAATGTCAATATTGACCGCCTTATTCAACTTGCTCAATCTAATGCTCAAAAACACCCCCCCTCAACGCGTGCTCTGCCGCCGCCGCCAGGTCAACATATTGCGCTTGCGCGTGACCAAGCATTTTCTTTTACCTATCCACATTTGCTATCCCATTGGCGCGCACAAGGTGCGCAGGTTTCGTATTTTTCGCCTCTTGCAAATGAGCTGCCAGACAATACAGCAGATATAATTTGGTTACCTGGGGGCTATCCAGAACTACATGCCGAACAATTATCTGCTGCAGATAAATGTTTTGCAGCCATAAAAACATTTGCCCAAAGCAAGCCAGTACATGGAGAATGTGGGGGCTATATGGCACTTGGCGAGGCACTCATAGATAGCGACGGCAAAACACATCAGATGCTTGGTTTACTTGGGCTTATCACAAGCTATCAAAATCGAAAATTCCATCTTGGCTATAGGCAAGCCTCTGCCCTTTCCAATACTGGTTTATTTGATAAAGAGAGCACTTGGCGAGGGCATGAATTTCACTATAGCCAAATTCTAGCGCAACCAGATGATGCCTTATTTTCTGTTGTTGATGCTTCTGGTGATAAGGTACAAGAAACAGGTTCTGTGCGTGGTCAGGTTACAGGCACTTTTTTTCATATGATTGCAAAGGCAGATTAATGGCTGGTTTTGTTAGTTTTGTAAGCTCTGGTCCAGGAGACCCTGAATTATTGACAGTAAAGGCTGTTAATCGATTAAAGCAGGCAGATGCGATTTTATTTGATGATTTATCCTCTGGTCCAATATTGCAATATGCCCGTGCGGATGCTGATCTTGTTGCGGTTGGCAAACGCGCCAACCGCCCTTCACCAAAGCAACATGCCGTTAGCCAACTACTTGTAGAATATGCCCAAAATGGTGGTCATATTGTACGTCTTAAATCCGGAGATGGCGGACTTTTTGGCAGGTTGGAAGAAGAGTTAATCGCCCTAAAACAAGCTGGAATTAACTATGAAATTATCCCTGGAGTTTCATCTGCTTTTGCGGCAGCTGCAGCGGCTGGAATTCCTTTAACTAGAAGGCTTTGCGCACGACGCATTCAATTTATAACTGGGCGGGATATAACAGGCGATTTGCCAGATGACTTTAACCTTACTGCCCTGGCTGACCCTTCTGCACTTACCGTTGTGTTTATGGGAAAGAGTACTTTTGGAAAGATGCAAAAAATACTGCAAGAATATGGCCTGCCTGAAAGCACCCCTGCGCTGTTAGCAGAAGCAGTTGCAACACCAGAGCAAAAATTTACTCGCACAACCATGGGCGAACTTGCTCGGATGTTATCAAATGATATATCTCCTAACCCAGCTTTAATACTCTATGGTCCACTTGCAGATTTGGATGCTGATGATGATTGAGTTGTTTTTAGTTGGAATTGGCACAGGTAATCCAGCACATGTAACGATACAAGCTATTAATCAATTAAAAGCAGCTGATATTATTATGATACCACGTAAGGGTGAGCATAAAAGCGACTTGGTTGATTTACGTCATCAGATTTGTGATGAACTATTGGGAGAGGATGCCCCTCCTTTAATAGAATTTGATTTACCTGTGCGTGATGACAACAAAAGCTATCTTACAGCGGTAGATGAATGGCATGACGCAATTGCAGAAATCTGGCAAGATTGCATTCAAGCAGCAAGAAAAACCATTACAACTAATATTACCCATGTTGCCATGTTAATATGGGGTGACCCAGCGTTATATGACAGCTCTTTGCGTATTGCCAGCCGTCTAACACCAGCGCCGATTATCACAATAATTCCAGGCATAACCTCCGTTCAAGCACTGACAGCAGCGCATAAAATACCCTTAAATGAGATTGGAAAGCCCTTTATTATTACTACTGGGCGCCAATTAACGAGTAACGGCTTCCCCAAGGAAGTTGATACCGCTATTATAATGCTGGACGGTAAATGCGCCTTCCAATCTCTGGAACAGGACCTATATCACATTTGGTGGGGTGCATATCTTGGTATGAAAAGTGAAGTGATTATTGATGGACAGCTTAGCAAGGTTGCCGATCGTATCATTCAAACCAGGCAACAAGAACGTGCAAAACATGGCTGGATTATGGATAGCTATATGTTGCGCCGAGAAAAGACCCGCAAAAAACTGGGAAAGAGAACAGTCTTACACAAGCATGAAAAATAAGTGAGCAATCATTAATGCGTGACAAGCATCTATTTATATTTGGCCTTGGCTATGTTGGCCAACATCTAGCTAATTCGCTTCATAAAGATGGCTGGCGAATAACTGGGACGACAAGAACCCCAGAAAAATTAATCCCAAAGGTACCAAGCGACTGGCACATTATTAAATTTGAAGATGGCGAAAAAATACCCGATTTATCATCTTATCTTGCACAAGCAAGTCATGTTATTACAACAATTTCTGCCCTTGCAGGTTATGACCCTGTTTTACGGATGCATGAGGCTGAGATGCGCGCTTTTTCGGGATGGGCTGGATATGTTTCTGCAACCTCTGTTTATCAAGATCAAGAGAACGGATTTATAGATGAGACGGTATCCCCTATTCCTGCAACCCCCCGTGGGCGCTCACGACTTGCAGCAGAACACGCTTGGAATGCAATATGTAATGCTGAAATTTTTCGTGTTGCAGGCATTTATGGTCCAAACCGTAATGCAATCTTAGCTCTGCAACAAGGCAATGCTCGCATCATTGAAAAAGAAGGTCAGATATCAAATCGCATTCATCAAACAGATATTTCTAAAATCATCATAGCTGCAATGGCAAAACCACGCCCATTACGTATTATAAATCTATGTGACCAAGAGCCTGCCGCTCAAGGTGATGTGGTTCGATATGCCGCAAGTCTTCTTGGCATCAAGCCGCCAGAACCAATAGCCTTTGAGGATGCTGAATTAACTGCTATGGCACGTTCTTTTTATGTTTCAAAGCGCCGATTACGCTCTGTCATTATTGGCCCTGAACTTGGCGTTAGTCTATCCTTCCCAACCTATAAGCAGGGATTGGAATCTTTGCTTAAAAGACAAAAAAATAACTAAGATAGGTATATACAGCACATTAGTTTCTGTAGCGCAGTGCTCAATGGTAACTAATGGGGTTATCTACATAGGCTAATTTAGGTCTAAAATATGCTATTCTATTCACTTGAACAAACTCATTTTTAATGTAAAATTAGTGTATATTAAACGAATATGTAGGTGGTATTTCTCAGAATGATAATTACAGAAAATGAACTTTTCGACACTATACACGCTTGGGGAAACGGCATTATTAATATATCGAATGCTTATGAAGAAAAAGGCATACAACAAGCAATAAGCGTGGCTAATAGCATGCTTGATGATATTTACGGCTTTGAATTTGGCCCCATTCTTTTTAAACCTACATTAAGTGGCGGTAGCCAGACATTCCGCCAGACAAAAGCAGGGGCATTATCCTATTTTGTTGGACATGATGCTAATTTCCCAAATGACGCTGGGTTTGCAATCAAGAATTGGTGTGAAGTCAAATACGAAACATCTGCAATAATTTTAGAAAATAATATTGCCATGTGGATGGGATGGAAATTTTTTACCAATAAAGACGGCGACCAGATAAAAGTGGATAAAAGCATTGGATTTAAAAAAACTTCTCATAATGCCTTAAAGATTATTTTGCATCACTCATCACTTCCCTATCAACCATAAGCCATTATTTTAATTTTAAAAAAATGCAACATTTGAATACAGGCTGGCAGCGTTTATTAGTACATATCTGCTAGAAGTAAATAGGGGTGATTATTTACCAAAGGTGGCTCAAATATTGACCTAGAATCACATAAATAAAATACATTAGTTGCATTCACTCTGAGATTTATCACAGTTAGACTATAAGAGATATTGAACATGGGGGAAAATCATTGCCAGAAACGGCCCTTATATCAGGTCACAGTTTTATTAATATTAATAGGTACCCAAAGCCTATTAACTTAGTGTAAAGCTAGTTTTTTTAGTTCCCTTTTATTAGGACTAGATAATTAACTAATTTTTATTTCTTAATGCTCAATCAAAAATACCGCTTAAAACAACCCAAAAAATTAACTTTTCGAGCATTCAGGACATACGCCATGAAACTCAATATTTGTTTTAGGTTCGTATATACCAAACTTCTCTGCTCTTAAATGCATATAATCAGACAATTCTTTATCTTTGATCTCTGAGACTTTTTCACATTTTTTACAGATTGTAAAAGCAGTCAAATCACTTGCCTCACATGATGTATGCTCACAGGCAATAAATGCATTCATGCTTTCAATACGATGTACTTTTCCAAGCTCAATCAATCTATCAAGCGCACGATATACCTGCGGTGGCGCTTTTAGTCCAAACTCTGTTAATTCATAAAGAACAAAATAGGCGCTCACTGGCATATTAGCTTTAATGAGGACATCTAAAACCAGTTGTTGATTTTTGGTTAATGTATTTTTAATATTAAGGGTCCAGTTCATCATTTATTTTTACGGATTTGTATATCAATATTTCTTATATACTATCTTTTTTCTGAATAGAAAACAGATTTGGTAAAATTGATATTACAAACAATAAAACAGTAATTTGGACAATGCTCCAGCCAGCAGAAATATCCAATCCTAACGCGCCAAAAAGACCAGATCAAATATCTATATGGTAACAAATGAAGGTAATAAATCTCCTT
>ERZ887830.501-NODE-501-length-24930-cov-8.454794_pt1 | contig 24930 bp, 27 predicted proteins | sample MGYA00521101_ERZ887830 | MGnify/ENA primary metagenome ERZ887830 (study PRJEB32303, sample SAMEA104408592) | aquatic metagenome | biome: Marine water; feature: Pelagic; material: water | place: Baltic Sea | collected 2014-06-05T16:38:00 | depth 1,762 m ... | reverse complement strand
TGATCTTAAAAGACCTATATACTTGCAAACTGCAGCGTATGGTCATTTTGGAAGATCTGATATTGATCTTTCATGGGAAAAAACTGACAAAGCTTCAGAAATATCACAATAAAATAATAATTAAGGAAATAAAATGGAAAACGACTATAAAGTAGCTGATATTAACCTTGCAGAATTTGGAAGAAGAGAAATTTCTCTTGCTGAAAATGAAATGCCTGCATTAATGGCTTTAAGAGATAAATACAGAGATGAACAACCTTTGGCAAATGCAAAAATTATGGGTTGTATTCATATGACAATTCAAACTGCAGTTCTAATGGAAACATTAATAGATTTAGGTGCAGAACTTAGGTGGTCATCATGTAATATTTTCTCTACTCAAGATCACGCTGCGGCAGCTATGGCTGCAAGAGGTATACCAACTTTTGCATGGAAGGGTGAAACCGATGAAGAGTTTGAGTGGTGTATAGAACAAACAATCTGTAAGGACGGTGTTCCTTGGGATGCAAATATGATTCTTGATGATGGAAGTGATCTAACAGCTATGGTTCATGAAAAATTTCCTGACATGCTAGAAACTATCCATGGCGTCTCAGAAGAGACCACTACTGGAGTTCACAGATTAAAAGAAATGCTCCAAAAAGGTGAGCTAAAAATTCCTGCTATTAATGTAAATGATGCGGTCACTAAAGCTAAAAATGATAATAAGTATGGCTGTAGACATAGTCTGAATGATGCTCTAAAAAGAGGAACTGATATGCTTCTTATGGGCAAAAGAGGTCTAGTTATAGGTTATGGTGATGTTGGGAAAGGATCGGCAGCCAGTCTTGCTCAAGAAGGCATGATTGTTAGTGTAGTTGAAGCTGATCCAATTTGTGCAATGCAGGCATGTATGGATGGCTTTTCGGTTGTCTCGTGTTACAAAGATGGTGTTGTTACAAGAAAAGTAGAAGATATTAATCTAAGTGTTATGGAAAATACCGATCTTATAGTAACTACAACAGGAAATGTTAATGTTTGTGATTCAGCAATGTTAAGCACTCTAAAAAATACAGCGGTTGTTTGTAATATTGGTCACTTTGATAACGAAATTGATACAGCTTATATGAGAGACGAGTGGTACTGGGATGAAATTAAGCCTCAAGTGCACAGAATATTTAGAGATACATCTCCTGAACAAACGCCTGACATGTCGAGTAAGAATTATATTATTCTTCTGGCAGAAGGCAGACTTGTAAATCTAGGAAATGCTACAGGTCATCCTAGTAGAATTATGGATGGTTCTTTTGCAAACCAAGTTCTAGCTCAAATCCATTTATACAAGCAAGGTTTTGCAAATATCAATGATGAGGAAACTAAAGCTGAAATGATATCTGTTGAAATTCTACCTAAGAAGCTGGACGAAGAAGTTGCTTCACTTATGGTTGCGGGCTTTGGTGGAGTAATGACCCAGCTCACACAAAATCAAGCTGATTATATTAATGTTCCTCAAGAAGGCCCTTTTAAAGAAGAAACATACAAATATTAGAAGTTCTTATACAATTATAGAGTTTATTAACCATAATAAGCTCTATGATAAAACTAAAATTTTTTTTAAGTATCTTTGCACTTCTAGCTATAAGTAGTTGTGGCGTAAAAGGACCAATCAATCTAATTGAAGTGCTAAATTTACTATAGTGAGTTCCTTTTCACGGTTAAATTCATACCAATGATCAATTACTCAAAGATGCATGGCAATGGCAATGATTTTGTCATAATGAATTCTATTGATTCTGATATTTCGTTAACTGAAGATTTCATAAAAAATATTGCTTCAAGAGAAAATGGGATTGGTTTTGATCAATTAATTTTAGTCAGCCCGCCTGAAGATCATAGGCATGACTTCCTAGTTCAATTTTTTAATGCTGATGGAGGGGAGGCAATGATGTGCCTTAATGGAATAAGGTGTGCCAGTAGGTATATTTGGATGAGTAACTTTGCTCCGACACGCAAGATGATTCTAGAAACTAGAAGTAGGGTTACATTAGTGGAGCCATTAGGTGAGGTGAATGTAATTGCAACAATTGATATTCCAAATTTTTATAAAGATCCTGAACTTGAATTAGCTTTAAAAAAGTTAATTGATATGCCTTTTTCATTAATAGATGCAGGTAATTTACATTTATGTATTGAAGCTGATAATTTTGATAATTTTGAGTTAGAAGAGTTTTATAGACAAATAGAATCTACCATTAAGCCTCATCAAATTAATGTATCTATTTATAAGAAAAGGGATACTGATATTAGAATCGCAACATATGAAAATGGTGTTGGTATGACTTTATCCTGTGGCTCTGCATCAGCCTCGGTAGCTTTTTTAAATATTAAAGAAGGGTTGGCGCTTGATATTTGTTCAGATGGTGGAAGTCTGAATTTCTTGGTAGCAAATGATAAACTAATCATGCAAGGCCCTACTGAATTAAGTTTTAATGGAGTTATAAATGAGTGAATCTATAGACCCTAAAGATGTTGAAATTTTCTTACTAGATAATCCAGATTTTTTTGCATCAAGAGAGGCTATTCTGAGTGAGCTAGATTTCAAGCACGACTCTGGAAGTGCTGCATCATTGCTTGAAAGACAGATTAAAAGATTAAGAGAAGAGCAAAATACATTAATAGATCTATTAACCTCGTTTGTTGGAGAAGCTAAGGTAAATGAAGATTTATTTATTAAATCAAAAAACTTAACCTTATCTATTTTAGAAGCTTCTGATGATAAAGAAATTACCGAAAGAATAGAAAAAGAATTTACAAAAAACTTTGGGGTGGATGAGTGCATGCTTAGGTTTTTTGATAATTCTGAGATATCAGAACTTGAAGAACAAACTGATCTCTCTTTGCACAAAGGTTCAATTCACTGCGGAAGCTTCTCATCAGAAAAATTGGCTATATTGTTTGAAAATACCCTTGTTCAATCTGCAGTAATAGCTGTCTTGATTCATGGAAAGAAGATTGGGTTACTTCAACTGGGCAGCCATGATAGAACAAAATATCTTGGAGATGAAGATACAACATTTATTGAGTATGTCAGGGATGTTCTTGAAAAGAGATTGTCTTCCTTAACATCCAATGGTTAGGTCTAGTTTTTTTATAAAAAAAGATCTTGAAGCCTATCTTTTATATATAGCATCTGTAAGAAATCTTTCTGAACATACTGTTTCCTCTTATAAAAGAGACCTAGAAAAATTATTAGTTTATTTAAAGGAGCTAAATATAAATTCATACTCAGAAGCAACTGAATCTGTATGTTCAAGCTGGATAGGGAATCTATTTACATCTAATAACAACCCAAAAAGTATTCAAAGGCATTTATCTTCAGCAAAAGGTTTCTTTAAGTTCTTATTAAAAAATAAACTTATAGAAGTGTCTCCATTTGATCTTATTTCAGGGCCAAAGGCAGCAAAGCATTTGCCTAATGTTCTATCCCCAGAAGAGGTTGAATTACTGATGAATTTTAAACCCTCAAATAATTTAGAGATTAGAGATTTAGCAATAATTGAGCTTATGTATTCCTCTGGTCTTAGGGTTTCAGAGGCAGCGGGAGTTGATATAAAAGACTTTGAAGAAAATATGGAATTTCTTAGGGTATTTGGTAAGGGTTCTAAAACCAGATTAGTTCCAATTGGGCGCTTTGCAAAAGAGGCAATAAGTAAGTGGCTTTTAGAAAGAGAAAAGATAGAGGTTGAATCTGATGCTGTTTTTATAAATTTAAAAGGTGGCAGAATAACTACAAGAAGTATTCAGTTAAGACTCAAAAGATTGGCGTTAAAACAAGGGTTACCGCCTGTATATCCTCATATGCTTAGACATAGTTTTGCTACCCATATGCTCGAGTCAGGTGGAGATCTTAGGACTATACAAGAATTACTTGGACATAGTTCTTTATCAACAACCCAAATATATACAAAATTAGATTATCAACATTTAGTAAAAATTTATGATGAAGCTCATCCTAAGGCAAAAAAACAATGAAACAAATAAAGCTTATAACATTTGATCTAGATGATACTTTTTGGGATATAGGCCCAGTAATCATCAATGCTGAATTAACAACAAGGAAGTGGCTTGAGAAAAAAGTTGGTGAAGTTGATTGGGGTAATATGGAATCATTTCTTGCATTACGAAAAGATCTTGCTGAAAAAGATTCATCTTTATATTGGGATTTAGGTAAATTAAGAAGAGAGATATTTAGGGTCAAGCTTGCTCCTATTACTTCAAATGAAAAAGAATTGAACGATCTTGTAGAAGAATCCTTTAACTATTTTTTAGATAAGCGGCATGAAATTATCTTCTATGATGGGGTAATTGATGCCCTTAAAGATTTATCGACAAGATATGAGCTTGGGGTTTTAACAAACGGGAATGCAGATATTAATAGACTAAATATTGGTGAATACTTTAAATTTTCAGTTAGCTCTGTAGATGTACAAAGCAATAAACCTGATAAGGGGCATTTTCAAAAAGCTTTAGATCTAAGTGGTTTTAGTGCGAATGAAGTTTTACATATAGGCGATCATCAAATTAATGATGTTATTGGTGCAATAAATACTGGAATGAAAGCTATTTGGTTTAATAAAGAAAAAGTTGATTGGGAACAAGAATACTTAAAGCCAGAGGAAATTTCAGACTGGTATAATTATGAAATTATAGATGAGATAGCTTAAATGAAAGAAGATAGAGTCTTAGATGCAATAATTTCAATAGTTAGCAAAGAACTTAAAGGTATAGAATCCAAGCTAGCTGCCCCTGAGATTAATGCTTTAGAGAAATTGAAACCAGGAATTGAAAAAGTTCTTAGTTCTGCTGGTTTTGTATCTGAATCCAAATATAATTCTTTAAAATCTAGAGCTGACAAGCTAGAAGAAAGACTAAATAAGTTAGAGGAAGACTAAAGCTGAGCTAGATAATCATTGAGTCGGTCAGAGTTACTTACAAAAGTTGATTTGCGATCTTGAGCTGCTGCTTTGACATCATCTAAATTGACTGCCTCTCCGACTTGAATAACTCCTACCATTGCTAACATTGCGTGAGGATTACATTGATAAACATAAACTCCCTCACTATCAATGGTAATTGAGATATCTTCATTCAGCGCACCCATCCAACCATCTGCTCCAGCAGGAATCATGCCAGGAATAGTCTCTGAGTTATGCGAAACATCAGTTGCTTTAAAATGAATTGTGTCACCTTTTGAGACTTTAATAACTGCTGGCTCAAAAATCATGGCGCCGCCATCACCCATATTTAACATTTTTACAATATGTTCAGAACCTTCAGATAATTCTATTTTTTTAACTTCTGCGCTGCTTGCAGATGCCATTGAGTTAGCTGGAGCTGGCTTGCCGCAAGGCTGGCCCTCTAAACATATTTTAACTGGTACGCTAATTCTAGCTATGACAGAGTCTTCGTATTTTTTTCCATTAAATATAAATAAAAAACAAATAGGTAAAACTAGTAAGTAAGTATATTTTTTAGTACCTAATGTCATTGATATCTCCGCTTATGAATTGCTTTTTTGTAGTTCAACAACGTAATCTAAAACTTCAAGCATTTCTTGTCTGCTTGGTTTGGAAACGATCGTATATTTTCCATCTACAATAATCATAGGAACACTCGTTATTCTGAGCTGTTTAGAGACCTGGATGCCTCTGCTAACTTTTTGCTTTACAGCAAAAGAGTTTAGATACTGGTTTGATTTTTCTTCCTCTACACCTAATTTAGATAAAAACTTAACAACTGACTTTTGACTCGCGAGAAAATTATTCTCTTTATGAATAGTTGTGAAAACTGCGGTATGTGCGCCTTTGCCAAGCTTTAAAGCCTCAATAGTATGATACAAAGATGCATGCAATTGATGGATTTGGCTCCAAGTGACAGGCATTTTAGAAAATTTAACGTAGTCTGGTTTATTGGCATCCCAATTATTAATTGTAGATTCGAACGAATAACAATGATTACATCCATACCAAAATATTTCAGATACCTCGACCATTCCATCTTGTCTAACTGGCAGAGGGTTATCTATTAATTGGTAGTCTTTGCCAAGTTTATATTCTGCCTGAAGATTTGTATTAAAAGCTATTAACGTAAAACCAAAGATACATAACAATAAGTTTTTATAATTTTTATTCATATAGTCCGTGCATATAGTTTGCTAAAGCATCGATTTCATCGTCGCTTAAATTTTTAGAAATTGCCTGCATTACCAGGGCGTAGTCACCAGCATTTCTTTCCTTAGTCCTATATGCTTTTAATGTTGAGACTAGGTAAGCTTTTTGTTGTCCAGCAACCGATGGGAATCCTGCTAAAGCATTGCCAGCACCATTAACTGAATGACATGCTGTACAAGCGGGAATGGCTTTTTTCATATTGCCGCTTCTATATAATGCTTCTCCAAGAGCTAAAAGCTCTTCATTATCCTCTGCTTGACCATTGGTCTTTATTTGCGACGAATAGTAAGCTGCAATATTGAGTAAATCTTGATCTGAATAAGCGTTTAAAAGTGGAACAACCGAGCTCATAAGAGCATTTTCACGCTCACCATTCTTAAAATAATTTAATTGATCAAGTAAATATTTTTGATTCTGTCCAGCCAGTGTAGGCCATGCAGGGCTAATGCTATTTCCATCAGTTCCATGACATGCAGCGCAAGCTGCAACCATGTTAGCGCCCTTTAATGCATCACCGTCTTCAAAGACATTGGGCATCTTTTTTTCAGCTGCCATGGCACTTATGCTTAAAATAAATACCGTCGCAAATAATATTCTTATAGACATTTGTTTGAGATTCCTTAGAGTGGGTATTATAAACATAGCTGACACTTAGATAAACGATTAAATGCAAAACCTTTTTAAAAATACTGAATTCATGATGGGTGCTACTCAGTATAAAAACCTACCTGAGGATACCGGTGTTGAGATACTTTTAGCTGGCAGATCTAATGCTGGTAAATCTAGTGCGCTTAATGCTTTAACTGAGAATAGAAAATTAGCTCGTATAAGTAAGACTCCTGGGAGGACTACTGAAGTTAATTACTTTAGAGTTAATGAGGATTTAAAGCTAGTTGATTTGCCTGGCTATGGTTATGCAAAGTCTGGATATTCAAGAAGAAAAGACTGGGGACCTCTTCTTGGTCAATACTTTGAAGAAAGACAATCATTCAAAGCTGTTCTAGTCTTTATGGATATTCGTCATCCTTTGAAAGATACTGATCTTGAGCTTATAGGCTTATGCAAAGACTCAGAAGTTGACTGCATACCAGTTCTAACCAAGAGCGATAAATTATCAAAGAATAAAGTAGCTCAAACAATAGCTAAGGTATCAAAGGACTTGGGTGGAATGGATACTTACGCTGTATCTTCTAAGGATATTGTTGGCTTTGTAAAGCTAAGCAAGTTACTTCTTGCCTACTAACTAAAGGTCTTTATTGAGCCTGTAGCAAATAATTGTTAATGTCGTTTAAAAAATTTTGATCGCATTTTAGTGAGCTTCATTCCAGTTTGAGCCAATAGATGCTTCTACGATTAAAGGAATGTCTAGATCAACTGCAGCTTCCATAATTTGTTTTACTTTACTAAGAACTTCTTCTGATTCTGATTTCTTGGCTTCAAGTATTAATTCGTCATGGACCTGCATTATCATTTTAGTAGTATCAGAAGCCTCGTTTGTTATCCAAGTATCAACATCAAGCATAGCTTTTTTAATAATATCTGCCGCTGAGCCTTGAAGAGGAGCATTAATAGCTGCTCTTTCAGCAGCTTGCCTTCTAAGGCCATTTGCTGCATTAATTTCATTAACATAGAGCCTTCTGCCCATGATGGTCTGAACATAAAGATCTTTTTTAGCCTCTGCTCTGACATTATCCATATAGTCTCTAACTCCGGTATAACGTTCAAAGTAGGTATCTAGATAAGATTGTGCTTCTGCTCTTGTAATATCAAGCTGCTTTGTAAGACCGAAAGCAGACATGCCATACATGAGTCCAAAGTTTATTGCCTTTGCACTCCTTCTTTGATTAGAATCGACATCTTTAATATCAACTCTAAAAATTTCTGCTGCAGTTGCTGAGTGAACATCTAGATTATTATTAAAGGCATTAGTTAAATTTTTATCGCCCGATAAGTGCGCCATTATCCTTAATTCTATTTGCGAGTAGTCAGCTGAAATAAGCATATTGCCTTTTTCTGGAACAAAAGCTTCTCTTATTCTTCTTCCTTCAGAAGTTTTAATAGGAATATTCTGTAAGTTTGGCTCTGTTGACGAAAGTCTTCCAGTAGAAGTAACTGCTTGATGATAAGAAGTATGAATTCTATTGGTCACCGGATTTTCCATCGCTATAAGACTATCGGTATAAGTTGACTTGAGTTTTGCCAGTGTTCTGTATTCTAAAATAACTTTTGGGAGATCATATTCTTCAGCTAGTCTTTGCAGGGTTGCTTCATTCGTTGAAGGTTGTCCTTTGGGTGTTTTTTGTAAAACTGGCAACCCTTGTTTCTCATAAAGAATCTCTAAGAGCTGTTTGGGTGAATCTAAATTAAATTCTTGCCCGCCAAGCTTATAGGCTTCTTTGGTTAAAATCTCTATTTTTTCTCCAAGCTCTTTTGAATGCGCGGCCAGCTTGTCCTTATCTATTTTTGCGCCATTTGTCTCTGTTGTTACTAAAGCGAGGACAAGGGGATACTCAATTGCTTCTAATAAGTTTAATTGGCTATTTTGCCCTTTGAGTAAATTTTCTAGATGCTTATAAAGCCTTAATGTGATGTCGGCATCTTCTGCTGCATAATTAGTAGCAGTTGCGATATCTACTTTAGAAAAATTAATTTGTTTTGAGGCTGTGCCTGTTACATCTGTATATTTGATTGTTGATAGCTGAAGATAGTGTTCTGCCATTCTATCCATGCTGTGTCTTGTTCCAGTGCTATTTAAGACATAAGACATCAACATAGTGTCCGCTAAAAAAGCAGACAGCTTAATTCCATGTCGGGCTAAAATAGGTATATCAAATTTTAAGTTTTGGCCAACAGCTTTTTTCTGATTTGTTTCAATTGATTTGCCTAAAATACCTACTACTTTATCCAAAGACAGTTGCTTTGGAGCTCCATCATAATCATGACCAATCGGAACATAACAACCTTTACCTTCTTCGATCGACAAGGAAATACCAAGTAAATCAGCGGTAATGGTATCTAAAGACGAGGTTTCAGTATCAATGGCGAAAGCAATGCATTTGTCTAGTTGCTTAGCCCATTTTTCTAAATCTTCTAATTTGTCTATAGTTTCATACTTACTATTAACAACTGCGACTTCTTCAGCAGTTTTTTTAACAGGACTATTTTTTAAGGGTTTAAACTCAAACTCTTCATAGAGTTTTTCTAAAGCCTCATCATCGTTATTTAGAACCAGAAGACTTTCAAAATCCGTTTTAAGGTCAAGATCTCTTTTAAGAGAAACCAATTCAACATTTCTATCTAAATTGGGCAAGAATTCTCTTAAGTTATTTCCAACAACGCCAGGAAAAGACTCAGCATTTGCTTTAATGGTATCTAAGTCTTCATACTCATTTAACCACTTAGCAGCAGTTTTCTGACCGACCTTAGGTACGCCAGGTATATTGTCTGAAGTATCTCCAACCAAAGCCAACATATCTCTTATTTGGCTTGGCTTAACTCCAAATTTCTCAAACACTTTTGCTTCATTAAAAGTTTTATGAGTCATGGTGTTCATTAATGTTGTGAATGGATCCTCAACCAACTGCATAAGGTCTTTATCGAGGCTAGATACAACGCTATAAAAATCTTTTTTCCTAGCCATAGCAACTAGGGTAGCGATAACATCATCAGCTTCAACTCCTTCAACCTCTAGTAAAGGAAAGCCAATTGCCTTACAGATATCTTTTACTGGTTTTAGTTGTTCCCTTAAATCATCAGGCATTGGGGGCCTGTTTGATTTATATTCCTCATAAACTGTATGTCTAAAATTTTTACCTTTGGCATCAAAAACGACAATGATTGGCGATCCTTCACTTTCTTTTTTTAAATTCATCAGCATATTTGTTACGCCTTTGACAGCTCCAGTGGGTTTACCAGTTGAAGTAGAAAGTGGAGGCATAGCATGATAAGCCCTATACAAGTAGGAGGAGCCATCGATGATAAATATTCTGTTTTTCATTTATAGTTAAGTTAAAATCTATTATGTCATTGGTATTTTTTAATCTCTATAAAAGAAAGGATTTATAGGCAAATATGTTTCAAAAAATTATAAATATGTATAAAAATATTTACATAAATCATTTTGAGATTGCTTCCTTTTTAGGCGCAAGTGCAATCATTTTGCTTGCGATTTTATTAGATAATATTTTAAACCTTAGGGCTTGTCCTCTTTGTATTCTTACAAGATATATTTTTGGTGTAATTGCGGTTATGTCATTGATGGGATTCTTGATTAAAAAGTTTTATATCTTTAATAAGTTATTAATAATCTTTGCTTCAGTTTATGGAATCGCTGTTTCATTAAAACTAATTTATCTTCAAAATCTATCACCTGAAGAAATTGCTATGTTGCCAATGGGTTGTGATATGCCTCTTGAAACTCAAATTGAATATTTTGGACTTTTGGGTGGTCTAGCAAACGCCTTCAAAGGGGGGCCAACCTGTGCAGAGGAGAGCTGGAGATTTATATTTAATTTTGCTGAATGGGGCCTAGTATTCTTTATTATTTATTTTTTAGCCACCTTGCTAAAGCTAAAAATAAGCCTATTTGGTAGTAAAACTACATAGAATAAGGGTTTGAACCGCCTAATTGAAGGTAAAAACCTATATTATTGACTTTTAAAACCTATTAAGATTAACTTCACTACAAAATTAGACAAATTTAAGTTCTTTAAAGCATTTATTGAATACTTTTAGTCCTATAAAATACTTGGTACGTATGAATATGAATATAGACCCAAATACATCTCAGGCCTTTGAGCTTAGTAATGAAGAGCTAATAGAAAAAGCTGTAAGTAACAATGAGGCTGTCTTGGCTGATAATGGCGCCCTTACTGCTGTGACTGGCGAGAGAACTGGCAGAAGCCCTAATGATAGGTTTATAGTTAAAGAACCAGGAACAGAAGATCTTATAGAATGGGGTGCTGTCAATAAACCTTTTGATTCTGATAAGTTTGATGCTTTGTGGGACAAGGTTGAAGGCTATTTAGCTGAGAAAGATAGGTATTTAACAAAAGTTCATGTTGGAGCTCATGCAGAACATTACTTACCCGTTAATGTAACTACTGAAACTGCATGGCATAGCTTATTTTCAAAGTTAATTTTTATAATGCCTGAGGATTTTAATCAATCGGCAAAAAAAGAGTGGGAAATTATGAGCGCTGCCAATTATGAGTGCATACCATCTGAAGATGGAACTAACTCTGAAGGTTGCGTGATAATTAATTTTGCTAGAAGAAAAGTACTTCTGGCAGGCATGAAGTACGCTGGCGAGATGAAAAAATCGATGTTTAGTATTCAAAACTTTTTAATGCCAGAAAAAGATGTTTTACCTATGCATTGTTCAGCAAATGTTAATGCTAATGGCAAAGTGGCTCTTTTCTTTGGGCTTTCTGGAACAGGAAAAACTACTCTTTCCGCAGATCCGTCATGCTCATTAATTGGAGATGACGAACATGGGTGGAGCGAGGGTTCTGTATTTAATTTTGAGGGTGGTTGCTATGCAAAAACTATTGATCTTTCTCAAGAAAACGAACCCGTAATATGGAATGCTATTAAAAGTGGTAGTATTTTAGAAAATGTTGTTTTAAATGATGCAGGCGCTCCTGATTATAGTGACGTATCACTGACTCAAAATGGAAGATGTTGTTATCCCAGAGCTTTTATACAAGATGCAATCCCAGAAAATGCTGCAGGCGAACCTGATTCAGTTATCTTTCTTACTTGTGATCTAACTGGTGTGATCCCGCCAGTATCTATTTTATCTAAAGAAGCTGCTGCTTATCATTTTTTAAGCGGTTATACCGCAAAAGTGGGCTCTACAGAAATTGGTTCAACCTCAGCTATTGAATCTACTTTCTCAACTTGCTTTGGTGCTCCTTTCTTTCCAAGACCAGCTGGAGTATATGCTGATCTTCTTATGAAAAGAGTGGAAGCTTTTGGATCTAAGGTCTATCTAGTAAATACTGGTTGGACTGGTGGCTCCCATGGAGTTGGAAAACGCTTTGATATCCCTACTACAAGAAGAGTAGTTAATGCGATTCAGAATGGAGAGCTAGAAGATGTTGAAACTGAGACTATACCTGGACTAAATCTAGAAGTGCCTTTATCTGTTGAAGGCGTAAAAACAGAACTTCTTAATCCTGTAAAAACTTGGGATGACCAAAACGCTTATGAGCAAACTGTGAAACAAGTTGTTGCTGAGTTTGAAGAAAACTTTAAAAATTTTAGTGTTAATGATGAGATAGTAAAAGCTGGCCCAGGTTTTTAATGTTTGATGAGAGCTTTACTAACCAACTTAAAAGTTGGAATGAAAAGACTTCACTAGAAAAAATAAAATTTAATAGGGGTATTGAACGAGAAACTCTTCGTGTATCTCATGATGGCTCTATTTCAAAGCGACCACATCCAAAATCACTAGGCTCTGCTTTAACTAATCCATACATAACTACTGATTTTGCAGAAGCTCTCATTGAATTAGTGACACCCAAATTCGATAATGTTGATGATCTATATTCTTGTTTACAAGACTTGCATGTATTTACTGCACAAAATATTGATGAAGATGAGTATTTATGGGCGCACTCTATGCCCTGCAGAATAGAAAAAGAATCAGATATCAATATTGCCAACTACGGTTCCAATGATTCAGGAATGCTAAAACATGTATATAGAAAGGGCCTAAGAGCAAGATATGGCTCTATTATGCAGTGTGTATCTGGAATCCATTACAATTTTTCAATTGATGAAAATAGTTACTCCGGTTTATTGGGAGCTGACTATTCACAAGATATGGTTGATAGTTTATATCTTGGTCTTATTAGAAATTTTAAAAGGAACTTTTGGTTTATTTTAGCTCAACTTGGAGCATCTCCTGTAGCTGATAAGTCTTACGTATCAGAAAGAAAGCACGATCTTGAAGAGTTAAATGCAAATGATGTTTTTATGCCCAATGCTACTTCTTTAAGGATGAGTAATATTGGTTATCAAAGTCCTATTCAAACCTCACTTGGTATTAGATATAACTCTTTAGATGGTTTTATCGAGTCAGTTAAAAAGGGTATTAAAATTCCTCATCCAGACTTTAAAAGCCTTGGGCTGCATGATCCCGAAGGCAACAGACACCAAATATCAGATGGAATTATTCAAATAGAAAATGAGCTTTATGACACCATTCGACCAAAAAGAACTTCGTCGGAAGGCTTAAGACCAGCCAATGCACTGAAAGAGCATGGCATTGAGTACGTAGAGATAAGGGGGGTTGATATCAGCCCAGATGCCTTAGGAGGAATATCTAAAGACCAAATGCATTTTCTTGACCTCTTTTTAATACATTGCTTTATCACCAATAGTTCTAAATTGACCGATGAAGAAAATGTAAGACTGCAAAAAAATCATACCGATATGGTTTCTTCGGGTCAGAATAACTCAACTGTTATTTTTTACAAAGGCAAGGAGGCTGCCATTGATGATGCTATGCCTGATCTTGTAAATGAGCTTTCATTACTGGCAAAAACCCTAGATGGAGAAACTAGAACATATACTGATGCCTTAAAATCTATTACTACAAGCAAAAATCAAAGTGCAGCTATATTAAGTAGTCTAACTGATAGCAAAGATTTTCATGATATTGCTTTTGAAAAGAGTATTCAAAATACCCAAGAATTAAGACAAAACAAGTCATTAGATTTAAACTATCTTGAGCTTGAAAGTAAAGAATCTTTAAAAAGGTTTAAAGAAATTGAAGATAATCCTCAAAGAAATATAGAGGCTTATGTTGAGCAATATAACTCACAAATTTAGGAGATAAATAATGAAAGCTTTGCAGTGTGTTGAATTAGGTGGTCCAGATAAACTTAAAATAAATGAGGTTGATTCTCCTTCAGTAATTCCTGGGCATGTTGTAATAGATGTAAAATCTGGCAGTATTAATTTCCCTGATGTCTTGATGATTCAAGGCCTATATCAATTCCAACCTCCTCTTCCTTTTACTCCAGGCGGCGAGTCAGCTGGAATTATTTCAGAAGTAGGTGAGGATGTAACAAAGTTTAAAGTTGGTGATAAAGTTTTTGCTATGACAGGAACTGGGGCATTTGCTGAAAAAATATTGGCTCATGAGGCGAGTTGCATGCTTATTCCTAATTCAATGGACTATGATTCAGCAGCTGCGTTATCCATGACTTATGGAACTAGCCTTTATGCCCTTAAGCAAAGAGCAAATATTCAACCAGGCGAAACTTTACTAGTTCTTGGAGCTTCTGGCGGAGTAGGTATAGCTGCTATAGAGCTTGGAAAAGCAATGGGTGCTAAAGTTATTGCTGCTGCGTCTACTCAAGATAAGGTGGATATGTGTATGGCTCATGGTGCTGACGAGGGTTTTATATATCCTAGTGGCAACTTAGATCGAGACCAGCAAAAACAATTATCTAACAAGATTAAGGAGTTAACAGGTGGTATGGGAGCAAATGTTGTTTATGATCCTGTTGGAGATAGCTATTCTGAGCCGTGTCTAAGGGCTACTGCATGGGAAGGAAGATATTTAGTCATTGGTTTTGCCGCAGGTGAAATACCAAAAATTCCATTAAACATAACGCTTCTAAAAGGATGTCAAATTGTTGGTGTTTTTTGGGGGGCTTGGGTTGGTATGCACCCAGATGAAAATAACAAAAATTTTGATGAGCTTTTTAAGCTTCATGCTGAGGGCAAAATAAACCCTGAGGTTTCACAAAAGTATGCCCTAGAAAAGTCTGCGGATGCTTTCTCTCATCTTGCAAATAGAAAGGCTAAAGGAAAAGTTATTATTAATATGTAACTTGGTGATGAAAAATCATAAATATAATGTAATAATTTAGATATGAAAAATAAAACTCTCTTTACGCTACTATTTTCAACAATTTTATTCTCAGGCTGTGCCCTAGTAACTGACGAGTATCAAGCTAATCAGAGAAAAGTAATAGCTTATCTTTTAGAGGACTTTCCACTTCCAAGTGATGCCGAAATTGTTAAAGCTCCAACAGTCCTTCTAGGAACTGGAGAGGCTATTTCTGGAAGAATCATATTAACTTCAGGTTACAGTCCTGCAGAAAATCTTATATTTTATGGAACTGAAACTCTAACAACAGGCTGGCAGCTAGTGTCATCTAAAGTAGGTGAAGAAGTTACTTTGGTTTATGCAAAAAATGGAAGATTTGCAACTATTTATATAGCGCCAAAAAATACAGTTACTGGTTTTATTTCTGGAGATTATGGCAGTGATATAGATATATCAGTTGTGCATCCAGATGCTATTTCGACCCAAAATCCATACAACGATCTTAATTACAGCAACCTCCCAGAAACTCCTTAGTCAGACTGAGTTACTGATTGATAGGTTATCGATAGCCTTGAAATATCAAATGGTGGTCTAAAAAACCCTACAAACTGACCCTCTGGGTTTACTAAAATAATATTATTTACGTGATCATCTAGATGCTCATGATTGTCTTCCTTATTATTCATAGGAGGCATCTTATTATTTACTGCAAGCTGTGTTGCTAGATTCAAAAGCATGGGTCTGCTTGAGCTTAGTCCAATAAATTCTGAATCAAAACCCTTCGCATATTTATCGATAGTTTCTGGTGTATCTCTTTCAGGATCAATAGTAATAAGAATCCATTGCTTATCGTTCATATAAAAATCTTTTTCTCTCAAAACCTTAGCTAATTTTGATAGCTCATACATGGCGACTGGGCACTCGTCAGGGCATCTAGAAAAACCAAAATATATTACGGACCATTTACCCATTAAATTATTTTTAGTAAAAATTTCATTGTTTGATGACTCAAAAGAGAAATCAGATATTTCTTTGGGCTCTTGGAAAAGGAATAGTCCATTAACCAACAGCTCTTGGTTTGAAAGTGTTCTTGGTGTAGTTAGGTTATTAATAAAAAGTACTAATACGCTGAGGATAAAAACTATTATTAGCGCTAGATTTACTTTGATTCCTTTTTGCATCTATATAGCTATAAAGTGGTCAACTATTAAGGCAATGAAGATAAGAAAAATATAATAGATTGAAAACCAAAAGGTTTGCATTGCATATTTATCATCATCACTTAAATACAGTCGAACTGAGTAAAACAAGAAAAGTGAGCTAAGAATTAAAGCTGACACTAGATATATTATTCCAGACATAAGAACAATATATGGAAACAAACTAACTAAAAATAAAATAATCGTATATAAAACTATTTGAAGCTTGGTGAAAGCTACACCGTGTGTAACTGGCAACATTGGAATTGATTGTTTTGCGTAGTCATCTTTTCTGTAGATGGCTAAAGCCCAGAAATGTGGAGGAGTCCAAATGAATATGATCAAAACCAGCAATAAAGCATTTGGTTCTATACTATTAGTTACAGAAGCCCATCCTAATAAAGGCGGGGCTGCTCCAGCTAATCCGCCAATAACTATATTTTGTGGTGTTGCCCGCTTAAGATAGATTGTATAAATAAAAGCATAGCCACCCAAAGCAAGAACAGTAAGAATAGCAGTTAAAGTATTTACAAGGTATACAAGTATTAATACTCCTAGAATTCCTATGGTAAAAGCAAAAATAGAAGCATTGATTACAGAAACTTCTCCTTGTGGTATTGGTCTCTTATCTGTTCTATCCATCTCAGCATCAGCTTCTCTATCTATGATTTGATTAATAGCTGCAGCCGATCCTGAGCACAGAGCAATCCCTGTTAGAGGGATAATAATATCCATGAATGGTAGCAAAGTTTCACTAGCAAGAACTATTCCAACCAAGGCGCAGAGCAACATCATAAGCACTACATTTGGTTTGCAGAGTTCGTAGTAATTCTTAACTATATTCATTTTTTCCAAGCCAAGTAGTTAATTGTAAGCGTGGTTATTAAAAGTAATGCAGCCACTAAGTTATGAGCTATAGCTATATAAAGAGGTAATACATATACAACATTCATAATGCCTAATGATATTTGAGTAAGTAGTATTACTCCAACAGAAGAAGCTAGTGGAGCTGCTGCTGTAAACCAAAGTCTCGAAATTAAAACTAAATAAGCAAATGTAAGAATAAGAGCAGTGACTCTATGTGAATAATGAATAGCTACCCTAGAAGGATTGTCCAAAAGACCATATAAATAATTTGGCCCAACTTCTTGGTCAAAACTAAATCCATTTTTAAAATCCATTTCAGGTGAAAAAGAGCCCTGACAAGTTGGAAAATCTGGGCAAGCTAGTGATGCATAATTTGTACTTGTCCAAGCACCTAAGAATATCTGAACTAATAAAAGTACCAAGCAAGTTAAAGCTATATATTTAACTTTTTGAATATTAAAAGTATTCAATATGGGAAAATTTCCAGCTCTAATAAAGATAAAGAAGAATAGTGATACCGTTATAAATCCACCAAATAAATGTCCTGTAACTATTATTGGTAATAGTTTTAAGCTAACAGTCAGATAGCCAAAAACACCCTGGCAACATATAAAAACTAGAAGTCCTAAACACCAGTACCTGATATTAATATCTTCGCTTTGTTTAAAAGATAAAAAAGAAAGAGCTATAGCAACTAATCCTAATGTAGCTGCAAAATATCTATGAACCACTTCAGGAATTGCTTTATTGATATCATATGGAAATTGTGGAAATCGTTGTTCAGCTATTGCAACATCTAGCTCACTAGTTGGAAAAACAACAAACCCGTAGCATCCAGGCCAATCTGGACAACCTAGTCCAGCATCTACCAACCTAGTCCAAGCGCCTAAAGCCACTACAACAAAGCCAAATAAAACTCCAAATAGAGATAAATTTCTTAAATTTGTCATTAAATTAATACCTTTAAATCTTTTAATATTTTCTTTGGATCGAGATCTACATCAAAATACATCACAACCCTTCCATATGGATCTATTATAAAAATTGGGTTTTCAGACATCAGATCTAATGATGAATTGTTCTGCAAAGATTCAAAAAATTTTATTGATGGATCTTTATAAATTTCCATCCTTGGATACTCACTTTCTATACTCTTTATATCTTCGTCTAATTTACTATTACTATAAAAAGCTGCTCTTTTGATTCTAAAAATATCCCTATTTAAAGCTACATTTAACTGACGCATAAGATATAAAGAATTTTCAGCTTTATTGGGATCAGTTACATAAACTCCCATAATCCATTTTCCATCTTCAAATGAAATAGTTTGTTCGTTTTTATAGATATCCATGTCCGTTACATCGAAGTATTCATTGAAAAATACTCCTTCGTTTTTAGTGCCTTCAGGTGAATATCCCATACTAAAATAAATTGAAGACAGGGCTACAATTAGAATAGGAGTTAACAAGATAAATATTAATGCTATTTTATTTTTCATAATTTTTATTTTTTAAACCAAAATATATATACATCCCACATAAAACAAGAAACATAGTAAACCACTGAAGTGCATATCCATAATGTTTTACTGGAGGCATATTTGTTGGTATTACTTCCATGTAATTTAGCGCATCCTTAAAGGTTGGCTCAGCAACTAAAATAAATGGATATAGCTCTTCTGGATATTCTTTCACAAGGTAATCTAATGATTGGGTCTGGCTTATCTTTGGCCATGTTTTAGATATCAAGTCTTCTGAAAGAACAAATCCAAGCTCAGGATTAACAAGTAGGCCACTTAATTCTGCAAAAGAACTGTTGATAGTTATAGATGGTAAGTTCTCTCTAAAGGATTCTTGTTCAATCCAGCCCCTATCAACAAGCAATAATTTATCAGAACTTTCAAGAATAAAGGGTGTAAAAACTTTAAATCCAACTCGACCTCTAAAGATAGTATTATCAATTAAAATTTGTCGGGACTCGTCAAAACTTCCTGAAACATATACTCTCTGCCATTTTTTTGAAGTTGAACTAAGCACAGAGGGTTCTGCTTTAATTGCTGCATTAAATGCATCTAATACCTGTTGTTTGTTTTGACCTCTTTCTATCTGCCACACGCCCAGTGCAAAAAATACTGCTGCAAAGAAGATAAAAAATACTGAGATTTTTATACCTGGATTAAAAGATTTGTTTCTAGTCATATCTAAAAAAAAAACTATGTTTTACAATACCCGCAAGATGTTATTAAAAACTACAATATTCATTGTAATCGCATTAATCCTTTTAAGTTTAGTAAGTAGCCTATTCTTTTTATTAAAGGATCAAGGCACTACCGAGAGCAAAAGAACCGTTTATGGTTTAGGTGTAAGAGTTAGCCTTGGTGTTGTATTAATAATTTTAATTACTTATGGTCTTTATACTGGGCAGCTTGGTAATAGCGTTCCTTGGGACCAAGTAAATTAAATTATATATACAAAGAAAAATAACATTACCCAAACAACATCTACAAAATGCCAATACCATGAAGCTGCTTCAAAGCCAAAATGATCATGTGTTTCAAAGTGGTTAAAGAATACTGATCTGACAAGCATTACTGAAAGCATGCAACACCCAAGAAATACGTGAAAACCATGAAATCCAGTTAGCATGAAAAATGTAGATCCATATATTCCAGAATTAAGTGTCAAACCATAATGAGCGTATGCTTCATAATATTCTGCTGCTTGAAGACCTAAGAAAATCACAGCCAAACCAACTGTTACACCTAGCCATTTATTAAAGGACTTTCTACTTCCATTCTTTAAGCCTAAATGAGCAAAGTGTACTGTTACACTTGAGCTAAGCAAGATTATCGTGTTCCATAATGGAAGCCACTCAAGAACATGCGACCATCCAGGAAAGGCCATGCTTTTGTCAGCCATTACATATCCATCGCCAGCATCTGGAGTGGCAATAACTGGCCAAGTATTTTCAAAGCCAGTCCAAAAATCTACACCCATTTCTTGCACAAATTCTATTGGCGCCCCTTTCTCACCTTCCCCTGCAAGCCATGGCACTGCAAAAGTTCTTACATAAAATAAAGCGCCGAAGAAGGCTCCAAAAAACATAACTTCAGAAAAAATAAACCAAGCCATCCCAAAAACATAAGATTTCTTTAACTGGGCACTATCAAGACCAGCTAAATGCTCTTGGACAACTGTTCTAAACCAAAAAAACATGGTCACAGCCATAGATGCAAAACCAACATATAAAACTGCGGCGCCATTCGCCGTTCCATTTATTGTTCCACCAGCTCCCATGACAAGAAGAAATAATGAGACAGCAGCAAAAATTGGATATCTGCTTGAATCAGGTACGTAATAATTTCCACCGCTCATATCTTAAGACCCCGCATGATCACCATCATGATCCATTGTTATATTGTGTTCTATCTTGCTATCAAAGATAGTGTATGAAAGAACAATATTCTTAATATTTTCAGGCAGCTCATCGTCAACAACCATTTTGATTGGAAGAAGTATTTCTTCACCAGGCATTAATTCTATGCCTTCAGCGAAACAGAAACACTCTATTTTTTTAATGTAATCTTTAGCATTAGACGGGGCGACACTATTAACAGCTCTGCCTGTCATCATCTTATTTGTAGTATTTTTTGCATAAAATGTAGCTTCATAAAGCGTTCCTGTCTTTATTTTTGAAACTTTTTTTGAGGGTTTAAACTCCCAAGGCATGCCGGCATTATTGTGAGAAATAAACTGAAGCCCAATTTCTCTGCCTTCAACAGATATTGATGATTCAGCATTTGAGGACTGAGCAACTTTTCCATTTAGACCAGTAATGTCACAAAAAACATCGTATAAGGGAACAAGCGCAAAAGAAAATAGATACATTCCAGCCACAGCTGCGGAGAGTTTTAATACTGTTCTTTTCTTATTGCCCATAATTAACTTACTTTAGGTGGCGTACCAAATGTATGATATGGAGCAGGTGAATCCACAGTCCACTCTAAACCTCTAGCACCTTCCCATACTTCGCCAGTTGCTTTTTTGCCGCCCATTACTGTTTTAATTACTATAAATAAGAAAAATACTTGTGAGAAACCAAATAAGAATGCTCCAGCTGTTGAAACCATATTCCAATCAGCAAATTGCAGCGCATAGTCTGGAACACGTCTTGGCATCCCTGCTAGCCCAATAAAATGTTGTGGGAAAAATGTAACATTTACTCCAACAAATGATAACCAGAAGTGAAGTCTACCAAGCCTTTCGTCGTACATGTTTCCGGTCCATTTAGGAATCCAATAATACACAGCTGCCATTATTGAAAAAATCGCTCCAGGAACTAAAACATAATGAAAGTGAGCAACAACAAAATATGTATCATGGTATTGAAAGTCTGCAGGTGTAATTGCAAGCATCAATCCAGAAAAGCCACCCAAAGTAAATAGCACTACAAAAGCACATGCAAATAGCATAGGTGTCTCAAATGTTATTGAGCCTCTAAACATTGTTGCTATCCAGTTAAAGACTTTTACTCCAGTTGGAACAGCAATAAGCATTGTTGACCACATGAAGAATAATTCTGCAGCAAGAGGCATGCCAACTGTAAACATGTGATGAGCCCAAACTACAAATGAGAGAATTGCGATTGATAACATTGCCCAAACCATAGACGAATATCCAAATAGTTGTTTTCTAGAAAATGTTTCAATGATGTGTGAAACAATCCCGAATGCTGGAAGAATCATAATGTAAACTTCTGGATGACCAAAGAACCAGAATATGTGCTGGAATAGAACGGGATCTCCGCCACCTGCTGCATCAAAGAAGCTTGTACCAAAGTGAATATCCATTAACATCATGGTTACAGCGCCTGCAAGAACTGGCATAACTGCAATAAGTAAATATGCAGTAATTAACCAAGACCATACAAACAATGGCATTTTCATAAGCCCCATTCCTGGAGCTCTCATGTTCATGATTGTTACTATCACATTAATAGAGCCCATTATTGATGAGGCTCCCATAATATGCACAGAAAATATAAAGAAGGTTGTGCTTGGTGGCGCATAAGTAGTTGAAAGAGGAGCATAGAATGTCCAGCCAAAATTAGGCGCTCCGCCTTCCATAAACAATGAAGATAAAAGAACAAAAAAAGCAAAAGGTAATATCCAAAAACTTAAATTATTCATTCTTGGTAAAGCCATATCTGGTGCACCTATCATCATAGGCACCAGCCAGTTAGCAAGACCTACAAAGGCCGGCATAACCCCTCCAAAAATCATAATTAATCCATGCAGAGTAATCATTTGATTATAAAATTCTGGCTCGACAATTTGCATTCCTGGCTGGAATAGCTCGGCCCTAATAATCATTGCCATGGCTCCGCCAATTAGGAACATAGCAAAACTAAACCATAGATATAATGTACCTATATCTTTATGGTTAGTTGTGTAGAACCATCTTTTAAGACCCTTAGCTGGACCATGATGACCATGATCGTCGTGGTGATTTTCTATTACAGCACTCATATATACCCTCGTTTAATACTAAATTTTATTTTGTTTATATTCAACTATATCTTTTGGAACAACTATTTCTCCGTCCCCTTTTTCTGCATTACCCCAAGATCGCCTTGTATAAGTAATCACAGCTGCCATATCAACTTCTGCAAGTTTTTCTGCATAAGATGCCATTGCAGCTCCTTGAACTCCTTCCATCAAAATTTCTATTTGGCGAGCTTTATTATTTAAAACTATGTCACTTCCTGCAAGAGCAGGAAAAATTCCTGTAACACCTGCACCACTAGGTCCATGACATGCAACACAGTTAGTTATGTATAGAGATTCCCCTCTTGCTACAAGCTCTTCAGCTGTCCAGTCTTTTTCTGTTAATTCAGCTAAAGCTATTGCTGCTGATTGTTTTTCTTTTATCCAAAGATCATACTCATCTTGCTCAACAGCCTTTACTACAATAGGCATAAAGCCATGATTTTTTCCACAAAGCTCTGTGCATTTCCCTCTAAATAGTCCTGGCTCATCAACAATAGTCCAAGCAGTATTTATAAAACCAGGGATTGCATCTTGTTTTATAGCAAACGCCGGTACCCACCATGAATGGATAACATCATTTGCTGTTATAAGAAATCTAACTTTCTTACCTACTGGGATTACTACTATTTCATCAACTTCTTGGAGATAGTTTTCACCCTTAGGAACTTTGTTATAAATTTCATCTTGATCAGTTGATAGGTTTGCATAAAAATTAACATCATCTTCTAAATATCTGTACTGCCAGTACCATTGATGGCCAACAACTTGAATGTTTACATCTCCAGCTTCATCATTATAAATAGACTGAAGGGTTTTAGAGGCAGGCACTGCCATTGCGATAAGAATTAAGAATGGAATAATTGTCCATGCTAGTTCCACTTTAGTGTTTTCATGAAAAGTTGCTGCAACAGGATTCTTTTTCTTGGTGAAAGCATACATTGAGTAAAACATAACCCCAAAAACTAAAACACCTATAACCACACATATCCAAAAAATAAGCATGTGAAGATCATAGACTTCTCTACTTATAGCAGTTGCACCTTGAGTCATATTGAGATCTTCCCATTCAGCTAAAGCCTTGTTGGAAAGTGCAAAAAATATAACTGTAAATTGTGTTTTAAATGAACAAATTAAACTTCTAACATTAGTCATGTATATCCCTTATAACTAGTTTTTTTATAGAACATTTGATGCCGTAAAAAGTTACTCAGTTTTTATGGCTTTAATTGCGTGTATTCTATAACTTTGGCGAATAAATTACTACTTTTTAATCTTATTAAAATCTTTAATATCAACAACATTAACTGCCTTAATTGTTGTATCTTTTTTAGGGTCTTTTATGGAGCCAGGCCTATATTCTTTGTACCCACATTTGGCACAAAATATCTCATCGTCATCTTGATGAATTGCTATGGAGTCCTGCTCTGAACAACTGGGGCAAACTGCTCCCGCAATAAATTGTGTAAATTTTTTCAATTTCTTAAATCTCTTATCTCTTTAGAAATACCTTTAGTAGAAGGCATCACGCCAAACCATTCGTTGAATGATAATGCCGCTTGAGATATAAGCATTCCCATTCCATCATGGGAGTGGCTAGAAATCTCTTCGGCCCAATTACAAAAGGCAGTCCCAGTTAGTGAATAGTTTAAATCATAAAAAATAGTATTTTCATTAAATAGAGAATTATCAGGAGGGAGAAAATCTCCAGTCAGGCCTGCAGAGGATCCATTAATAACTAAATCATATTTATTTTTTTGTAACTCAAGCGAAATATTCATCATGGATGAGTATTTTAAGCACAGCTTTTTTGCCTTCTCCTCTGATCTGTTTGAAAGAGTTATGGATTGAGGATTTGATTTAATAATTTTAAATAGCACGCTTTCAACAGCTGCGCCCGCTCCTATAATTAATATTTTCTTATTGCTGATTTGAATATCTTTTTTAACAAGATCTTTAATTAAGCCTTCGCCATCTGTGGATACAGCATGCAATTTATCTGATGATTTAATAATCGTATTTACCGCATCTATAAATGCAGCCTCTTTTGATAGGCTTGTAATTATTTTTGCAGTGGCTTTTTTATGCGGCAGGGTTATGTTCAAGCCTTTTGATTCTTTGGAAAGAAAAAACTCTTTTATAAAACTATGTAGATCCTCATCTTCTACTTTATAGGCTCTGTAATCTAAATTGATATTTTCTTGTCTTCCAAATCTAGAATGGATAAATGGTGACAAGGAATGATCTATTGGGGAGCCAATT
>ERZ887830.498-NODE-498-length-24954-cov-17.393550_pt1 | contig 24954 bp, 21 predicted proteins | sample MGYA00521101_ERZ887830 | MGnify/ENA primary metagenome ERZ887830 (study PRJEB32303, sample SAMEA104408592) | aquatic metagenome | biome: Marine water; feature: Pelagic; material: water | place: Baltic Sea | collected 2014-06-05T16:38:00 | depth 1,762 m ... | reverse complement strand
TCGTCTTCGGATCCAATTCGGAACTGCGCGCCGTAGTGGAGTTTTACGCTTTTGACGAAAGTCGGCAGCGCTTTGTGAAAGACTTTGCGAGTGCGTGGACCAAAGTGATGGATGCTGACCGCTTTGATATCGAAGAGTCTGGCAACGTCGTGGTCAGTGCGACCCCGTAACCCCGAGTGGCTCGATAAAAAACCCCGCAGCTGCGGGGTTTTTTTATGAGATGACGTTTTATGCAGTGGCGTTTGATGAGATGACGCTTGATGAGATGACGTTTGATGAGATTGGACAGTGAGTTGCGTCACTGGCAGCCCTGCGATTAAAGCGCTGCGCTAAGCAAAGCGCTCTGTCAGGTCGTCAGATAATGGTGCTTAGCCACACAGTTAACGGCGATGCGATTACTCGCGATGAATCTCGACATCAAGATGTACTGTCGCGGTCAATGAATTTGTGATGAGGCAGCTTTTTTCCGCTTTCTCTAGGACCTGTATCACTCGCTGCTCTTCCATGTCGCTGGGTACGCTGATACGAAGCGCGAGACGAATTTCAGTAAATTGGGGTGTCCGATCTACGCGCTCTAGTGTGCCGGTCGCCTCGCAGTCGATGGCATGCCAGGTGACGCGGGAGGGCGCTGCGATCGCGCGGAAGGTCAAGACAAAGCAGTCTGCCACAGCGGCAATCAATAGCGCCTCCGGCGACCATTGGTCGCCAGGACCCCCAAATTCTTTCGGGGCGTCAGTAGAGAGGGTTACCAGTCCATCGCTAGCAACCTGAACGACTGATTGGCTGGCATTTGCGGTGGCGACGCAACGATAATGGTGAGGAAAATCGTGCATGGGTGTCTCGTTAAAAAAAGCGAAGGCTAACATAGGCTGTTCACTTGGCATAAGCCATACGCCATCAGCCATGAAAAGCCGCCGCAACTTAAAGTAACGGCATTAGCCTTACTACACAGTTAACAGTCGCGGTCAGGCAGAGGGGCGATAATCTGGTGTGGACTGACGGTTGTCTAACTGGTCGATAAAGGACCATTCAGTGTGGACGATAGGCAGTGACTCATTGCCCGGTAATGGGATCGTCGCACTTTGAATACCGCCTCGTTGCTTAATAATTTTGACTTGTCGATAGCCTTCAACGTGGATTTTTAGGCTGGCAGGAGAGGGCTGTGCCAATGCTTCCGAGGATCGGAACAGTATGGCTAATGTGCCATGGCTGGCTGCAGCCAACTGAATTTTCCGCAACTCTGCATAACGATAATCAGTGGCGCCAAGCCAGGCAAAGACCGTACTACAGGTGCTACTGCGTAGTGCCTGTTCAACTGACCACAGTAGCTCCTCACGATTGCGCGGGTGCACCAGCATAATTTCTTGCAGATCAATGCCTTCTCCTGCCAGCAACGGGGCATAAGGCGTGTAGGGAGGATCAATAAAGACTTGCCAGCGCGATTGGCCAGAGAGTTTTTTCATGGTGGGCATGAACACGCCCATTGCATCGAGCCCGCACTGGTCACTAATGACCTCGATACATCCCCCCAGCGGCCACCCACTGCTGTACAGTTGTGCATCGAGCGCGTCAAAACCGGTTGCGATAGCTTGAGCTGAGTGCGCCCCTGCATTGGCCGACGGTGCGCTGGGATCCAAGAAAACGCGATCTTTCTGGCTCATACCCTGCCAAGTATCGGCGCGGCGAAAAATGTCTTCGAGTAGATAATTCATGATGTACTCCCGTTTTAGATTGCTGTTTTTGTTTGTCATTCCTTCAAGAGGAATTGCCGATCAAAAAGCGGCTGCAACAATACTGTATAAATAAACAGTATTTCAGCATGACAAAAAAATCAAGTGAGGATTTTTCTGACCGTCGTGAAATGCGACAGGTGCATCGATCTGCTTTATCCGATGCGCGGTTTCGTCAGTACTACCCGGTGAGCTGGTTTTCGAGCTTGGGCGCCTGGTTATTGCGCTTTTTACTGGGCTGGAGTGCTTGGGACCTCACTCACTCAGCGACTTGGGTCGGTATTACCGGCGCGCTCATGTTGGCGCCTGCGCTGCTGTTGTCGCCTTGGTTTGGTATTTTGTCGGATCGCGTCAATCCTCGGCAGGGCTTGCGGCTTTCTATGCTGATTCATAGCACTATCGCGTTGGTGGGCGCGATCACCACTTGGCTGGCGTGGTACGACCGCTTTGCACTCGCGGGTTTAGCCACTGCCCTGGGTATCGCCACCTCACTGCACTCCCCGATGCGTCTTGCCATGGTGCCCTTGCTTGTCCCGCGGGCTGCTTTACCCAGCGCTGTCGGCTATTCCACGATGTCATTTAACGTAGCGCGCATGATCGGGCCGGCCATCGGCGCGGCTTTGGTGGCTCAAACGGAGACCGCCTTTGCTTGGCTGGTGTCTATGCTGCTGTTCATCACTTCATTTGCGGGGCTCTCCCGGCTCTCGGTGGTGCGCGACGCGGTTCCAGAAGCTCCCACCTCATACTGGATACAGTTGTCCGATGGGTTTCGGCACTTGATTCGTCAAGCTGATCTGAAGTTACTGCTGCTGTTTACGGCGCTCAATGGGGTGCTGGGTCGCACGATCATTGAATTACTGCCGGCCTTGTCAGGGCAAGTGCTAAGAGGGGGCTCGTCTGAGCTGGCCATTTTAGTCGCGATGGCGGGCCTAGGCTCGGTACTGGGCGGGCTGTTGGTGAGCCGCCAGTCAGCCAACTTGGCGCGTTTGCTGGGACTGGTTTACGGCGCTATTGCGCTCGCGTGTTTGACGCTGATGAGCTTGCAGTGGGTCGCTGGCGTAGTGGCTATGGGCTGCTGGGTATCGTGCTTGAGTACGATGACGACGGTGGCGGGTACCGGGTGTCAGACGCTCATTCAGTTGGCGGTGAACCCACGATTTAGGGGTCGCGTACTGAGCGTATGGACGATGATGGCGATGGGGGTCCCCGCAGTGGGTGCTGCGGTCGTGGGTGCCAGCGTCGATGGCTTTGGCTTCGAGTGGGTATCGGCTGTGGCGGGCACGATCGGATTGGGTGCCCTCGGATTACTCTATTTTAAACGTTCAGTTTTACTCGCCGACACGCCGGAGCCCTGAGCCATCACCACGACAAGCGTCTCCATGAGGTCCCAAGGGGCGCCTGTTAAAAATCCTTTGCTGCTGCCGTCGGCTTGAAAGGTCAATGCTTGCATCTTTGCCAGATCTCGCCCTGAAAGTCGCTTGAGCGCCGACTGAAGCAGGGCCTGTCGGCTTCGCCATACACCGCGTTGATTCAGAGCGGTGTTAACCGAAGCGCCCCCGGCGATATCTCGCTTGAGATTAGCGAGCAGTCTCACCTCGCGTGCCAGCGCCCATAGCAATACAGGTGGCTGCACCGCCTCTGACTTGAGACCCCTCAGTGTTCTGATCGCACCACGCGCATCACCGGTGAGGGCCACATCCACGAGCCGAAAGGCATCGTAACGCGCATTGTCCGATACGGTATCGGCAATCATATCGGCTGATATGGTCTGCTCACCGTGCAGTAGCCGTAATTTCTCAATCTCTTGCGCGGCGGCCAATAAATTTCCCTCCAAACGTTCAGCCAATAAGGCGACTGCGTCAGCATCGGGCTGTAATCCAGCCAGCTTCATGCGGGCGGCTATCCACCCCGGCAGTTCAGCGGCAGAGACAGGCCATATCGGCACGATGACGCCGGCTTGATCGAGTCCGGTATACCATTTGCTTTTTTGTGACTGCTTATCAATGCGACCACTGACGATGAGTAAGATGTCGTCGGGGCTACTGGCTAAAAACTCTGAGAGCGCTTTGCTGCCTTCTGCACCCGGTTTGCCATTGGGGAGTTCAATTTCGATTAACTTATGCTCAGCGAATAGCGACAGCGCGCTGGAGACATGCCCGAGCTCGAGCCAGTCACTTTTACCTGAAATGGTAATGCGTTGCCGTTCTAGATAACCGCCGTCCCGTGCTGCCTGACGAATCGCATCAGCCGCTTCTTGCACGAGCAAGGGCTCATCTCCGGAGACGAGGTAACACGTTGTCAGCCCTTGCTTCAGCTGGCCGGCTAGTTGATTCGGTTTAAGCTGCATTAGCGGGCGAGACTATGTCCAATGCGGCGGACAATCTGTGCGGCAAGATCGCGTCGCATCTCTTCCCGCAGTAGCCGTAACTCTTCGGTTTTGCCCACAATGTTGCGGGGGTCATTGAGCATTTGTCTGGAGACCGTTGCACGGGCCTCGGTGGGGTCCTGTTCTGCTTGCTCGAGCACAAAGTCTACCGATAAGGTCAGTTCTAACTCGGCGGCTCGCGCTTGCGCAGTCAGCGACACGTTTCGCTGCCTAAACTGCTCAGCTTGCAAGGTCAGTTGTAACGCCGGGTCGGTGGCGTCGGTCAGGATGGCTCCCGCATTCGAGAGCTCGCGGGATACCTCTCGCGTCAGATCTGATCGAGGTTGGGCACTGATTAGGCGCAGCTCAAGACCTTGAAGTCCTATCGACTGGCCACTTGAGCCAGTCCCCTTGAGTTGAAAACCACAGCTCATCAGGCATGAAAAAACAGCCAGCAAACAGGCTAGCTTGGCGAGTCGGTAAGGTTGGTAAGGTAAAGTCGACATCATTGCGCAACAATGTTCACGAGTTTCTTGGGCACAACCACCACCTTTTTAATGGTTTTGTCGACAAGGAAGCGTTGAACATTCTCTTGGTCCTTCGCCAGGGCTTCGATTTCGGTGCTGTCCGCTGTGGCCGGCACACTCATTTTACCCCTCACCTTACCATTGACCTGAATCACTATTTCTAGCTCATCGCGGTCCAGTGCGCTGTCATCGACGTTGGGCCAGGCGCCTTCTTCGAAAGCGTCTCCAGAGAGCTGTCGCCACAGGTATTCGCATAAATGTGGCGTGATCGGCCACAGCATTCTGAGTACGGCATGCAGGCCTTCACCGACGACTGCTCGGTCTTGCTCAGTGTCACGGTGGTGCCGGCCGAGCTCATTACAGAGTTCCATCATAGCGGCCACCGCCGTATTAAAGGTTTGTCGGCGTCCGTAGTCGTCTGTCACCTTAGCAATGGTTTCATGCACTTTTCGCCGCAGATTTTTTTGTGCCGATGTGAGCGCGCCGAGGTCTACAGTGGTGTCAGGGAGCCCAACGTCATGCGCTAATCGCCACAGGCGCTTGATGAAGCGGTGAGCGCCCTCAACCCCCGAGTCAGACCACTCAAGCGATTGATCAGGTGGTGCAGCGAACATACTGAAGAGTCTGACCGTGTCGGCGCCGTAAGTGTCTATCAAAGGTTGAGGATCAACCGTATTACCGCGTGACTTCGACATTTTGGCACCGTCTTTGAGCACCATTCCTTGGGTCAGTAGCCGCTTAAAGGGCTCATCACTCGACACTAGGCCGGCATCACGCATCAGTTTGTGGAAAAAACGCGCGTAAAGAAGATGCAAAATGGCGTGTTCAATGCCCCCGACATATTGATCTACCGGCAGCCAGTAATTAGCTTGTTCGCTGTCGAGCATTCCCTCCGTATAGTCGGGACAAGTAAAGCGAGCGTAATACCAGGACGATTGCACAAAGGTATCGAAGGTATCTGTCTCACGCTCGCAGGCTTGGTCTTCAAGTGTGAACTTTCGCCACGCAGTATCCGCCTTAATGGGGGAGATCACGCCATCCATGACAACATCCTCCGGCAATAACGATGGAAGGCGGTTCATGGGAATGGGGATGTCTTGGCCGTCGGCAAGGTTGAGCATTGGGATGGGCGTGCCCCAATAGCGCTGCCGTGACACGCCCCAGTCACGCAGGCGAAACTGGGTGGTCACACGACCCATTTCGATGTCTGTCAGCGCCTTGGCGATCTGCTCGAAAGCGGTATCGAAACTGCAGCCGTCAAATTGGTCAGACGCGGTCAGCACCCCACGCTCTGTGTAGGCCGATGCGTGGATATCAGCCGGCGTACCCTCGGCATCGCAAATCACGACCTTGAGTGGCAAATCATATTTCTTGGCAAATTCCCAATCTCGCTCGTCGTGCGCTGGCACCGCCATCACTGCGCCGGAGCCGTAATCCATTAATACATAGTTTGCGACCCAAACTGGCACGGCCTCCCCGGTGAGCGGGTGTCGCGCGCGAAGGCCGGTATCCATGCCCATCTTTTCGGCTTTCACCATATCTGCCTCAGCCACAGACGACTGCTTGCAGTGATCGACAAACGCCGACAGCGCGGGGTTGTGCTCGGCGAGGGAGAGCGTTATCGGGTGCTCGGCAGCGAGACTGATATAGGTCACGCCGAAGAGCGTGTCCGGCCGCGTGGTATAAACCTCGATTTTTTCCAACCCGGCAATCGGTGTATCAAGGCCGAACGCCAGCTCTACACCGCGACTTTTACCGATCCAATTACGCTGCATGGTACGGACGGCCTCGGGCCAGCCATCCAGTGTGTCCAGGCCCTCTAGGAGTTCTTCGGCATAAGCGGTAATGCGAATAAACCACTGGGGGATTTCTCGGCGCTCGATAACGGCGCCAGAGCGCCAGCCGCGCCCGTCGATCACTTGTTCGTTAGCCAGGACCGTTTGGTCAACGGGATCCCAGTTAACCGTCGCCATTTTTTTATAGACCAGGCCTTTCTCGTGCAACTGTGTGAAGAACCATTGCTCCCACTGATAGTATTCGGGGTCACAGGTTGCCAGCTCACGATCCCAGTCGTAGGCAAAGCCCAGACGCCTAAGCTGGGTGCGCATGTGGTCAATGTTTTCTCGCGTCCACAGCGCTGGCGCGACTTTGTTAGCGACCGCGGCATTCTCTGCGGGTAACCCAAAGGCGTCCCAGCCCATCGGCTGGAGAACATTTTTGCCCATCATCCGCTGATAGCGCGCTATGACATCTGCAATGGTGTAATTGCGAACATGCCCCATGTGTAGCTTTCCACTGGGATAGGGAAACATGGCAAGGCAGTAAAACTTCTCTCGCTGATCGTCTACCTGAACGGCATAACGATTGTTCTGCAACCAATGATGCTGCAGATCGCGTTCAAGTGACTGTGGCTCGTATTCTTGACTCATGTGTCCTCTAATCGAAAGCAGGTGAGGTGCTATTCAGATCATGACGGTGCCCGCGCGCATGCGAGCGCCGTCTGTCCGCCAGATGGCGCCTGAAGTTTACCAGTATTACTGCGGATCTCGTCCCAGTAACAAGCTGATCAATGAGAAAATTAGAATGGGTAGGCTCCCAGAAATAGCGTAAGGGGTAGCACCCGATCGAGGTTGAACCTGCCCGCTGATGACCGCCTGAGTGAACTGAGGCGCGGTGGAGACGATATGACCGTTGGCACCGATGATGGCCGACACACCATCGTTGGTGCCTCGAATGATGTCACGACCCAGCTCCACACCGCGGAAGCGCGCCATCTGAAAATGTTGCCAAGGTCCGATGCTATCGCCGAACCAGGTGTCATTACTGATCGTGACCAGTAACTGAGAGCCTTTGCTACCCGCCGCAACAAAATCGGGATAGACCATCTCATAACAGATGAAGGGCGCTATCGCTATATTGCCCATAACGAGGGGTGCTTGGTTAGCGGGTCCGGGGGTGAACTGCGACATGGGTAGGTCGAAAAAGCCAATGACCCCTCTCAGCCAGGATTCGAAGGGGATATATTCACCAAAGGGGACCAGTTTTTGTTTGTGATAGATCCCCGATCCAGCGCCCAACGCTTCGATGCTGTTGTAACGCCCTTGGTTATCACGGCTAGGTATGCCGGTAATGACGGTGGTGTCGTGGGCTGCCGCTTGGGTATCAATTGAGGTCAAAAACCGTTGCATCTGATCGCGATAGCCCGGCAACGCAGATTCTGGCCAGACAATCAGTTCATGTGTCCCATAGAGTGGCTCGGTGGTGGTTGCTAGGTCGTTCAGAATGTCCTCGCGGTGTCGCCGGGTCCATTTCTTTGCCAGTGGCACTGCGGGTTGCACAATGGCGACCCTTATGGGGTCGCCCAGTGGTTTGGTCCACGTCACGGTGGTGAGCAGTTGACCCGATAATAGGATGACGCCCGTCACGCCGAGACTGATCGCCCAGTGTGAGGTCATGCGATGGCGCCGCAATAGTATGGCCCACGAGCAACCCATTGCGACCAACAGCCAGGAGCAGCCATAAACACCCACCAGCGGAGCCCATCCGCTCACCGGAGAGGCTAGGGCACCGTAACCAGCATAACCCCAGGGGAACCCCGTCAATATCCAGCTCCTGAGCCATTCGAATAACACCCACAAAGAGGCAAACTGAATCACTCGCCAGTAAACATGCTGGCTTGATAGGCGCTTGAAGCCCCACAGTTGTGCACCAAAAAATAGTGCGAGCCCACCACAGAATAAAAGGGTCAAGGAAACCGCCAACCACGCGGGTGTTGCGCCGTAGGTATGGATGCTGACATAAACCCAGGACACGGCAGTGCCAAAGAAACCGAGGCCATAGAGATAACCCATACGAAAGGTCGGTTGAGACGGCTGCCATTCAAGTAGCGCGAAAAGCACTCCTGCGCTCAGCGGTATCAGAGGCCAAAGAGCGGTCGGTGACAGCCCAAGCGGAAACAGCATGCCCGCTAACAGGGCACAGCCAGGGACGAGCCTTCGCAGAGAAATCACTACTCGCCGGAATCGATATCAGCAACAGACCTCACCCGAAGACTGGAAAGGCGACGCTCGTCCGCACGGATGACGCTGAACTCAAAATTATTGAGCTGTATTGACTGATTTCGACTGGGTAGCTGACCGAATGCATTGACGACAACGCCGCCGATGGTATCGAATTCGTCATCGCTGAACTCGGTATCAAAAAAGGCATTAAAGTCATCAATAGCCGTAAGGGCTTCGACAAAAAAGGTGCCGTCGCTCATCGGTCGTATGGGCTTTTTCTCCGCCACGTCTGTCTCGTCTTCGATTTCTCCGACGATCTCTTCGAGTACATCTTCGATCGTGATCAACCCTGCGATGCCGCCGTATTCGTCGATGACGATAGCCATGTGGTTTCGATTTTGCCGAAACTCTCTCAGTAAAACGTTCAGTCGTTTACTCTCGGGCACGGCGATCACTGGGCGCATTAATTGACGCAGGGCGGGCGGCGCGCTATCACTTTCAACCAGCGGTAACAGGTCCTTCGCGAGTAAAATCCCAATCACATCATCCATGCCCTCCCCAATGACAGGAAACCGAGAGTGTCCGGCGTCAATGATTTTCGGCAGTGCCTCTTGTACGCTCTCGTCCGCATCGATGACAATCATTTGCGCTCTTGGGATCATGATGTCACGCACTTGCATGTTGGTGACAAGCAGTGCGCCTTCCATGATTTTGCGCGCATCCTGATCGATGATCTCGTGCTCTTCTGCTAGAGAGAGGACGTCCTCTAAATCTGACTTTGTCTGCGGTTCACCGCTGATAAAATGAGTGAGTCGATCCAGCCAAGATCGCTCTTCCGCTTCGGGTTTTCGATCATCGTTCACGCTTAGGGACTCCCTAACGGTGTTTGGGTGTCATAGGGATTGGCATAACCGAGACGGGCCAGTGCGTTGATTTCTAACAGTTCCATCGCCTCTGCCTCAGCGGCTGTCTGATGGTCATACCCCAGCAGATGTAAAACGCCATGCATCACCAGGTGGGCCCAATGGGCAGTCGCTTGCTTATCTTGTGTTTGAGCTTCCTCGATAACCAGTGGTGCACAGATCACCAGATCACCCAATAACCCAGAGTGGGTCTCGGGCGGTGGGGTAGCGGGAAACGACAACACATTGGTCGCCCCCGCCTTGGCACGATAGGTCTTATTAAACTGGGCGGCCTCGTCAGTATCGGTAATTCGGATGGAGAGTTCCGGCGAGGGAGGCAAGCTGCGGTTAGCGGTTTCGAGCGCTTGTGTCACCCAGAGCTGTATCGCGTCATCCTCTGGAGTTGGGACGAGCGTGGCGCGCTCTACCGCCATCACGAGATTCATGTTGGATTCCCTTTCGCGTGGTCGGCTGCCTGTTCGTAGGCTTCATACGCGCTGACCACGCGCTGCACGACGGGATGACGGACGACATCTTTGATGCCAAATTGGGTGAAGGCGATGCCCTCAACGTTTTCCAGCACCTGCGCCGCATGCGTTAGCCCGCTCAGTGTGCCTCGAGGAAGGTCAATCTGGCTGGTATCGCCCGTGACGACTGCCGTTGACCCGAATCCAATGCGCGTCAAAAACATTTTCATTTGTTCGCGCGTCGTGTTCTGGGCCTCGTCGAGAATGATAAAGGCGTGATTCAGGGTTCGGCCTCGCATAAATGCCAGCGGTGCGATCTCGATAATATGGCGTTCAATGTATTTGCTGACTGTCTCGAATCCGAGCATTTCATAAAGCGCATCGTAGAGTGGCCTGAGGTAAGGGTCGACTTTTTGTGACAGGTCCCCGGGCAAAAAACCAAGACGTTCTCCCGCTTCGACGGCGGGGCGGACCAGCAAAATGCGTTTCACCTCTTCGTTGAGGAGCGCGCGCACAGCGCAAGCGACCGCAAGGTAGGTTTTACCCGTTCCAGCTGGACCGATGCCAAAGTTAATGTCGTGATGGTTGATTGCCGCCACATAAGTGCGCTGATTCTGGCCTCTCGGTCGCACGGAGAGACGTTTCGTGCGGATGAGACTGGTCGTCTCAATATTGGCATCCGGCGTCTCAGTCTCGTTGAGCATTTCCAAGTCGGCGTCCTGTAATCGAAGGTGAATACTATCGGGGCTTGGCTGATTGCCATTGGTAATGTCAGCATAGAGTGAGGCGAGCAACGCAGCGCCCATTTTGCAGCGAGATTCGCTCCCCCGGAGCTCAAAGGTGTTACCGCGGTTGTGAATCGTGATCCCCAAACGCTTCTCGATTTGGCGCAAATGGATATCCAGTTGCCCACACAGCGCCGCCAGATGACGCGCATCATTGGGTTCGAGGGAAAAAGTAGTCGGTGGCGTCATAGCCGAAGACGTGTCCTCGGCTGACAAAAGGTGGGTGTCCAACGGTTTTCAAGCCGCCTTAGTCACTATGGGAAATGAACGATACTCGCCCTGCGGGCGGAGTCAACTCCCTCCGCGACCTTTAAGTGGCTGCGGGCAGCTGACCGAGCAATGAATTGCGGTAGGCCGCTGTGATGTCCACTTCGATAAAGTCGCCAATCAGCGTCGTATCGTCAGAGGCAAAGTTGACCACCCGATTATTTTCTGTGCGCCCGGAAAGTTGCCCCGGATCGCGTTTGGCGTGGCCAGTGATTAATATTTTTTGACGAGTGCCCACCATGTTGTCCGCAATGCGTTGCGCTTGTTGTGCAATGCGAGCCTGTAAAATATGCAGGCGCTTTTTCTTCTCTTCTTCAGACGTGTTATCAGGTAACTCCGCCGCCGGTGTGCCGGGTCGAGCGCTATAGATAAAACTGAAGGAACTATCAAAGCCCACTTCCTCGATTAACCGCATGGTGGCGGCGAAGTCTTCTTCTGTTTCACCGGGGAACCCGATGATGAAATCCGACGAGAGAGAAATATTGGGCCGTATTTTACGCAACGCACGAATAATAGCCTTGTATTCGAGTGCCGTATGGCCGCGCTTCATGGCCATCAAAATACGGTCAGAGCCCGTTTGCACGGGTAAATGCAAATGATCCACTAAGGCGGGGATCTCTGCGTAACAGGCCACAATTGCCTCAGAAAATTCCATGGGGTGAGAGGTGGTATAGCGAATGCGGTCAATGCCTGGGACGAGATTCACCAAATGGAGTAACTCCGCAAAATCCACGATGTCGCCCAAGTGATTCAGACCCCTAAAGGCGTTCACATTTTGGCCCAGCAAATTGACCTCTCTTACCCCGCGACTCGCCAAACTGGCCACTTCCGCAATGACATCATCAACGGGCCGAGAGACTTCCTCTCCGCGGGTGTAGGGCACGACGCAGAAGGTGCAATATTTGCTGCACCCTTCCATGATGGAGACAAACGCAGTGGGCCCTTCCACGCTGGGTTCGGGGAGGCGGTCGAATTTTTCGATTTCGGGAAAGCTAATATCGATCACCGCGTCGTTACCGCGTCGCCGATCTTCGATCATTTCTGGCAAGCGGTGCAGTGTCTGCGGACCAAAAATGAGATCCACAAAGGGAGCCCGCTTGCCGATTTCTCCCCCTTCCTGACTGGCCACACAGCCGCCCACACCGATAATGAGGTCCGGATTTTTTTGTTTCAGCTGTTTCCAGCGCCCCAATTGGTGAAAGACTTTTTCTTGGGCTTTTTCGCGGATGGAGCAGGTATTGAGCAGGATGACGTCAGCGTCCTCCGCACAATCGGCTTGCTCAAGTCCATGGCTGGCGTTCAGCAAATCGGCCATTCGCGCAGAATCATATTCGTTCATTTGGCAGCCGTGGGTCTGCACAAATAGTTTTTTGATCGATGGGGTGGTCATAAGTGCCTAGGGTGCACGCCCTTTATAGCGAGTCAGGGCGCGGAGTATAGCCTCTGCTCGTTAAAAATCCCTCCTGTTGCTGGAGCTTTGCGCGCAAAGTGTTACCATTTCGCCCCTTTTTGCCTGCCAACACTGGAAAACCTCGGAGCAATAATGCCGTCTCAGCCCATTTATAAAGTGATTTTTCATAACGGCGGACAGGTGTATGAGGTTTTTGCTCGTCAAATTTACCAAAGTGATATGTGGGGGTTTGTAGAGATCGAGGAGCTTGTCTTTGGCGAGCGGTCACAAATCGTCGTCGATCCCGGCGAAGAAAAACTCAAAAATGAGTTTGCAGGTGTCAAAAGAAGTTATATCCCTATGCAATGCATTGTTCGAATCGATGAGGTGGAGAAAGAGGGTGCCGCGCGAATTTCTGAAGCCACTAGCGCTAAAATTGCCCCGTTTCCTCTCTCTGCACAACCGATGGCGCCCTCTCACAGCGACGATTGATCTCGCCTAACGTCAACGTCACTGCCTCGTTGTCGGGCATCCATTGTCCCCAGATGGCTTGAAAAACTCCTGCCTCGACCCTATTTCTTCTCTGATTGAAGATGACAGCCGCAATGAGGCGCAGAGGTCAAGGTGGATCACGCAGACGAGATACAGCAAGAAGGCGAAATTTTGCCACCCGAGGCAGAGGAGGGCACGGTAGGCGATCATCCAGCCCCTGCGGTAGCAGACGAGGTATTGCCCGATACACTGGTGTTACTGCCGCTGCCCGGTCGCCCGTTTTTTCCCGGCCAAGTACAGCCGGTCGCGTTTAATCCAGATAACTGGCAAGCCACGCTAGATGCGATCGCGGAGCAGGGATCAGGATTACTCGGGCTGGCCTTTGTCGACAAAGCCGACCCAGCAGGCGTCAAGGCGGAGCAATTGCCTACCATGGGGTGTGCAGTCCGACTGCATCGCCCACCGGGGGCCGCGGATAACTCAGGCCAATTTTTGGCGCAAGGTCTCCGGCGATTCCGCATCGTTCGCTGGCTCAGCGACCAGAGCCCGTTCATTGCTCAAGTCGAGTATCCCCAGTCGGAGGGCCATCGCGACAGCGACGAAGTGAAGGCCTATGCCATGGCCATTATTGCAGCCATCAAGGAACTGCTGCCCTTGAATCCGCTTTACAGCGAAGAACTCAAGCAGCACATCGGCCAGTTCAATCCCAGTCAACCCTCCTTGCTGGCGGATTTTGCTGCGGCGCTGACGACGGCGAGTGGTGTCGATCTTCAAGCCGTACTCGACACTCTGCCGCTGACTGCCCGGATGACAAAAGTGCTCGAGTTGCTCAAGCGAGAGAAAGAGGTCGCAACGTTACAGGGGCAGATTACGTCTCAGGTCAATGACAAAGTCTCGACCCATCAGCGTGAATTTTTTCTGCGCGAGCAGATGAAAGTGATTGAGAAAGAGCTGGGGCTCTCCAAGGACGACAACACCTCGGACGCAGACCGGTTTCGACTGCGGTTAGAGGGACTCTCGCCGCCACAGAAGGTGTTGGATCGGCTGGAGGAGGAATTCAGTAAATTACAGGTGTTGGAATCGGGTTCGCCCGAGTATGGCGTGACCCGTAACTACCTCGACTGGGCCACATCAGTGCCCTGGGGGGTTTGTTCTGAGGATAATTTCGATCTGTCGCACGCCCGTAAAGCCCTAGAGAACCACCATGATGGGCTGGAAGACGTGAAGAAGCGCATTATCGAATTTATGGCAGTGGGCGCGTTTAAGGGCAGTATTAACGGTTCTATTTTATTGCTCGTGGGGCCGCCGGGTGTGGGTAAAACGAGTATTGGCAAATCGATTGCTGCCGCTCTGGGGAGACAATTTTATCGTTTCAGTTTGGGTGGTATGCGAGATGAGGCCGAAATCAAAGGCCATCGCCGCACCTATGTGGGGGCGATGCCAGGCAAACTGGTGCAGGCGTTGAAAGAGGTAGAGGTAGCGAATCCTGTCATCATGCTGGATGAGATTGATAAAATTGGCGCCAGTTTTCAGGGCGACCCGGCTTCCGCTCTGCTGGAAGTGCTCGATCCGGAACAAAACAGTGACTTTCTAGATCATTACCTCGACCTGCGAGTCGACTTGTCAAAGGTGCTGTTCGTGTGCACGGCCAATCAGCTCGATACGATTCCCACTCCGCTGCTGGATCGTATGGAAGAGATTCGATTGTCCGGCTACATCGCTGAAGAAAAATTGTTGATTGCCAAAAACCATCTTTGGCCAAAATTACTGGAGCGGCATGGGGCTCAGCCCCGTCAAATCCGGATTAACGATGCGGCGCTAAAATTGGTGATTGACGCCTACAGTCGTGAAGCGGGGGTGCGTGGCCTAGAGAAACGGTTAAGTTCGTTAATGCGTGCCGCCATTATGCAACTCGTTGAGGGCGATCACACTCGTATTCGCATCGGTAAGCGAGAAGTAGAGCAAATGTTGGGCCAGCCGACGTTTAAACCTGAGCGCGCGCTTCGAGGGAAAGGGGTCGTCACCGGTCTCGCTTGGACCGCGATGGGGGGTACGACGCTCAGTATCGAGTCATCTAAAATCCATACGTTGAATCGTGGCTTCAAGCTGACTGGGCAGCTCGGTGACGTGATGAAAGAGAGTGCGGAAATTGCGTATAGCTACGTGGTGGCCCATCTGCGCGAACTGGGTTGCGAGCCTGATTTTTTTGATCTCTCGATGGTGCACTTGCACGTGCCTGAGGGCGCAACGCCAAAAGACGGGCCCAGTGCGGGTGTCACGATGGCGACAGCGCTGGTCTCACTGGCGCGGGGCGACCGTATTCGACGCCCACTCGCCATGACGGGTGAACTGACACTGACTGGTCAGGTTCTGCCCGTAGGGGGGATCCGAGAGAAAGTCATCGCGGCGCGCCGAGCCCGCATGGCGGAAGTCATTTTGCCCTTTGGCAATAAGGGCGATTATGAGGCGCTACCGGCATACTTGTCAGAGGGCATTAAGGTGCATTTTGTGCGCCACTTTAGGGATGTGTTCGATATTGTTTTTGATGCCTCAGCAGACGGTCGGCAGCTGCACTAGGTCTACTTACCCCGGCGCCCTCGCGGTGAAGACCGCCCGCCTTGGGGCGGGATAGCCCTCTACCGTCAGTCGAGGGTCTTGCGGATCTAAAAAGTCTGACAGTGAGTGAAAGGTCATCCACTGTGTGCTGCGTTGTTCCGCTACTGAAGTCGGGCCGACATCGACCACCGTGGCGTCGATCAAACCGACCTCGCTCATCCAACTCCGCGCTAGGTCGGGACTGGGGAGGTGCCATACGTTACCCATGCGGGCGTAGCGCCCATTGGGCTCCAACACCGTGTTGTGATCACCCTCTACTACTAAGGTTTCAAGCAGCAGTTGTCCCCCGGGCACGAGTTTGCCCTTGAGGCTTTTCAGATGGGCGAGCGGGTCTCGCCGGTGATAGAGCACTCCCATTGAAAAGACGGTATCAAAGGCCGGCAAATCCTCGGGCATGGCTTCCAGCGTCAGCGGCAGGACGTGAATATGGTCTTGATCTAAATAGCGTTGCAGGGCCTTGAACTGGAGAATAAAGAGCGGTGTTGGGTCGATGCCAATGACTTCCGCGGCCCCCGCGCCGAGCATGCGCCAACAGTGATAGCCATTGCCGCAGCCGACATCAAGCACCCGCTTGCCGGCGAGAGATTCCAGCGCAGGCTCGAGGCGATCCCATTTCCAGTCAGATCGCCATTCGGTGTCGACATGGAGTCCACACAGCTCAAAGGGACCTTTTCGCCAAGGGTGCAGCCCCATCAATGCGGCCCTCAGCATGCTCAGCGTTGACGGGCTCGCTTCACCCGATAGCCCGACGCGTGCTGAAGTGAGTTGCGGCGACCCTGTTGGGAGTGCCGGCAGGTTAGCAAGGGCATTGCGCCATCTTGGTAAATCACCATAGCGTTCCGGCGACAGTCCCGATGCGAGTTGGTCGGGCAATATCGCTAACCAAGGTTGCAGTATCGTGGTTTGCCAGCGAGCGTTGAGTTGCTCCCAGTCAGCAATCAATTCCGCAGGTATCGTCATGCGATGGCAATGAGCGAGGCAAAATTGAGGCACTGAAACCAGATGTCGCAGCGGCTAAAGCCCACTTGGTGTAACCGTTCAACATGCTGGTCACGTGTCTCTGGGATCAGGACATCCTCTAGCGCTTGTCTTTTTTGTGCTATTTCGAGATCGCTATAGCCCTGTTGCCGTTTGAAATTGTGATGCAGTTCGATGAGGTAATCGTTCAGCTGTGGATCGGGTAACGTAAGCTTTTCAGATAAAATCAAAACATCTCCGGGCTGCATGGCGCTGCGAATGCGCCTGAGGAGTGTCTCGCGATGCTTGATCGGGACGAACTGCAAGGTGTAGTTCAAAATAACCACACTGGCGTTTTCCAGCCGAATGTCCATGATATCGCTTGCCTGCAGCACCACCCGCTGATCGCTGAGTTGCTCCTGAAAATTCAGACGGGCCCGCTTGAGCATGGCCTCGGAATTGTCGATCCCAATGAGTTGGCAGGAGGGATAGTCGATTTTACGTGCCGCGGATAACAATGACGCGCCCCACGAGCACCCGAGGTCGTAAATTGTTGAGTCGGGGCGAGCATGTTGCGCCGCCAGCACTCCCGTCATTGCCACGACCGTCGCATAGCCGGGTACCGATCGGTTAATCATGTCGGGAAAAACGCCTGCGACCGATTCACTAAAGGTGAACAGTTCAGGTTGCGTTAGCGGTTCTGCGAACAACTCATCACGAGTGGGGTCAGGAGATTTGCTCATAGCGTAGCGGGGGCTGATGGTTGAGACGGTGAAGGATAACAGGGCTTGTCGCGTTGTCGGCTAGTCCCGCATAATTCGCGTCGTCTTATTGTCTTCTTTTTTGAGCCTTGCCTATGTTTGATTCTCTTGCTCTGCTTCCGCCCGATTCTATTCTCGGCTTGGCTGCCGCGTGCCGCGCGGACAGTAACCCCGATAAAGTCGACCTTACTTTGGGCGTCTATATGGATGAGACGGGCCTGTGTCCTGTGTTCGAGGCAGTGCAGCAGGCACAGCGAGACCTCGTGCAAGAAGAGATGACCAAGGTCTACATGCCGCCTCAGGGTGACGCGGCCTATCTTGAGGGCGTGCAAACTCTGGTGCTGGGTGAGGAACGCCGTGCGCTATTGGGCGATCGTCTGACAGCAGTGCAAACCCCAGGGGGGTGCGGCGCGGTGCGTCTGGGTGCTGAGGTGATCTTTGCTGCGGCGCCCACTGCGACGGTCTGGGTCAGCGATCCCACTTGGCCTGTCCATATTCCGCTGATGGGCTCGGTGGGGCTGCAGTTCAAAAGCTATCGCTACTATTCGGCCGCAATCAGAGGACTCGATTTTACCGCCATGCTGGAAGATCTCGAGGCCGCCTCGCCGGGAGACATCGTGTTATTGCATGGCTGTTGCCACAATCCCAGTGGGGTCGATCCCAACGCAGAGCAATGGCAGGCGTTGGCCACTTTTATGGCGGAGAGAGCATTGGTGCCGATGGTTGATTTTGCCTATCAAGGGATGGGGGCGGGGCTCAGTGAAGATGCTGCCGGGCTTCGTTGTTTGATCGATCATATCCCCGAGATGATCATCGCGGTGTCCTCCTCAAAGAATATTGGTCTGTACCGAGAGCGAGCGGGTGCGGTGATATTTCTGGGCGGCGACGCGCGTGCCGCTGAGGCGATGGCGAGTCAGGCGGTTTCCGCTGCGAGACGTGTCTATTCGATGCCGCCTGCCCATGGTGCTTTGCTGGCGGGGCGGGTGTTATCTTCCCCAGACTTACGCAGCCAGTGGGCAGCGGAGCTGGCTCAAATTTGCCAACGGATAAATGGCCTGCGACGCGATTTCTGTGACGCCCTGATCGCTGAGACAGATCGAGACTTTGCCTTTATCAGCGAAGAGCATGGCATGTTTTCGTTTTTGGGTCTGAGTGTCGAGCAAGCTCAGCGCCTGCGAAACGACAAATCGGTCTATGTCTTAGATTCCTCCCGCATCAATATCGCCGGGCTCAATGCCGGCAATATGGATCGTGTGGTGAACGCGGTGTCTGCCGTCCTCTGAGTGGTTAACCCTCTAGCGCGACCAGCCGTTCTAGTGCGTGATCGAGTGCCTGCTCTGATTCGGTGACAGTGTTCAACGTCGTGGCCACCTGTTCTGGCGTTTGCTCATAAAAACCGGGCGCAGAGATGGCGGCAAGCAATGCCGCGTGCTGTTGTTCTAGCGCTTCAATTTCTGCCGGGAGTCCCTTCAACTCTCGTTGCTCCTGATAGCTGAGTTTTCGTTTTTTCTCCGTTGCCGCTGTCGTCACAGTCTGGGTGGGCTTTACCGGATTGTCGGGCTCGGTCGATGGCGTTCGGCTCGGGGAATGTTTCGTCAGCGAGGACTCCGCAATCTGACCGCCACGGGCTTCCCAGTCGGAATAACTGCCCGCCTGTTCCTCAATTTGGCCGCTACCAGGCATGACCAATAGGCTGGTGACCACGCTGTCCATAAAGTGTCGGTCGTGGCTGACCAGGAGCACCGTGCCTTTAAAATCGAGGAGGATTTCTTCGAGCAGTTCGAGTGTTTCGATATCCAGGTCGTTGGTGGGCTCATCGAGCACCAGAAGGTTGGCGGCTCGAGTGAAGAGTCGCGCGAGAATGGCGCGATTCACTTCTCCCCCTGAGAGTGCTTTCACTGGTGTGCGAATCCGTTCGGGGGTAAAGAGGAAATCGCTGAGATAACTGATTGCGTGGCGGCGCTGCCCATTGATTTCGATAAACTGCTGTCCGCCACAGATGTTGTCAATGAGGTCTTTCTCGGGGTCGAGTTCACCCCGCAGTTGATCCGAGTAGGCGACCTCTAACTTCGTGCCAATCGAGACGGTGCCTTCGTTGGGACTCAGCTCGCCGAGTAATAGTTTGATCAGTGTGCTTTTGCCGACGCCATTGCCACCAACAATACCGATCCGATCGCCACGCTGAATAATGGTTGAGAAGTTATCCACGATCATCTCTTCCTCGTAAGAGAAGGAGACCTGCTCTAACTCGACGACTCGCTTGCCAGAGCGGGCTGCTTCCTCTATGCGAAACTGGCCCTTACCCTGTGCGGCTCTTCGCTGACTGCGTTCCTCGCGCATGCTCTCCAGCGCTCTGACTCGTCCTTCGTTACGCGTTCTACGCGCTTTAATACCCTGCCTAATCCAGGTTTCTTCTTGTGCTAATTTTTTATCAAATAGCGCGTCGGCGCGCTGTTCGGCGGCGGCTTGTTGATCACGCAGAAACAGAAATCGCTCATAGTCACACTCCCACAACGCGAGGTGACCTCGGTCAAGTTCGCCGATGTGGGTGCAGGCTCTTTGTAAAAAACGGCGGTCGTGGGTGATTAAGACAATGGCGCCACCAAACTGCTGGACCTGCTGCTCTAGCCAGTCGATAGAGGGAATGTCGAGGTGATTGGTCGGCTCATCGAGCAGCAGCACGTCGGGTTCGCTAACGAGTGCGCGTGCCAGCGCGACGCGCCGCCGCCAACCGCCTGATAAGGTCGATAGCGCCTCGGTGGCGGTGAGATCGAGCTGATCGAGTATGCGCGCGATACGCTGGTCCAGCGACCAGCCGTCAGCATGTTCGAGTTGATCCTGTATCGTACTGAGCTCTTTCAGTGCCTCCGCCGAACCGTCTGCGGCCAGCGAGTGGAAGCGACTGAGCAACGCGCCCACGTCCGCCAGCCCGGTCGCCACGTACTCATACGTGGTGAGGTCTAGATTGTCAGGCAGCGCTTGTTCAAGCCGGGTGACCTGAATATTGGGGTCCACCCAGCGCTCACCGTCTTCGGGCAGTAATTCACCTGACAAAATGCGCAGCAACGTAGACTTTCCAGCACCATTACGGCCGAGCAAACCGAGTCGGTCCCCCTTTTCCAGCGTTAGGCTGACTTTATCCAATAGCATCTGTGTGCCGATGCTGAATTCGATTTGATTGAGTCTGATGAGTGGCACAAAGGTCTCCTGCGACGGCCTCGAGTTTACGCTACCACGCACTTTCTGCGTGGTTTTCGCTAGAATGAGCAAGCTAGGGGGGCGGGATGATGACAGCGACAACAGTGGACGCGCAACACAATGCGCGCTGGATAGCAGGATGGTTGGCAATCTGTGCTGCCACGATCTTGGGAATGATTTTATTGGGTGGTGTCACGCGGCTGACTGAATCCGGTTTGTCGATGGTTGATTGGCGCCCGATTATGGGGGTGATCCCGCCGCTCACAGAGGCCCAGTGGCTGCAAACCTTTGAGACTTACCAGCAATACCCAGAGTACTTGAAAATTAATCAAGGAATGGATCTCGGCGGTTTTAAGCAGATTTTTTGGTTTGAATACTTACATCGCGTGCTGGGCCGTTTGATCGGTCTGATGTACTTCGTACCGTTGGTCGTCTTTGCACTAAGGCGGATGATCGCACCACAGCTGCTACCGACCCTGATTTTACTCTTGATATTGGGTGGTGCTCAGGGCCTCCTCGGTTGGTACATGGTGCAAAGTGGCTTGGTTGATCGGCCATCAGTGTCACAGTATCGCCTGACTGCCCACCTGGGTGTGGCGGTGGCGATTTATGCTTTGATGATGTGGGTGTTACTGCGTGTGGGAGCGGGACTGTCTCCTGCGCTGAAGCACATTGGACTGCCGGGAGGGGTGCTATTAGTCGGGGTGTACACGTTGATTTTGTCCGGCGGTTTTATGGCGGGGACTGATGCGGGTTTCGCTTACCCCACTTGGCCGTTGATGGGAGAAACCTTCGTCCCGGCCGGATATTACGCACAGGGCTGGCAAGCGACCTTTGAAGGCGTGGCGACCATTCATTTTAATCACCGCATGTTGGCTTATGCCGTGACGCTGCTGGTGATATTTTTTAGCGTGCAGACAATACGGACCGGCGACAGCGCTCGGGTTCGGCGGAGTGCTATGCTGATGCTGGGAGTTATTACCGGCCAGCTTCTGCTGGGGATTGGTACGGTGATGACACAGGTAGCGATTCCTGTGGCGGCGACACACCAAGTTGGCGCGGTCTTATTACTCACTGCGGTTCTTTACTGGATTCACGCCCAGAGCGACCAAAAACTGGTAACCTCCAACTGATCTAAGATCGTGATGAGCGCTCGGTTCTCCGAGAGACTCGAGCCGGTCGTTGTGTAGCCGCAGGAGGCGGGCCTGACGTGAAAACCCTCATTGTTGAGGACAGTGCGACACTCTGCGAGATCTATGCGCGGTATCTTGATGGCAGCGGTCTTGACGTGTCGTCGGTACAGACGCTGGGTGCTGCGCAACAGCGGCTGATCGACTCAGCACCGCAACTCATTCTGCTTGATATCGAACTGCCCGATGGCAATGGCCTTGACTTGTTGGAGGACGTGAAGCGCCTCTCGCCTCAGCCAGCAGTGGTCGTTATGACAGGGCACGGCGCAGAATATGCCGAGCAAGCAATGGGCCGCGGTGGCACGGATTTTCTCAGCAAGCCGTTCGACGCGGCAAGATTGCGCGTGACGCTGCTCAACGCCGCCGATCAGCTCAAGCTGCGCCAGCAAGTTGAGGATTTATCGGTCAAACGAGAGCGTCTGGGGCCTCTGGTTGGTCAGTCCTCTGCCATGCAGGCCGTATTTGACACGGTCGAGTTATTGTCGGGCACGAAAGCGACGGCTTTTCTCATGGGAGAAAGCGGTACCGGCAAAGAGCTTGCGGCAAGAGCAATTCATCAGTTGTCAGCGCGTGCACCAGCGGCTTTTGTGGTGGTGGATTGCGCTGCGTTAACCGCTGATCAACTCGAGCGTGCGTTATTTGGCAGAAGCGATACTGCGCCAGAGGGACTGGTGGCACAGGCTGATGCGGGAACACTCTTTCTCGATGAAGTGTGCAGTCTGAACTTCGAAGCGCAATCGCTGCTTTTGCGACTGATTCAGCATGGGACTTACCGGCCAGTTGACGCGACCCGCGAGGTCACCGCCGACGTACGTATTATTGCTTCTACGAATCGTGATCCTCTTTTTGAAATGCGCGAGGGCCGTCTGCGGGAAGATCTTTATTATCGCCTTCACGTTGTGCCGCTGCGAATGCCGCCGCTCCGAGAGAGAGCCGATGACATCTTGTTGTTGTCTGATGGGTTCTTGTCGCGTATCACCGAGGAAGAGGACAAAGCGCCGAGTTCATTGAGTAAAGAAGCCGCCAATGCGCTCAGAGGATATTCATGGCCGGGAAATGTTCGGCAACTCGAAAATGCACTCAGGCAGTTGGTGCTCACCGGAGTGGCGCACCAGATTGATCAGGCGATGGTGGATCGTATGATCTCGGGGACTGAAATGGCAGTCGATACGGATGGCCTGTCTGCTGCCCCACGAGTTGACGACCTGACCACCCATGATTCAGGTATTCAGCCACTTTGGCTTACCGAAAAAGAAGCCATCGAAGCTGCCATTGCGGAGTGTGACGGCAGTATTAATCGCGCCGCGAAGCGCTTACAGGTTGCCCCCTCGACCATTTATCGCAAGATACAATCGTGGAAGACGTCACCCTAGATTAAGGATGACGAATGCCTGATCTGGTGCTGAGAGTCATCGCACCATTGCGAGCGTTAAGGCATTTATTGCATTGCCGAGCCAGCTGAAGTGACCTATTTTTCGTCGGAAAAGTAGCCACTGGCAATACCGTCATCGCCATAGACCATTTCTTTGAGTGCCACTCTGAATTTATGGATATCGGCGCTCAAAATAGTGTACTGCGAGAGATGCGCGAACATGTCGCGATACCAGTCACCTTTGAGGTGTGCGTCGAGATCCGCGCCCGATTCCCATTCCTCAAACACGATGACCCGCCCAGGGTGGTTGAGGTCTGCAGTCCAGTGATAGTGAACGCACCCTTTCTCTGTGTAAGCGCCTTCAATAAGCGCCTTAGCTTTGACCAACGCGTCCTCCCGCGCTTCAGGAGGAAATTCAACGACTCCGGACACAACGACTCGCGACATACTGACGGCTCCTTACCTCATATTAGAGCTGCAGTTTTATCATGTTTCGACGATGTATTCAGGGCTTGATAACGAGCGTATTTTTGAGCCCTAAGGTCAAACATTAAGGCTGCTTCGCATGGGATGCTTCATCGAACCCGCCTTGACCGCTCAGTGAGGCCCATTGCTGAAAGGGTTCGGAGGCCTCGACGGCTTTGCTCAGGATCAGCTGCCGCCATACGTCTGCCGCCCGAACGTAGTGTGGAACACTGCCTGGAAACATCGCAAGCGACAGCGCCTCTGCTAATAAAATCTCCTCAGTGCCGGCGGCATAGGCCGCGCGTATTTGCCAGTCCAATGCTCGCCAATTGCCGACGCAGGTATGCACCGCACAGGCAGTGATGTGGGCAAGGGGTGCTGATGAGATATCGGGTGTCATCTTGTTGAAAAGCGAGAGGTACTGGTGTTCAGCATTGACGTCCGGCAGGTGGGGGGTCCAGTGATCCTCGATAAAAAGATGATGGCGACTGCCATTGGCGATGGCGGTAATTGCCGCTACGCAACCGATTTCATCAGTGGTACCCCCTGCGTTGAGGAAGCGCTGCACGTGGTGCGTACCAAGGGCTTCTTGGGTACTCATCAATACTCCCAGCCAAACAAATTCATGATCATGTCGATCGAGGTGTCGATCTGTGAGCGTGAGTGAGGAATAAAGTTGATCGTAGTGCTGTAGCAGATTCGGTGCGGAAAGGGCTAACAACCCGTGATGCGGGAGTAGATAGCCCCTTTTGTCGCGCACAGCCTCTAAGTCTTTCAACGCGGTGTTTGTCGACATGATAAAGCTCCCTGTAATCGTTGGTGACCCCGTATCGAACACTGTCATCATAGGGTGGTGAGCACACGAGGGCCATCAGATGACGCTCTTCTCGCCCACCGATTGGTCTTCATGCGACGTGCTGAGTGACTGCCCATTGGTGTAGAGCGCACCGATTGCCTGCAATGGTTTGTTGCGTGCGCATTGACAGTGCTTGTGAGATCGTCGAAACCAGTCCGTTCAAAACCGGATGCGATTGCTACCAATGCTGGCTGGTAAAAAGCCTTGACTGAAAACCGCTAACCGACAACCGGCAACCAATACGGTTCCTGAGACGTAAGATTAACCATAACAATGTCACAGACTGTAAAACTTTCATTATTTAACGCGCTGATTCATGTTTCACTTGTGGCGTTTTGATTCGCGGCCATAACCGGCTGCGGGACGTCTTCTAGAAGATTAATCGGATCATGATGCAGAAGACGCGATAACTGACTGACAACTCGGAGTCTCGGATGGAGAAGCCCACCTTTAAGGAGGAATCCCTCAAGTACCACATTGAGGGGAAACCAGGAAAGCTGGAGGTAAGAGCCACAACGCCGCTTGAAACGCAGGCAGATTTATCTATGGCTTATTCACCTGGTGTTGCCCACGCTTGCGAGTACATCGTTGAAGATCCGTTAAACGCATCGCA